>WNFC01024969.1_pt1 | contig 10468 bp, 14 predicted proteins | sample 5400541 | NCBI WGS metagenome assembly WNFC01 (sample SAMN13153342, study PRJNA577476) | soil metagenome | isolation source: 120 cm saprolite under Douglas fir tree site 2 hole 2 replicate 1 | place: USA:California | collected 2015-04-18
GGTCGAGGAGCACCTGACGCGCGTCTGGTACTACCACTGCACGCGGCCGAAGAACGCGGGGCGGCGGCTGTGGGACCGGCTGATGTACGCCACGCTGCGTCGCTGGATCATCGAGTACAACTTCTCCCGCCAGGACGAGGCGGTGATGGTCAACCAGCGCTACGACACGCCCGAGAAGCTGTCGGGGACGGACGCCGAGGTCATCCAGTGGCGGAAGCTCGTCGTCACCAAGCACTACGGCGGCCGCGAGGCGCCGTTCGAGTACCGCAACCCCGATGACATGGCGCCGGACGCGGCCGATCGAGCGGGTGTCGGTGCGCTACCTGCAGGAGCAGGCGAGAGCGCCGCGCGCGCGCTAGCGTCGGACCGCCGCGAGCCAGCGGTCCATCTTGGCCTCCAATGCGCTGAGCGGCATGGCGCCGTCGCGCAGCAGCTCGTCGTGGAAGGCCCGCACGTCGAACGACGCGCCCAGCGCCGCCTCCGCTTTCCGCCGCAGGGCCAGGATCTTGAGCTGGCCGATCTTGTAGCCGAGCGCCTGCCCCGGCCACGCCATGTACCGCTCGACCTCGCGCTCGTTGTCCGGCGTGGAGCCGCCGAGGTAGTCGATCGCCTGCTGGCGCGTCCAGCCCTTGGCGTGCAGCCCGGTGTCCACGACCAGCCGCGAGGCGCGGAACAGCTCGGCGCCCAGCATGCCGAGGCGATCCCAGCGGCTCGGATAGACGCCCAGTTCGGGGCCGAGGCTCTCGGCGTAGAGCGCCCAGCCCTCGCCGAACGCGGTGTACCAGCCGAAGCGCCGGAATCCCGGCAGGCCCGTGTTCTCCCGCTGAAGGGTCATCTGGAAGTGATGCCCGGGGATGGCCTCGTGCAGATAGAGGTTGCGATAGACCCCGGCGCCGCCCGCGCTGCGGAGATCGCTGCTGTTCAGGTAGAAGACGCCCGGCCGCGAGCCGTCGGGCGCGGCCGCCTCGTAGCTCGAGGGCATGGAGCGCTCGCGGAAGGCCTCGATCGGACGGATCTCGAAGCCGGCGCGCGGAAAGCGGCCGAACAGCCGCGGCAGCGCCTCGTCCACCGCGGCCCGCAGCGTGGCGTACCCGGTCAACAGATCCGTCAGCTCGCGATAGCGCGGCGGCGGCGGCTCGCCGGCGGCGGCGATCTCTGCCCGTAGCGCCGTCATGGCGGCCCGGATGCGCACGACCTCGGCCAGGCCCAGCGCGTGGATCTCGTCGGGCGTCAGCGTGGTCGTGGTGGACACGCGCACCGCGTGCGCGTACCACGCGCGGCCGTCGGGCAACGCGTTCCAGCCATCCGTCGTGCGGCAGCGCGGCAGGTACTCGTCCCGGACGAAGTCGCGCAGGCGGCGGTAGGCCGGCACGATCTTGTCCCGGATCGCCTCGACGTACTTCGCAGTCAGGCGCCGGCGCGTGTCCTCGTCGAACGAGGCCGGGAAGCTCCGGATCGGCTCGTAGAACAGGCTCGCCTCCGGGGCGTCCACGATGTGCGTCTCGAGCTGAGGCAGCAGCCGCAGCATGAGCACGTGCGGCTGGGTGATGGACTGGGCCGCGCCCGCCCGCATGTTGGCGATCGCCGTGTCCATCCAGGTCACGAAGCCGTCGACGCGGCCGAGGAAGTCCTCGTAGTTTTGCGCGGTCTTGAACGGATGGTTGCCCCGGCCGGCGCCCACGATGGGAAAGCGGCTGGGCCAGCTCTGGCCCACGTGGTTGACCGGGATGAGATGCCAGGGGAAGCGAAAGCCGGCGACGCAGGTGTCGAGCCGGAACGCGAAGATGTCGTACGTCACGTGCTCGGGGTCGCTCAGCGCCGCAGGCTCGACGCGCTGCAGGTTCTCGCGGTAGCGGGTGCAGATGGCCTGCATCCCGTTCCGGTAGTCCTCGCCGATGTCGTTGGCCAGCACGCGATCGTACTGTCGCAGGCCGGCCTCGCTGGCCGTGAACGGGTGGTAGGGCGTGATGTCGCGGTCGTAGCCGCGGACCAGCTCGGCCAGCGCCGGCGGCGGCGACGATGGGGCCGTGGCCGGTCGCGCGCAGGCGTGCGCGCCGAGCAGGATCGACACGACGGCGGCGAGCGTACGCCAGTGCATCGGCAGTCCACCTCCTTCGGGGGCGTCGATTGACCGGATAGGTGGCGACGATTATAGTCGGTTCCTCGCTGGGCAGGCCGAGGTGAGGTGTGCGGAGGCGATCCGTCGGCACGGTGGCGACGCACTGGGGATCCCGTGCGACGTCACCGACGAGCGCCAGGTCGAGGCCATGGTCGCCCGCGCGCGCGAGGTCGGCGGCGGCGTCGACGTCCTCGTCAACAACGCCGGCATCCTCGGCGGCCAGAGCGTGCTCGAGATGGAGCTCGAGCGCTGGAACCGCCAGCTCGCCGTGAATCTCACCGGTACCTTCCTCTGCACCAAGCACGTCGCCCGCCTCATGATCGAACACTCTACGCGCGGCAGCATCATCGTGGTCGTGTCCACGGCCGGCCACCAGGGCCAGGCCGGCAACATCGGCTATTGCACGAGCAAGAGCGGGCTGCTCAACTTCACGCGCGCGGCGGCCATGGACCTCGTGCGCCACGGCATCCGTGTCAACAGCCTCACGCCGACGGCGACCGACGTGGAGGAAGGCGACGCCCGCGCGGTGGACTGGGGCCGCCCGCGGCCGGAGCGCCGCGGCCGCGTGCTCGACTTCGCGAAGATGTTGCCGATGGACCATCTGCCGAGCCCACGCCAACTACGCGCGGGCCGCGGTGTTCCTGGCCTCCGACGACGCCGAGATGATCACGGGCGTCGACCTGCGCGTGGACGCCGGGGCCGTCGGGCGCGGCAAGTCAAGCCTGGCCACGAGTATCAGCGCTCGTGCAGCATCGCGCGCAGGAGGCGGTTGATGCGGAGCCAGGGATGCCAGAGGCCGGCGTCGGTGTCGCTCACGTTACCCGGGACGCGGGGATAGTGCTGAGTAAACTCGGACGGCCGCATGAGAAGAATCGGGAACTCGGCTTCCACTGCTTTCCGGTACTTCAAGATCGTCTTGAAGTCGCACGTTACGAACACGGCACACTCGTTTTTGATCGCGACCATAACGTGGTGAGCGTCGAGACGCTTCAGGCCGATCTTCTGTAGTCGCCGAGCAATCGGCTCTTCCTCGTGTCGTAGCCAGACAACCCGCGGGCCACCGCGATTCGAAAGTATTGAATCCATCGAGACGAGTCGTTGGTCCTCCACGAACACTACCTTCGGCAAGAACGCGAGTAGTTCCTTCTGCGCTTGCTTACGGTCCTCTCGGAGCGGCACCGCCTCGCGTTCATGGACCTCCGAGACGAACAGCGTGACCTCGCCCCTGTCCGATCGATCCTTGAGTTCTAGGATCGCGGCGTACTCGGGTCGGGTCGGATCTTGTCGACGCAGCGTCGATATGACGTCGTTGTCCGCGTAGACCCTGAGCGCCATTCAGTCGTCGCCTGCCTTCCGCAGGGCCTCTCACGCCGCGCCCTGGACGGCATGCCACGGCGTCCGTTCCCACGCTGAGACGGTCGCGCTCGTGATCGAGTGCTCCATCCCGGTCGTGTAGAAGGTCGCCCGCCAGCCGCGCGCGTCGTACCGCGTGAGCCGGAGATCGAACCCCTGGTGCTCCATACCGCGCTCGACGTCGCCGATACCGCGCCAGGAGTCCAGCCAGAACCTCAGCGCCCAGAGCGCGCGGTCATACGAGGGTCGAGGAAGCCCGGCGAAGCCAAGAGCCGCCACGAGGAGTCGACCGCGTTGGTCGCTCACGGGCCAGACGGCGGGCGGACGCCCACGGGTTCGGGAAGCGGCGGCCCCGTGCGGCCAGCTTCGGCGAGGCATTGCAGGACCGCTTGCCGGCCCCCCTCAGTGGAGAACCTGAACGTGATCCGGCCGTCGAGATCGACCCACTCAAGCGAAATGTACGGCGCATTGCACTTCGCCCACCGCGCATAGGCCAGGTCTTGCTGAGGCGTGTTCGTGATGGCGCACGCCCCCAGGAAGAGGGCGAACCCGCACGACCTGACGCCGACCGCTTTCAACGTCCGGAGGGGAGCTGGCCGCCTGGGTTGAGCATGGGCTATTCGATCGCCTGATCCGCCCGCCCCAGGATCGACTGCGGGATCGTGAGACCGAGCGCCTTGGCGGTCTTGAGGTTGATGCGTAGCTCGAACTTCGTCGGCTGCTCGACGGGCAGATCGGCGGGCTGAGCGCCGCGGAGAATGCGATCGACATACCTGGCGCCGCGCCGGAACATTTCGGGTTGGTTCGACGCGTAGCCTATCAGGCCGCCTTCGGTGACCCATGTGCTCTCGGACCAGATGGCGGGAAGCCTGTTCCGCTCGACGAGCCCCAGGACCCGCGGGCGCTGCGAGAAGAGGTTGGGATTGCCGACGACGTAGAGCGCATCAGGGCGATCCTTGGCGATCACCACGAGCGCCCTCTCGAACTCGTCCGGGTCCCGGACCTCGACGACCTGCAGTCGGATACCGAGCGCAGTGGCGGCTTTCTGTGCTTCTCTCACGTGAGGTGGATTCATCGGACTCGAAGGATTAGTCACAAACGCCACTCGGGTAAGCCGAGGGACGATCTCCTTGAGAAGCTCCAGGCGCTTCCCGGCGAGCTCGGGTTCCATCCCAGCGCACCCGGTCAGATTCCCGCCCGGGCGGGCAAGGCTGGCGACGAGCCCGCCAGCGACGGGATCGCCACCAATCATGAACACGATCGGAACTGCGGCGGTTGCACGCTTCGCTGCCGCGGCCGAGACAGGCTCAGCGGCGAGGATGACATCCACCTTGAGCCGCAGCAAATCGGCGATAAGCGCGGGTAGGCGCTCTGGCTTGCCATTCGCGGAGCGAATTTCGATCGCAAGGTTCGATCCCTCGACCCAACCGAAGTCTCGGAGACCTTGAATGAACGCTACGCGGAGTGGGGAAGGAGACGAAGTCACCGGGTTCACATGGACGTAGCCGATGCGCGCACTCTTCCCCGCTTGCTGCGCGTCTGCCGCGAGCGGCGCAACAAAGAAGCTGAAAGCGAGAACGACCGCGGGCGCGATCAGCCGCATGGGCACCTCGGTGGAGGACGGCTGCCGGGGAGTCTAGCCGAACGCCACGACGCGCACCAGCACAGCGCCTATGTGGGCCGCTTCCAGCGTGACGAGGAGCAAGCGGCCGAGGTGGGTTGACTGGCGCAAAGGGTCTCACGGCCGGCGCAAAGGTGGTGGTTTCCGACGGCGCCGCCCTGACTTGGACCATGGGGGAACTGTATTATCCGACCGCCTCGACGTGCCGCCGAGGCGTGGATCAAGGTCCCGCCGAGGGAATGACCCGAAAGCGCACGCTCGTGTAGCCCAGCGCCGACATCTGGCCGTGCCGCAACCGCCGCTGCAAACGGCGGCGGTCTTTCGCCGGCGGGCGCGCCTCGCGCCGCCGATCCCCTTGGCGCCGCTCGAGAATCACCTGCACGCCACGCACCCCAACCAGCCGCCGCTGGAGGTACTCGAACAAGGTCGGGTCGGGCCGGCGAACCACGAGAAGCATCTCGGCGTCGGGAAATGACAGCGATGGAAGGGACGCGAGGAGTTGCGCCGCGTGACGCGCACAGTAGCCATGCGTCTCGGTGGGGTCGTCGAACGGCGCCTTCTCGCCCAGGTCGCCGGACCTTCCCTCGACGCGACACGACGCGCAGATGACTCTCATTCCGTCAACGAGCCTTGCACCCTCACCGCTACGGTCGAGACCGTATTTGACGTGACCGGCGGATCCATGCCATTGTGATCGCGGCGGCAACTCCACCGCACCTCAAGTAATCCCCGCCCCATCTCCGCCGCCATGCGCACTCTGTCTGGGAGGGGACGACCATGCTGAGGACCAGGATCCCGAGGGGCCGCGGCGTGCGCCGGTTCGCGTTCCTCCCTCTCACCGGGTCCGAGATCGAGAAGTTGGAGTCCGTCCCCACGGCGACCGCCGGCCACCTCGATCAGTGCTCTTGCGGCCGCAATGGTGGCTCGCGCCTCGTGCTCGAGGAGCTCGCGGACCTCCTCCTGGTCGCCCTCCAACACGGCCACGAGCTCGCGATCGAGCCGAACGCCGACGACTACGCCCTCGACATCGAGATCGGCGCCTCCGCTCTCGGCGCGGAGGGGGCTCTCGGCACGAAGGAGGTCACAACGCTCGAATCGGCTTCCTACGCCGCCCCCTCCAAGCATCGCGCGGCATGCGAGGCGTGCCGCTGCACCGCGCCAGTGCCGCTCGAACCCGTCTTGACCCTCGCGGCCATCGCGTTGAACCACGGAAACGCCGTGCAACTCCAGCCGGATGCCGAAGGCCCCGAGGTCACGGTCACGATCGCGAGCGAGCGCCATGAGGCGTTCGACCGCCCGTCGGGCCCAGTGCCGCTGGATACCTCCGCAGTGCAGCTCGCCATGCAGCAGGTGCGGTAGATGAACACGGGGCCACTGCCCGATTACGAACTTCTTGCCAGCCTCAGATCTCAGCCGGCCGCGCCACCTCGCCCGCCGCCTGCGGCTCCCCCTCCGGCGCCGACACCGCGGAAGACGATGGTCGACCAGGTCAAGGCTCTTCGCGGACCTCGGGTCACGTGACCGATCACGCGCGTGAGGAAGCGGGAGGGCTGGTGAGCAGGACGCTGCGGAGTAAGGCGATGCGACGCCAGGGACTTCTCGGACTTGTGGAGCGAGCAGGTCATGCCGAACGCTTGGCCGGATGCGGGGGAAGCCTACCTCGTCGATGCCTGGCGAGGACTCGTGCCGCTGTCGAACGCACGCTTTCATGGGCTCGCAGCCCCCCTACGTACAGAGCTGGCCGTGAGCAGGCCCAGCACGACGCCCCGGCGTTCCGTGAACCAGCGGTTGGCGACCATGGCACCGAGGACGGATGCCATGGTGCCGGTGCCGAGTCCGACCACCACGCCCCACAGCAACGCGAGCTGCCACGACGCGGTCATCAGGGTGGTCAGGGCGACGCCGGTGGCGCCGAGCGCGAGCGACGTCACCATGACGCGCCGGATGCCGAGTCGGTCCATCAGTCCAGCGATGAACGGCCCGGACAGACCGTAGAGGAACAGGTTGATGGAGACCGCGAACGACACGGTCGCGCGCGTCCACCCGAACTCGCGCTCGAGCGGGATGATCAGCACCCCAGGCGCGGATCGAATGCCCGCGGCGGCCAGGAGGGTCACGAACGTGACCGCCACGACGATCCACCCATAATGCACGCGCCCCCGCATCCGTCTCTCGATCGACATCAGAGGCTTCCTCTTCCTGCGCGCCTTGGCCGGACACGGCCCCGAATCCGTCTGCGCTTCTTGACGGCGACCCGAAGCAAGTGGGCCAGCCGCCGCTGCGCGTCCGCCCACGCGGTCGTACCCAGCTCGCGGAGCACCTTGCCTTGAGCGCGGGCCCAGAGCGGGCGCGCGGCCTCGAGGGCTCTTCTCCCCTTGGATGTCAGCGTCATCGCCTTGATGCGGCCGTCGGGATGCGGAACACGCTCGATCGCACGATCCCGCTCCAGGAGCTTGAGGCTTCGCGTCAGCGTCGTCTGGTCGATGGCGAGCGTGTGCTCGAGTTGCCGCAGATTCGCCTCGCCCAGACGTGCGATGGCGCCGAGAATGCTGAACTGAGTCACCCGTAGACCGCTCGGCCGCAGGATGTCGTCGTACAGCTGTGTCACGGCCCGGCTCACCATGCGGAGCGTGCTGCAGACACACGGGGACAGCCGCTCGCGGTCCGGTCCGGTCATCGGCCTACTGCCTCGTCCGTCCATGGCGCCAATGCTACCCGTGATGCCGTCGACGCGCAAGGTATTTATATGCATCTACATATACAGACCTTGCGGGGGAGCCGTCGGTTTTGAATCCTCGTGGCGTTGGCCGATGTCCAAAGAAGCAGAAGGTGCGCGGCAGACTAGTCAGCGTGACGACTACAAGAGGAGACCACGATGCCGCTTTCCAGCACTGTGCCGCTCGGCGGGCTCGGTACGCCCGAGGAGATCGCGAAGGTCGTCGTGTTTCTTCCGTCCGATGACCGCAGCTATGTCACGGCAACGGAGTTGTTCGTGGAGGGCGGTTTCGCACAAGTGTAGGCGGAGTCCACCGCTCGCTTTGGCATGGCGCTGGCGAGCTCGACCGAGGAGACGTCCAGGGATCTGGCCCGAATGGAGACCATGATGCAAGAGGATGAGCACCACGGGGACCGGTGGTTCAAAGAAGCTGTGCAACAAGCAAAGGTGGCCGAGACGATCCAAGCGATGAAAGCAGAGACGCGAGCCCAGGGCACACCACTGGGTGAGACTGGCAGATTCACCCATGGCGCCCTGACCCCAGACGACGAGGGCGAGCTCCGATACGCTGTCACGGCCAGCGGCGGCAAGGTCATCGTTGCGTTCGGCACACCGGTTGAGTGGATCGGAATGACTCCGCGAATGGCCCACCAGCTCGCTGACGCGCTCAACAAATGGGCCAGTGAGACGTGATCACTGACCCTCTGCCACGCGTGCGTCCTGCTCCAAAGGAGAAAAGCAATGACTGATAGCGCACAACCGTTCGCTGCTAAGAAGTTCTTGGAAATCAAGGGCCGGAGAATGGCGTATATCGACGAGGGCGAAGGCGCTCCCATCGTTTTCGCGCATGGAAACCCGACCTCATCCTATCTGTGGCGCAACGTCATGCCGGCCTGTCGTGGCCTGGGCCGGCTAATTGCCTGCGACATGATCGGGATGGGCGATTCCGAGAAACTTCCCGACTCTGGCCCCGACCGCTACACCTACGCCGAGCAGCGCAACTTTCTGTTCGCACTCTGGAAAAAGCTGGGGGTCGATAAGGATGTTGTGTTTGTGCTGCACGATTCGGGTTCCCTCTTAGGCTTCGATTGGACGCGCCAGCACCCCGAGCGCGTCCAGGGTATCGCCTACATGGAGGCGCTTGTTCAGCCCATTACCTTGGCGGATTTCCCTGAAGATGTGCGATCCCTCGTCCAGGGATGTCGCAGTAAGGACGGCGAGACCTTGGTGCTGGAGAAGAATCTGATCGTTGAAAACGTCTTGCCGGGAGCGATATTGCGCGGGTTGAGCGAGGATGAGATGGCTGCATATCGCGCTCCATTTGCCAATGCAGGGGAAGATCGCCGTCCAACGCTGACGTGGCTACGTCAAATTCCCATCGAGGGCGAGACGCCCGAAGTAGTCCGAGTGGCCACTGATTGCGGTCGGTGGCTAGCCGAGAGTCGTATCCCGAAGCTTTTCATTAATGCAGAACCGGGTGCGGTATTAACGGGCCGACACCGTGAGTTCTGCCGGACCTGGCGCAATCAGACCGAAGTGACTGTGGAGGGAATCCATTTCGTTCAAGAGGATAGCCCCGAACAGATCGGTAAAGCCTTAGCGGCGTTCGTGCGCTCATTGAGGAGCCTTTGACAACCAAGTGCCGAGGAAGGAGAGATCATGGCACAGAAGAAATTCGTAGTGACGGGTGCGACCGGCCACACCGGCAGTTGCACGGTCGAGCGGTTGCTGGAGCGAGGACATGCGGTGCGGGCGCTGGCCCATCGCGAAGATAACCGCTCGAAACGGCTGGAAAAGATGGGCGCAGAAGTGGTTATCGGCGATTTCCTGAAGTTCAACGACGTGCGCGCGGCGATGCGAGGAGTTCGCGGCGCATACTTCGGTTATCCGATCCGCCCGGCATTCTGCAGGCGACAGCCTATTTCGCTCAGGCCGCTAAAGAGGCCAGCCTCGAATGCGTCGTGAACATGTCGCAGAAATCGGCTCGCGAGGACGCAAAGAGCCACGCTATGTGCGACCACTGGTTGGCAGAACGGCTCTTCGACTGGTCCGGCCTCACCGTCGCCCACCTGCGCGACTTCCGCAAAACTCTGGAATCGCAGACGCCGCTCGGACGGATCGGTCAGACGGAAGATATCGCGCCGGCGGCGGTCTTCCTCGCTTCATCCGATTCGAAGTGGATCACCGGCGAAACACGACTCATCGCGGGAGGTCTTCGTTAGGCATTTACAGAAAATGACTTCAACAACACGAAAGGAAAATTAAAAATGAAAACTAAATTACAACTATCCAAGAACGTGACCATGAACAAGCCGGACGAAAAGAGACAGGGAATGAAGGTACGCACGGTTGTCACCGGCCATAACGCCAAGGGTCGGGCTGTTTTTGTGCGAGACGAGAAAGTCGATGGGACGCCCATACCTGGCCTAGGAGAGCTCGCCTTCCTCTGGAATGCGGATGAGCCCGCAACCTACCCGAACGCGGGGAACAATCCGGCGGCGCCCGGTATATTCCCGCCCTTAGGTGGCATCCGCTTCATCATCGGGACGTACTTGCCGGGAGACTTCATTGCACCAGAACCCACTCCCGAGATGCACCTCGAGGATGGCGACGAACTCGGTGGAGCTAACGCCGGCTTTCACAGGACCGACACGACGGA
>WNFC01010084.1_pt1 | contig 10467 bp, 8 predicted proteins | sample 5400541 | NCBI WGS metagenome assembly WNFC01 (sample SAMN13153342, study PRJNA577476) | soil metagenome | isolation source: 120 cm saprolite under Douglas fir tree site 2 hole 2 replicate 1 | place: USA:California | collected 2015-04-18
TATGGCAGTAACGGTTACCAACTTTTCCCGGCGAAATGGGTTCTAACATTACAAGACAAAGGGGCGAACCCAAGATGAAGTAGTCGTCCAATCTCCTGTTTCACGGTTTTGATCATCGCCATTTTTCTGGCGGCATCGGCTTTTGCTCAGGCTAAGCCGCCTGCGCAAGATACCGGTCTCACTTCGTACGTGGAGTTTGGTGGTACCACGAACTCCGCTGGGCAAGTGTACGAACTCGACTCCAACATTGGATACAAGCTCACCGAGCACTTCGCTATGGATATGGGCGTACCAATTTATTTCGTGAACGCATCCAGTTCGACTACGGGCGCGACATCCAGCAGCGGTTTGGGAAATCCTTCTGTGAATCTGCGGTGGAAGTATCTGCATCCCGCGGTCAATTTTGCTTCCGTCGTGACGGGGTCGGCCCGTTGGCAGATAGCAAGCTTGGTCTGAGTACGGGACGGGCAACGTTTGATTGGACGAACCGATTGGATCATTCGTTCTCGCGGGTGACGCCCTTCCTGGAAGCTGGCTTTTCCAACACAACCTCCGATTCGCGGCTTTCCCGCGCCCTTACACGACGCTGGGCCTCAACTCACATTTTCGCGGAGGCGCGGAAGCTGATGGTTGGAAATCTATCAGCGTCGGCGCCGCGGCGTATGACATTCAGCCCTTCGGCAACCAGACGGTTTTCAGCCGCGTGACGGGAACACCGGGTGGAAACGGCGCCGGCGCTACGCACGGACGGAACTTCCAGTCCAGCCAGCAAACCACCGGAACGGCGGACATTGCGCGCGACAATGGCTTTTCCACCTGGGTGGATGCCAGTCTAACGCCTTATCTCGATGCCGAAGTGGGATACACGCGCAGCGTTCATTACGACTTGAATTCAGTTTCGTTTTCGCTTGGTCTAAATGTAGGACATCTGCTCCGCAGGAGCGCACGCCAGTAATGGGCTTTTTGGGACAGGTGAAAACTCAACTCACGAGGTCAACTCAAATGTCAACTCAAATGAAGATGACACGAATTGCAATGCTTACTCTTGCGATTGTTTTGTACGCGACGGCCGCTCTTGCGCAACATGGGCATAACGGCGGCAGCGCCGCTGGCGGTGGTATGGGCATGGGCGCAGCTACCGGACATGGCACGGGATTGGACAATCACGGCAACTCAGGAAGCGCAAACACCAACAGCTCTGCCTCAACCCACAAGATGAGCGTAGATGGCATCCTCAGCAAAAATCCGGCGATCGGCGACAAAATTCAGTCGCTCACCAGAATGTCCCCCTCTCAGGCGTGTACTGGATTCAAGAACCTGGGTCAGTGTGTGGCTGCCGCGCACGTCAGCAAGAACCTCGGGATCAGCTTCGATTGCCTGAGGTCTGACATGACTGGCGCAGCCCCTCTCAGCACTTCGAAGTGCCCAGCCGGAACCGGCAATAAGAGCATGAGCCTGGGAAAGGCGATTCAGGCGCTGGATCCGACCGCAGATCAGAAGTCTGAATCCAAGAGGGGCGAGACCGAGGCTCAGCAGGACATGAAGAGCTCCGGCGTTCAGTCTTAAAACTGAAGCGTTCAGCGGATCGGATGGGTACGGTAAGGCCGAGTGCGAGCGGGGTGAGGGGCACGGAAGCGCCGGATGGCCGACTTGTTTGCTCTCTCGCTTCCGTCGCGCTTACTGGTGAAATGTCGCGATTTCACCAGTAACGCTCCACGGCGTGTTTATGAAATGAGCTCAGACTATTTCACCGCCAACTCCCTCTTCACCGCATTGCTAACCTGCTTCCCATCCACGCGAATTCCCGCACCCGCGAATCGCGCCATCACATTCTTCATTACCGCGCCCATCTCTTTCATCGTAGGCGCGCCCATTTCGGCGACCACCGCCCTCACCCCGGCAACAACCTGATCCTCGCTCGCGGCCTTGGGCATGTAGGTTTCGATCAGGGTGATTTCGGCGGCTTCTTTGTCGGCCATTTCCTGGCGGCCGCCCTTGGTGAATTGCTCGACTGAATCCTTACGCTGTTTGATCAGCGTGGTGAGAACCTGCTGCGCTTCTTTGTCGTCGAGCGGCGCCATCTTTTCGATCTCGCGGTTCTTGAGCGCGGCCTTGACCATGCGGAGAGTGGACAGGCGGTGCTCGTCGCGCGCCTTCATGGCGGCAACAATGTCTTGCTGGATCTGCTCCGGGAGGCTCATGGAGGGATTATAGCGCCGCGTCTGCACTGCGCCCCGGTTGTAGAGACGTGGCTTGCCACGTCTTGGTCGTGGCGGGAAACGTAGCGAGCTGCGTCTCTACAATACGTCGCGCAAGGGGCCTCCTGAATGCGCAAATTCGCCTGATTCGGTAAACTAGAATGATCTTCGTAACAAAGGACTCCTCAGTAAATGCTGCTTAAGAACCGTTTGTTCACCCCAGGCCCGACACCCATACTTCCAGCGGCACAGACCGCTATGGCTTCCTTCGCCATGCACCACCGCACTGCCGACTTCCGCGCTCTGTACACGCGGGTACTGGCCGACATGAAGGATTTCATCGGCACGCGGAACGACGTTCTGGTGCTGGCTTCTTCCGGCACCGGCGTGATGGAAGGCTCGGTCTCAAACCTCACCTCGCCCGGCGACAAGGTTCTGGTGCTCACAGCCGGCAAGTTTGGCGAACGCTGGCGCGATCTGGCCAAGGCTTTTGGCTGCGCCGTCGAAATGATCAGCGCACCTTATGGCGAGACTGTTTCACTCGATGAAGTCCGCCAGAAGCTGACTCCCAACATGCGCGTAGTTTATGTGCAGGCGACGGAGAGTTCTACCGGTGCGCGCCATGACGTCAGGGGAATCGCAGAGCTGGTCCGCGCCCAGGGCGACGACACCCTGCTCGTGGTGGACGCCATCACCGGCCTGGGCACGACCCACTTCGACGTGGACGGCTGGGGCATCGACGTCATCATCGGCGGTTCGCAAAAGGCGCTGATGATCCCACCGGGACTGGCTTATTGCGCCGTGAGCGAGCGGGCATGGAAACGCATGGAGACGGCCAAGTCTCCGCGCTACTACTTCGACTTCCGTAAAGAACGCAAGGCTGCGGCCAAGGGCGAGTCCGCCTATACTCCTGCAACCTCGCTGTTCGCCGCGCTGGGCGCCGCGCTCGATTTCGTCCGGCAAATGGGAAAAGGCGATCTTGCTGCTGGGCGCGAAGCATTGGTCAACAACGCCGAATTAGCGGCTGAGATGACCCGCGCCGGCGCACAAGCACTCGGGCTGAGATTGTTCGCAGCGTCCGCGCCGGCGGCGGCGCTCACGGCAATTCAGTCACCGGCCGGAGTTGATTCCAGCGCGATTGTGAAGGAATTCCGCGAATCATTCGCGGCGGTGGTGGCCAACGGCCAGGGCGAGATGAAGGGCAAGCTGTTCCGCATCGCGCACCTGGGCTACTACGACTATCTCGACACCATTGGAATTCTGGCCGCCCTCGAGCACGTGCTCGCCAGCGTCACCGGAAAGCCGGTGGAATATGGCGCGGCCGTGCGGTCAGCGCAGGAAGTGTACGCGCGCAGTCTGGCGGAGAAGCGGCAGCCGGTTGGCGCCTGAACGCCACGGCGATTTACGGCACCGTATTTACTGCACCGTAAAGTTCACGGTGTTGGAATTCTGACCGGTCTGATTCATGTAGATTCCCGTTCCGCCCGGGTTACGCACGTAAACGGGTATGGTGCCGGCAGTGGCAACTTCCGCAGCTGTGACGGGTGTGGTGAGTTGGCCGCTGGTCATGAATTGAGTCATGTGCGCAGTAGAATTCCAATAAATTACGGACCCGCTCACAAACCCGCTGCCATTGACGGTCAATGTAAACGCAGCGCTGCCGGCGGTTGCCGTGTTGGGGACCAGCGGAGCCGCAATGCTTGGAGCTCCAGCCGCCATTGAACCCGAGCCTGAACTGGAACTGTAGCCGCCGCATCCGAGAACAAACAGGGCCAGCAGAACGATTGTCGTCAGAAAAAGGAGGATTTTCATGATGATCCTCACGCGAGATAGTGTTTGAATTTCTAGCTTCAAGGTTACAAGTCGGCCTATGGACGGTGTGTCAACGACGTGTCACGTTCTGGTAAAGATTTTGCATGCCAAAAACAGGCTGGTTTGGCTGTAGCACCGAAACACAACCCCACGTATTCTTGGAGATCGAACCCAAATCATGAAAGTCGTAGTGGCAGAGAAAATTTCGTCATCCGCAGTGGATCTCTTGCGCGAGCCGCGCTGGACCGTGGTCACATCCGATCAACTCGACGGCAAGCTGGCCGCACAACTGGTATCGGCAGATGCGCTCATCGTGCGCTCGGCCGTGCAGGTAAACGCCGAGCTTCTGGAACATGCGCACAAGCTGCGGGTAATCGGACGCGCAGGCGTTGGCGTTGACAACATTGACCTTGATGCCGCCACCCGCAAAGGCATCGCGGTGATGAACACGCCCGGCGCCAACGCCATTGCCGTGGCGGAGCACACCCTGGCCTTGATGTTGGCCATGGCCCGCCATATCGGCCGCGCCAATGAACTGATGCATGCCGGGAAGTGGGAAAAGAAATCCCTTCAGGGCACCGAACTCAAAGGCAAGACGGTGGGCATCGTGGGCCTGGGAAGAGTCGGAATGGAAGTCGCGAAGCGGGCGCGAGTCTTCGGGATGGAAGTGGTCGCGCACGATCCTTTCGTCTCTACTGCGGTGGCAAAGGAACAGGGCATCCGCATGGCGAAGCTCGAAGAGGTCTACGCCGCTTCCGACTACCTGAGCCTGCACGTGGGGCTCACGCCGCAAACCGCCGGCATGATCAACGCGGCTTCCATAAAGAAAATGAAACCGGGCGTGAGGCTGGTCAACTGCGCACGGGGCGAACTGATCGATGAAACCGCGCTGGCTCAGGCCCTGAAGCAGGGACGCGTGGCCGGGGCGGCGCTGGACGTTTTTACCGAGGAGCCGCTGAAAAACTCGCCGCTGACGGCTATCGAGAACGCGATTCTGACGCCCCACATCGCGGGCTCCACCTACGAAGCCCAGGAGGCCGTCGGCTACCAGATCGCGCACCAGGTGAAGGAATATCTGAAGGATGGCGTCATTCAGAATGCGGTGAACGTCCCCTCGGTGTCGCACGATGAATATCTTGAACTGCAGCCTTATATCGTCCTGGCAGAGAGGCTGGGGGCGTTCCTGGCACAAGTAAGCGAAGGGACGCTGGAAGAAATCTCGATCCGTTACTCCGGGCACATCGCGGACGCGAAGACGGAGTTGATCCGCAACGCCGCCGTGAAGGGTATCCTGAATGAGGCGTTGGAGGAGAAGGCGAACCTGGTGAATGCGGCCGCGATTGCTTCGGCCCGAGGCCTGCGCATCCACGAGTCGCGCAAGCCAAAGAGCTCAAGCGGCGGCTCCGGCAGCGTACTCTCGGTTCTGCTCAAGACCGCAAACGAAGAACATGTGGTCAAGGGCGCGGTCCTGCACAAGAATACGCCCCGGCTTCTTCATGTGGATGGGATTGATGTGGAAGCTCCGCTCGAGCGTAGTCTCATTTACATGCGAAACCGTGACGTGCCCGGCGTAATCGGGAAGGTAGGTACAATTCTGGGCAAGCACAAGATCAATATCGCGGATTTCTCTCTGGGCCGCCGGGTCGGCAATGGGAAGCCCGGCGCGCCGCGCGAAGCGATCGCCGTGGTCCACGTGGATGGACGCGTGCCCCCGGAAGTGCTGGACGAACTGAGAAAAGTACCAGCGGTTGAGCAGGCCAAGGCGATCCGGCTGTTCTAGAAACTGGGCTATGGATTTCCGCGGATCACACGGATAGAGCAAAGGCAAAAATGAATTTTTTGATCCGTGAGAATCAGTGAAATCCGTGGCTGGGGTTTTGAGAAGAGTCGAAGAACTGAAATAAGATGTTGCGACTGTACATCCCGGAACGCCGCGGCTGATTCCAACCAATCCAGGCTACGAATTAATCTGACAAGAGTTAATCTGACAACCGCGCGAGGACAATTGATGTTACGAACAACCGGCATCGTAGTGGCGGTAGTTTTTCTGCTCGCATCGATCGGACTGAGCCAGGACAACCGTTTCGACGTGAGCCTGGGCGGCGGGCCCGTGATCCCCAACCAGCCCACGGGAAACGGCACCACGCTGACTCCGACGAAATCTGGCGCCGTACTCGTGACCGGCCGGTACAGGTTCTCGGAAAGAAGTTCCGTCGCACTCAACTACGGGCACACCGCCGACTCGCAGATCTACTCTACGCCCCCACTGACCTATCGCATTCACAACACCATCAGCGAATATTCAGGAGCTTACGTTTTCAGTTTTCTCCAGTCAGCCAAAGTTGAGCCGTTTGTTTTCGCGGGCGCGGCAGCTCTGACCTTCTACCCAGGATACGGCTCGAACACGGTCAATGATGTGCTGACGAATATTCCAGCGTCCCAGCAAACCAAGCCAGCCTTTCTGTACGGCGGCGGATTGGACTACCGCATCTTCTCTCGGCTACCCCTGATTCGCAGGTCAAGTCTCACCAATCATCTTGCTTTGCGGTTGCAGTACCGTGGACTTCTCTACAAGGCCCCCGATTTCAAGGTGCAAAACTTGTTTACCGGAGCCAGGGGACACATGGCGGAGCCCACCATCGGAGTGGTAGTGAAATTCTAGAGAACGCAGCCACCGATTCACCCGGATAAGGTAAAAACAAAATAGGGCTTGATCCGTGAAAGTCCGTGAACTCCGAGGCCGATTTTGGTTAGGAGTTGAGAGCTTGCTTGCGCAGCTTGCGGCTTTCCGCCAGCAGCGCCATGGAGTGCATCAGGTTTTGCAGGGTGACGATACCCACCAGCCGTTGATCTTCTACCACTGGAATGATGCTGAGATTGCGGGCGGTGAGCTTGCGAAAGGCGGAGGCCAGCGATTCGCCCTTTTGCGCTACCTCAAAAATGCGGTTCATTACTGCCTGGACGTAGCCGTTGCCTTCGACGCGGAGCGCTTCCAAAATCTTCTGTCTCGAAATCACACCCACCATGTCACTGCCGCGAATCACGGGGAAATCGTCCTGCAGGGAGTGGACCGCCTTGTCGAGCGCGTCTTCAAGCGTGTCGGCGGGGGAAAGCGTGGCAAAGTCGGTGAGCATGATGTCTTCCAGATGCACCTTCTCCAGCACCGACTGAAAAACCGCCGAGCGCTCTTCCATCTGGGACCCGATGAACAAGAACAATCCCACCAGGGTGAGCCAGTAGTTCGGTAAAAGCATGCCGACCAGGATGAACAGGGTGGCGAAGGCTTGGCCAATCGAGACCGCTCGACGTGTGGCCTGGACTGGATCCATCCGTCGGCTGAACAATGCGCGCAGCACCCGCCCGCCATCCATCGGATATGCCGGAAGCAGATTAAAGCCGGCGAGATAGAGATTCGCCCACACCAGGCTGCGAGGAAGATTGCGGGACTGCATGAAGGGCCAGGTTCGGAGATCTACATGCGGCGCGACCACCAGGATAATTCCGGTAGAGACCAGAGCGATGAGCAGGCTGGTGAACGGCCCGGCCATTGCGATACGAATATCGCGCTTCCAGGGAACGAGCTTTGTGGTCTTGAGATTCAAGACCGCGCCTATTGCCAGGGGATCCACCGCCAGCGGATCCGTTGCCGGCTGGCTTTCGTCCAGTTGCGTAATTCCGCCGATCGGAAGCAGAGTGATTGACTTTGCCCGAATGCCGGAGCTCCGTGCCACCAGCGCATGACCAAGTTCATGGACCAGGACAGACCCGAAGATGATTCCAACCAGTGCCAGATCTCGCCCTTCGTTGGCGGTACCATGGTGGGAAGCGTAATCGTTATACCAGACGAAAAGCGGCAGAAGGAAATAAAAGGTCCAATGAATGCGAAGTTCAACCCCGAAAATGCGGCCTGCCGAGATTGACCAGCCTCTCATGAGAAACCCACCCTCATTTGCCCTGGCACCATTCTATCTAGTTAGACAGCGGGTTGGAGTGGAGAGTTGCAATTTCCCCAAATCAAAGGTAATTAGGACGGTTATGGGCATGGCGGACAGGACAGCCTCATGCGAGTGATCGCGGGTAAGTTCCGTAGCCGTCGGCTGCACTCGCTTCGCGGCATGGACCTGCGCCCCACGTCGGACCGTCTACGCGAAACCCTGTTCAATGTGCTGGCGGCGGGAAACCCAACGGCCTTCGACGGTAAAGTCTGGCTGGATCTGTGCGCGGGCACCGGCGCGGTCGGTATTGAAGCCCTGAGCCGTGGAGCCGCCAAGGTGTATTTTGTGGAATCTGCGGCCCCGCCGGCCAGCTTGATCCAGCGTAATCTGCGCTCGCTGGTACCGGAGAATGGTTCCGAAATATCCGGTTCCGAGGTACCTGGCTTTGAAGCCTCTGGTTTTGAGGTAATCAGAGAAGACGTCGCCTGCGCCCTGCGCCAGTTGGAAGCCAGAAACGTCACTGCCGACTTCATCTTCCTCGACCCTCCGTACCGCATGGAAAAAATCTACCAGCAGACCCTGCAGCAGCTGTCGCAATCCCGGCTGCTTAGACCCAAAACCATTGTCGTCGCCGAACATGAGAAGAGATTCGACCAGGGCGATGGATTTGCGCCATTGCATCGTTATCGCAAGCTGGAGCAAGGGGATGCGGCATTGAGTTTTTACCGGGCTTCGGAATAGTCGACCCCCTTCTCCTCGGGGGTACGCCCTTGCCGCCTTCCCCCGCGAAAGCCTTGGCAATCCTCCCCTATTTTGGCATCTGCTAGCCGCAGGTGCCCGCTCTTCGAAGTCACGTCACAACTAATTGAAATCTCAACCTATCGTGCAAGCGGGCTAGTGTGTCATCACCTGCCCTTGCCGTCATGCTCTTCCAGTTACGAAAGTTTAGGTGTTAGCCATGTAAGTTGTTGAAGTGAGGAAGCTTAGCTGATATTACATGGGACAGGAATCTTGCACCCCAAGACATTAGAGAATGATTAGCGGAGGGGCGTGGTTAGCGTTTCTCAGTCGTGGAGAGAACTGGGCGTCGGCGCCAAGGTGTTTATCAGCCTTGTCGTCGTAACGGGCACGTGTGTGATCCTGTATGGCGCCGTCAATCCTACCAGCAAGAATATAGCGCAGTTCATTTGCTACCTGCTAATCGCGATTCTGGCCGCCCGGCTCAAGGTGCGTCTGCCCGGCATTACCGGCACCATGTCGGTGAACTTCCTGTTTATCCTGTTGGGAATACTGGAATTGGGCTTCGCCGAAACCCTGGTCCTGGGGACGGCGGCCATCCTGGTGCAGTGTTTCTATCGCGACCGTCCTAGCCCGATTCAGGTGACGTTCAACTTGTGCGCGAGTGCATTCGCCATCGGCGTGGCCTACAACGTCTATCACCTGAAAATATCCGGGACGCCTGTGACGGCCCATCCCCTGCTGCTGGGCTTGGCCGCCATCACTTATTTCGCAGCCAATACCGCGTCTATCGCGGCGGTGATTGCACTCACCGAGCACAAGTCCATCAAAAAAATCTGGGTGGAATGCTATTTCTGGTCTTTCCCCTACTACCTGGTGGGCGCTGCCTTTGCCGGCATGATCGGCTGGTTCAACCGCGAGTTCGGATGGGAAACGTCGCTGCTGATCGTTCCCATCATCTACCTGATTTACCGTTCCTATCGTCTCTATCTCGGAAAACTTGAGGACGAAAAGCGCCACGTGGAAGAGATGGCCACCTTGCACCTGCGCACCATCGAGGCGCTGGCGCTGGCCATCGAAGCCAAGGACCACACCACTCACGAGCATCTGCAGCGCGTGCGCGTGTATGCCATCGAGGTGGCCAAGGAACTACGGGTGACTCCGGCAGAAATGGAAGCTCTGCACGCGGCGGCGCTTTTGCACGACATCGGCAAGCTCGCCGTGCCCGAACACATCATTTCAAAACCCGGCCGGCTTACCCCTGAAGAATTTGAAAAGATGAAGATTCACCCTTTGGTGGGAGCGGAGATCCTGGAACGGGTGCGGTTCCCGTATCCCGTGGTGCCGATCGTGCGGGCACACCACGAGAAGTGGGATGGATCGGGGTATCCCTTCGGCCTAAAGGGCGAGGAGATTCCGATCGGCGCGCGTATCCTTTCTTCCGTCGATTTTCTCGACGCCATGGCGTCAGACCGTCAATACCGGCGGGCTCTGCCCCTGGAAGAAGTCATGAAGCGCCTGGTGGCGGAGTCAGGAAAGTCCTTTGACCCCAAAGTCGTAAGTGTTCTGGAGAAGCGCTATCGGCAGCTCGAAAAACTGGTGCAAAGCAACAATAAACCAGAAGCAGCCTTGAAACTTTCCACCGAAGTGAAAATTGAACCTGGCGTCGCTCCGGCCGCGGGCTTTGAAGACATCACGGTCAAGGATGCTCCCGGCCAGGAAGCCACCTTCCTGTTCTCGATCGCGGCGGCGCGGCAAGAAGCGCAGACCCTTTTCGAGTTGAG
>WNFC01010085.1_pt1 | contig 10467 bp, 8 predicted proteins | sample 5400541 | NCBI WGS metagenome assembly WNFC01 (sample SAMN13153342, study PRJNA577476) | soil metagenome | isolation source: 120 cm saprolite under Douglas fir tree site 2 hole 2 replicate 1 | place: USA:California | collected 2015-04-18
CCTCATTGCGCTTGATAAATGACTGAGTTGACATGTAGTCGATGATCCACTTGTCAATCGACGCGACGGCAAGCCCCGCTTCACGAAACTCAGCATCCGAACATTTTCCCACGCCCGAGAAAAAAAGCCCGAACAGACCTCGCTCGGGGATTTCGATCGCAGTAGCACCGTATCCAGGGCGTACAGGTGCGACCACCACGTAGCCCTGTCGCGCAAACCAAAGTGCGGCGTCACGGAATTCAATGGCGGGAAAATAGCTTCGCTGCATCGTGTCAAGCGAAACTCCATGGTTCATCACAACGAGTGGAAATGGACCGCCACCGCCGCCAACGGGTCGGATCAGATAGGCGAGCATCGGCACAGGCGAGGAGGGAATCGCCCACATCTCCTCGTGAACCTGCGGCGCGATCGAGGGAACAGCCTGCTGCGCGAGCGCCGCGAGCGGCAAAACCGCAATGCCAGCAATTATTGCAATGAGGTACCGCCGCCGCATCGGTGCGTGCCCCTGCTGTGTATCACTACAGCGTAGAACCTTTAGGAGAGACATCCAAGCGTCGAATGGTTGCGTTGGGTCACAGGACTAAACCGCTCGCGCGGTAGGGCGCCGCGGCGGGCGGCACGGCCAACACGATAGCGCGACGGGACGTCCCGTCTTGAGATGAGGGGTTCGCAACCTTCACCCAAGACAGGAGCATCCCCATGACCGACGAGGCCATGAGCCCGTTGCGGCGCCGTATGATCGAAGACATGGCGATCCGCAAGTTAGCGCCGAAGACCCAATAAGGCTACATCCGCACCGTCAAGGATTTTGCTGCGTTACAATGATCGCTCGCGACGGCTGGCGCAGCGGTCCTTCTGCGATCGGCGCAGCGACAAGGAGCACGCTCGCAATAGGCTCACTCGATCTTGATCCCGGTGGCGTCGACGACGACTTTCCAGTCGCGTACTTGTTCCGATAGGGCGGTGGCAAAATCCTGCGCGGTCCCGATTTTTGACTCGATGCCGAGCTTGGCGAAGCTGGTGCGCACCTCCTCGGACCTGAGGCCTTCGTTGACGGCATGGTTGAGCTGGCCGACGATCCTCGCGGGAGTGCCGGCCGGCGCCAACAGGCCGAACCAGACTTCCTTGGGAAAGCCCGCCACGCCGACTTCCATCATGGTCGGCGTATCCGGCAGCTCCGGCCAACGAGCTTCGCTCGTCACCGCAAGCGGCTTCAGCTGGCCTGCCTTGAAATACGTGAGCAGGCTGGACTTCGGGTTGAAAACCATGTCGATGTGCCCGCCGATCACGTCAGTGATTGCGGCAGCGCCCCCTTTGTAAGGGACAAAGAGAATGTCCGTTCCCGTCTTGATCTTGAAAAATTCGCCGGCGAAATGCGTGTAGATTCCGGGAGGGGCACCGTATTTCAGTTTGCCGGGATTGTTCTTCGCGTAGTGGACGAACTGCTCGAACGTGTCCGCAGGGACGCCCGGCGATATGGCCAGCGCCATCGAGTCGACGCAGATTGCAGCGATGGGCGCGAAGGAGTCGGTGGGATCAAACCCAAGATTTTTGTAGAGCCCCCCGAGCATGGCGTTGACGTTGGTTCCGCCCAGCAACAACGTGTAGCCATCCGGTTGCGCGCTGGCGGCCGCTTTGGCGCCGATCCTGCCCCCGGCACCGGCAAGATTCTCAACGACAACGCTCTGTCCGAGTCTGGAAGAGAGCGACTGCGCGATCAGCCGAGCCACAACATCGGTCGGACCGCCGGCGGAGAACGGGACGACGATCTTGATTGTCCGCTCGGGATAGGACTGGGCATAGACCGGCTGCAGTGCGATCGGCGCGGACGCAATTGCGAGCAACATGAACAGCCAACCAGCGGCGATCCGTCGCGTCGCATTCGTCCCGCCGCGGCTTACTGCAAGAACGCGTTTCGCAACGTCTGGCATGCTTGTCTCCCGTTGAACGTCTTGATGGTCACGAGACTCTTGCCGTCAGCACATGTGTTTCTTCCGGATAGGTTACGCCCTCGCCGTCGGCATAGCGCTGAAGCTCTTTCATGACGCCCGCGCCAATCTTCTCTCGCGCCGCCGGCTCGGCGGCAGCGATAAGTGGTGCAAGCGGCGTTGCGGACAAATGGTCCAACGTGAATTTATCCAGCCGAGGGAGATGCACATCGATCCGACTGACGCGCACGTCCACCGCTGAAAAGCCCGCTTCCGTTGCAAGACGCTGCAGCTCCTCTTTGGCAGGGACCCGTCGCGAGGCGCAAAACTGCAAGGCAGCCGCGTCGCTGACAAATCGAGCGAGCGCGTCGCCGACCGCGCTGTTGTAAAGCCCGACACCGTTCCAGACGCTGAGCGCGAGGCGGCCGCCACGAGCGAGCACACGGCGCATCTGCCGCATTGCAAGCGCTTTATCGGAAAAGAACTGCAGTCCCTGCTGGCAGAGAACCACGTCCATGGTGGCGTCCCGCAATCGAAGATCGAGCGCGCTGCGTTCGACCCATTCGATCGATGCGCCGACGGGTATCGGGAGCGATCGTGCGACGGCGATCATTCCGGAGTTCAGATCAACTCCTATGACACGTCCAGCAGAACCGACACGTTCCGCCGCGGCGCGAGCGACGACGCCGGTCCCGCAAGCCACGTCCAGCACGCGCTCGCCGACACCGACATCGGCGACATCGACAAGCAAAGGCGCCCAGGGTCCGAGGATGTGCCGAGCGACGTAGCGCTCGTACAGTTCGGCCGCCTCCGCGCTCAGTTGCCATTGCCCGTACTTGGCCATCTCCCGTTCCACCCGAGCTTGCGGGATATGCGCTCCGCCGTTTGCGTGACTGCTCTGATCTGGGCCGGAGGCGGCGATGCTGGGATGTATTGAATGGAGCCCGCAATGGCGACCGCACCGGCATAGTCACCGCCGTGATTGAACAGCGGAGCCGCCAGACCGTTCACGCCTTGCAGTACCCGATTGGGAGCAGCCGCCCAGCCGCGCGCTCTCACCTGCGCCACGGCGCGCTGAAGACCACTTGGCGAGCAGATGGTATGCGGCGTCCAGGCTTTGAGCGGTTTCGCAAGGCAATACCCCATGAGGCTCTCGGGACCGAACGCCAACGCGACGTTTCCGTGGGCGCTCGCATGAAGATCGAGCACGGTTCCGGGTTGCGTTCCGAAATTGACGATCGCGTGACCCTGCAGAACCTCCAAGACCACGACCTGATGTTCAACCAGCGCGGACAAGGTCGCCGGCTGCCCCGTCTCGTCGCGGAGTCGCGCCAGATCGTCCCGGGCAATCGCGAGGACGTCGAAGCGCTCCCTCAGGCGCTCCCCGAGAATGAACAGCTTGATTCCCGCCGCGTAGCGCATGGTAGTCGCTTCCTGACGCACGAAGCCATGCAGCATGAGAGTTTGGAGGTGGCGATAGACGGTCGCCTTCGACGACGCGAATTCGCGCGCGAGCTCGGAGACGCCGATCGGTTCTCTCAAGGTCGCGAGTCGCTCCAGCAAGCGCAGCGACAGGTCGACCCTCTCGTTTGCCCGACTTTCGTCGAGGGACCTCGGCTTCTCTGTCGGCCCGCGCAGCGCCGCGACTTTCGGCATGTGTTTCATCCAGTGAAACAGTGTTTCAACATGCTAACGATACTCACCGTCGCTTGTCAAACGGAGCACGCTCGTGAAGTCTGTCGGGATGCTTGGCGATTTCGTCAGCGGCCCGCGGTAGGCAGGACCGCGCCGCGAGTCTCGATCCCGAGAAGGTAACGGGACCACCCTGCGAAATCGGGTGGCGCGGCAGAACGTCAGTATTGACGACCGCCCCAGGCGCAACCGCCGACACCATGGATACACGGCCCCGCCGATTTGCGGCGGATCCGTTCTGGTATCACGTCCTCGACAGCGCTCGGGCGATCGTTTTCGAATGGTGTGGAGCGACGAGAGCAGGGATAGCGATCCTCTCGCGTTTCGGCACAGTTCGCTGCCGACTTTGCCGGGGGGGCGGCCCTCGCGTCGCGACGCGGCGCTGAAGCCGGTCGATCTGCGGGGGCAGCCGATGGAGGTGCGGGAGCTGCCGAGGGCGGCGCGAGAGGAGCCGCTGTACTTGCGGAAGGAGCAGGCGCGGTTGCGGGGGGCACCGACACGGTGGGAGGAGCGGCCGACGGAGTTGCGGACGGCGGCGACGGGATTGGGGCGGGGGATATCGGCGGCGCCGATGCCTCCTTGGATTGTCGCAAGATCCGCTCATGGATGAAAGAACTCACCGACGATATCGCCTGATCTGTGCTGCGGCGGGCGGCGGCAATGCCGTCGACATATTTCGCAACTTGCTGGCCGGGGGAAAAAAAGCCGGGCAAGGCGTAGGACAGCAAAATGGCGAGGAGTGCGATCGCGAGGGTCGTTATGCGACGTCGCAGAACAAGGCGCGTGACAAAAACGAGCGCCCTCCGCCACGCGGGCGGATCCGGCTCGCTCGCCATCTGCTGCAGCGGCTCGCTGTTCCGCACCGGATCCCCGTATTCGGACGTGGGTCTGCCGGTACGTTCGAGGGCTTCGGCAATTTGACCAAAGGTCTGACCTTCCCTCCGCAGCGCGCTGCCTGCGTCGCGGAATGCCGCGTCTCCGAGCATGCCGGGCTGATCCATGCGTTTGATGTTGGCCACGATCCTGGGCCGCAGCAGCAATCGACGCTGTTCGATCAAGTCGGCCATTTTCGAGAAGCTCAGCTTGGCATCGCTGAGGGTCTGCGCGGCGCGGTCCTTGGCGGCCTGGGCCACGATAGGATCCTCCGCGTCCATCTGCTCCATGGTTTTTTTCAGGAGCGCCATGTCATCGATCATCGCAAAACCGCTCCGGCGACGGTCGCATCGATGGCACAGCTCGTTCGCCGTCGTCCCTTGGTCGTCCCTTGGCGCAGCGAACCGTTGCGCTCGAACCTTTCCGACTATCGCCGGTCTTGCAGGAACTGGAACCGAGGCCGTCAGTCACAGCGGTGGCAACGCTCTTCATTGGGAAACTGCGCGGGCAAGCTGCACTTATAATGACCGGACAACCATACCAGGGAACAGCAAACAATAGTAGCCGAGCCGCTTGGGGCCAGCTTTGCATGCGGAACCGGCGATGAGGGGGATGTCGCCCAAAATACGGCGCCCGCGATCGGCAAGACCGACGCCGACCGTTGTCCTGCCGGCTAGATTCAAGCTCATAAATAGGTGCGGAATGCGCAATTGCCGTCATTGCAAGCCTATTTGAATTTCGCACGGGCCTGATTTGATAACGAACTATTTGTGTGCACTTTTATACACCGGCCGGAACGATTGCCCATCTCCTGCGTGATCTGTTTGGGTTGGACAATCGCGCGGAGAAGTGCAGTGACCCGCAGACAGATCAAGCTGGAACCTGAGAGCGTCATGGCCGACGTTTGTCTCGGCGTGACCGTTGCAGGCTTATACACCCTGGTCGGAATGGGGCTCATTATCGCATTTATGTGAACGGCCGCCTCAGTTGGCGGCCTCTTTCAGTTGGGGCGTTGCTGTCCAATGTCGCTTCCTGGCACGAAACGGACTCGCCGGCGTATCTAAATCGCCTTCACCCAGTACACGGAATCCCGCTCCCACGGCTGCTCCGGTTCGCACTGAATGAAGCCTGCTTTTGTGAAATTGGCCGTTGAGTGTTTATTGTTCACGCGACACTCGCTAACGAGGTGCGTCCAGCCCAGCTGCTTCGCTTTCGATTCCCTCGCCACCATAAGCCTGAATTGCAGACCATGCCCGTGGTGATCTGGATTAACATAGCAGCGCTTCAGGTATCCTATGTTTGGGATGGGCTCGAAGGGCACAAGACCAGCGAACGCGACCGGCGTTTCCTCGAGATAAGCCAGCCACCAATATCCCTTTGTAAAATGGCGCTGTTGCAGCACAGGCCATTCCGGAACAAGCTTGTTGAAGGCGTTGATCGTGTCGGAGAACGCGACGCCATCGACTTCGCGGATTTGATAGGACATCAGCGGAACGCCTTGGGATTGAGGTCGACGCTGGAAAAATGAACGAGACACCGCGGCCTCCTCCGATAATTCTCCCAGCAGATGGCGGACGGAACTGCCAGTCTGGGGAAACCAGCGGCCCCTGTCGAGCCATTAAATCGTGGCCGCCTGTGTTGGTACTTCGGTCAACCCTGCTCGACGGCCGACGATATCGCCGCGCCAATGCGCCGCAATGAAACTCGCTCGTTAAGCTTGATGTCGGCGATTCCGGTTGATTCTGCAACCGCTCAGTCCGGGAGCTGGCGTAGCCCGGATGGAGCGCAGCGCAATCCGGGGCCGGCCCGTCGTCTGTTCCCGGATTTCGCTACGCTCCATCCGGGCTACGATGTTGGCCAACGTCATGGCGACAAGCGACTTGTCCGCCGTAGCTCAACGAACGAAGGCGGAAGCGACGAAGCAATCCTGCTCTTCGTCGCGATTGCTCGCAAGGCCGTTGCGATTGTTGGCATTTGCAGTTGCCGCACCTATAGTTTGCCCGATCATGCGCGTTTCAATCATCACCGGAGGCGGGATCGGGATCGGAGCCGCGGTCGCGCGCCGGTTGGCGGGCCGGGACGAGTGCCTGATGTTGCATGGACAAGGAGCCGACGCGGCAGGGTCCGAGCGATTGAAAGCAGTGGCCGCGGACTGTGAGCGCGCCGGCGCCAGGGTCGCGTGGTCCACCGGCGACCTGGCCGATGCCGGAACGGCATCCGAGCTGGTTCGCGCGGCGCGCGACGCGTTCGGAAGCGTCGACGCCATCGTCCACGCCGCGGGGTTTGCGGATCGGCGCGGTTTTGCGCAGTTGCCGCGCAAGGGGCTCGAGCGGTCATTCGCCGTCATGGCCACAGCGTTCCACGAATTGGTGAGCGCTGCGTTGCAGGATTTGACGCGTGGGCCGCACGGCCGTGTCGTCGCCATCAGCAGTTTCGTTGCCCATCGGTTTACGCGTGAGGCGACGTTTCCGGCGTCCGCGGCGGCCAAGGCCGCGCTCGAGGCGCTGGTGCGCTGTCTTGCGATCGAACTCGCAAGCTCGGGCGCGACGGCCAATGTCGTCATGCCCGGCTATACGCGCAAGGATGCCGGGCGAATGGGGGCGTTGGACCAAGAGAGCTGGCAATTGGCCGCCAAGGCCAATCCGCTCGCACAATTGGCCGAACCCGACCAAGTGGCCGCGGTGGTCGCCTTTCTGTTGTCACCGGAGGCCGGACACATGACCGGGGCCGTGTTGCCGGTCGATGGCGGCCTGACTCTGATGTAGTGTTTTGTGGTGGGGGCAATGTCGGATAGCGTGACAGGTCAAACAGCTGACGTCATCGTGCTGGGCGCGGGCATCGTCGGCGTATCGGCGGCCTATGCCGCGCGGCAGCGGGGACTGTCGGTCATCCTGATCGATCGGCGCGAGCCGGGCAGCGAAACCTCCTATGGCAACGCCGGTATTCTCAGCAGCGGCTCGATATCGCCGCTCAACAATCCGTCGCTCTGGAACGCGCTGCCGCAATACCTGACCAACCGGCACCCGGCGTTGCGCTGGGATCCTGCCTGGTCGGTTCGCAACGTGGGATGGATCGCCCGCTTCCTGGCCAATGCGACAACGTCGCGTGTCAAACCGAGGGCGGCGGCGCTGCACGGGCTGATCGGCGCGTCCCTGAAGCTGCACAGGGAATGGATCGTGAAAGCGAATGCGGCGCAGCGCATCCGCGAGACCGGCTGGCTGAAAGCATGGCGCAGCGACGCGGTGGCCGCGGCAAAGGCGGAGCAGGCCTTGCTGGCCGAATTCGGCATCGGCAGCGAGCTTCTCGATCGCCAGGCCATTTCCGCGCTCGAGCCGAACATCCTGCCTGCCTACAAGGTCGGACTGCTGCACACCGAGACGGCGTCGGTCGATTCACCCGGTGCGGTGGTCAAGTCCTATGCGCAGATGTTTGTGGGCTCCGGTGGCCAGATCCGTCAGTCGGACATAACGTCCATCGCGCCGGAAGGCGACGCCTGGCGCGTGGTGCTCCCGGATCGCGCGATCAGGGCGCGCCACATCGTGGTCGCGCTGGGTCCGTGGTCCGCCGACCTGCTGCGACCGCTCGGCTATCGCGTTCCGCTGGCCTTTGAACGCGGCTATCATCAAGAGTTCAAGCCGAATGCCGCGCGTTCCCTGCTGCGCCCGATCCACGACGCGGAAGGCGCGTTCCTCATGACCCCGATGGAGCTGGGCATTCGTGTCACCAGTGGCGTCGAACTGACCTCGCGCGACGCGCCCTCCTCGTTCGCCCAGCTCGATGCGGTGGTGCCGGCGGCGCGAAGCGTTGTCGAATTTGGCGAGGCGGTCGGCCAACCCTGGCGCGGGGCGCGGCCGACGCTGCCCGACAGTTTGCCGATGATCGGACCTGCGCCACGGCATTCCGGTCTCTGGCTGTCTTTTGGTCACCAGCACATCGGCTTCACGACCGGCCCTGCGACGGGAGCTGCGATCGCCGCCATGATCGGCGGCGAGAGGCCACCCTTCGACGTTGGTCGCTTTTCGCCGAGCCGCTACCTCTGACGAACGGCAAACGCGAGGCGCGTAGTAGAGCATGATCCGGAAAAGTGGGTACCGGTTTTCCGAGAAGAGCATGCTCAAGCAATAGCCGGGAGCAGACATGCACTACGTTTGGGATTTCGCGATCCTCGGCAAATACAGCCACCTGTTCTGGCTTGGGCTCGGCTGGACCATCGCCTACACGATCGGCACTGTCCTGCTCGGAACAATGCTCGGTTTGGTGGTCGGCATCCTTCGCCTGGGGCGCTGGCCCGGAATCGACTGGCTCCTGCTCGCCTATATCGAACTGTTCCGCTGCACCCCCCTGCTGGTTCAGATCATCTGGTTCTACTACGCCTTGCCGGTCGTCATCGGGGTGAACATACCGGCACATGTCGCCGCCGTCAGCGTGCTCTCGCTCTATGGCGGAGCATTCTACGCCGAAATCGTCCGTGGCAGCATCGAGAGCGTGCACAGCGGACAATGGGACGCGGCGCGGGCGCTGGGACTGCGGCCATGGCGCTTGCTGCGATTGGTGATCCTGCCGCAGGCGCTCAAGCCAATGTTGGCGCCCTACGTCAACCAGACGGTGACACAGCTGAAGAACACGTCGCTGGTGTCCGTCATTGCCGTTCCGGATCTCGTCTACAACGCGACGCTGATCAACGCCGAGACCTATCGGCCGCTCGAGGTGTATACGATCGTGGCCCTGATCTACTTTGCGATCCTGTTCCCGGCCACGCTTGTCGCGCGGCGGTTCGAACGTGGCCTGACCTACGACAAGTCTTGACCGGAGCGTGGAGCGATTGGCACGAAGCCAAATTCGGATCGATGCCGTACCATCGACCCGCAGGGGTGACGGAGCCGCCAATGCTCGGAAAATTACTTCCGATGCTGGCGGTATAGCGATGCCGCGATGCAACTGTGGGTATAACTGGTTCGATCGCACCGCGACTCAAGCGAGCTCAAGCCAAGCGTAGTTGCAATAATGTTCGTGTGCGCTGCAAAATTGATCCGTAGTACTACCTTAAGCGATATTGTTCCTTCACTTTCATCTGGCGGGCGTATACTCCCAGCGTCTTCCAACAACAGGTTTGACTGCAAGGCGGATTGTCATGAGCGGGAATCATTCGAAGCTACCCTACAATTTGATCACGGCTGCCTATCAGGGCGACGTCAAGACGGCGATAGCCCAGCTTGCGGAGGGAGCCGATGTAAATGCGCGCGACTGCGACGGCGACACGGCACTTGTGCTTGCCTCCGAACGAGGCCACATCGAACTAGTGAAGGTGCTTCTCAAGAACGGAGCCGATGTCAACGCCAAGAACCTCAACGGCGTGACCGCGCTGATGCGCGCGGCGGAGAACGACCGAGCGGCAGTGGTCAAAATTCTGCTTGCCCATCGCGCTAACTGCGACGCAGGAGACATCGTCAACTGCAGGCCTCTGATGCGGGCCGCGTATCGCGGTCACGTCGATGTTGTGAAGGAGCTGCTTGCCTATGGAGCCGACGCGAATGCTCGCAATGCATTTGGCAACACGGCCGCGATGCTCGCAGCGCGCAGTGGTCACAGCAAGGTCGAAAGCATGCTGCGGGATGCCGATAACGTCGGTTTTGTTGACTCGGTCCGACGCAAACTCCGCGCCGCGCGCCGCTAGACCCTCACCGGGGAGCATCGCATAAGCGATGCGTCTCGCTGGAAAACGCTGTCGTCTAAATGCGGCGGTTCAGGAGTTCCCTTCGCAAGCCGCGTCAGATATTGAGTTCGACCGGCACGTCTTCCGGCTTCACGCCGCTGAGCGACAGCCCCTTGAGGAACCATTCGCGCATCTGCCCGATGCCGCGGTTGTAGTCGACCCACACCGACAGGAAATCGCGCCAGCGCTTGTCGGGCTCGCGCCGGACAGCCATGCTGCTGGGTATGGCGACTGCAGGGGTTTGCAGGATCTTGTAAGTGC
>WNFC01010086.1_pt1 | contig 10467 bp, 13 predicted proteins | sample 5400541 | NCBI WGS metagenome assembly WNFC01 (sample SAMN13153342, study PRJNA577476) | soil metagenome | isolation source: 120 cm saprolite under Douglas fir tree site 2 hole 2 replicate 1 | place: USA:California | collected 2015-04-18
GCTCGGCCGATCTCGGCGGTGGCCTCCTCGCCCGTGGGCCCCGACATTCCTATCTCGCAGATCACCAGGTCCATCTTCAGGGAGGCGAGGCGGCGCAGCGCGGTCAGTCCGTCCGGCACGGCGATCACCGCAAACCCGGCCCGCTCCAGGACGCGCTTCACGGTCAGGCGCACCGCGGGGTCGCCATCGATCACGAGGACCGTGATCATCCCCGCGGATCCGCTGCCTGGGAGCTGGGTCCGCCGCCGCTCGTGTCAACAATCTTAAGAAAAGGCAAACAGATCACGCCGCGCGTGTCCTTTGACTTTGGAAGGTTCGATAGGAAGAGTGTTTAGCGTACACTTCCTAATTTTCGCTAAAACTCTAGATAGTTTACATCAATTAAGCATGATTACAGGTGACGGAGCGGAGCGCACGACGCCTCGGGATGACGCGTGGGTTGACGCAAAACCGAGCCTTTAAACGCGGTCGGCGCGCTACGAGCTATTGTGTTGCCGGGCCGCGTTTTCGCGGAGAGGCGACAGCGCCATTCGGCCGCCGCGCCGGCTTCAAGGGAGGATGCTGTGGAGGACCACGTCTACCGGATCATCGAGATCAGCGGCTCGTCGCAGACCAGCATCGAGGACGCCATTCAGACCGCCGTGTCGCGCGCCGGCCGCACGCTGCGGAATCTGCGCTGGTTCGAGGTGCTGCAGACGCGCGGCCATCTCGAAGGCGGCAAGATCCAGCATTACCAGGTGGTGCTGAAGATCGGCTTCACGATCGACGACACGACGATCGGCGCCTGAGAGCGCCGGGAGAGCCGGTATGGCGAAAGCCGTTCTCGCGGTGCGCGCCGAGGTGCCCGACGCCGAGCGCGCCCGCTTCGACCATTGGTACGAGACCGATCATCTGCCTTGGGCGCTGCGCGTCTTTACGGCGCGGCGCGCCTGGCGGTGCTGGAGCCGCAGCGATCCGGCGGTGCATGTCGCGTTCTACGAATTCGACTCGGTCGCAGCGGCCGAGGCCGCGACCGCCGCCGACAAGATCAAGCCGCTGGTCGCCGATTTCGACCGGGTATGGGGCGATCGGGTGCCGCGGCGCCGCGCGATCCTCGAAATGGTGCAGGAAATCGTGCCCTGATCCCTGGCAGCGATCGATGATCAGTGCGGCGCATCCGGCCGGTCCTTGCCGAGCGCCAGCCACTCGGCGAACAGCCGGCCGCCATCGGCTGGGAAGCGCTCGTCCAATACCCGGGCGGCGAGAATTCGGTCGGCGCGAAAATGGCGGAGCGCGTCGCGCAGCTCGCACCACGCGGCGACGACCGTCACATCGACGTAGTAGGCCAGCGCAATCGGCCAGATCGTGCGGCGGCTGCGCCGCCCTTCGCCGTCGACATAGGTGATCGAGATCTTGCGGCGGGTGTGTATCGCGTCGCGGATTTCGGCCGGGTCCGCCCCGGTCAATGGCGGAGCGCTGCCCTCCGACACTTGGCGAGGACGCTCTCCGCCGCTTGCTGAAGCTTGGGATCGCGCAGTCGCCGGACATGCCGCGCGCCGACCGCGATCGCATCGATCTCCTCTGAGGTGAACATCAGGGGCGGCAGGTCGAAGCCGCGCCGCAACACATAGCCAAGGCCCGGCGCTCCCTCGATCGGCACCCGGCTTGCCTGCAAGGCGGCAATGTCGCGGTAGATCGTGCGGACTGTCACTTCGAGTTTTTCCGCCATCGCGGAGGCGGTCAGCGGCGCCCCGGCGGCGCGCAGCGTCTGCACGATGTCGAACAGGCGGTCGGCGCGGCGCATCGTCCAATCACTCCTGACACAACGCTGTCAGTATCGATCGTTTAGCATGCCTCGGCAATTCGCCATCAGGAGGCAGGCAATGGCTTCGACCCATGTCGATGTAGCGGCCGCCGAGTGGACGTCCGGCGTACCGTTTTACGGACCCGCCGCGGTCTATGACGGCAAGGACATCGTCCAGCTCAAGGTGCTCAGCGACCGCCGCGCCGAGGGCGGCGGCATCGCCTGGCTCGCGCGCTTTTCGCCGCCGCCCGGCAAGGTCATCAAGATCGTCGCGACGGCGCTGTCGGACGAGCATGTCTTCAATCTGGAGGGCGGGCGCGGCACCAAGTCCGGCAGGCCGGCCCGCTCTTCGGGCGGCTACACGCTGAACCCGAAAGGCCAGCCGCACAGCGCGTTTATCGCGAAGGAGACGGTCAGCCTCGTCATCTATCGCGGCGAACCCGACGAGATCGTGTCGCTGGAAGTCGTCGATGTCGCGGCGTGAGTCGGCGCCGCGCATCCGCTCCGCTGCCCAGAATGATTTGGGCCTTCTTTGGGATTTTGTGGCGATCGCGGCGTATGAGCCGGACGCCGATGCGGCCAAGGACGTGCCGTTCGTTGCGGCCCATCTCGCGGGATGGCGGGGCCCCGAGGATTTCGGGTTCATCGCCGAGCTCGGCGGCGCGGCGATCGGCGCCGCCTGGGCGCGGCAATTCTCGCCCGATGAGCGACCGGCATTCTATGTCGACGAACGGATGCCCGAGATCACGATCGGCGTGAAGCCGCACAGTCGCGGTCAGGGCGTCGGAGGAAGGCTGCTGGGTGCCCTGATGGCCGAGGCGGCGCGGCGCGGCGTTGACTTGTGCCTGAATGTCCGGCACGACAATCCGGCGCGACATCTCTACGAGCGCAACGGCTTTCGCCTCGTGCCGGGATCTGGTGCACCAAACCGGGTCGGCGGCACCTCGTTCGGGATGATCTGGGCCGCGCCTCGGTGACAACAGACGGCGAGAGCCCCGTAACGCGGCAAGCTGGTTCAGACTATCTGAAGGGGGCCGTGTTCGGCGGTGCCGCCGCATCGATCTGGGCGAGCTGGAGCGCGGTCACACGGTTGGCCGTGACGACCAACCTGGACGCATGGGACATCGCGGCGTTGCGCTTCGGCGTGGCGGGTCTCCTCCTATCGCCAGTCCTCGTGCGCCGAGGGCTCGCCCGTAATCGCCTCGGATGGGTTGGACTGGCCGTGATCATCGCCGGGCTAGGCGCGCCTTATGCCCTGGTGGCAGCGGGCGGGCTGCGCTTTGCACCCGCCAGCGACCAGGGCGCGCTCAATCCGGGTTGCATGCCGCTCTTCGTCGCTCTGATCGCCGCGCTGGTCCTGGGAGAGAAGTTTTCGACCACCCGAAAGTCGGGACTCTCGCTGATATTGGCTGGCGCCCTGATCATCGTCGGCTCGCACGTCTCAAGCTGGAGCACCTCGCGCACCTTCGGCGATGCGCTCTTCATGTTCGCGGCATTCTTGTCGGCATGCTTCACCATACTCATGCGGCAGGCGAGGCTCGATCCGCTTCACGCGGCAGCACTTGTCTCCACCGGATCGCTGGTGATTTATCTGCCCCTCTACGTCGCATTATACGGCACCCGTCTCGCGCAGTTACCGCTCGCCGACATTACGGTTCAGGCGGTTTTCCAGGGCATCGTCGTGACGATTGTTTCGCTGCTGCTGTATGGCCGCACCGTCGCCATCCTTGGCGCTTCACGGGGCGCGGCCTTTGGCGCTTTGGTCCCGGCGCTGTCGGCACTGTTTGCCATACCGCTGCTCGGGGAGTGGCCGAACGAAACGGATTGGCTCGGCATCGTCCTGATCTCCGCCGGCGTCTATCTGGCGAGCGGAGGACCATTGTCGGGTGATAATGTCCGGCGGTCATGAACTCCGGCCGCTCGCCCCTTGTCGCGGAAATCCGCGCGACGCTCGCCATCGCGACGCCGCTGGCGGCTGCGAACCTCGCGCATATGGCGATGCATGTCACCAATACGGTGATGGTCGGGCATCTCGGCGCGGTCTCGCTCGCCGCCGCGGGGCTTGGTTCGGCGCTCTACGCCACATTGCTGATGCTGTGCCAAGGCGTGCTGGAGGCGGTGGCGCCGCTCTCGGCGCATGCGATCGGCGCCCAAGACCATCCGACCGCCGGGCGGGTCGCCGGCGCCGGTCTCGTTGTCGCGGCGGTGCTGGCGGTGCCGGTCATCGCGATCCTGACGGTGGTTCCCTGGCTCCTCGCCGCCCTCGGCTACGACCCCGAGCTGTCCCAGGAGATCGACCGCTTTCTGCGGGTGATCCGCTGGGGCGCGCCGGCATTTCTCGCCGTCGCCGTGCTGCGCTTCCTGCTGGTAGCGGGGTTTCGCACAAGGGTCGTGATGATCGTTCCGTTGCTCGCGGTCCCAGTTAACGCCGCGCTCAACTGGGTCCTGATCTTCGGTCACTTCGGCATGCCGGCCCTGGGCAGCGCCGGCTCCGGTTGCGCGACCGCGATCGTCCAATGGCTGATGCTGCTGTGTTTTGCCGGCTACATGCTGGCGATGCCGATGCGAATACCCGTCAGATTGGCCGTCCGCGTGCTGGCCGAGATTCCCCGGCTGCTGCGGCTCGGCCTGCCGATCGGCGCCCTGCGCGGACTGGAAATCGGGGTCTTCGTCACGACCGGCATCCTGATGGGTGTGCTCGGCGCCGACGCGCTGGGCGCGCACCAGCTGGTCTTCAACGTCGCCGGCTTGTGCTTCATGGTGCCGCTCGGCCTCGGCCAGGCGGCGACGGTGCGGGTCGCCTTCCAGCTCGGCTTCGGCGCGCCGGCGGCGGCACGCCGCGCCGCGTTTGTCGCGGTCGCGCTCGGCGCGGCTTTCATGGCGGCGACGTCGCTGCTGCTGCTGCTCGCGCCGCGCACGATCGCGAGCGCCTATGTCGATGTGGGCGATCCCGCCAATGCGGGCCTCGTCGCGATCGCCGTCCAGCTCTTCGTCATCGCCGCCCTGTTCCAGGTGTTCGACGGCGTGCAGGTGATCGCGGTCGGCGCGTTGCGCGGCTACCGCGACACCGCGGTGCCGATGTTGATCGCCGCGATCGGCTATTGGGCGATCGGTTTTGTCGGCAGCTGGCTGCTCGCCTTTCCGCTCGGTCTCGGTGCGGTCGGGCTGTGGTCGGGGCTGGCGCTGGGTCTCGCCGTGGTGGCGATAGCGTTGACCCTGCGGCTGCGTTTCCGCGCTCGCGCGCAACTGCGCGCGGCCGAGCCGGTATTGCTCGCGGCAAGCGGGCTGCGTGCCTGACCCCGGCGCTCAGCCGTTGGTGACGCGGCCGGCGCGCGACAAATGCGGCGCATCGAGCCCGACCCCGACGAGATGGCCGAACAGAGCGGCGAGCCGGTCGCGGTCGGCATCGGGCAATGGCGGCTTCAGGATCGAGGCGATGTTGCTGCGCAAATGCTCGGGATCGCCGGTGCCGAACAATACGACATCGACCCCCGGCTCGTGCCGCACGAAGCGGTAGGCCGCGTCGATGACGCTGCTGGCGCCATTGGGATGGACGAGAAAGCCGAGCGGGTCGGCGCTGTCGGCGACCTCCCGCGGCACCAGGCCCTCGGCCGCCAGCTCGCGCATCGTCGCGGCGAGGCGCTCGCGGCGGGAAAAGATGTTGCGCACCGCGAACATCAGCAGCGTGCCGACGCGATGCTGCCGGGTCAGCGGGAACACCGCCTGACGGCCGTTCTGGTGCATCATGTGAAAGGCGATCATCGCGACATCCCAGACGCCGTCGCCGGCGGCGCGCTGCATCATCTGGTGCTCGGGATCGCCCGGCGCGGTCTCGGTGATGCCGAGATGGCGGAACTTGCCTTTCTCCCTTTCGCGCAACAGCGCCGGCGCCAGCGCCTCGAACGCATGATCGTAGGCGCGCGGCGCGATGCCGTGCAGCTGATAGACGTCGATGTAATCGGTGCCGAGTTCCTGTAACGACCGATCGAGGCTGGCGACCGCGCGCTCGGGGCGGGAATCGGGGTCGCTGACGCCGAACGGCGCCTTGGTGCAGATCACCACCCGGTCGCGCGGCACGCCGCGCAGCGCCTTGCCGAGCACCGGCTCGGTACCGTAGGCGGCCGCCGTATCGAACAGGTTGACGCCGTGATCCACGGCGGCGCGGATGATCGCGATCGCGTCGGCCTCGCTCTTGCCGGTGCCGAGCCCCAACTGGCTGAACCCGCCGCAGCCGAGCCCGGCGACGCTCACCCGCAGCCCGGTGCGCCCGAGCGTCGTATATTCCATCAGATCACCCGCGTCCGTTGTCGCTGTTCCAACCTACATGGCCATCCGAGCAGTGCAAACCGCGCGCCGGGGGCAGTTGGCGTCGACAGATGGCTATCGAATGGCTATCTTGCTCATTATGAGCACTCATACCGTCGCCGAAACGAAAAACCAGCTGTCGAAGCTGATCAACCGCGCCCTGAAGGGCGAGCACATCGTCGTCACGCGTCGGGGCGAGCCCGTCATTGAGCTGAAGCCGGTACAGCCGCAGCTACGCCGCATGACCGCCGCCGATTTGGAGTGGTTGCGGGCCCATCGGATCGGCCGGATATCCGACAAGGATGCGGCCACCCTGGTCAGAGAGATGCGCGACGAAGAGTGGAAGTGAGCTTTTATCTCGATGCGAGTGTCGTAATCGCGCTCCTGACCGATGATGCGTTGCACGCGCGTGCCGATCGTTTCGCGAGCGCCGACCCGGGTCCTCTGATGATCAGCGATTTGGCGACGGCAGAATTTGCCTCCGCATTAGGGCGTCAAGTGAGAACAGGCGCGATCGCTATCGAAGAGGCGCGGGCCGGCCTTTCCACTCTTGATGTATGGACGCGGCGAGCGGCAAATCAGATCGAGACCACCGGAGCGGATATCGCCATCGCCAGCACCTTCCTACGGCGTCTCGATCTACCGCTTCGCACTCCTGACGCGATCCACATCGCGATCGTGCAGCGGGTTGGCGCGACCCTCGTCACCTTCGACCGGCAGATGGCCGCGAGCGCTCGCGCTCTCGGAACTCCCGTCGCAACACCGTAAGCATTGCCGGGGGCTGCGAAAATGCGCGATCCTGCGGTGGATCGCGCAACTCGCGTGGTCGCAGCCGGGGAATACGCAATGAGGATCGATCAGGCCGTCAACATCGAAGACCTGCACCGCATGGCCAAAAGGCGGCTGCCGAAGATCGCCTTCGACTTCATCGAGGGCGGCCTGGAGGACGAGCGCGGCCTGGAAACCAACACCTCGGCCTTTCACAAGCATCGCTTGCTGCCGCGCTACCTCGTCGACGTGTCGGCGCGCGACCAGTCGAAGACCATCTTCGGCCAGACCTTTTCGAGCCCGTTCGGCATCTCGCCGACCGGCGGCGCCGGGCTGTTCCGCTATCACGCCGATGCAATGCTGGCCGAGGCGGCGCGCGACGCCAACATCCCCTACATCATGTCGGGCGCCAGCAACGACTCGATCGAGACCTGCGCCAAGATCGCCGGCCGCAACCACTGGTATCAGCTCTACGCCGCGCGCAAGCCCGAGATCAACGCCGACCTGATCCGCCGCGCCGCCGATGCCGGCTGTGGCGCCCTTGTATTGACTGTCGATACCCCGGTCGGCTCCAAGCGCGAGCGCAACATCCGGAACGGCTTCGCCAACATCCGCGGCGGGCTGTTCCAGGCGTTGAGCCTGAAGCCGTCGATCCTGTTGGAGGCGATGACCCATCCCGGCTGGATCGCCGAATATTTCAACCGCGGCGGCGGCACCCCGATGCTGCAGAACTGGCAGCCCTACGCGCCGGCCGGCGCCAATGCCGAGGAGGTCTACAAATTCACCTCCTCGGTGCGCCCGTTCAACGCCCAGACCTGGCGCGACCTGGAGACCTATAGGAAGCTGTTCCCGCGCGCTCTCGTCGTCAAAGGCATCATGGACCCGAAGGACGCGCTGCGCGCAATCGAGGTCGGCTGCGACGGCATCCTCGTCTCCAACCATGGCGGCCGCCAGCTCGACCAGGCGCCGGGCTCGCTCGACGTCTTGCCGGCGATCAAGGCTGCGGTCGGCGACAAGCTGACCCTGCTGCTCGACAGCGGCGTGCGGCGCGGCGCCGATATCCTGATCGCGCTGTGCCTCGGCGCCGATTTCTGCTTCTTCGGCAGGCCAACCCTTTATGGCGCGGCGGCCGGCGGGCTGCCCGGGGTCAAGAAGGCGATCGACATCTTCGTCAACGAGATCGATCTCGTGATGGGCCAGATCGGCTGCCCGAGCCTCGACCAGCTCGGCCCCGATTTCCTGTGGCAGGACGACTGGCAGCGCAACCGCTGAGCCCGACGGGTCTAAGGTTTGTTCGCCCTAAGATCGGCGGTGGGTGGGTGCGCGGGGCCAGAACTAAAGTTTGCGCGCGAGCTGGTCGATGGCGGCGGCGCAGTTTAGCCGGGAGTCTTCCTTGACCTGCACGCGGTGCCCGCCGATGTCCTGTTTGCCGGCCTGCAAGCGCGAGATTGGGCAGCCCTTCGCGAATGCAACGACGCCGGTTGTCTGGAAGTCGCGTATCTCGACGGTTCCGCCAGCCGGGTTGTCGAACGTGAAGTACGCTGGGTGTTGCTGAGCGAGGCCACCAACGTCGGCATCAATCTCGCTCAGGACTGCAGCGTAGGCGGACGCTGGTCCCATGTACTGAGTGATGCGGTTCTTGACGATCAGGTGGACCTTCGGCATCTGGCGGCTCGCCTGAGTCAGCTTCGTGTTGAATGCGTAGGTCGCATAGATCGGCGAGGGCAGGCGCAGCCCGTAAACCAGCGATAGGGCATTCTGGACGGCTCGCCGCGACGAGTCATCGGCCATCACCGGCAGGACAAGCCTCTCAACAGACGCAAGGGCGATCTGGGTATAGATCGAGAAGCTTGGGTTGCAGTCGAGGAAGAACTTGCCGTAATCGTCCGCGAGCGGCGCCAGCAGGTCGTTGAGCCAGTCGATCACGGCAACCCAGGTGTCCGTGCCGGGAATCTGGGTGTTCGACAGTGTATTGATTGCGTTGGCCTGTAGCTCCAGCATCGGGTCACCGCAGATCAGATCAATATTCTCGGGAACGAAGCGGTTGTATTGCGACGGCGTGGTGACGAAGTCGCGCGCATCGAAGTTCGGCACGTTATACGGCGACGGCAGTCGGACCTGGAAGTAACCGCCCAAGCTGCAACGTGGAACTTGGCCGTGCCGCTCAAGCAGACGCTGACCGCCGTGCCCGGTGAGGCCGCCCAGGAACAGCTCGGAAAGATTTGCCTGGGGACAGGCATCGACCGCCAGCACCCTGATGCCAGGATGGCGCTCGGCGTACCGGCAGATGGCCTGGAAGGCTAGGCTTGTCTTGCCAGTGCCACCCTTGTTATTCCAGAACGCGTAACGCATCATCTCACCTTTAGGTGTCCTATATGGACGATTAGTCGTCGATATAGGACTCTATCTGGTCCAATATGGCCGCCGTGTCAAGGGGCCAACCTGTGGCGCTTGTCAAAATAGCGGCTGCATCCGGCGGAACGCTGTGCGCGCTTTGCAAATCTGCGTTTTCTTACAACCCGGAAATGCGCCATCTTACGCGCCGCAGTAGTGTCGGTCCGCGCGGGCTCGGGTCGGAGGGAGCAGAACGGGATGAGGCTGGACGACGCGATCAACATCGAAGACCTGCACCGCATGGCCAAGCGGCGCCTACCGAAGATCATGTTCGATTACATCGAAGGCGGCGTCGAGGACGAGCGCGGCCTCGCGCGCAACCAGGCCGCCTTCCACCGGCATCGGCTGTTGCCGCGCTATCTGGTCGATGTCGCGAAGCGCGACCAGTCGGCGACGATCTTCGGCCAGACCTTTGCCAGCCCGTTCGGGATCTCGCCGACCGGCGGTGTCGGGCTCTATCAGCGGCGCGGCGGCGAACTCTTGCTGGCCGAGGCCGCGGCCGAGGCGAACATCCCCTACATCATGTCCGGCGGCAGCAACGCCTCGATGGAAGAGGCGGCGCGCATCGCACCCAATAACACCTGGTTTCAGATGTATGCCGCGAAGGACGCGGGCGTCACCGATGCGCTGGTCGGCCGTGCCCGCGACAACGGGCTGGGCGCGCTGGTGCTGACCGTCGATGTGCCGGTGCATCCGAAGCGCGAGCGCAATTTCCGCAACGGCTTTGCCAACGTCCGCAACGGTGGCGTGTTGGAGGCGCTGAAGCTGAAGCCGTCGATCATCCTCGAGGCGCTGACCCATCCCGTTTGGGTGTACGATTATGTCCGCCACGGCGGCGCGCCGACCCTCGGCAACTGGGTGCCGCATGCCGGCAGCGGGGCGAGCAAAGCCGAGGTCATCCGGTTCGGGCGGACCCAGACCCCGGCCGCGGCGCAGACCTGGCGCGACCTCGAACGCTACCGCCGGCTGTTCCCGCGCACCCTGATCGTCAAGGGCATCCTGAACCCAGCCGACGCGGTGCGCGCCGCCGAAATCGGCTGCGACGGGGTCATCGTGTCGAACCATGGCGGGCGCCAGCTCGACCAGGCGCCGGCCTCGCTCGAGGTGCTGCCGGCGATCAAGGCCGCGGTCGGCGACCGCATGACGGTGATGCTCGACAGCGGGGTCAGGCGCGGCGCCGACATCCTGATCGCGATGTGCCTCGGCGCGCAGTTCTG
>WNFC01020154.1_pt1 | contig 10467 bp, 6 predicted proteins | sample 5400541 | NCBI WGS metagenome assembly WNFC01 (sample SAMN13153342, study PRJNA577476) | soil metagenome | isolation source: 120 cm saprolite under Douglas fir tree site 2 hole 2 replicate 1 | place: USA:California | collected 2015-04-18
TCGTGCCCTCCACCGCCGCCCGAGGGACCAGCGTGCCCTCGACGACGAGGAAGTCGTCGATCGCGTACGCGCGGCGGAAGAAGTGGACATTGTAGGAGGGCAGGAAGCTCCAATCCGAGAAGTCGGCGGCGAACTCCGCGTCACGCGCCACATCCGTCGAGACCGCGAGAATGTGGCCGAGCTTGGTGATCGCCAGCGGGTCCAGGCCCAGCGACTGCGCGATCTCGGAGCTCAACACCCGTCTGTCTTCCTGGTCGGCGGCGACCGCGATCTGAACGAGGTGGACGAAGTTTTCCAGGTCATGCTGCGGCTCGAGGAACCGCTGCAGCTGTTCGATCGACAGCTGCATCTCGACGCTGTCTCGGCCGGAACCGTCTGCGCCGTTGGATTCATGCGAGTCGTCGGAGACAGGAGCTCCGCCGAGCATCGTGAGCACGCTTTCAAAGCTGTCCGCCACCGCAAACTCGCGTGACGCGCGCCGGTACGCTTCGCCGACCGACGCCCACTTTCCCGTGGTGACGAAATAGTTCGCAGCCGCGTGCTCATACAGCCACGCTGAGCCGGCGAGCTGCAGGTCGAGGTTCAGCGCGACCTGCAGGAAGTCGACCGCCGTGCGATAGAGCTCGGTGACAAAGGCGAGCGGCCCGATCTCCGCGACCCGAATCTCGCGGTCGAGACCGGCCGCCGGGTTGGGCCGGGACGTACCGTCAACGTAGGAGAACAGCTCGATCGCGACCACGTCGCCGTGGTTGCGCAGTCGCATCCGCGACTGGGAGACACGCGGTCCGGGGCCACCAAGGTCGGGCGAATCCACGACATGGACATGGCCGCCCGCGCCCCAGGCGCGCTGGATCTGCGTCCGCAGGTCGGAGATGAGGCCATAGAAGCGTTGCATGAAGACGAGCGCCTCGCGGCCTCGACCCATGTCGAAGCCGTCCTGACGCACCCCCTGGAGGTCCGCCTCCCAGGCGGCGATCAGAGCCCCCCTCAGGCTTACGATGCCTGACTGCATCCTTTCCTTCCCTTCGGGCCGGGCCGGTTCGATTCCCCCGGACGACCCCGCCCGGTACAAGGTTAGCTTTTCCAGCCGTTCGTTGATCCCGCTTTGCGAAATTGAAGGTGCAGATGAATCGGAATAGGATTGTCGAGACTCGTAGGGGATGCGCCCGGGCTTGAACTCCCTGGCGCCATAGGAGGCTTGGGGATGTCTGAAGTCAGAACCGCCGCGCCACCGGTGACCGCGTTAGCCAATCCCGCCGCTCTGGGCCTTGCCGGGTTCGCCCTGACGACCTTTGTCCTGAGCACCCACAACGCGATGCCGAGCCAGGCGCCCGACCTAACTTGGGTCGGGCTCGCCTTCTTCTATGGGGGGCTGGCTCAGTTCGCAGCCGGGATGTGGGAGTTCAAGACCGGCAACACGTTCGGCGCCACAGCTTTTTCGACCTACGGTGCTTTCTGGATGGCCCTGGCCACGTTTGTTCTCCTCGTTCTTGGTGGCAAGGTGCCGGCTACCGACATCAGCAAAGACCTTGGCTGGTTTCTATTGGCGTTCTTCATCTTCAACAGCTACATGCTGATCCTCAGCGCGCGGGTGAACTTGGCGGTATTCGGCGTGTTCCTCACGCTGGAGATAACGGAGCTCTTGCTGTTCCTCGGAGCCTTCGGCGGAAGCGCCGCAGGCCAGGGCCTGACCGCGCTCGGCGGCTGGGTCGGCATCCTGACCGCCATCGTGGCCTGGTACGCATCGTTCGCAATCGTCGCGAACAGCCAGCGCCCCCGGCCGGTCCTGCCGGTGGGTGACCCGATCTGGAAGTAAGAACAGTCCTACGTAGGGAGGTCAACCGATGAGTGAAGTCCAGGTCTCGGAGGCCGAGATTGCGGTCCATTGGCGGGAAGAGGAGTACTTCAACCCGCCACCGAAGTTCATCGGCCAGGCAAACGCCAGCGACCCGGCCATCTTCGAGCGCTTCGCGGAAAAGAACTTCCCCGAGTGTTTCAAGGAATATGCCGACCTCCTGACCTGGGACAAGTACTGGCACACCACCCTCGACACCAGCAACGCGCCGTTCTGGAAGTGGTTCGTCGGTGGACGGCTGAACGCATCGTTCAACTGCGTCGACCGTCACCTGGCTAGATACCGCAACAAGGCTGCTCTCATCTGGGTACCGGAGCCAGAGGCCGAAGCCACGCAGGCGATCACGTATCAAGAGCTGTACAAGCGCGTCAACGAATTCGCCGCGCTTCTCAGGGACTTCTGCGGGCTCAAAGCTGGCGACCGGATCACCTTCCACCTGCCGATGGTTCCCGAGCTGCCGATCTCGATGCTGGCCTGCGCACGGCTCGGCATCATCCACTCCGAGGTGTTCGGAGGCTTCAGCGGCGCGGCTTGCGGCGGCCGCATTGCCGACTCAGGGAGCGAAGTCCTGGTCACTATGGACGGCTACTACCGCAACGGCGAGCTCATCGACCACAAGGTCAAAGCCGAAGAGGCGATCGAGGAGGCGCAGAAGCAGGGCCAGAAGGTAGAGAAGGTACTGATCTGGCAGCGCTACCCAGGCAAGTACTCATCGAAGACGGAGATGGTCAAAGGCCGCGACTTCTTCGTCAACGACCTGCTCGGCGACTACAAGGGCCAACTTGTCGAACCGATATCGATGCCGGCCGAAGCGCCACTGTTCCTCATGTACACCAGCGGCACCACAGCCAAGCCCAAGGGCTGCCAGCACAGCACGGGCGGCTACCTCGCCTATGTGGCGGGGACCTCGAAGTACTACCAGGACATCCATCCCGAAGACACCTACTGGTGCTTCGCGGACATCGGCTGGATCACGGGCCATTCCTACATCGTGTATGGACCGCTGGCGCTTGCCGCGACCAGCGTCATGTACGAGGGGGTGCCGACCTACCCCGACGCAGGCCGGCCGTGGAGGATCGCCGAGCGGCTGGGCGTCAACATCTTCCACACCGCGCCAACGACCATCCGCATGCTGCGCAAGCTCGGTCCCGACGAGCCGAAGAAGTACAACTACCACTTCAAGCACATGACCACGGTCGGCGAGCCGATCGAACCCGAGGTCTGGCGGTGGTATCACCGCGAGGTCGGGAAAGGCGAAGCTGTCATCGTCGACACGTGGTGGCAGACCGAGAACGGCGGTTTTTTGGGCAGCACCCTACCCGCCTTGCAGCCGATGAAGCCCGGAAGCTGCGGCCCAGGCGTACTTGGCATCTACCCGCAGATTCTGGACGAGCAGGGCAATCCGGTTCCCAAAGGCAGCGCCAAGGCCGGCAACATCTGCATCCGCAACCCCTGGCCGGGCATCTTCCAGACCATCTATGGAGACCCGGACCGGTTCGTGGCGACCTACTACGCCAAGTACAACAAGGACAAGAAGAGCAAGGACTGGCGCGACTGGCCTTACTTCGCCGGCGATGGCGCCCTGCAAGCGGAGGACGGCTACTTTCGGATCCTCGGACGGGTCGACGACGTGATCAATGTGGCCGGGCACAGGCTCGGTACCAAGGAGCTCGAGTCGGCGACGCTGACCGTCGAGGAGGTCGCCGAGGCCGCCGCGGTGCCCGTGATGGACGAGCTGAGAGGCCGGGCAGTCGAGATGTACGTAGCCTTGAAACCCGGAATCAAGCCGAGCAAGGAAATCGAGGAGAAGGTCTCTGCTGCGATCGACAGGCTGATCGGCAAGATCGCCAGGCCCAAGAACGTGTGGATCGTGCCGGACATGCCCAAGACCCGCTCGGGCAAGATCATGCGGCGCGTCATCGCCGGCATCTCGAACTTCACGAGCCCGGGCGACATCACGACCCTGGCCAACCCCGAGATCGTGACGACCATCAAGCATCATGTCGAATCGGAGAAGGTCAAGAGCGGCCAAACCCCGCGCGAGCTGACGGAAAAAGAGCTGGAGGAGATCAAGGCCTTCGGCCGCGCCGAGTAGCGCAAACTTGCGACCGTGACGCTCGACCCGGCCGTTCAAGCGCCGGCTCCAAGACAACGAGCCCGGGCTGAGCGGCCGGCCCGGCGGGCGGCTCGGACGACCCGCCGGCCTCGCCCGCCCCGCGGCACCATCAACCTTGCCGGCGCCCTGGTCGTTTCCGCGGCGGTGCTGTACGCCGCCTTCCTTCCGGCCGGACCGCTTCCGGCGCTCGGCCCGGCCTTCAATCCCACCACCGGCGCCTGGACGATGGCCGCCGACGCCCAGGTCACCGACCGGATGCTCCACCTCGCCGGGCTGCAGCAGCCGGTGAGTGTCACCCTCGAGGCGAACGGCACGGCGCACATCGCGGCGCAGACCGACCACGACCTGTTCCTGGCCACCGGCTACGTCCACGCGCGCTTCCGCCTGTTCCAGATGGACTTGATGCGACGCCAGGGTGAGGGTCGTCTCTCCGAGGTATTTGGGAAGGCCGCCCTGGATACGGACCGATTCGAGCTTCGGCTTGGCCTTTTGAGGACGGCGCAGGTGGAGTGGGGCCAGCTGCCGGCCGGGGATCCCACGCGCGATGCGCTGCTCGCTTACGCGCAGGGCGTTAACGACCGCATCGCCGAAGCCGAATCGATCCACCAGCTCGGCGCGATGTTCACGCTCGTCGGCTATCAGCCGAAGCCGTGGACCCCCATCGACACGCTCGTCATCAAAGGCGACATGACGCAGACGCTGAGCTTCGACGACACGCCGATCCTGGTCGCCCTGATCAACAAATCGCTCGGCGCCGACCTCACCTCGGAGTGGTTCCCGGTCCTCCCGCCCAACCGCCAGTCGCCCTACGACCCAGGTCCATATCCCAAGGCTGCGATCGCTCCAATCCAGACGATGCGCACTGTCACCGACGCGGAGGCGCAGTCGGCGGAGGCTGCTTATCAGGCGATCGCATCGCTGCCCGCCGGGCTCCTCAGGACCGAGGGCGCCAGCAACAACTGGGCCGTGGCTCCTTCGAAGAGCGCGAGCGGCGGCGCCTTGCTGGCAGGCGATCCGCACCTCGACCTGACGCTTCCCTCGATCTGGTTTCAGCTTTCCCAGGACTCGCCGGGTTTCCACGTCGCCGGCGTCAGCATCCCTGGCACTCCGGGAGTGTTGCTCGGGCACAACCAGCACATCGCGTGGAGCCTGACCGACGCGATGAACCAGCAGACCTTCTTCTATGCAGAGAAGGAAGACAAGGCGCATCCCAACCAGTACTTCTGGAACGGCGCCTGGCAGACATACAGGAGCGTCAGCTACGACATCCCGGTCGCCGGCGCGGCAACTGAGCACCTGATCGTCACGCTGAGCGTCCACGGGCCGGTTATCAGCGACCGCGGCGTAACCACGTCCTTGTGGTGGGGAGGCAACCTGCCCTCACAAGACCTGACGGTCCTCATGCACATCAACCAGGCGAGCAGCTGGCAGGAATTCCGCGACGCGCTGCGCGGCTGGCACTCGCCCACCCACAACTTCGTTTACGCGGACGACCGCGGGAATATCGGGCTCATCTCCGCCGGCTATTTCCCGCAGGTCGCGAAGGGCCAGCCCTGGCTGCCGCTGCCCGGAACCGGCGAATCGGACGTGACGGGCACGATCCCGTTCGACTACATCCCGCAGGTCTACGACCCGGCGAGCGGAATCCTCTGGTCGGCCAACCAGTGGCAGGTGACGCCCGCTTACCCCTACTACCTCGGGACCGCCAACTTCTACGACCCCGGCTACCGAGCCAACGAGATCCACCGGGTGCTCAGTGGCCCGGGCAAGCTCAGCGCGGCCGACATGATGACGCTGCAGACCGACACTCGCGACTTTCTGGCCTCGGAGATCGTGCCAGTGCTTCTCCAGTCGCTGTCGACCGAGAAGCTGAGCCCAACCGAGTCGGCCGCGCGCGACCTGCTCGCAGGCTGGGACTACCGGATGGACACGAGCTCGGCCGCGGCGTCCGTCTGGTGGACGTTCTGGCAGTCATACATCAGCGAGACATTCGACCCCTGGTGGAAGTCGCGATCGGTGAAGGTGAAGCGGCAGGACGTCGAGCGCATGCTCGGCCAGGACCTCGAGACGTGGACGTTGACCGACCCCGCCAACCGCGCCTTCAGCGCGCCGGGCGTGGGCTCCCGTGGGGCGGCCGACGCCCAGCGCACCGCCTTCCACAGGGCGATCGCCGGCCTGGGTAAGACTCTCGGCTTCAATCCCCGCTCCTGGACCTGGGGCCGGATTCACACCCGCGAGCTCACCAACCTGGCGCTGATCACGAGCTTGAACTACGGCCCGCGCGCGGAGCGCGGCGACGGCAACACCCCCCTCGCCGCGGGAGGCGCCATCTCCACCTCCGGCCCGAGCTGGCGGATGGTGGTCGACTGGGGCTCGGCCGCGTTCCAGGGCGTCTACCCGGGCGGTCAGAGCGAGAACCCGGCGTCGAGCTGGTATGTGAACCGGGTCGACACGTGGTGGGATGGACGGCTCGACCCGATGCTCAGCGCCGCCCAGGCGGCATCCGCCCGGGGCGCCGTCAGCTGGAGTCTCGCGCCGTGAGGCTGTACGTGTCCTTCCTGATCGCCGGCCTCGTCGCGCTGGCGGTGGTGCTGCTTGGCCTGTGGTGGGCGCCGTTTGTGATCGGCCTCGTCTTCGGCGCGCAGGAGCGCAGGGGCCGCGTCGCTGTGCCGGCGGGCGCGGCAATCGGACTCGTCTCTTGGCTGGTCCCGCTGGCCGTGGCGCACGAGCGCTACGGCCTGGGCCCGACGGCGCAGAGCCTGGCCGCGATCATGGGCTTCGGCCATGAGGGAGCGATCCCGGTCGTGCTGACGCTGCTGGTGGGCACGCTGCTCGGACTGACGGGCGCCTGGCTCGCCTCGGCGGGCCGCGCGCTGATCCCGGCCCCTCGTTGACGGTTTACCGGCCGAGTGCCGTTCAGCCTCGGCCAGTGGGGAGTGATCGTCAACATCCTGGGCCTCATCTGGGGCATCACGATGGAAGTCAACTCCCTGTGGCCCCGAAACGCCGCGGTCGGCAGCCAGAACCCCGCTCAAGCAACCGCTTAAGGAGGAATTGAGGAACCGCGCACGCGCCGTCGTCATCGGTGGAGGTGTCGGCGGCGCGGCAATCCTCTACTGGCTCGCACGCCTCGGGTGGACCGACGTCGTCCTGGTGGAGCGAGCCCGCGTCACAAGCGGCTCGACCTTTCACTCCGCGGGACTGGTCGGCCAGCTGCGCGGGTCACTCAGCCTGACCCGGATGATGATGAACTCGGTCGACCTGTACCGATCGCTAACAGACGAGGTCGGCCTAGAGACGGGATGGCATGAGGTCGGCTCGCTTCGAGTGGCCTCGAGCCAGGAGCGGATGGAAGAGCTGACGCGCCAGGCGGCGTGGGCCAGGACGTTCGGCCTGCCCCTCGAGCTGGTCTCCGCCCAAGAGGCGCAGCGCATGTTCCCGCCCATGACCACCGACGGTGTGCTCGGCGCGGCGTACCTGCCCACCGACGGCTACATCGACCCAAGCCAGCTGACCTTTGCGGGACACGCGCGTGACGGGTATCGAGGTGAAGGACGGCCGCGTAAGCCGCGTCCTCACGAATCGAGACGACATCGCGACGGAGCTGGTGGTCGATGCGGGAGGCATGTTCGCGCCCGAGATCGGCGCCATGGTCGGGGTCAACGTGCCGCTGATCCCGTTCGCGCACGAGTACCTGATCACCAAGCCCTCGGGGCTGCCCCTCGACATGCCGACGATGCGCGACCCGTCGCTGCTCGTCTACTACCGCCCGGAGTCGGGCGGCCTGATCATGGGCGGCTATGAGCGCGAGCCGGCGCCGTGGGGCCTCGATGGGATCCCGGCCGACTTCAACGGCCGCCTGCTCGAGCCGGACTGGGATCGCTTCGAGCCACTGATGACGAACGCGCTCGTGCGCACGCCTTCATTGAAGGACGCCGAGGTGGTGCGCCTGGTCAACGGACCGGAGGCGTTCACGCCGGACGGAGAGTTCATCCTCGGGCCGAGCGAGGTCCGCGGCTTCTGGGTCGCCGCCGGGTTCTGCGCCCACGGTCTCGCCGGCGCCGGCGGGATGGGGCGCCTGGTGGCTGAGTGGATCGTCGAGGGCCGCCCGGCCCTCGACGCATGGGAGATGGACTCGCGCCGTTTCGGACGCCACTACCGGAGCCGCGAGTACACCCTGGCGCGCACGCGCGAGGTCTACTCGACGTACTACGACGTCAAGTACCCAGGACACGAGCGGAGCGCCGGGCGGCCGCTTCGCCTGTCGCCGGTCTACTCGCGGCTGACCGAGCTCGGCGCGGCCTTCGGCGAGAAGTCCGGCTGGGAGAGGGTCAACTGGTTAGAGCCCAACGGAACACGCGGCGACCAGTCGCTCCGTCCACGCGGTTGGGCCGGCCGCCTGTGGTCGCCCGCGATCGGGGTCGAGCACACCGCGTGCCGCGAGGCGGCGGCGGTCTTCGACTTCACGTCCTTCGCCAAGATCGAGGTCAGAGGCCTCGGCGCGGCCGACTTTCTCGAGGGCCTGGCCGACAACCGCGTGGCCCGCGGAGTCGGCGCATTGACCTACACCCAGATGCTCAACGAGGGTGGCGGGATTGAGTGCGATTTCACCATCACGCGGCTCGGCGAGCGCCGTTTTCGCGTCATCACCGGGACCGCGTTCGGCATGCACGACCTCTCATGGATCCGCGACCACGCGCCCGGCGACGGTTCAGTCGAGGTGGAGGATGTGACGTCGGCCTACGCGTGCGTCGGCCTGTGGGGACCCAGGGCGCGGACCATCCTCCAGCGGCTGACCCCAACCGACGTCGGCAACGAGGCCTTCCCGTTCATGACCGCGCGCGAGATCGCGGTCGGATCGGTGCCGTGCCTCGCGCTGCGCGTGACTTACGTCGGCGAGCTGGGCTGGGAGCTGTACTGTCCGAGCGAGTTCGGGCTGCGGTTGTGGGACACGATCTCGGAGGCCGGGCACGACAACGGCCTTGTCGCCGGGGGATACAAAGCGGTCGACTCGCTGCGGCTCGAAAAGGGCTATCGCGTGTGGGGCGCCGACATCGGGCCGGAGGTGGATCCGTACCAGGCAGGCCTGGGCTTCTGCGTCAAGCTCGACAAGGGTGAGTTCATCGGCCGGTCTGCCCTGCTGGAGAAGCGCGAGGCGCCCGCGGAGACAAGGCTCGCTTGCCTGGTGCTCGACGATCCGCGGTCCGTCGCGCTCGGCTCCGAGCCGGTGCGCATCGACGGACAGGTCGTCGGCCGCGTGACGAGCGGGGGCTTCGGCTACACGGTGGGACACTCGATCGCGTACGCATACGTCCCGGCGAATTGCTCCGTGGACACGAAGATTGAGGTCGACATTTTCGGGACGTGGGTCGGCGGCCGCGTCGCGAAGGACCCGCTCTACGACCCGACCGGCTCGCGCGTCAGGTCCTGATCCGGGAAGAAACCCTCGAATGAGGAGTCGGCCGCCATTGCCCCCAGCCGGGCGAAGTGCTTCTCCGCGTAGTCCGTGAAGCCGAACTCCAGCTCCGAGATGCCGCTCTGCAGGACACCCCACATCGCCTCGCGAAAGTCCGACATGAACCTCATCAGCCGAAGCGAAGCGAGGTCGCGGCCGCGGGCAGCCCCGAAATAGGCCGCAAGCAGACGGCGGTCGTCTTCGACCCCGAACTCGTGGTTCACGGAGAGGTTGGCCAGGTCGAAGAACCGGTCGCCCATCCCCGCGTACTCCCAATCCACAATCCGGATCTCGCCAGCCCGGTCGCGATAGTCCTCGACCACGGCGTGCGCGTCGAAATGGCCCGGTATGGGGGCAGAGTCGTGGAATCGACGCAGCGCGCCCGCGACCCGCGCCAGCATCTCCGGCTCCCGCATAGCCTCGACCGGGATCGGCTTGCCGTCGATGAACCGCGCGACCAGCCAACCCTCCGACCGGACGAACTCGACCACCTCGGGTCCCAGGCCAACCTCGTAGGCGCGCACCCCGGCGGCGTGCTCGACCGCGCGGTCGATGCCCAGCTGGTCGGTCTTCGCGCCGCCCATCCGCAGCACGAAAACGTCCCCCGCGACCTCGACCTTGTAGTTGTGGTTGGTGATCCCGCCGCCGAGCTCGCTGATCCTCACGGGCCAGTCCGGCCAGAGGCGATCGACTGCCGTGCGAGCCGCGTCCACTGTCCTCGGATCGTATCTGCTTGAAGATCGGCTCGCCGTTAAGGTTTACGAGCGGCCTGCGACGGAGTTCGTGGCCGGCTTCATCGGGATCTCGAACGTCCTTTTGCGGGAGGGGGTGCGGTTTGTCGTGCGCCCGGAGAAGATCCGGATGCTTGCCGAGGGCGAAGAGCCGGACCCCGGCATGACGGTTGAGTCAGGCAGCGTCGAGGACGTCATCTACGTCGTAATGACCACTCGTTACGTGGTCCATTTAGATCACGGCGAGCAACTGGTTGCCGTCCGTCAGAATATGGACGCGCTGGGCGACGCCCAGAAGTTCCAGGGCAAG
>WNFC01010089.1_pt1 | contig 10466 bp, 3 predicted proteins | sample 5400541 | NCBI WGS metagenome assembly WNFC01 (sample SAMN13153342, study PRJNA577476) | soil metagenome | isolation source: 120 cm saprolite under Douglas fir tree site 2 hole 2 replicate 1 | place: USA:California | collected 2015-04-18
TCTCGGTGAGGCGGACGGGATCCGTTTCATCACGATGGAGTATGTGGAGGGAGAGAGCCTCCACCAGATTTTGCGGGCGCGGGGTAAGCTGCCGGCGAATGAAGTTATCGACATCACGCGCCAGATCCTCAGCGGTTTGCAGGCGGCACACCGGGAAGGTGTTATTCACCGTGATCTTAAGCCTGCCAACATCATGCTGGATGCGCAAGGCCGGGTGATCGTGATGGACTTCGGCCTGGCTCGAACGCTGGGCGGCGATGGCATGACGCGCACCGGTGTCATGCTCGGGACGATGGAATACATGTCGCCCGAGCAGGCCCAAGCCAAGAACCTCGATGCGCGATCCGATCTGTTTACCGTTGGACTGATTTGTTATGAGTTGCTGACCGGCAAAATGCCATATCATGCCGACAGCGCGATCGCCAGCCTGCTCAAGCGAACGCAAGAGCGTGCGGCTCCTGTGGTAACGCACGATCCCAGTATTCCGCCGGCCCTCAGCGGAATCGTCTCCAAGTGCTTGGACCCGGATCTGACGCTCCGCTACCAGAGCGCAGGTGAACTTCTGGCCGATCTCGAAGCCTGGCAGGGAGGCAGGGCGGCGGCAACTTTGCGTTTCCCAGCAAGTCAGCGGCCATGGGGACAAACGATTCCCTGGCACTGGGTCGGCGTGGCGGCGGCGCTCGTGGCGCTTGTGTTAGCCGGCATTATGTTGCGCGGAAAGTTTACGAACGCCACTCCGGCAGCAAACAAATCGGTCTCGGTGCTGGTTGCCGATTTCACGAATCACACCGGGGACCCGATTTTTGACGACACGTTGGAACCAATGTTCAACGTCGCACTGGAAGGCGCAAGCTTCATCAACGCTTATAACCGCGGGACAGCCCGCAACCTGGCGAAACAGCTTCCACATCCTTCGGACAAACTGGACGAGCAATCGGCTAGGCTCATCGGCGTGAGCCAGGGGCTGGCTGCGGTCGTAACCGGTTCTCTCAGTTTCCGCGGCGACGCTTACAAGCTTTCGGTGGAAGCCCTCGATGCCAGGACCGGCAACAGCATCGCAAGTGCGGAAATCAATGCGGCCACGAAAGACGCGCTCTTGCTCGACATTCCCAAGCTGGCAGCACCTATCCGTAAGGCGCTGGGTGACACCACGCCGGTGGCGGCGCAGCTCGCCGTTTCAGGACCGTTCACCGCCGCATCTCTGGAAGTCGTGCACCTATACAGCATCGCCATGCAACAACAGTTCGCGGGTAAAACCGCGGAGGCTTTTCAGAGTTTTTCCAGGGCCGCTGAGCTCGATCCCAATTTCGCCAGGGCTTACTCTGGAATGTCCGGAACAGCATATGACCTGGGGCGGCAAACGGACGGAGAGAAGTACATCAAGCTGGCGATGGAACACCTCGACCGCATGACCGAGCGCGAAAGGTACCATACTCGCGCTTATTACTACTTAATCGTCGGCAATTATCCGAAGTGCGTCGAGGAATACAGCACGCTTGTCAGCCAATACCCCGCCGATAGGGTCGGGCAATCGGACCTGGCCTGGTGCTACGCCGAGTTGCGCAACTTTCCCAAAGCAGTTGAAGCCGCGCGAAAGGCGGTAGAGATTGCGCCCAAGGGAGCCTTGGAGCGCTTAAATTTGGCGTTCTTCAGCTCGTTCAATGGAGATTTTCAAGCCGGCGAGCGGGAGGCACGGGCCGCCTTGGATATTAGTCCCTCGGAGGTCGCACAGCTCAATCTCGGTGAAGCGCAACTGGGCGAGGGCAAGCTTTCCGACGCTGCCGAAACCTATCACGGGCTGGAGAAATTCGGTCCCAGAGGCTCATCTCTGGCCACGGCGGCCCTGGCCGATTTGGCGCTGTACCAAGGCCGGTTCTCGGAGCAGGTGCGGCTGCTCGAGCAAGGAGCCAATGCTGACCTGCAAGCGAAGGCGCCTGAGAATGCGGCCAACAAGTTTGCTGCCCTGGCCTACGCAGAACTGTTGCGAGGCCAGAGCCGGGCGGCAGTTGCGTCTGCCGAAAAGGCCCTGGCAAATGGGCAAACGCTACAGGTCCGCTTCCTCGCGGGGCGCGTGTTTGCGGAAGCCGGAGACACGGCACAGGCGAAAAAAATGGCAGACAGCCTCGCTAAAGAGACGCAAGCTGAACCTCAAGCCTACGCCAAGATCATTGAAGGAAAGCTCGCGCTTAAGCAGGGGGACAGCCGTCTGGCTGTCAAAGCCATCACCGACGCTAACAACCTGCTGGACACCTGGATTGGCAGATTCGAGCTTGGCCGTGCCTACCTCGAAGCCGGCCAATTCGCGGAAGCGGATTCGGAGTTTGACCATTGCATCAAACGGCGGGGCGAAGTGCTGGAGCTCTTGATGGACAACGTGGTTACCTACGGCTATTTTCCCTATGTCTATTACTATCAGGGACGGGTGCGGCAAGGCCTTAAAACACCCGCGTTCGCGGATTCTTACCGCACATACTTGAGTTTCCGAGGACAGTCCACCGAAGATCCACTCGTTGCTGAAGTCCGCAAAAGCCTGGGGCAATAAGAATCCGTCAAAACTGGCAAGACACACATTTATTTCTGCGCGACAGTGCGGCTCTAGGCTGCAGTTGAGCCGAATCGTGACAGTGCCGAACCAGGGCGCGACAGTTCACACCGAAGCCCCTTACCGGAACGGCGAACGTGGCTCGGTGAGTGATCACGGCGCCGCAGACACCTCATTTTAGCTGCAATGGAGGCGTAGTCGTCTGAGTTTGGGCGCTGTCCAAATCCAGCTCGAAAGTATAGGAACCTGCGCAGAACGCGCGCGTGTTCCACATAAAGGTGAACTGGTTCCCGATGTTGGTAAACGTGCCCGCACCGCTCTGTGCGTTTCCGTTAAGTAATAGCGTGGTACGACCCACTGTCTTACAGTGATTGGGAAGCGGGCCGATGGCGACAAGTGTGTTTGCGGCCTGTCTGGTCACGGGGTTGCCGGGGGCGGCGCTTGCCCAACCAGCGTTTGCGTAGAAGTCGTCCGTCAGCGTCCACGTTATAGGCACGATGGTATTATTTGCGGCGCTGGCCGGTGACGAGAAGTTCGTTACGACGTAGCAGCCCGTCAGTAGGGCCTGACCACTTGCAGGAACGATCTTCGAAGGCACGCTTTCCAGAGGCTGCCCCGAATCATTGTTGATTACCGTGGTGACTCTGTAGCTGTAGCCTCCCAGATTGCAATTCACCGTGTTCTGGAACGTGGTCTGAGTACCGGACACGCTGCCGACGGACTTAAATTGGCCTCCCGCATCCGACCGGTAAACGTTGTACTGCACAACCTGTCCGAAGGTGGGAGCGAACCAGCTCAGATCTATCAGCCGCGGCGACGCTTCTTCCTGCACTATGGTCAAATCCCGGGGAGGACGTGCGTAAGAGTTGGCGGTTTCGTGTGTAATCTCGCCGCTGAGACCTCCGCCACCACCCGGCTTCAACGCCCCTCCGCCGCCACCCGGCTTCAGCGCCCCTCCGCCTCCGCCCGGCTGCAGCGCGCCTCCGCCGCCACCCGGCTTCAGCGCCCCTCCGCCATTGTCCCCACCCAGCCCAGCTGTAGTGATAGTACCGGCCGCGCTGACCTGCTGCAGATCAACACCGGTAGACGGGCCTGCTCCAGTCTGGGCTGGCGTGCCGTCCCATTCGTTGTGCCCATTCATAACATCCGTGGAGCTGCCGTTGAAGTTGATGTCCGAGCCGGTGATGCCGGGAGGATTGGTATTCGACCAGAAAAAGCTGTTTACGAAGTCGCTGACGTAGGACGTTGGCTGATCACTTCCAAGAGGTGTGCCGTCACAATGCGCTCCGACCGGGGTGCCCCCGGCAAAGCTTGTAAGTTGGTACCAACCCGTTTTGGCGTAGGCCGTATTGTTCAAGATCCCCGCTGCTTGCGGCGAGTTTTCCGTGAGCGTACGCAGCGCCTCCTTGGAATAATCCACCACCATTAGAGGTTTGCCGAGATGATCAAGTTGATTGGGCACCTCCAGAAGGTCTACCTGGAACAGGTAACTCATACTGGTTTGGACGTTCGGCTTGCAGTTAGGTTCGAAGGTCGGCGTGTAGTCGGGCGGGTTGCTGCCCAGATTTTTGTAAAAGGTTCCGCCATGCGTCAGGCCCAGGGTATGTCCTAATTCGTGCATGAACGTGCCCGCCTTCGTTTGCCATTTGTTGCCGTCGGATGTGGGATTGTTTGGCGGACCCCAGTCTCCGTAACCCAGCGAAATAACCGAGTTCTGACCACCCACGTCGGAAAATCCGGACATGCTGGTCACCTGCCCGTTCGCCACCGCCAGGTTGGGATCCGTCTTGGGAGTGTACGTGACGGTGGTTGCGGTTGGGGTCCCGCCTACAGTTATCGCAAATGTGGTCGACGCAGGCGTTGTTTGCTGAACGCAGTAAGTACCGTTCAAGTTGGGATTGGTAATCGCGAAAATGACAGTAACTCGGCCATACTGGCAGAAGTCGCCCGGGATCGGGGCAAGGCCATGGGCCGAAGGAGTAGTAAATGTAACCGTATTGCCGAGTTGCTGCACGCTTGTTAGCGATGTTGGATCTGACAAAAACCAACTCGACAACCCTACTCCATGGGAAAACAGTGCGTAGTGATAGCTGTCCTTTTTCCCATGCTGGAAGACCGCCACGCAGCTTGAATCACCGGCATTGCAGATTAGACCCGTCGTTGGATTGATGATCTGATTCTTTATATAGGTGAGGCCTTCCCTGAATCCAACTGTGCCGGGCTCATTCGGGAACGGGCAGGTAGGGTTCGGACTCGAATCATTGCACGTTACAGCGCTTTGGCTTTCGGCGATAGCGTTGCCAGGTATTGCGTGTAAAACAAAAGGCTTGGGGCTGCCTTTGTGATTGGTGAAAGCGTCCACCACCTTGTCAACAGCCGTCTTCCCATCAGCTGGATCGACCGCCAGGCGGGGGTCGAATGAATAATCACCATTTGTTGTGGCACAGGAATTTGCGGATGAGGCAGGACCCTGTACCTTACTGCACATGTAATCGTATTGCAGGAAGATGTCCTTCTGGCCCAGTGTTGCGCCACTTAGGTCCACCCATCCAGGATCTGATGAACTTCCTTTGGTACACACGCCATTATTGACGGACGCGTCGCAGTATCCCGGAGGATTATTCAGTTTCCACGAGTCCAGAATGCCGTCGCCATCGCTGTTTTTGACCGTGGTGCTGACAATAACCGCGCCCCACGAGACGCATCCTTGGTTGCTGGAGAACGGCACGACTTGCGTCGTCGCGTAACTAGCGTCCTCCATCACACCCGGATTCGGAGGATTGGTACTCGGGTTGGTGAATGTCCATGTCGGATTGTCCCATGATCCGTAGTACCCGGGGAATGCGGGCAGGCTGCCGTTGCCGTAGAGAGACGGAAGTGCGACGAAGGAATTCGCTCCGCTGCTCAGGTAAACTGTCTGGAACTTATTGCTCTGGCCACTCCCAACAATGTGAGTCAGTCGAGAGACTGGGTTGCCATCAGCGTCATAGAATCCCTGCAGCTTTTGGGTCATGGTCTGCTGCGCGTTCGCTTGGGCATAATCGCCGTCGTAGATGACAATTGAGTTCAGCGGAATGTTTGGCCCGCCAGCGCCGGAAAGAATTCGATAAATAACGACAAGAGTTGCACCCAAGGTAAGAGGGGTTGAATTGCCCACGCTCGGCAACTGGACTACGAAGCTGCCGTTCGCTATCGGATTGCCACTGCCATCGACCGGCAGGGCACCCGCCACATCGGCGCGGTAGGTCCGCAGCACCTTCCCTCCCGCGCCCCCGCATCCGCCAGCACTCCAGGCAACAGTGCTACTGCCGGTGACGCTTGTTCCCGAAATCGCATAACCCGGTGCCGGCGGGCCGCCACTCAGCAGCGGTCTGAAAAACCCATTTTGGCCAGATCCCGGTGCGCCAGGCGCCACTCCCACTTTTTCGACGGTCTGCCAGTAGAGCAAGGCAGCAACGATCTGCGCGCCCGTCGGAACCTTATTCGTCCCTTGAATGCCCGGGTTGCCATCAGGCACAGAGATCGTGCCAACCGCGTAGGTGACCCCGTTGAACGTCGTAGAGTTCGTAGTCATCCCATATGCGCCAGCGACGATGTAATCGCCGGTTACGAAAAAATTGTTGCCGAAGTTGAGTGGAGGATTCGGAGCCTGCGCAAAACCTACTGTCGGAAACACCAACAGAACAAGAAGAGGCATCAATTGCTTATGCGACATCATGGCTTTCTCCTTACTGCCGCCGAGTAACGTAGGTCAACTTCGAGCACGGGAAACGATGGCTAGCGTATAGACGTCACAGCGCAGGTAGGCAAGACGTCGAGGTCCCAAGAACTCCCCCTGAGTGCATAGGTATCCAGTCGGACGGCTTGGGTAAAATCAGGAGCGTGGCGCGCCGCTGATGGGTGCTTCTACAACGTGTCCGTAACTTCCCAACCTCCGGCCAGATTGCCCGTGCAGTGCGGTTATTCTCAGCTGTGTTCCACGTTTTGTCAACAGAATTCCAGGGCAAACGAGGGATCGAATGCGGACTAGGTCGCCGATGCTGGAGGTTTCAGGGTAGCGATTCCAACGAAATTCTTAGAACGAGGCGGCAGCCGCTTGCGAGTCGCTGAAAACTTCGAAGAGGTTCAGCAGTCCCACTAACTTCAAAGTCTGCACTACGAATTTGGACGGGTTCACCAGCTTCAGCGATCCGCCTTGTTGCTTGGCGGAGGTAAGAAAACGCGACAGCAGTCCGATGCCGCTGGAGTCCATGGTTGCCAGTTCCTCCAAGTCGAGGACCAGACGGTTGTCCCCGGCTTTCAGAAGGTCCTCAACGGTTGCGCGCAGACGATCGACCGGTTCCCCCAAATTTAAACGTCCACGCAGTTTTATGATCTTGACCTGACCCTGACTCCGAACCTCGATATCCACGCGGTCCCCTGTTGGTAGAATGTTGTTGGCTGCCGTCAATGCGTTGACAGCATGGTTGCCCTTTGCTAGAGTCACTCAACTTAGAAGAAGCCCTGTAAATTTGCAAGGGGGCTTCTCCCGCGGCCACTGTGCCGTGTTTTTAAGTCACTTCGGGGCCAAAGCCATGGTAACCCAGGGTTCGGTTTTGGCGATTGATCTCGCCGCATTTTCGGCCCAATTGCTGGAGAATCGCGAAGTCTCTCCCCGCGCGCGCATCATCGCGCAGGCGGTCATGGCGCTGTTTCCCGCTGCCGCTGTCAACGTCTATCTGCTGGCCACTCTCGACCAGGGCCGGGTCTGGTCTCCGCAAGCGACGGCAGGCGAGGTCACAGTGCATGACTCATCGGTGCCCGCCGGACAGGGCACCTTGGGAATGATCGCCAGCAACGCCAGGCCGTTTGTTCTCAGCGTGAAGCAACTGCTCCGCGAAGAGTACGCCCATTTGAACGTCCGCCGGACTTTGAATTCCCTCGCTTATCTGCCGCTGACAAAGCAAGGTCGGCTTTTGGGCGCAATCGAAATTCTCAGCTTTGAAGCAGAGTTGACTAACGGCACGCTTTTGTCATTGCAGCCGATCGCTGACGTCTCCGCAAGCGCGCTGGCCAATGCGGTCGATTATGAGCAGGAACGCCACAGCGCGCTTTCCTCCATCAGCCGGCTCACCCAACTCTACGACTTGGAAAAAGTGTTCGGCTCTACGCTCGAACTGGATCAGCTTCTGCCCATCATCGGCTCCAAATTCCGAGAAGTGCTGGAGTGCCAGGCGGTCAACGTTTGGCTGCTGCAAGCGGACGAGTCTCTGCTGCTGATGCAGCAGGCCGGGACCGATCCCACAGTTCAGGAAGGCGCCGTACAGAAACCTGGCGAGGGAATCGCGGGAGATGTTTCCGATAACGGAGAGCCGGTGCTGATTGAATCGCCGGAAGATGAACGTCTGAGAAAACGGAACGCCGGTATTGAAGGTGGCGCGATCTTTTCGTTGATGGTAGCCCCCCTGTTTGATCGCGGCGCCCTGGTCGGAGTGGTCGAAGCTCTGAATCGGCTGGATCGAGCTGCATTCGATGAGGACGAGCTTTTTGCCCTCTCCAGCTTGACCGAAACCGCGGCCAGCGCGTTGCACAACGCCAGTCTGCTGATGGCGGAGCGCAAGGTTGAAATTCTTGAAGCTCTGGTCAAAACCAGCGCCGAGATTACCTCCACACTGGATTTAGACCGCGTCCTGCAGGCCATTGTGAACGGGCCATCGGCAGTAGTTGGCTATGAGCGCGCCGCCATCGCGCTCGATCAGCGTGGCGGAATCCACCTCAAAGCGGTTTCAGGAAACACCGAGCTCAATGCTGACGACCCGCAGTACCGCGGTTTGCGAGAAGTCCTGCAGTGGGGCGCGATCCTGAGTGAACCGCTTTTGATTACCCAGCGGAGCGAGGAAATTGACTCGGACCGTGAGGAGACCCGCGCCAAGTTTCGCGAATACTTTGCTCACACAGGGATGCGCGCCTGCTATCTGATTCCTCTCGCGGATGAAGAAGGGCGTCTCGGCATCCTTCTGTTTGAAAGCAGCGATCCCGATTTTCTTTCCGAAGCTCATCTCGAAATGCTCAAGGTGCTTTCCAGTCAGGCCACCGTGGCCTTGCGCAATGCGTCGCTCTATAAGGAGGTCCCATTCATTGGCGTGCTGCAACCGCTGGTGGATCGCAAGAGACAATTCCTGGCGCTGGAAAAGCATCGCCGCGCCACGTTGATTGCAGCCGCAGCCGCAGTGATTCTATTCCTGGCCGTATTCCCGCTGCCCATGCGAGTGGATGGCACCGCGGTGGTTGCTCCCTCGCGCATGGCCCACCTGGGGGCCGACTTCGAAGGAGTCGTTAAGGACATCAAGGTCCGCGAAGGCGACGTAGTCAAGAAAGGCGAAGTGATCGCTAGCCTCGAAGACTGGGAGTATCGCTCGGCCCTGGCAGCGGCAAAGGCCAAATATCAGATCGCGATGGCGCAGATGGATCGTGCGCTGGCGAATAACGATGGTTCCGAGGCCGGCATGCAGCGCGCCCAGGCCGACTACTGGGGTTCCGAGGTCGCACGCGCTCAGGAGCGGCTGGACCGGACCTCAATTCGTTCGCCCATTGACGGGGTTGTTGCGACTCCGCAACTCGAGAACATGGTGGGCCGCAAGCTCAAAGTTGGCGAGAGCTTTGTGGACATCGTGGACAACTCGCAAGCGCTGGTAGATGTATCCGTGACCGAGAACGACGTTTCACTGCTACGTTCGGGAGAAAGCGCAAGCCTAAAATTGGACGGTTTCCCCGAGCGCACCTTTCACGGACAAGTGGCCGTCATCAGTCCTCAAGGCGTCTTGCAGAACGACGAGCGCGTGTTCTTCGCCCGCGTGAGTGTTGCCAATCCTAACGGCATGTTGCGCTCCGGCATGCAGGGACGCGGCAAAGTTTCAACCGGTTGGCGTCCAGCCGGCGTGGTGATGTTTCGCCGGCCGGGAATATGGATTTGGAGCAAGCTTTGGGATTGGTTCGGATGGTGAGGAAATGGTGAGGAAATAGAAGGAAGCTTCCATGAGAGTCATATTCAAAATCGCGCCGATCGTTCTGCTGATGATTGTCAGTGCCGCCTGCAACAGTTCGCCGGCAGCGCCCGCACTTAGTGCCGCCACCGCAGACGCTGCGACCACTCCTCCCAGCAGCACAACTAAGACGTCAGCCGAGGCCAGCGAATTTGTGGCCTCGGGGCCGATCATCGTGGAAGACCAGGTCGATGTTGCCGCTCAGCGCGATGGCGTGGTGGCCCGGGTCCTGGCCGAACCGGGAACTCCGGTCAAGAAGGGCCAACTTCTGGCAGCGCTCGACGACCGCCAAATCTCTTCCGACCTCGAAGCCGCGCGCGCTCGGACCCGCAGCACCGAGGACGATCTCAAGAACTGGGAAGCCGAAGCTAAGGTGCTGGATTCGGACTACGCGCGCGCGGAAAAAATGTGGGAAGCGCAAATTATCCCCAAAGAACAGCTGGAACACGCAAGGTATAAGGCCGAATCCGACCAGTGGGATGTGAAGCGGGTTTCCGAGCTACTGACCAATGCCAGGCAAAACGAGCACTCGCTAGAGCTGGAACTGGAAAAAACCCAAATCGCCGCTCCCTTCGATGGCATTGTTGCCCGGCGCTATGTTCGGGCCGGGCAAACGGTTGCCAAGAATGATCGCCTGTTCTGGGTCACTGCGGTCGCTCCGCTGCGCATTCGGGTTACGCTGCCAGAGAAATTTCTCGGACGTATTAAATCCGGAACCGTGATCGCCGTCACTCCCGCCGAGGACCTCAGTCCGGACCGTCGCTATCGCGCGAAAGTGATCCAAATCAGTCCGGTGGTCGATCCTTCGAGCGACACCATCGAAATTTTAGCGGAATTGTCAGGCGACACTTCTGGCCTTCGGCCCGGCATGTGCGCCAACCTTCACGTTCCAGATGTGCATT
>WNFC01012905.1_pt1 | contig 10464 bp, 8 predicted proteins | sample 5400541 | NCBI WGS metagenome assembly WNFC01 (sample SAMN13153342, study PRJNA577476) | soil metagenome | isolation source: 120 cm saprolite under Douglas fir tree site 2 hole 2 replicate 1 | place: USA:California | collected 2015-04-18
CGGTCTTCAAAACCGTCTGCGGGGCGCTGTTGAGGCGTCCTGGGTGGGTTCGATTCCCATCCATCCCCGCCAGATTTCCAGTCGCGTGACAGCCAACATGACAGCCACAGCAGCGGAGGTCCTCGTATAGAAGCGGACGCTGATGGTCGCGCACGACTGTTTGCTATGTGAGCTATGTGCCGGGTGGAGCCTTACAGCACCCGGTACCAGGTGCCCCTGCTCGGTCTGCTGGCCTTGTGTTGACTGTCTCGGGAGGGTCGCTCACTAATGCGCTCGCCGTCGCACCCCAAAGGCGCATGTGAGAGACAAACGCTATTCCGGGTCTTGCGAGATGGTCGAGTTGGTGTCAGTGATCCTTTCAGGATGTTCGACAGCGTTTGCTCTAGCTCATCACCGAAACAAACGCGCTCGGCCGGTTCAGAATTGGGCCGTGATCATCTGCAAGAAGTGTGGGCACAAGAACCCGGACGGAACCACCTTCTGCGAAAGCTGCAAGGCGTTTCTCGAATGGACGGGCGAGCGGGCGGTTGAGGCGACCAAGGCCGGCGTCAAACTCTTGCTCGTGCCCACCTCGCGGACTGTCGAACCGGGCGCAGTGGGGACCTTTGAGCTAAGCGTTCAGAACACCGGCTCAGTTGTGGACTCCTTCGTGCTCGAGATTCCGGATGTGCCCTGGATGGCTCTCGACCCAGCGGAACTAAGCCTGTTCCCGGGTAAGACGAGCAAGGCACGGATTGACGCCAGGCCGCCACGCGATCCAGCCGTGCCGGCAGGCCAGCTTCGCTTTACCGCGAAAGCCACCTCTCGAGCGGACCCACACATCAGCGCCGAGGAGATGGCAGTCATCAGCGTCGGCGAATTCATGGAGAACGTCGCGCGCCTGGTCCCCTTGACCTCGCGTGCCACCCAGGTTGGAAGCCACACCGTCACGATCGACAACCGAGGCAATCACCCGATGCGCGGCAGCGTTAGAGCGACCGACCCCGACGCGACGCTTGCATTCGACGTCGTACCCCAGACCTTCAGCGCCGGCCCAGGAGAATCTGCATCAGTTCAGCTGGCAGTCAGGCCATCCGACGGCAGGGCCGTGACTCAGGATACGCCGCACCGTTTTCAGGTCCAGGTGGACGTCGCCGGTGCATCACCAGTCCTCTTCGACGGCACCATGATTCAGGTGCCGGAGGTCGCGGTGGCCAGGCCACACAGAAGACCGTGGGGCCGATGGGCGGTCGCGGCCGCCGTGCTGTTATTACTTGAGGTTGGATGCGCCCTAGCGCTTAGCTATTTCAGGATCATGGCGCCACGACCGAGCTGGGCGGCCGCCACAATCATCGGCGTTCTTCTGCTGACAGTCGAAGTTGCCCTCGCACGGACTGGCGGCGCCGATAGCGGTCGAGGGAGGCATGCGTCCCCAATTGGCCGTGCTGCCGCCCTATCCATCGCCGCCCTACTTCTTCTCACCGGCGTCGTTGGCTACGCTGCGAATGCAAACGTTGGGGCAATTGGGTCTGGCCCGCCGATTGCGAATTCTCCAAGCTCATCCGTCTCCCCAACTCCGGTCTGCCAATCACATACATATGGGCCCAATGGAGCCGAGGTCGCGCCGGGACCGGATGTACCCGCCATCAACACTTCGATTGGCGGAGCGACGCGAGGGCAGACAGTTCAACTGACCGGATCAGGGTTCCAGACATATACGCACATTCTTATCGAACTTGAGCGGGCCGGTAATCACTGGGGTGCAGCGCTCTACGTCACTCCCGACGCCAGTGGCGCGTTTGTCAAGCAATTTGCAGTTCCAGCCGATGCGCCTCTGGGTTGTGACGCGGTCGTCGCCCGAACAGGCTACTGGGTGATTGAGCAAGCATTGACAGTGAGGGCGTAAGGTGTCCCGACGCGCCCGGTTTCAGTGCGCGTCGACTCATCCTTGTTGGACTCTTGAAATCGAAACCGAAGCCCGCCCAAGGACGTCAGCTTGCGGCGGGAGTGCGAGCGCGAGTACCAGCCAGTGATCGCTGCTGCGAGCCGGTGGATGTTTCATTGGCACTATCTCCATCGTTAGAGACTGGCGTCAGGAGGAAGAACAGATGCCGATTGAGTACTTCGGGCTTCTCGTCCTCGTTCTCGTCGTTTGTCTTGTCGGTGCCTTGCTCGCAATCTTCTTGCGGAGATCGCCGTAGAGATTCTTCTCGGTCGGCATAGTAGTTAGTACCTCTCGCAGGGCGTTGGCAAGATCAACGCGACCAAGCGCGTCCGCAGAAGGCCGGTTCAATTCCGGCATCGGCTCACAGCTGTGGATGACATGAACGACACCCGCAATGCGCCCTTGGCGTGATTTCTTGGTGGTCCAAGGCTTGTGTACCAACTGTGTACCTTTTGACCTTCTGGCGGAGGTGGCAAGATAAGCGCCTTCGGCGCAGTCGTTCGAGGTTAGCCGCTGCGCGAGAGATTAGTCAATATGGCGCCGATCCGATTGTGTCAGCGGCGAAACTTGATCGACTAAAGCATTACCAGTCCCGAGTCACAGGAAGGTCGGTTTCCCATCGCTCGCACCCTCAAGCGGGGCGAGTGTCAGCCGTTGCCACACAGTCAAATGATCGAACGGCGAATATATCTGCGGAAGGAACCTTATGGCTAGACTCGGATATGCGACGCAGCTCGATCTCTTGCGCTGGGCCGACCCGCAGCCCGGTCGGAGTGAGTTTCCGCGGCTCATCCGTCGGCTAGTGCTAGAGACAACACACGATCTTCTGGAAATCACCTTCCCGGCTGCTGAGGGCACTGCGGTCGGCGGGTGGGACGGCGTAGTTCGAACAGGCACGGGAACGCCATTCGTGCCGGCCGGCCTCTCAGGTTGGGAAGTCTCCGTTAATACGAAGACAGCCAAGAAGCTTGATGACGACTACGGCAAGCGCACCAGCTCGCCCGACGGTTCTCGAACGCACGACTGCACCTATGTTGAAGTAATTCTTCGCAGGTGGAGCAAGCGCAAGGAGTGGGCGACCGACCGCTCGAACGACAACCGTTGGCAAAAGGTTGAGGGGTTCGGCGTCGACGACATTGAGACGTGGCTTGAGGAAGCGCCTGTTACGCACGCTTGGATCTCGGAGAAACTTGACCTTGGCCCGTTCGGCATCCAAACGGTCGAGGCGTGGTGGTCCAACTGGTCGTCAGCGACTACCCCGCTACTTCCCCCCGAGTTCGTCCTAGCCGGTCGGCAAGCAAACATCGAGACTCTACGGGCTAGGCTCGCCGATCCGGGACAAGTAACAACCATCAACGCTGCCAGCCGCGATGACGTGCTGGCTTTTATCGCTGCCTTCCTGGTCACCGAGGACAAGGCGGGGCAGGGTGCGATGCTGGCCCGCACGGCGATCGTCGACGAGATCACGACGTGGCGATCGCTGCGGCTTCGTTCAAAACCTCTCATCCTCGTCGCAAATTCCGACGCGGTCGTTGCGGAATCCGGCGGTATGTCGCCGCATCACATCATCGTGCCTGTTCGAGGTGCAGCCTCGGCGGACATCGAACTTAGTCCGATCGACGCCACCGCAGCTTCAAAGTTCCTAACGGCCGCCCTTGGCGACAAGCGGCAGAAGGATGCGGATGAGCTAGCCCGCCTGTCACGCATTAGCCTGCTGGCGGCACGGAGACGGATCGCAGTCAAACCGGAGCTGCTTCAGCCGGCATGGGCAACTCGGCCTGCCCCTCGAAGTATCCGGCGGCTGTTGCTCGGCGATCGGTGGACAGAGAGCGAGGCGGATCGACAGGTAATAGCGACTCTTTGTGGTCAACCCTACGAGCAGGTCGTTGAAGAGATCGCCAAGCTAGGAACAGGGGAAGACCCATTTGTTACCCGGATTGGTAGTGCCGTCGCGGTTGTCTCGCCGTATGACGCGTACCTACTCCTTAGAAGTGAGTTGCAGGCCGAAGACATAGAGCGGTTTCGGGACGCCGTTCTGCACGTTCTCGGCGCACCGAACCCGGCGCTTGATCTCCCGCCAGGAGAGCGATGGATGGCGGTCATTCATGGCAAGGCGCGCCCGCATTCACATGACCTGCGTGAAGGACTCGCGATGTCGCTCGCAATACTCGGCGCCGTCGGCGACAAGGAAGTAGCAGGCACCAGCCGGACGGGGATTGAGTCGGCGAGCAACATTTGCTGCCACTCCTGGACAGAGCGAACAAGGATGCATCGGCGAAACTGTGGGCATCGTTGGATGATGTTCTGCCACTTCTTGCCGAGGCCTCACCGTCGGTGTTCTTGGAGGCGGTGGCAGAGGGTCTATCTGGCAACCCGCCGCTACTTCGATCGGTGTTCGGCGCGGACGATTGCGGGATGTTCTCGCAGCCCACCCACACGGGCTTACTGTGGGCTCTCGAACTCTGCGCATGGTCCCCAGAACACGTCGGTCAGGCAGTCAACCTCTTAGCGCGTTTGGCTGAAATTGATCCAAGTGGGCGCTACTCGAATCGACCGATCGACAGTCTCCAGAGGGTCTTTGCCCCCTGGTACCCGCAAACGCCTTTGGACAACAAGCGTCGGCTCGACGTAATTGACGGGCTGAGGCGAAGGCATCGTGATATCGCCTGGACGCTGATGCTGGCGGGTCTTCCTCAAATGATGGCCTTCTCGCATCCAACCTATGCTGCACGTTTCCGTACGTGGAAGCCACCGGACCCAACAGTCACGATGCGCGAATACTGGGAGTTCGTTCAAGCGCTTTCGCACCGACTCGCCGAGGATGCCGGCCAAGACCCGGGCAGGTGGAAGGTTCTATGCGAGAAGTTAGATGACTTGCCGCCCAATCTTCGCGCGAGCTGGCTTGATCGACTGGCGGCGATGGCCACGGACAAGAGCCTTGAGGAGGAGGGCAGCGGCCTTCTCTGGGAAACACTCCATGGCTTAGTGGCCAAGCACCGTGAGTTCAACGACGCGAAGTGGCGTCTACCGGATGGCGAGATTGATGCGATAGAGGCCGTCGCAGATCTACTGAAACCAACTTCTCCGCTTATGCAGCATCGGTGGCTGTTCGCCGATCACATGCCATCGCTAGACGGTATTCGACGCCTCGAAAACCTGGCGGAGTACGAGCAGTTACTCAGGGACCTTCGGGCCAAAGCAATTGCTGAGATTGCCGCGTCGGCCGAATGGAACGAGATTGTCCGCCTTGCGACGGGATCGAAGGACCCAATCGCCGAAGCCCGCTCCCCCGAACTTAGGCGGCCTCGGTTGACCATAGCATCCGCTGCAAGTTCGGATCTTATCGCGACGCATGTGGGCACCCTGTGGATAACGGCCAAACACACGTTTGGCTCATGTACAATCTCGGTGCCCGCCAGCCGTTCTATTTTCGCTTGGAAAGAAGGAGCTATTGGTTCGTTGGCGGGTATCTCTCACGGCGTTACCGCGATCCGCGATCACATTTTCATCAGCTACGGCACCGAGGATCAGGACCTCGCCGGTTGGCTTGCGCTCAAGCTGATCTCCGCCGGTTTCCCAGTCTGGTTCGATCAGTACAAGCTGCTCGGCGGCGAGCCGTTCCCAGTCGACATCGACCGCGCGATCAAGGAGCGCACATTTCGGATGATCTCGGTCATGTCGAAGCTGACTATCGATAAGCCGAACCCTCGCAAGGAACGGACGGCAGCGCTCAACGTTGGCAAGGCGCTAAACATCCCCGACTTCATTATTCCGATCAAGGCTGCGGAGCTCGGCGCCATCGATCTCAACTGGCAAGTGAGTGATCTGACCTGGATCGATTTCTCTGTTAATTGGGCCGACGGCTTTCGGCGGCTCTTGCGGAAGCTAGAGTCCGTCAACGCACCGCGGGCGGCATCTGATGGCAACGAGGCGGTTACCGCGTGGTACGCCTCGAATGACGATGTCATCCGGCGCCGACCGGAACGGCTGTGGAGCAATGTTGTCGAGTTCCTCGAGTTTCCGACCGTTGTCTACCGAGTGCAACCTGCCGGCGAGCTCGCGCTCGTGTGGCCATCAGACTGGCCGAGAGTGGTCGATGACCTTGGATGTTGGGTCTTTGAGATTCCAGACTTCGATGCGAAGGACATAGTTGTGAAGCCGACACTGTGGCAGGAGGAGGCCGGCCAAGCGGGTTCGCTTGTTCGGCGCGGCGTATCTAATTTGTTCCGGCAGTACGTGCTTCGCCGTGCGAGAGCGAAGGGTCTCGTACAACGCGAAGACAATTCGGCCTATTTCCCCTTTGGGCTTCTTGAGAAGAACAAAGTTAAGTACGTCGGTCGGCGGGAGAAGGCCACGACCAAGATCATGGCTATGGAGCGCTCTTTTCGTGTGGGTAACGACCGCAGAGATCACTTCTGGGCGCTGCAGGCGTTCCAGCCTCGTGTCGACCTTCGCTCGATTCTGGGCCGGCCATCAGTGCGATTCGCACTTGAGCTATTTCTGACACAACCCGGCGGGGCCGCACTCGACGACAAGAAAGCGCACCGATGGCGCCGGAGGCTCTGCAAGCGGTGGTACAACGCCGAGTGGCTTGACCGTTTGTTAGCCCTTGTCTCGTTTCTGGCAGACGGCAACGAGAGTGTCAACCTTGCAGCTGGGCCTACCGCACGGATCGTTCTCGGAGGTCGTCCTTTTGAGCTTGAGGCGCCGCACGGAATCAATGAGGCGGCCCTCGGCAGTGAGGTCGTTGTCGAACTCGACGACCTGGGGGACGACGAGGAGGTCACCGCATGATTGCGACCGTCAATATCCTCGAAGAGCCGCGGCTGGAGTTCCGGTACGGCCAGGCGCTACCAGATCCGCACGACGGCCTTGCGATATTTGGTCCGTATGACGCCGATCTGCCGGCACAGCCGAGGAATGTCAACCTGGCGGTCGTAGGTACGCAAACCGGGATCGAGCGTTTCGCTGCGTTCTCGAAGGCAATCGCCAGTCCTATCGCGACTACCTCGCCGAGGCCTCGGCTGTGGCCGATGTTCCCCGGCTTCGAAGCCGTCTTCGGCGCCCAATGGCCGGACTCGCCGTCGTGGGCGGGGGTGATCAACGAGGCTCAGCTCGACGAGGCTGCGCGGCTTCACGACCCAAACCGTCGGGTGTATGCGGTGGTCGAGCTTTACCTGGAATCAATGAAAGCCCTCCAGAAGCGCGACGAGGCATTCAGCCTCATCGTTTGCGTTGTCCCGGACTATGTCCATAAGAATTGCCGAGCCCTGTCAAGGGTCACGGACGCCGTCGGCGAGCGGGTGACGGAGTCGCAGTTGGTCCAACGGCGCGCAGGCCAACTCGAAATGTTTGAGCGCTGGGACCCGAACACCTATGACTATTCGCTCGACTTCCGGAACCAGCTCAAGGCTAGGGCGATGGCGATCGGCATCCCCATCCAGATCATCAGAGAGTCGACACTGCAAACCGGCGAGGCGCAAAGCCGGCGAGAACTGCAGTTGACGCCGCTAGCCGATCGCGCTTGGAACCTCTCAGTCACCTCGTACTACAAAGCGGGGGGCAAGCCCTGGCGCTTAATGGGCGCTCGCGATGGTGTCTGCTATGTAGGCTTGGCCTACCGCCGCCGCGATCCTTCATCCGACGCCCGCTCGGCTTGTTGTGCGGCGCAGATGTTCCTCGACTCCGGTGACGGGGTTGTATTTCTCGGCGAGAGCGGTGCCTGGTATTCACCCGAACGGCGGCAGTTTCACCTCGATCCGGCTGCCGCAAGCCGCTTGTTGCAGGGGGTGCTCGCGACATACCAACAGCAGCATGGCAAGCCCTTGAAGGAGATTTTCCTACACTGCAATTCAGGTATAGACCGCGAGGAGTTCGAAGGGTTTCGGGCTGGTTGCCCACCTGGCGTGAACCTTGTCGCTGTGCGTGTTCGCCAGGAGTACCAGGGTGCGGTCAAGCTGTACCGCGAGGAGACCCGGCCTGTATTGCGTGGAACGGTATGGCAGGTCGGGGATCATTCGGGTTACCTGTGGGGCTCAGGCTTCGCCCTGCGGCTGCGCTCTTATCCGGGCGCCGAGACGCCAGTTCCGCTTCGCATTGATGTCCAGCACGGCGACGCGAACTTCTCGCAGGTCGCCCAAGACATCTTCTCTTTGACGAAGCTGAACTACAACGCCTGTAAGTTAGGGGACGGCGAGCCGGTGACGGTTGGATTCTCCAAGGCCGTAGGCGAGATCCTGGTCAGCAACCCGGCGGTTCAGCAGGCCCGGCCGCAGTTCAAGTACTACATCTGAGAGATGGACGACAAGGAGCTGCGCGAACAGATAAAGCACTGGTTGGAAGATGAGAGTCCGCAACCCGTGAGGATGACAGCATGTCGCATCATTGCAGCCGGCCTTGGTAGCGTGGGCAGGTCGCTTAACGCAGGTGGATACATCTACCGCGACGACGCAATGCGCGGGCTTGGAGTGGTCATCGAGATGGGGGCGGAGTTGGCGAACGGCGCTGTTCAACTCCTCGACCAAGAGCTTTGGTACGCGGGTGGATCGCTCCTCAGGCAGCTGATCGAGGTCGAGTACCTGACCTCCCGTTTCTCGGAAGATTGGGCGGCAGCCGCTTCGTGGCTTGCCAGCTCGCCAGCTGAGATCCGCAAGCAGTTCTCGCCGGAGGCGATGCGACACGCGAGCGGCGGCCGCTTCCGAGACGCGGAGTATTGGCAGCACTGCGACATCGGTGGTCACCCTTCTCCCAAGGGTCAGCTGCTTCTCAAGGACCACAGTTCCGCGCTTGCTTCCCAGACCTGGCTATGGGCTGACCTTGCATGCCACCTCGAGCGACTCTGGGCCTACGTACTTTCCGCACTCGACGCTGGGAATAGCGGCGACTTGGTCGGCGACAAGGTCCGGCATGAGGTCGCCGACGTTGTAAGCGAGTGGCGCGCGGCTGACTCTGCAATGGACCGCTTGGCTGCGACTACGCTTCCCAGTTCGGGACCACAACCCGCGCCCCGACACCCTCTCAGCGGCCGCGAGTTGAGAGCTAGGCGGCGAGAGGGCTTTCAATAGAGCAGACCACTCAGACGCTCGACGGGACGTCCGCCATTTCTTCTGCAAGGATTTCCCAGGCGGCGAGACATCGGTCAGCGAGGTCTAGGGCATCGTACTTTTCGCCACCGGCTATCACGAAGATTGGGAATCCGCCAGGATGATCGGTTGGCCAGCTTTCAGGGCGGTACTCCCGGCCGTCTGCGAACCCGCCCGCCACCTTCGGAGGTCGGTCCAACGCGAAGTGCTTGGTGGCGTTGCAAATGTCGCGGCAGACGCGAAGTTCCGTAGTACTTGCGACGAGCGCCTGGACCCGTGCGGCAACCACGGGAGCATCGCTGGCCATCCAGTCCGCGAGGTGGTTGCAGTTGCCATCCCCAATAGGGTTGGTCTGGAACCTGGGTGGCTTTGCCCTCAAGTCAGGTCCATCCTCGCACGCAACAGCAGCATGCCGCGTACAAACATCGCCGAGCCTGGGACGTTCCTTAGGCTGCCAGGGATCTAGTAGCGGATGTCGCGTCGATGTCTTCGGGGCTGTTCATCAACGATGCCAGGCGCCAGACGACTCCAGGCCATAGCCCAATGAGATCGCTTAGGTAGGCACACCACGGGCTCTTGAGAAAGTGCTCGGCTTCGCGATTGCGGCTTCTTCGGGTGCATCTCATTGGACCGGGTTCATCGTGCCCGTAAGCGATGCCAAGGTAGTCCGTTACGGCGAGTCGCAAGATAGCGAGTACAAGATCGCGCGAGCACTCGATCTGCCAATCCACTGTGTTTAGCCGCCCACCTCGAGGCGTAGATCGGCTGGTGCCTCGGCCTGAGCGAGGGCGCGTCTGATCTTCCATGCGGTCTTTGGTCGCACGGCTCCGCCTCGCAGAGCCTGACTCAGAGTTGGTCGGGACAAACCGGCGCGCCGGCCGAGCTCCGCTAGGCTCCAACCGCGGGCGGCGCAGGCCGAGATGAGGAGTGGCGCTTCGAGAGTCACGACCATGCCACCTGGACCAATCACGACCGACTCATTCGAGCCCGCGCTCCCCTCCTGGATTGGGGACCGGACGGTGCTTTGCGGCGTTGCTTCGGGTGTCACGGCCCTTCTGTTGAACTGGGGCCGAGTGAAACAAAACCCAGCCGGCCCAGCGAGCGGATGAATGACTCATCAGTTGCGACGTTGATCGTCTCCGGGCCGTCACGATCGCCGATGGAGAGTTTCGCTCCATCGATTTGACTCATCAATGCAATGTCATCTGCGAGCCGAAGGCGATTTACGAGCCGAGTTTCGACATCACTGATCTCGTAATCGGGGTCGTCGAGAATCGCAGCTACCAGACCTCGAAAACCGTCAGCCTCGCACGCGCGCTGGAAGAGTCCTTCTCCCGTCGGCTGGAAGAGCATCCTGAGCGAAAGTTCTTGATGACTGGACGGATTGATACGCCGGTACATCACGCAGTCCTTGCTGGCTGCCACGCCGAGCGTTCGTAGAGCCAGTAGAGCTTCAGC
>WNFC01010093.1_pt1 | contig 10463 bp, 7 predicted proteins | sample 5400541 | NCBI WGS metagenome assembly WNFC01 (sample SAMN13153342, study PRJNA577476) | soil metagenome | isolation source: 120 cm saprolite under Douglas fir tree site 2 hole 2 replicate 1 | place: USA:California | collected 2015-04-18
CTGGTGGCTTCGGTTGAGTTGGCGGAGACGGCGGCTGTCCGCTTTTGGATTCGGGAAGCGTCGATTTTGGTGCGGGCGCCTGAGTAGCCGGCTGCGACGGAGCAGGGAGAGGTTGACCCGGGACCGGTGGCTTGCCGTTTATTGGCGGGAGCGGTTGACCGCCTGATCCTGGTAGCGGTTGTGGGCCTTTGGTCTCGGGAAGCGTCGTTTTCGCTGCGGGGGCCGGAGTGGCCGACGGTGCTGGCTGCGGTGTGGCAGGCTGCGGCTGGCCGGCGACCGGTGGCTTGCCGTTTACTGGCGGCAGCGGTTGCCCACCTGATCCCGGCAGTGGCTGACCTGCTTTGGTTTCGGGGACGATCTGCTTCGGCGCCTGGCCAGGTATGGCCGGCTGCTGTGTCGGCGAAGGCGCCGGCGATGGCTGACCGACGACGGGCGGCTTGCCATTCGCCGGTGGCGTGCCAGCGGGCTGCGCTTGGCCGCGAGGCGGATTGGTTGGCGGACTGGTACTCTGAATCGGAATCGCTTTTGGAGCGACCGATGGCGGTAGCGAGGGCGCGAGCAAGGCAGCAGCGCCGGCTCCAGCAATGCCGGCTCCTACAATACCGACGTTGGACGGCGATGATCTGGGTGCGGCGGGAGGCTGCGTCTGAGACGCAGGGGGCTGAGGTGGCGGGGAGAAAGTTTGGCTCTGTCCACTTGGATTGGTAATTACAACGGTGTTGGTCGTGTTATTGACGACAACTGTGTTGTGAATGTTGTTGTAGATGACATTGTTCGGCGGCGGCGCAACGTATTCCGGCGTGTTGATCCAGACCGGCACCGGAGAATAAGCCGGAACAGGAAGAATATATGCATACACCGGCGGTGGCGGCGGAGCCAATTCCACGAAGTAGACCGGCCGCGGCGGCAGGAAAAATACCGGGGGTGGCGGTGGAGGCTCAAATCCAAAATCCGGATCGTCGAAAATCAATACCGGCCGCTCGACGTAAATCACCTCTTCTGGCGGCGGCGGCGGTACGTCGTAGCTGATGATTTCGAATCTTGCGGGCGGTTCGAGAGCGGCCGTCAAATATGCCAGCCGACGCCGCGCATCGTCGGCATGGAAGCCACGGGGGTAACGACGCAAATACGACCAGTAAGCGGGCGGCGTATCGACGCTCCGACTGCGCCGCCAGGTTATGGCCTCGCGGCGCGCGGCAACAATCGCTCGCACGCGTCGTGCCATCGGATCGTTAGGATAGGCGGCGAGGAAGTTCTCATAGTCCGGCAGATCGTCGCGATCGAGAGCCGCGAGATAGGCATCCCGGGCGTCAAAATCACGGATGGGCTTCGATCGGATCGATGAAGTCTGTTCGGGCGAAACCTGGGGCGGAGGCGCATCCGGCGCCCGCTCAAAAAAGTAAATCGCCGCCTGCAGCTTGGAAGCGTTCCAGGGCACTTGCGCGCCCTTGGTAATCTCGTTCACCCGAAGGCGAACCCGGTTGAACAGGTCTGTAACCGGAAGGCCGCCCTCGCGCATCATCTCGGCAAGCGCCTGGGCGTATGACGAATACGGACCGGCCTCGTTCTGCGCTACCGTTCCAGGCGCAGCGTTGAAGGCGATCAAAGTTCCGGGGTCCGGCTCGACAAGCGCCAGTCCGCCCGCAAGTGGGGGGCCGGATTTGGCGAACGGATTGGCGCGGGCCCCATCAAGAATGACGATGCTCGCTTTGATGCCGAGAGCCGCGAGCGGCTTGGTGTAGTCCGAAAGGCGCAAAGCCTCGGACGAGACATTCGCGTCACGTGCAATGTTCGCGTCCGTTGGTACGAAGTAGTTTTCGCCCTCCAGCTGCAACCCGTAGCCGCTGAGGTAGATGAATGCCACCGTATCGGGGCCTGCCGCGGATGCCTTGGCGATAAAATCCCGGAACGTCCGCCGCAGCGAATCTTGATCGAGGTCGCGAACTCCGACCACGTCGAAACCGGCGGCCTGAAGGGTTTGCGCAATCAAACCGGCATCGTTGGCAGGGGTCGCAAGCGCCCCGGACGAGTAATTCGCGTTGCCAACGACCAAGGCGATGCGCTTCTCCGCCGCCTGGGCACTGGCCGAGGCCAAATTCACCAACAGAAGCACCGAGAGTATAGTCAATACGAAATTGCGCTGATGCTTCATGAGAAAACCCACGATGAGGAGCCTGATGGAATCTATAAAGCTTGCCACTGAACGAGGTCTGAATGGAACAGGTCATAAATAAGGCGGAAGGCTGACCGGTCATTTTTTTAGCTGAAGCAGGGCTGCCTCCGCAAAAGCAAATGTTCGCGCCATCCGTGCGCTACCCCCACCCGGCACTTACCGGACGACGCTTCGCGTCGCCGGGACGCGCCACCCTCCCCACAAGGGGCCACAAGGGGGAGGGAGTCCACCGCTGTTGCCGCGCAATCGAGCCCTATTTCGGCGCGACGATCCGTGTTCGAAGCGACATCAGTCCTTCGAACGAAATGACCATGTCGTCGCCCGGCTGCAGATAAAGCTCGGCCGCGTTCGGTTGTCCGACCGCGACGCCGCTCGGCGCCCCCATGGCGATCAAATCGCCCGGCTCGAACACCACATAACGCGAAAAGTGCTCCAGCACGTCTGATATCTTGTAGAGATAGTCGCCGGTATTGGAGCGCAGCCGGCGCTTCCCGTTGACGTCGCAGGTGACCCACAGATTGTCGGTGTCGGTGACTTCGTCCATCGTCAGAATGTGGGGGCCGACAGGCGCGAAGCCGGGCATGTTCTTTGCGGTCCAGAACCGGCTGCCGGAGGCCACCTCGCGCTGCTGGATTTCGCGCGCGCTGACATCGTTGGTGAGCGTGAAGCCCGAGATGTAATCCATTGCGTCGGCTTTCTTGACCCCATGGGCGCGCTTGCCGACGACGTAACAAAGCTCCGGCTCGTAATCGAGCGTGGTAATATCGTTCGGTTTGACGACCTCGTCGCCATCGCCCGACATCGTCGAGATCAGCTTGATGAACCCGGTCGGCTCGTTCGGGACTTCCGTCAGCATCTTGTTGGCGGCGAGTTCCTCGCGATGTTTCCTGTTGTTCTTGCCGATGCAGAAGAATTTGGATGGATTCGGAATCGGCGGCAGGAATTTAACGCCGGCAACCGGCCGCAACAGTTTTGCGCGCTCGGCCGCCGCAACCAGTTCTTCAAGCGCTTTAAGCGTATGCGTGCCGCTCGTCATGGCGATCTTCACCGACGTCGCCGGAACCGCGCGCCGCAATGCGTTCGCAGCGGCGATCACGTCAACGACGTTTTCGCCCCTGACGATGCCGAACCTCGCGTCAACACCCAGCGACGGATCGACAAAAGTTGCAAGACGCATATTCACTTTCCTCCCGGCAATTGCACGTCGTTGTCTTTCACAAGCTTGCTCCATTTGGCAACGTCGGCATTGATGTAGCGGCCGAATTGTTCCGGCGTTTGTGGTTTGGGCTCGGCGCCGAGCGTCGCCAGATGGTCGCGAAACTCCTGCGTTCCCATTGCGGCGACAATGACCTCGTTGATCTGTTTAACGATCGAAGGCGGCGTATTCGGCGGCGCCAGCAGACCGAACCAGCCGACCGATTCGTAACCGGGCACGCCTTCGGCGACGGTCGGGACATCGGGATAGAATCTGGATCGCTGGGTGTCGGTCACGCCCAGCGCTTTAAGCTGGCCCGACGCCACAAACTGCTGAACCACCGGTCCGGGTGCAAACATCATGTCGATACGCCCGCCGAGCAGATCGGTCACGGCGGGGCCAGTCCCCTTGTAGGGAATGTGCAGCAGCTTGATGCCGGTAGCGCTCGCGAACAACAACCCCGAAAGATGTGACGCCGCGCCGACGCCTGATGAACCAAACGTCAGGCCTTCCGGCCTTTCCTTCGCCAGCCGAACCAGATCGGCCGTCGATTTGACCGGCAATGTCGGGCTGGCAACCAGCAGATAGGGCGGCGCCGCGGCGACAACGATCGGCGAGAGGACCTTGTTGACGTCGAACGGGCCGTCTGCGTCGGCACCGCTCGATACCGCCATCAGCGCACCGGTCGATGCCATCAGCAAGGTGTAGCCATCGGGCGGCGCTTTCATCACCGCCCGGGTGCCGATCGCGCCCGATGCGCCCGGCTGATTTTCAACGACGACCGGCTGACCCCATTTGCTGTTGAGGTTTTGCGCGATGATGCGCGCCAGCACGTCGGTGCCACCGCCGGCGGCAAACGGCACGATCATTTTTATCGCGTGATCGGGGTAGTCGGCGGCCGAAACCGGCGGCGCGATCGCGCAAAGCCACAGCGCCAATGCGGCAATCCGAAGCAACATTCTAGAATTCTCCGTGGCAAGGTTGGGCATCCCGATCGTCAGCCAAAGCCGCAACGGCCAAGCCGCTGTTACCGCCGTGCCATCGCGACTGAACATCGCCCGCCAGCACGCGCCAGCGATAGAGCGGCGAATCCGGCGGTGGTGAAAGCTCCGGCGTCCAGCCGGTCAGTTTTTCCAGTGCGTAGGTATCCATCACGACCCCGCGCCAGCTTCGCTCCACCCGTTCAAGCGGTTCCCTGATAGCTGCCGTGGACGCCCATAGCGCACTGGCATTGTCGGGCTCGCGCCCGACATAGAGCCCGGTGTGAGCTCTGATCAAACTCATGCCGGGATCGCGAAAGCCCAAAAACCGCCCGCGCTCGTTGATCTGGATCACCGGCACCCGGTCTTTGAAATACCAACGCAGCATGGCGTAGGTCCGATAGTCCGTGGTTGCGATCCAGGTCGCGCCGATCTTCTGCAACTCGGCCCGGGCCCGGTCCACGACCTGCTGGTAGCCCGCCTCGCCGCCGACCGGATCGGTCTTGCCGATGAAATTCCAGGGGCTGACGACATAATAGAGAAACACCAGAACCACCACGACGATGCCGCAAGCAATCGCAGCCTTGGCCCATAAGATGGTCGACCTGATCATCCATGCGGGAAAACCTTCCCGCGGCAGCATCGCGATGTTGATGGCGGTTGCGGCAAATCCGATGGGCCACATGAACATTGGCCAGGTATCGCCGACCCGCAGCGTCAGCGATTTCCAGAAAAAATAGCCGAACGGAACGATGACGGAGGTCGAAAGCAGAATGGCCACGGCGTCGCCCCGGCGGTATCCCCGCCACGCCGTCAACCCCAGGCCCGACAAGACCACCGGCAGCAGGATAAACCCGACCAGCCCGAACTGCAGACCGATGAAATCGCCGACGGTGCGCAACGATAATTCGTGGGTCGCGGTGGCCCGCACGAACTGGAATCTGAACGACGCCCAGTCATGCCCGGCATTCCAGACCAACACCGGCAGGAACAAAAAACCCGCAATCAGCGCCGCCGCCCACGGATACGGGCTCATCAGCCAGCGCCGGCGCCAGCCTGGCACCAGCATGAAGGCCGCAACCGCCGGAACCAGCATCACGGCGGTAAATTTCGACAGCAGCGCCAGCCCTGCGAACACTCCCGCGGCCAGCCACCAGCGCGCGTCGTCGCTCTCGTTGAGCCGGATCAGCGACCACACCATCGCGACAGCAAACGGGATCAGCGCCACGTCGGGCGAGACCTTGGCCATCAGTAGCCCGTAATAAAGCGCCGCTTCCGGCATCAGCGCCGCAAGCACCACCGCGCGGACATCATGCGTCAGGCGCCGGACGATATCGGCGAGCAGCAGTTGCGTGAGCGGCATCGCAAGGATGCCGGCAAACCTGATGCCGAAATTGGTATCGCCGAAGATCGCGGTGCCGAAACGGATGAACCAGGCAATCATCGGCGGATGATCGAGGAAGGAAAGCACGTTCTCCTTCGACCAGGTCCAGTAATAGGCCTCATCGGTCCGCAGATCGATCTGGCTTGCGTAAATCACCCGCAGCGCCGTCAGCGCGGCAATTAATGCGGCAACGGCAAGCCATTGCCGAAAGGCAGAACTGTCCGGTTTCGTGCGGCTTCTATCGGGCGAGGCAATCGTCACGGTGCTTTCTCCCCGACTCCCCATGAGGTGTCAACTCGCTCACGCCCTCGTCCGGCGAACGCCGGGCGAGGCGCGGGAAGCCGGAATGACTCGTGGAAAGGTGGTCACTGCGGGAATTAAACTCTACTATCTTCGATCTATTGTTCATGAGCGTTCGATTGGACCGCATGGCCTCGCTTTCTCAAGAACGGATCGGAAAATACATCCGCGGTATCGGCGTCCGGCAGATCCGCCTCGCCTGTGGGCTGGTGCTGTTTGCCTATCTGGTCAGCCATTTCCTCAACCACGCGCTGGGCAATATCTCGATGGATGCCCTTGCCACCGGTGTCTACTACCACGTGGCGTTCTGGCAATTTCTCCCGGTCGCGATTGCGTTTTATACCGCGGCGCTGGTCCACGCCGGTCTCGGGATCTGGGCGCTGTACCAGCGCCGGCAATTTCGCTGGAAGGCGATCGAGCCGCTGCAGCTCGTGCTCGGCTTGAGCATTCCGGCGCTCATCTTCACCCACCTTGCCGGCGTACGGCTCGGCCATACTCTTTTCGGACACGAAAAGCTCTATCCGCAGGTGCTTTTCGCGTACCTGGTGGTATGGCCGTACAAGATGTGGCTGATGCTCGCGGTCATGACCATTGCCTGGGTCCACGGCTGCATCGGCCTTTACTTCTGGCTCCGGATGAAAGCCTTGTACCAGCGCGCGGCGCCATTTCTGCTCGCAGCGGCGGTGCTGGTTCCGACGCTGGCCATGCTGGGCCTCTATCAGGGCGGACGAAGCGTCCTTGACAGCGATAGCGCCGAATGGAGGGCGGAGAATCTCTCGCCGCGCCGGGTCGGCACCCCAGCCCAGCAAGCCGTACTGGACCGCATCGAGGATTATTTCCTGATCGGCTATCTCGGCCTGCTGGGGTTGGTCTCGCTGGCAAGGGGCGTACGCACGATGGCCGAGCGCCGCGGCGGCATGATCACCCTGTCGTACGGCAACGGCAGGACGGTTCGGGTGCCGAAGGGCCTGAGCGTGCTCGAGGCAAGCCTGCGCAATAATGTCCCGCATGCAAGCGTGTGCGGCGGCCGTGCCCGCTGCTCCACCTGCCGCATTCGCGTGATCGGGGATTGCAGCTCGCTGCCGGAGCCGTCCCAGCGCGAGGCGTTCGTGCTCAACCGCGTCGGGGCCGGCTCTGACCCGGCGATCCGGCTTGCCTGCCAGCTCAGGCCCGAGGCCGATCTCTCTTTCTTCCAGATATTCCTGCCGCAGATCACGGCAGCCAGCTTGCGAACCTCAAGTCCCTCCCGCATCGGTGAGGAGCGCTATCTCGTCAGCATGTTCGTGGACATGCGGGGCTCGACCAAGCTTGCGGAAAAGCGGTTGCCGTTCGATACCGTTTTCATCGTCAACCGCTTTCTGGGCGCGGTGTCGCAGGCGGTGATCGAATGCGGCGGTCAACCGAACCAGTTCGTCGGCGACGGACAATTGGCGCTGTTTGGGCTCGCCACCGGCCCGCAAACCGCCTGCCGCCAGGCGCTCAGGGCGGCAGCCATGATTGCCGCCAATGTCGACGAGTTGAATCAATTTCTCAAGCACGATCTGCGTGAACCGATCCAGTTCGGCATCGGCATTCATGGCGGCGAAGTGATCATCGGCGACATCGGCTACCGCGACCACATGGTGTTCACCGCGCTCGGAGACGCGGTCAATGTCGCAGCAAGGCTGCAGGACATGACCAAGACCCTTGCATGTGAAGCGATCGTTTCAGAGGAAGTCCGCATCACCGCGGGCCTTTCGGCCGATGGTTTACCGCAGCAGGAAGTCGTGATCCGCGGGCGCGCCGAACCGATGATCGTCCGCTCCGTCATTGAGGCGAAGACGTTGTCGGCGCTGGTTAACGACCTGGATGTTGCCGCGGCTTAACCGCGCGCCACTTCGGTTTGTGATGTTTCACACACCTGAACATTCGTTCAGAAAATTGTCTTTGAACCAGAGCCAAGTTTCTCGAACCCCGCTCCGCGAGGGTGCGACTGATGTGCGATGGGTAAGACTGAACGATCAACCCGCGCCGCGTGCGCACATTTAGGAGAACGACCATGTTACGCAAACTTGCTCTTGGACTTGTTGCCGCAGCTACGCTCGGCGCCATGGCGCTGGCCCCTTCCGCCGCTTCCGCAAAGCCGTGGGGCGGTGGATGGGGCGGCGGCTGGGGTGGTTATCATCACCACTTCGGCCACAGCTTCGGCATCGGCTTCATCGGTGGCGGCTATGGCGACGATGGATGCTATGTGACGCGCCGGGTGCCCACGCCGTTCGGCTATCGCCTGCGCATCGTCAACGTCTGCGAATATTGATCCGAACTCGGTTCTCTCAATTCGAAAAGCCCCGGTCGCCCAGGTAGCGGCCGGGGTTTCTCTATGTTGCCATCCGGTCTGACGCGACCCGGCGCGTTTAAATGGGCTCGCGGGATCGTTACATCGCGACGCCTTGACGTACGCTCCGAAAGGACGAGTTGACTTGGCAGCTGCCGATGCGACTATCGAGGCACTGAGTCCAATGGCGATCAGCCTGGACAGAAAAGCTTCGGAGAAAGCGCTATGCTCGACAGACGAGAGATCATGAAGCGCGCTGGAATGGTGGCGCTTGCAACAGGTTTCGGTTCCTCGAGGGTGTTCGCGCTCGACACGGTAACGCTCCCCTTCGACAACGGCGAACGGCCGCTGGTGAAATATCCGCAGAAGCTGGCGATGATCGGCCAGACCAGCCGGCCGCCGCAACTCGAGACGCCATTTTCCGTCTTCAACGATGGCGCGATTACGCCGAACAATGCATTCTTCGTCCGCTATCATTTGGCGGATGTGCCCCTCGACATCGATCCGAATAAATTCACGCTCGAAATCAAGGGCAAGGTCGATCGTCCCCTCAAGCTATCCCTGAAGGAAATAAGGGCGCTTCCCGCGACCGAACTGGTTGCCGTCAACCAATGCTCGGGCAACAGCCGCGGATTTTCCAATCCCCGGGTTGCCGGTGGCCAATTGGGTAATGGCGCGATGGGCAACGCGCGCTGGCACGGCGTGCCGCTGAAAACCGTGCTCGACAAGGCCGGCGTTCAGCAGGGCGCGAAGCAGGTCACCTTCAACGGAATGGACGGGCCGGTGTTCGACAAGACGCCGGATTTCGTTAAGGCGCTCGATATCGACCACGCGCGCGACGGCGAGGTGTTGCTGGCCTACGGCATGAACGGCGAGTACTTGCCGGTCCTCAACGGCTTTCCGCTGCGTCTGGTCGTGCCCGGTTATTACGGCACCTATTGGGTGAAACACCTGAACGAAATCACTGTCATCGATAACGTCTTCGACGGTTTCTGGATGAAGTCAGCGTATCGGATTCCGGACACGCCCTGCGCATGCGTCGAGCCGGGCACCGCGCCCAAGGCGACGATCCCGATCAATCGCTACAATGTCCGCTCCTTCATCACCAATGTGGCCGATGGCGCGAAACTGAAGCCGGGCGCAACGAAGCTAAAGGGAATAGCTTTCGACGGTGGCAAGGGCATCAAGGAAGTCGCGGTCTCGCTCGATGGCGGAAAGACCTGGACCCCGGCAAAACTCGGCAAGGACCTCGGAAAATATTCGTTCCGCGAGTGGAAGCTCCCGGTCAAGCTCGCGGCAGGCAGACATGAGCTCAAGGTTCGCGCGACCAACAATGCCGGCGACACGCAGCCGAACGAGCCGTTATGGAATCCGGCGGGCTATATGCGCAACGTCGTCGAAACCGTTCGCGTCACCGCGGCATGAGGAGACCAGTCATGGCCCGTTCCCTGCTCCTCGCTGCTGCCGCCATCGCAGGCTTGGCTCTTGGTTCGGCAAACGCGGCTCCGGTTAACTACACGCTCCCGGACGAGACCGCTGCGTTCAAGCCGGGACCTAATCTCGATGTGGTGCAGAACAATTGCACCGCCTGTCACTCCGCCGACTACATCAGTACCCAGCCGCGCGGGCTCAAGAAGGACTTCTGGCAGGCTGAAGTGACGAAGATGATCAAGGTCTATGGCGCGCCGATCGAGGATGCCGACGTCGGCAAGATCGTCGACTATCTCGCCGCGACCTACTGAACTACGTTTTCCGGGCTGAACCCCGCGCCCGCATCGGCGTCACAGGGCGCCCGGTGCTTCCACTTTTCAATAAATTGGAACCGGCCGCGGTTGCCATCGTTTCGCCACCTCAAATGATCGCGAAATAGGCAAAAAGGGCAAATGCGCTGCGATAAATGACGTTTTCCGCGGAAATCCCGATGTCGTTTAAGCTATCAAGCTTGCTCCATACCGCGTATCGTGCGCCCGTCGGGCACGCCCGGTTTGCGGGGACCGGCGGTTCGTTATTATTTTTTGATCCTGCGGAGACGACGTGATGGCTAAAGGTACTGTGAAGTGGTTCAACGCGACCAAGGGTTTTGGGTTCATCCAGCCTTCAAGTGGCGGCAAGGACGT
>WNFC01011001.1_pt1 | contig 10463 bp, 13 predicted proteins | sample 5400541 | NCBI WGS metagenome assembly WNFC01 (sample SAMN13153342, study PRJNA577476) | soil metagenome | isolation source: 120 cm saprolite under Douglas fir tree site 2 hole 2 replicate 1 | place: USA:California | collected 2015-04-18
AACATCACTCTTCCTTAACGTGTCCACGCCTATTGCAGTTCAGGTAATACAGCTCCCATCAAATCCGGGTGGACCTCTACCAGCTGGATTGTCGCCTCTGGGAATCTACACACAAGTCAACGCCAACATATCCATCGCCTTGAATGCCCGCGTCCGATTCTATTATACACCAAGCCAGATTAAAGGCCTGAACACAAGCACAATCGCTCCATACTACTGGAATGGAGCAAGCTGGATCGCGCTCAGCAATGTTGCAGTGAACACTAACCAGAACTATGTTGAGGGAACAGTCAACCACTTCAGCCTCTTCGCAGTATTCGCCAAACAAGCCTCCACTCAACCTCCCCCGACGACACAACCGGCCAGCCAACCAACCTTCCTCTACATAGGCATAGCTGGCGCGATCGCTGCAATTGCCATCATAGGAGGAATCCTCCTAGCGAAAAAACGAAAACGCAGAACAACTAGTCTCCTCCCGACGCCGATCCTCCTAGCGAAAAAACGAAAACGCAGAACAACTAGTCTCCTCCCGACGCCGACCTCCTCTCCCACAGTTTTCGGAAGCCCATCGAGCCGCTGACCTGCTCATTCGAAAATCCAGGCTAGCATGGTCATAGTCGGGGTTTGACCTCGTTCAGCCTCCTCCGGTTCACAGCCAAGGGACTCGCCCGCCGCAGAGTACGCACCATTCTTACAATCGTCGGGCTCGCAGCATTGATCCTTACCTATGTGACCGTCCAGTCTCTGGTCTCAACCCTCGAAGTGAACTTGTCAGGAACCGTATCTTCTCTCGGGGGCGAGATTGATGTCTGGAGCAAAGGCGCCTCCTACCCGTTAATCAGCAAGATTCCCGAGTCCTACGCTGGAGTAGTGAAAGCCGTCCCAGGTATTTCGTTCGCCACGCCAGTCACCCTCGCGCTGCTGACAGTTGACTCTGCTGAGGCTCTCACGGCAGGTGTAGTTCCTGCCCAGCTTCATTCCCTGCTCAACTACAGCATGGTAGCGGGAACCATGATCACATCAAACCAAACTGGAATACTTGCGATAGGGAAAGCGCTGTCCGCAACCATTGGAAGAGGCGCGGGAGACCTTGTCCAGCTCAACGGCGCAATGTACAGAGTTTCTGGGGTCTACCTTACCAACAGTTGGATGGACTACTCGATCATCATCCCCCATGTAGTCGCGCAACAGATGATCGGTATGGTGAACGGTACCTCGATGATCGTTGCCACCGCTCAGGACTCGCGAAATGTCAACAACGTGATAGGTCAGATCAGGACCCTAATGCCGACGGTGGAGGCTTTTCGGACCAGCGAGGCTCCTTCCAAGGTCTCGCCGATTTTCGCCTCTCTGGAAAGCATAGCCTCGGACATAACAGCTATCGTAACCCTTGGGGCTGTCTTGGGAATAATGAACTCAAACCTCAACAACCTACGCGAAAGAATGCGTGCATTCGCGATCTTCAAGGCGACCGGAGCTTCTTACAGCCAGATCATCAAGCTGGTCCTGTACGAGTCTCTCTTGCTGGGGACTCTGGGGACAATAGTGGGGCTTGGAATGTCCTACGCGGCTCTTCAGTTTATCTCTATCCCAATAGTCCAGAATGTCAACGTCCCCATAATTCTAGTCCCTTCTACATTCCTCTATGCCGCCCTGCTCGCATTTTCCGTTTCTCTCGCGGCTTCTATATATCCGGCGCTTAGAATCGCCCGAGTCCGGCCTCAGGAGGTCTTCAGGTTTGGATGAGGAACCCATTCTAAGAACGGATGATCTAAGCAAGACATACTGGGATGGACCAGAGAAAACAGTCGCTCTCGACAATGTGAGTTTAGAAGTCCGTAAGGGAGAGCTTCTAGCAATCTACGGTCCTTCCGGCTCCGGAAAGACCACGCTCCTGTTCCTTCTAGGCGGGTTTGACAAGCCAACATCAGGGCGGATACTACTGGATGGGGTTGAAATCTCGAACATGGACGAGCATCGACTTTCCAAGATCAGACGCAGCACCGTGGGTTTTGTTTTTCAAAACTACAATCTTGTTGAGGAGCTGACGGTTCTGGAGAATGTCAAGTTGACAATGATGTTCGAAGGGAAACCCGAGGAAGAAATGAAAGAGAGGACAAGTGAACTACTCGACAAGGTAGGGTTGGTTGGCAAAGAGCGACACCGACCTTCTCAACTTAGCGCCGGGGAGCAGCAACGAGTCGCAATCGCTAGAGCGCTGGCGAACAGGCCGCGGCTTGTCCTAATGGATGAACCTACCGGGAACTTGGATCATGATAATTCGCGAGCACTCGTGAAGCTGGTAGCGAGTATCATTCGAGATGAAAGAGTGACCTTCATAATCGCCACGCACAATCTTGAGATTGTCCAGGGAACGCCGTCCAGGTTGTTCCTCAAAGCGGGCCGAGCGGCGACTGATTTCATATCACAATCGTAAGTCACAGGCGGTTTTCCCGAGGAAAGAGGCTCGAACCACTACGGCTGACGGTTCTTAACTCCCAGCGCTTCCAGTTTGTATTGGAGATGTTTCTCCATAACCTCTGTCAAGAGCAATCCACTCTTCATGCTGTTGTAGATGAAAAGCCAATAATCCTTCTGGGCCACCCTTTTCCCTTCTACACTAAGAACGTACAGTTCAATCTGGTCTAGCAGATTCATCACATCCCGATCTCTCAATCTTCATCCATCTCTCGAGTTATCGGAAGCCTTGTTCTTTCATCCATTTGTCAGAGAATAATTTGCTGAGGTAGTTTCGGCCAGTGTCCGGCAGAAGCGCAACAATCGTATTGTGTTCATCCAAGTGCTCTGCAACTTTCATGGCAGCTTGGACTGCTGTGCCTCCGGACCCTCCTACCAGGATCCCTTCTTCCTGCGCCAGCCGTCGGGCCATATGGAAAGCGTCCCTATCAGAGACCTGTATCACGTCATCTATGATCGACATGTCCAGTGTTCCTGGCACGAAATCTTCGCCTATCCCTTCCACCTTGTACTGGTGTGGCTCTTCCTTTTGGCCGTGAAAGCGCGGATAGAAAATGGACCCTTCGGGATCCACACCGACAACTTTCAAGCTCTTCTTCTTCTCCTTCAGAAACCTACCTGTCCCTGTGATGGTCCCGCCGGTTCCCATGCCACAGACAAACACGTCTAGCTGACCGTCTGTCTGACGCCAGATCTCGGGACCCGTAGTCCGGTAGTGAGCGTCTGGATTGGCCCGGTTCTCATACTGATTGGGCATGCAGGAGTTGGAAGTCTCCTGGGCCAACCTCTCCGCGACCTTAGTGTAGTGTTCAGGGGATTCTGGGGGAACGTTCGTAGGAGTCACCACAACCTTTGCTCCATACGCTCGTAGGATCGCCCGCTTCTCCTCGCTCATCTTGTCCGGCATGACGAAGATCATCTTGTAGCCTTTCACGGAGGCAACTATCGCCAATCCAACTCCGGTGTTTCCTGATGTGGGCTCTATGATCGTTCCACCGGGTCTTAAGAGACCCTTCTGCTCTGCTTGTTCGACCATTGCGATTCCTATTCGATCCTTGACGCTCCCTCCAGGGTTGAGGTTTTCCAGCTTTGCAAGAATAGTGGGCTTGAGACCTTTCGAGACTTTGTTCAGCCGGACGAGAGGCGTGTTTCCAATAGCGTCTAGTATTGTCTTGTGAACTTCCATTGAGACAATGCTTCCTTTCGTATCCTCAATCAAGGTTGTTTATCTGAATAATGCAGACACACGGTATTCCACCCGCTCTGATAGATACAAATTGCCTAGGTCACCAGCTTATCCTCTGGTCCATCCACTCACAAGTATGAAGGGATTCACGAGGGACGAGCCGCGTTACGGTCTCTACATGCCGAATTTCGGGAAGGCAGCTCACCCTCAAGTCCTAGCAAAGCTAGCTGATGAGGCGGAGAAGTCCGGATGGGACGGTTTCTTTCTCTGGGACCACCTTGTTGAATGGAACGAACGCGTTCCCATCTACGAGACCTTCACATCACTGGCCGCATTAGCTACGAATACAACCCGGATTAGGCTAGGGACAACGGTTACACCGCTCCCGAAGAATAAGCCTTGGATAGTCGCACGCCAAACGGTTGCGCTGGATCACCTATCGAATGGACGACTGACAATAGGTGTGGGCCTAGGCGCGGAGGAAAGCACTGATTACGACCGGTTTGGGGAAGTCGCGGACAATCGGGTGCTTGGTGAAAAACTGGACGAGGCGCTCAGCATAATTGCGGGTTTATGGACGGGCAAACCATTCAGTTACAACGGCAAACATTTCCGGGTCAAGAAAACTGTCTTCCTGCCCTCTCCATTGCAGAAACCTAGGATTCCTATCTGGGTAGGAGGATTCTGGCCTCGCAAGGGTCCATTCAGACGCGCGGCCAAATGGGACGGGGCAATTCCCCTGAGAACACCCGGAGACCTTCCCCAGCCAGAGGATATCCGCCAAGTAATCGATTATGTCAACAATCATCGGAGAAGCAGGGCCCATTTCGACGTTGCAAATATTGGCTGGACTTCTGGAGTAGACCGCAAGAAGGATAGAGAGAAAATATCGCCATATCTGGAAGCGGGGACGACTTGGTGGTTAGAAAGCCTCTACACGAAACAGGATTCGCGAGAAAAGATGCGGGAGCGAATCCGTAAGGGTCCACCCGGATAACACTAAAGCGACCGAAGCCACCTTAGTCAACACAGGACAGTCTCTTCCTCTTTTTGGATTAAGCCCACGACTCGAAAACACACACAATCTCCACCGTCATCCGCGAGATTACTTAGGACCATCATCAGAAGTATCACGACCCTTAACTTTCATACTTTCCCAGCAGACCCCTGACGCGTGATTGTAGGATTTGTTCCAACGGGTCCCCACCGGCATCCCTGAGCTGGACGATGTGATAGAGGGGGGGGTTACCCAAAGCCGGTCTATTTCTTGTAGCTGGAACTCCGGGGTCTGGTAAGACAGCTTTTAGCGCGAGATTCCTCTACGAGGGTATCATCAAGGGCGACAGGGGAATCTATGTCTCCTTCGCCGAGGGACGTGACGCGTTTTTCTCGGAAACGGCGCGGAGTGGTTTGGACTTCGCGAAGGCCGACGAAGCTGGCATGTTCCTCTACATGGACCTTCTAACCGTCAAGAACGAAGGTATTCCCGCTGTGACCCAGTCCATAGTTGACGCGGTCCTTGACTTCAAAGCATCTAGGCTTGTAATTGATTCCTTTTCTGCAATGGCCCAAGCGGTCCCTCAACTGATAGAGGCCAGGTCAATACTTCACACGATTCTCGGAAAGATAATCAGGCAGGCTGAATGCACGACTCTCCTGATCTCAGAAGTCCCCGTAGGCACTTCGAGGCTGGGCCTAGGGATTGAAGAGTTCGTGGCTGATGGAGTCCTCAAGTTCACCCAGAAGGAGATCGATGGGCGGGTGATTAGAAATCTGGTCATTCTCAAGTTACGCGGGACAAAGATAGGGAGAAGAGAGCACATGTTCACCCTCGATGGCGGGTTTCGGATGCTAAGCCCCTTCGACTCCTCACAAGCTAACAACGGACACTCCTATCCCGTCATCAAGAATACAGCATCACATTCCTCTACGGGAATTAAAGGTCTCGATACTATTCTTGGGGGAGGCCTCAAGCGGGGAAGTCACATTCTCCTGGAGGTCGGAGAAGATGTCTCGTCAACTTCTCTGATGAGTTTTCTCACCCCGATAATATCAAACACTGTCAAGTCCGGCGACCAAGTAATCTGTATTCCGGTCAACGGAATGTACCCTGAAGAACTGCAAGAAACCCTCAGAAAGTCCGTTCCCGAAGGACCAGCGTCAATGCAAGTTTTCGACATCACGGGAAGGGGCGGTCCGAACACCGTGGACCTTGGAGGTGCAACCGTCCTCCAGCCCTTTGACATGTTCTGGAAGACAGCTAAGAAGCTGAGGAAACCTGAGAACCGATTGCTGAGCATAATTGGCTTCGACGCCCTGGAGGCGAGATATGCGAAGGACCTCCCTGCAATGCAGGGTCTAATAATCGAGACCATCGCCAAGGTGAGAAACGCGGGCGACATCATGATATCAATAGCTCGGCCATTCTCCAACACCCTGCGAGAACTTGCAAGCGCCTCAGATGTTCATTTGAGACTTGCCCAGTATGACGGCGTTCTTTGCCTTTTGGGCGTAAAACCGAGGACCGATTACTATGGTGTCTCTCTCCCAGACAAGGGTGCGCATGCTCAGATCGAACTGGTCCAGGTTTCCTAGCATGGCCGCAACAGTGGGCACGTCGTTAGACCGGCCGCTGATAGAATCCATCGACGCCGCCCTCAGTGCTCTTGGTACAAGCACGAGAGACTCGGTTCTGCTTTATCTTCGTAAGAGATATTCCATTTCTCTGGAAGAGACGCCTCAGAGGATGGACGAATTCCTCCAAGCTCTCCGTGCCCTACTCGGGTACGGTGCAAGAGGGATAGAGAAACTAGTAATCGCTAGATTGGTCGAAACCAATGAGATCCCACTTGCCGAGGCTAGAGGTAGAAATCTGGCCGAGATTGTGACTCTCTCAAGCAAGGGGCGCAATAAGGCTAGGCCGACAGTCTGAGAAAACTCTCTCAGCGCAACACCAATTTCTGCTCGAGAAGTTCTCTCGCCCACCCGGCAGTGTTTGACATACGCTGACCTATTGCAGCGCACCCATGTCTTTAGATAGCTCACTTGTTTTTCTTGGCAGCTTTCACGAATAATTCAAGGAATTTGTCCGCCCCAGTTGGCGGACCTTTCTTCTCTGGCTCAGGCTGACGGTTTTGCCTGACTTTCGAATCGTTTTGCAAGCCCGAAGACTCCAAGGAAGAGAAGCGCTCCAGCGATTGCTGTGACAGTTGAGCTGAGGATGGTGGTAGTCTCTCCCACCGAACTTATCAGACTAGCTATTTGATCAGTTGGCAACGAAACTGTCAGAACCAAGCCCACGACGCTTTGAATCGTCAGCAACGAAAATGCCACGATTATCATGGTCCAAGCACGAAACGAGCCCGTTATCCTCGTCACTTTGTATGCGTAGAATACCACGCCTGCTTGGAAGATGAGTTCTAGGACCGCTATGAAGTAGAGCGTTGGTAAAACTATAGGATCTAGCACTCTTCCTATCGCCTCACTTTCGTTTCTCCGCGGCCCCACGGAAGAGATCCATGAATTTCTCCGATGCAACCCTCCTGGGCGAGCCAGTGATGACCCCTTCATAGTTCGTGAACGCGGATTCTATCTTGATCCCTGTCGGGGTGATCTCAAACTCTCTAAGTCGCTTGTCATGATCGCTTCCCCTCATCTTCAGAACTACCAAAGCCTTCCGCATCGAGGACTCGATCTCGACAGGCTTCAATGCGAGGATGCAGTCCACCAGAAAGCTCAATCCTACTTCGGTAACTGCAAATGACCCTCCTGTCATCTGCGGAGACTCCCAGACCAGCAACGAGCTTATTCCCTTGGTCTTGAGGTGCATAATCAAGCGGTACGCTTCTCGCCTCAGCTCGCCTTCCTTCACGAACATGGCGAGATGGCTCAACGAGTCCACAACTATTCGTCTGGGCTGGATGTCTCGGAAGGATTCGTCAAGCAGACTCTCTCCCTCCGACTCGAGCAGAAGGTTTGGGGAGGTGCATACGATTCTAAACTTGTTTTCTTCTTCTAGTTTCCGAAGACCCCATCCGAGGTTTTTCGCGTCTCGGTAGATCTGGTCAGGCATTTCTTCGAAGGTTACGTAGATCCCAGGTTCCCCAAGCTTGACCCCGTTAACCAAGTACTGGAGGGCTAGAGTTGTCTTTCCGCAGCCAGCGCTCCCAGCCACCATTACCGCGTCGCCTTCCATGAATCCGCCATGTAGCATCTCGTCCAGCTCAGTTATTCCGGTCCGGACCCTCCCACCCTCCGCGACCCTTCCAGTGAAGAGCTGGTCGACCCCCGACGCTCCTGTTCTAGAACTTGGTGTTGTCAATTTTCTCAACCCCCTCTAGATTCCTGAGATGTTTCGCGATGGCGTCCAAGACCTCCCGGTCCCTCGCACGGTCCAAGAGCAAAACCTCCGAACGACCAATCCTCCTCGTCTTAAGTACACCCAAGTTCACAAGACCCCGGACATCCTCTTCAATCGAATTCCCTGTTCTCCCAATACGACGCGCGACGCTGTCGAGCGTGTCGATGAGTCCAGGGTTGCGGTGGAACAAAACCAGCAAGTCTCCCGTAACCTCTGAAGCGAGAAGCGTTTCCAGCATCTGCGCAGCGCTCACTTTGTCCGCGCCTCCGCCGTGCAGGCTTCTCTTGCCATCTCAAGCGCTTCTCCATAGTTGAAGGGTCCTTGAGAACTGTAGGGAATATTCAGCCTGCGGAATAGATCTTTGATTATGACTTTCTCGATGACTGTCGCCCCGTTGCCGAATACTGACTGCAGTTTTATCTGAAACTCCTTTGGGTCGGAGGCTCTGTCGAACAAGCCCTGATCAGTTAGAACTCCCAAGATAGCCTGGCCTAGCGCCCCTCTTATCCCGTCGCCGATGCTGTCTCTAAGCAACGAGGAGAAAATTTTCTCTTGCGCCACCACGGAGTTAGTCCTATTAGTCTTCCAGTTTGTTCGGAAATCGTTCTGTGGTATCGTAGAAACGGGCGAACCCATCGCTAGAGCTAGTCTCCTGCTCATTTGTTTCGTTGGGACCCGCTCAAGCGATAAACTCGTTGTAACCGAACCCTCTCAATTTTAGTTGTTACACTATCGGTGTCCTTTGCGTGAAGACTTGATAGTGAACATAGGAAGCTAGGTTACAACAAGTGTATTCGGCCTGGTTTGGGGGTTTATCGTGAGCTGGGCAGGATGCGGTCTCCTATGGTAACCGTCTTCCATGAGACGCTCGGCTCATGTTTCGCTTCAACCCTCAAAAACATGCTCGGCTCTGCAGTTTGCGAATCCGTGTACGGGGTCCTAGAGAGAAATGGGATTCCCAGGGGGGAGATTTGCAATAGGTTTGATGACACCGTCACGGTGCTAACCAAAGTCTTGGGTACATCTTCGCGAGTGCTCGTTCATAGAACCGTTGTTGAGATGTTTCGTCAGTACTCTCAACGGGCCGATTTTTCCTATCAAGATTCTCTGAGAGATCGATTGATCGTCTTGAAGGAGGCAGTTGTCGCGAACCACTTGATCCCGAAGGGCCGGCATGATGGCATAGACTTTGACAGCGTGGAAAATACGAGACTTACTAGCCCTAGAGAAACTGGCAATCACGACGGTTCCTATGACAATCTGGACGCCTTGAAAAAGGCGTCAACGCGCCCGGAGTGATCGATTATGGGTCGCCGGTGTATCCGGTGAGGGATATTTCGGGTAAGCCACGAATAGCTCATTTTTCTTGCAAGAAATGCATAAATTAGCGCCACGGCCGCGGGTGCGAAGCCGGTCGAGTCAATATGGCCTCGCTAATCGCGTTCGTTAGCATATTCGTGGAGTCGCCCTATATGGACGATGTAGTGCAGGCTCTATCCCGTCTCGACAAGGTAGTCGACCTCTACGAGGTTACCGGTGAATTTGACATCGTCACCGTCGTCTCGGCCTCAGACATTGAGGAGTTTCGAGATGTCCTCAAGAACAAGATAATGAAGGTCAAGGGCGTCAAGAGCACTGTAAGCTCGATCGTTCTAAAAACCCACAAGGGCTCCGGGTCCAACGGTGATATTTTGAACTCGACTCCTGCCGTGGCGGCTTCCTACAGTCACCGGAAATAGATTAACCTCCCATGAGCTCTGAGTCCGTTTTATGGAGGCTGTTAGCGGCTGATCGACCCGACCAATCTATTCATACTCATTGCGATTCTAGTTATAGCCATCCTATCGGGCCGCCTCCTCGCTCCCCACATTACTAGAGTTTTCACTTTAGCGCCCAGCCGACTAGACAAATTCCTCAATCCCATTGAGAGAGAAGTCTATCGGCTCGTCGGCGTAAATCCGACTCGCGGCATGGGCTGGGAAGAATACTTCCTCGCCGCGCTCATTGTCAATATCTTCCAGATGGCAATCGCGTTCGTAATATTCTTGCTTCAAGGTGTGCTTCCATTGAACCCTCAGGGTTTTCCGGGTCTCTCATGGGACTTGGCGTTCATGCAGGCCATCAGCTTCGGTACCAATACCAACCTGCAACACTACAACGGCGAAGGGAACTGCATCCAATTGCCGAATTGCACCCGACTCACGCCGGGCGTTCCGGGTCTTTCATATCTAAGCCAGATGATGGCCGTCCAGTTCCTACAGTTCACAAGCGCCACCACCGGAATATGCGTCGCTGTCGCAATGATTCGAGGCTTCATCGCCCACTCGAAGGACTTGGGTAACTTCTACGTTGACTTCACAAGATCTCTGACAAGAATACTGCTCCCTCTATGCTTTGTGGCTTCCCTGGTATTCGTCGGCCTTGGAGTTCCTCAGACCC
>WNFC01028728.1_pt1 | contig 10463 bp, 12 predicted proteins | sample 5400541 | NCBI WGS metagenome assembly WNFC01 (sample SAMN13153342, study PRJNA577476) | soil metagenome | isolation source: 120 cm saprolite under Douglas fir tree site 2 hole 2 replicate 1 | place: USA:California | collected 2015-04-18
AGGAGACGGAGATCATGAAACATGATCAACCACCGCTCGAAATCGGGATGCTGCTTTACCCGGGACTCACGCTGCTCGATCTGATTGGTCCGCAGACTGTGTTTTCCTGGTTCGCCAATACTCACCTCGTGTGGAAGACGAAGGACCTTGTCTATTCTGACACCGGGATTGGGATGCAGCCGACCTGCACCTTTGAGACTTGCCCGCGTGATCTCGACATCCTGTTCGTGCCCGGCGGATTCGGCCAGAACCAACTTATAGGCGACGCCGAGGTTCTCGCGTTCCTCGCCGATCGCGGTCCCAAAGCAAAGTACGTGACTTCGGTTTGCAGCGGATCGCTGCTGCTCGGGGCGGCCGGGCTGCTGAAGGGATATAAAGCGACGTCGCACTGGGCGGCTCGCGACGGGCTCAGTGCGTTCGGAGCGATCCCGACCGATGCGCGAGTGGTGGTGGATCGAAATCGAATCACCGGTGGCGGTGTCACGGCCGGGATCGATTTTGGACTGGTGATCCTCGCGAAATTGCGCGGAGACGACGCTGCCAAGTTGACGCAACTCGCGATGGAGTATGATCCCGAGCCTCCGTTTCTATCGGGAAGCCCGAAGACCGCCGGTCCCGCAATCGTCGAGCAGGCGATGAGCTTCATGGCCGCGACATTTGAGAGAATGGCGAGTTAGCAACTGAGATGCCCATGCTACGTATCTCTCTGCTCATGTTGTTTGCCTGCACATTTACTTTCGCGATCGATATCATGATCGCGCTCGCGGGACTTCGCTTCACCCATGTGCCGAGCGACTTTCCGCCCTTCACCCTGCTGCCGATTCTTTCCGGATGCGTGGGAGGAGTCGTGATGGCTTCTCTCACGTATGCAATCCTCAAAGCAGTTTCCGCGCATCCGGAAAGAGTGTTTCTGTTCGTCGCTGTCTGTGCGCTTGCGCTGTCGTTCGCGCTGCCACTTCGGCTGAGCTTTACGAAGTCGCCGCGGTTTGCGGGCGTGACGCCGAGCGCCCAGGCAGTTCTGGTGTTGATGCACACCGTCGTGGCAACTATCGCAGTCGTCACGCTGTTGGCCGATCCAAAATGATCGACAGGTGTCTCTAGTGTCACGTCTCGTAAATAGCAGTAACGTTATGGAGTGAGACCCACTGCCATGGGCGCTTGAGCACGATCAGTGCGAGGCCTGTGCCGCGTTTCGTGGCACATCCGTCCGCCGCCGGAGCGAAGACGGGACAACTCGCTCGCGTAACGGTGGTTGGGAGCTGCGCTGCCATTTCACCAGATCCCGCGCTCGGGCGAGAACCTCTCGGTGTTACCGATGGCCGGTGGAGTCCAGGGAACGTACACGCCATCTTGCCAGCTCATCCAGCGCAACGAAGGTTCTTCGAGCTGTACCGGGAACTCGTACAGCACCTGCTCGGGGTCACCTTGCGCGTCAAGAGCCTCGACCACGAGCGAGAGACCTGGCAGTTCGAAGTGCTGCCCCGGCGAAAAGCGATCATTTTGACTGCGCACAAAACGACTGAATGCCGTCGGAAAGAATCCACCGGGAAAACGTACTCGCAGCGACCGAGGCCCGACGCGCGTGACCTCCAGCGTACTTCCCGAAGAGAGCGCACGCAGGTGCCTCGGCATCGGCAGGTTCTCCAGCCGTTTCACGGCCCAAATCGCGGTGACGAGGTAGATGTGATCGGGTGGGTTAATCAGCACCAGGTCCTGGGATTCGATTCGCGGATCGCTTGGAACACTTGCCATCGCACGCTCCATCCTGGAGCTGACGTTAGCCTGGTAAGCTATCCGGGCGATCCCGAGTAACGGAGCGGCCATCAAATGAAGTAGAAGGAGGAGTAGAGTTGCAGCCCACGCAAATCCCTTCCAGACACGGGGTACTGACGCAACGGAAGAGCGTGCGAAAACGAACTGCGTCAGTTGAGCGAGAAGTGCCATTGAGCCCAGGCCGACGAAACCCAAAAGGCGATTCTCCGGGCCAACGGCGGCAATCGGTATTAACGAAAGCAGCGCACCAAGGCCCCAGAACCGCGCCACCCGATCGCGCAGGATCAACGGAAGAAAGAGAACCGCCACGATCGCGGCGATCGCGAAGCTGAAGACGCTCATATGCAACGCCGCCGATGTGCCGAGCGCGTTGGCCATACTCATCTCCGCAGGAAGCGGGGACCACTGTCCCATCAGCAGGAATGCAGCCCGCTGGCAAAATAAAACGGCGAAGCCAAGCGGATTATGAAGCGGGTCCAGGTAAAAGCCCGACCCCTGCGAACCGAAATTGCCAAGCTTGTAGATCAATGCCCACGCCCCAAGCACTCCGCCGTGAGGCAGGAGCCGCATGAGCCTCGCTCGAATCCCGTCCCGGTCGAGGGTCAGCGCGTAGGAAAACAGGTACGCCACGGTAGCCAAGCCCATCTCGCCCGCGGATAGCGACAGCGCCAGCATCAACACGCTCAGCCACCGAGTCCGCCGCTGCCCGTGCCTTCGCCAGCGAACGAACGCCAGCAGGCTCAGGAATCCAAAGCAGCAGGCAATCAAGGCGTTGCGGTTGGCCAGATATGCCGCCGGCACAGCATGCGCGCCGTCCAGCGCGTACATCAGAGCCGCCAGCCCGGCTATCCAGGTGGCCCCCAGCACCTCACGATAAAGAAACGCGGCCACCAGAACCGCCGCTGACAGCCAGAGCAGACTGTGCAGGTGCATCAGGGCGGGATGGTTCGGCCAGAGGCGATAATCGAGCATCATGGTAAGCGTGCTCGCGTAGCGCAGAAACGCCTGATGCAGGTCCAGCGAACCCCACCACGGCATCGTGCCGAAATCCATCTGGCTCAGGTTATGCCGGCGATCGATGTATTGGATGAAGGTCTGAATCGGTCTGGCATCGCCGTAACCGAGCAGGGTGGCGCGCTGAAAATAATCGTCGAGCTGCCAGCCGCCGGTTAGCGCCGGCATCATCCCGATGGCCGCCAGGATGGCTACCGCCAGCGGCAGCCGGCGGTGCGCGAGCGCCGTCCTGATGCCGGCCGCAACGCGATCGCGCATCGACGCGGGACTCGATCGTCCTGCATCGGCCCGAAGCGTCTCTCCGAATTGATCAGCTGACTCCGGCTGTTCCATCGACTTCTGCATAATAGTGAAGTGGACTAAATACATATGGTGAACCAAAGTCAACGCCGCGAGATCGCTGCGTCGCTGGGCCGTCGGGAAGAGCCGCGTATCAGACCGAGGTTCCCTTCGCGACTCTCGATGTGTAATTGATCGGGCGATGGGCTTGCGCGAGGAGAAGAAAGCTGAGCAACGTCGCGCGATTCTGAATACGGCGGCCGCGCTGTTTCGAAAACGAGGTTACGAAGAGACTCGCGTCCGCGACATAGTCGAGCGGCTGCGCATCAGCGAGGTCACTTTCTTCAACTACTTTCCCACCAAGGATGCTTTGATAATGGCGTTCGCGGTGGAGATGCACGAGTTCTCAATCGCGTCTGTGAAACGCGAACTCGAACGCCACGATTGCAGCGTGCCCGACCGTATTCGCAGCCTGATGCGCCAATGGGCGACGTCGTGGGACTCAGACCCTGAGTTTTATGCGCTCGTTGCAAAGCAATCGAGGATGATGACTGAAGCGAGGGGCGTTCTGCGCGAGAGAGCTCTTCAACTTTACAAGCAATACGAACGACTCTTCGCCGAAGGCCAAAAGCGCGGCGAGATTCGCGCCGATCATAAGCCGTTGCATCTGGCGGAAATGATGGAAGGGATGCTCACACTTATTGCCGGCAACTGGGTTAGCGGATGGTGGGGAAACAGGTCCGAACCTCTTGAAGAGCGATTCATGAATGCCGTGACTGTCTTTCTGGAGGGATGCGCGCCCGCACGGGTGAGATCTCGAGCCCGCCGTCGTGGTCGCAAAGCGGGAGGACTTCGAGTGAGCAACAAGTGAATAATGTGAGCGGTCGACTCGTGATTCGCGCCGCGACGTTCGCGTGGGTGGGGTTCATCGCCGTGGTCTCGCTGCTTCCTCACTGCGTCCGTTAGTTGGTGGTGATTCCCTCGGTGCTGCCGGTGCCTGCGCAGATGCCGCCGTCGACAACCAGCGCGTGACCGGTGACGAATGATGCGTCGTCGGACGCGAGGAACAGCACGCAGCTCGCGATCTCGCGCGGCTTGCCCATCCGGCCGAGCGGATGAAATCGATGCATCGCTTCGCGGATCTCCTCAGTCGTGCCGAACGCCTTCGCGACCAGCGGCGTGTCGATGATTCCGGGGCATACGCAGTTCACCCTGACGCCCGCGGGTTCGAACTCGTGTACGCCGACAGTCCGACACTGCCGCGGATACCTGCCACCGATGCCGTGTTCACGATCGCGCCGCGTTTCTGCGCGACCATCACTTTGCCGGCGAACTTCAAGCCCCAGAAAACGCCGTCGAGGTCGATGCGCAATGTATTTGCATAAAGCTCTTCGGAAGTGTCGAGCAGCGGCATGACGATTCCGATTCCCGCGTTGTTGTACATGATGTCGAGGCCGCCGAACTTGTCGCACGCGGTCGCGACCAGCTTCTCGACCGCTTTCGCGTCGCGCACGTCGGTCGCGACGAAGAGCCCTCCGCACGACTTCGCTACCTGCTCGCCCTCGCTATTCTGCAGGTCGCCGATCACGACCTTCGCGCCCTGCTCGGCGAACAATTCCGCGGTCGCCTTGCCGATGCCCGAAGCTCCGCCGGTGATGATCGCCACCCGATTCGCCAATCTGCCCTCGGCCATTTTCTCTCTCCGTGTTGAAAGCAACTTGTGGTCGTTTCGTATCGAAAGAAATTTTGTTTGTCACGCGTTCCTGATAGTCAGGCCTTCATCTACCGGGCCGATCATCCGACGTGGCGAATGGCGTCGACAATATTGCGGCGCGCGGCCACCATCGCCGGTACCAAACCGCTGCCCCCGCCTATCAGTATTGCCACCATCATGGCCTCGACGACCACCAGACCTGGCACTCGAAGTGCGAGCCCGAGCGGTCCCAGCGCCGCAGAACCGAGTGAGAGCCCCCGCAATACCACGTAAGCCGTCGCGCATCCGAGCACACCTCCAGTGAACCCCATGATCGATCCTTCGCCGACCAATGAGGAAATGATGGTAGACGCCTGAAAGCCGAGCGCGCGCATGATCGCGATTTCGGTACGCCGTTCACGGATGGACATCGCGGCCGTGTTCGCAGCTACCAGCGCGATCGTGATTGCGACGATCAAGCCGACCACTCTGGCCATCGCGAACACGACCCGAAAGTTCGCCAGTTGGTTTGAGAAAAATGCGAACTCTGTTTCGGTGCGGGTCTCAGCACCCGAGTTCGCAAACATCTGGTCGATATCGCCGGCGACTCTTGCGATTGCATCCGACGCATCGACTTTGACCAAGTACATGTTAACCGGCGCACGGTGATCTGTCGCCTCGGCAAGGTAGTCACGGCGAAAGAGAAGGATTGGCGGAGGCGCTTTCTCGCCGAGTTCGCCCACGATCTGAAAAGTAAGGTTTACCGGATAGATAGTTCCACGAAGCGTAATTTGCTGACCGACGTGCCAATGAAAGCGCTCCATCAGGGCGGGTCCCACCAGACATGCGATTCTGAGCCGTTTGAATTCCTGGGCTGCGGCCGGCGAGATACCCCAGTCGGGCCAGATTACTTCAAGCTGCTCGTGATCAACGGCAGCGTTCGGAAACTGGTCGATCGGCTCATGGTAGATTCCCAGGAAGAGCGTGAAAGCAGTCACGGCCCGAACATCGGGACGTGCCTCGATCCTTCGCCGGTAGGCCTCAGGCAACGAGTAGAACATCCCCGCCTTGCTGTGACAGATCACTCGCAGCGACGAGGCCCGGTCGCGCAGAACCCGATCCGCAATGGCGGGCAGACTCAAAAGAACCGACAACACAAAAATCGAAACCGCGATCGCCATCGTGGTCAGAATCGCGCGACGCGGATTGCGCAACAGGTTCATCGAAACCAGATAGAGCACGTCGATGATCCTTCTCATGCTACGCGCCCGGAGCAAAGCTTTGCAGCAAGATCCCGCTTTTCTCAGATCGACCAGTTCAAGGCCCAGCCATGATGCCAGCGTCAGAAGCTTACGCGTCATCGCCTCTGCTGCAGCGGAAAGGCAATGGCCGGTCTCCGAATGCGCTATTCCGTCATGCGTTCCTTATAGTCAGGCCTCCATCGACGGGAATGACTGCTCCGGTAATGTATGAAGCCGCCGGCAGACAAAGGCTGAACGTCATGTGCGCGACTTCTTCGGGATAGCCGTATCGCTTCAATGCGGTTCGGCGTTTGCCGAAAATTACTTTGTGCTCTTCCGGAATCGCGTCTGTCAGCGCGGTCCGAATCGGTCCCGGGCAAATGCAATTGACCGTGATTCCTTCCGGTCCTAGATCCACCGCAAGCGCGCGCGTGAGACCGATAACCGCGGTCTTCGCCACCACGTATGGGCTGTCGCCGGGCGTTGCGCCGAGACCCTCAGTCGATGCGATGTTCACGATTCGAGCTGCGTCGGATTTCCGCAGATGCACCAGCGCGGCGCGCACCAACTGCTGCTGCGCGGTCAACAATCCCGCTATCGACTTGTCCCAAACCTGGTCGTAGTCGTTGGCGTCGAGCGGACGAAAGCCGCCGAAGCCGGCGTTGTTGATCAGGATGTCGAGCCGGCCAAAACTCTTCGCGACTTCCGCAACGACGCGTTTGATCTCGGCCGGGTCGCAGACATCGAGTCGCCAACCCTCGGCCTTTCCACCTTCCGCCTTGATTTCCTCGACGACGCGCGCGACGCCCGATTCATTGACGTCGGTAACCGCGACGACTGCGCCCTCCTGCGCAAAGAGATGCGCCGTCGCGCGTCCCATTCCACTCGCGGCGCCGGTGACGAGCACGCCGCGACCTTTCACCGAGCGGTCGAGTTTCTTAATGGCATCCATCTCGCTACTCCTTTTCTCAATCACTAAACGATTGTCGCGCTTCCATACCAGTGCTACTTGGATTAGCCGGAGCCTATGATTGGGCACAAGGATAATGACGATGGCGACAAACGAAAATGAACGGCTATCCAACGAAGCGGCGCTCGAGCCCGAGCTGCCGATCATCGATCCGCATCATCATCTCTGGGACCATCCGGGGAGCCGCTACATGCTCGACGAGATCGTGCATGATACGGGGTCGGGTCATCGAGTGCTCGCGACGGTGTTCGTCGAATGCATGTCGATGTATCGCGCGGACGGCCCGCCGTCGATGAGGCCGGTCGGCGAGACCGAGTTCGTCAACGGCATCGCGGCGCAAAGCGCGAGCGGCCAATATGGCGAGACTCGAGTCGCGGCGGGGATCGTCAGCTTCGCGGATTTGTCCCTGGGCAGCGCGGTCGAGGAAGTACTGCAAGCTCATATCAACGCGGCGCCGGCGCGCTTTCGCGGTATCCGGCATGCGGCGGGTTTCGACGCGAGTCCGGAGGTCAGGAACTCTCACACCAATCCGCCGGCCGACTTGTACGCGTCGGCGCGCTTTCGCGAGGGCTTTGCGCGACTGAAGCCGCTCGGTCTCAGCTTCGATGCGTGGCACTACCATCCGCAGATGAGCGGCCTGACTGAACTCGCAAGAGCGTTTCCGGATACGACTATCGTGCTCGATCATTTTGGCGGACCGCTTGGTATCGGGCCTTACGAAGGGCGGCGCGCGGAAATCTTCGAGCGCTGGAAGTCGGACATCGCGGAACTCGCGCAATGTCCAAACGTGGTGGCGAAACTCGGTGGGATCAACATGCCGGTTAACGGCTTCGGATGGCATCGGCGGCCGTCATTACCAAGTTCGGATGAACTCGTTGCGGCGACGCGCAACTACTATCTACATGCGATCGATCAGTTCGGTCCCAAGCGCTGCATGTTCGAGAGCAACTTTCCAGTCGATAAGATTTCATGCTCGTACGCGGTGCTGTGGAACGTCTTCAAGAAGATCGCCGCGGGGTTCAACGCTGAGGAGAAGGCCTGGCTGTTCCATCGCACCGCCGCGGAGTTCTATCGCGTGAAACTTCCGTAGCGGCGCGACCGCGGGGCAGCGCTGGCGGTTGAGATGCATCGTCGACTGCGTTGCGCTTCGCACCGGGGTCCCTCGACTCCGGCAGCCTCCGCTCGGGATGACGGAGTGAGGTCTGTAGCCATGCGATGGCTCTGGAAGCGGGGTTCAGCGAGAACGGAACTGCGGGATGATGTCCTCCGCGAAAGCCTGGATATCTTCTTCGGCGGTCATCGGCGGAATGTGCATGAATAGGAAGTGGGTCACGCCGGCCTTGATATAGCGCTCGATCTTATCGACGCATTCCTGCTTGCTCCCGGCGATCATCCGGTCGCGCGCCTTGTCCGGCGTGGTCTGCGCCATCATCGCGACGATCTGGGTCAGAGTTTCCTCGCGCTGTTTGGGCGCCTTGTAGCACATCGTGAGCGCCAAGGTCTTTTCGATTTCATCGGTATTGCGCCCGACGGTATCGCCGTGGCGTTCGATCACTCCGATCAGCCGTTTCATCTCGTCCGCATCGGCGTTGCCCATGTTCCACATATCCGCGTATCGCGCGACAATCTTGAGCAACACTTTTTCGCCGTGCCCGCCGATCATCAGCGGCAGATGCTTCTGCACCGGCTTTGGATTACAGACCGCATCGACGACGTTGTAGTGCTTGCCCTTGAGCGTGGTCTTTTCCTGGGAGAACATCCCCTTGATGATCTGACATGATTCGTCGAGCGCCTGGAGCCGGCCGCCAACGGTTTTGAAATCTATGCCGAAGCTACGATGCTCGAGCTCGAACCATCCGGCGCCGAGGCCTAAGTTGAGCCGGCCGCCGCTCGCGTGATCGAGCGTCGCAGCCATCTTCGCGGTGAGACACGGATTGCGATATGTGTTGCCGTTGACCAGCGCGCCGATCCGCGCGCGTTTGGTGTTCTGGCTGAGCGCGCTCAGCATCGTCCAGCTTTCCATGCATGGGCCAGTCGGGTCGGGGACGAAGATCGGATAGAAGTGATCGAAGCACCAGAGCGAGTCGTAGCCCCAGCGATCGGCCTTGCCCCAGAAGCTGCGCAGCTGCTCCCATTCTACGTTCTGCTGCCCGGTTTGCACTCCAAAGCGAATCGGATGTCGGTCCACGTTTTCCTCCGCCTCAAATACAATTGCTGGAACTTGTCTTTATTATAGTCTCTTGAAACCTTTGAAAGGTTTCAAACTTCCCACGGTGTCTTGGCCAGACACAATCGCGAAATGGCGCGGCGCCATTTCGCTCCGTGTGTTTGTGTGAGTCACTGGGTCAAGGGGTCATCCCCTTGCGCTCGCCGCGGTGGCGTCTAGATGTTTCTCGATGGCTTTCTCGAGTTCCGAGGCGATGAAACCGAACGGGCCTGGCGCTCCGCGGTAGGCGACGCGGCCATCGCTCCCGATTAGATAGAGGCGGTCGGGGAGCGCGTAGTATTTGAGGTCGGTCGAATTCTCCATGTCGTCGATGAGGGTCGGAATCGAAAGGTCGAGCTTGAGCGAGCAGGCCTGCGCGATTTCGGCGCGTGCATCGAGGGCTTTCGGCTGAGCGAATAGAATGCCCTCGTTTTCGTTCGATTCGACTTGCCATTCGTCGATTGGATGCGCCTCGCGGATGTAAACGACGAAGAATTCGACCCGATCGCGATAGCGGCGGTGGAGCGCCTCGAGGTGCCCAGCCTGGGCACGAAACGGTGGTCAGGTGTAGCTCCCGAAAATCAGCGCGACGGGCTTGCGTCCGCGAAAATCCGACAGCCTCACGCGCTCGGCGCCGCCGAGTTGCGGCAACTCGAAGTCGGGCGCGTCGGCGCCGACGGCGGGCGCCAACGTCTCGCGCTCGGCGAGAAACTGCATCATCGCAGTGCGCCGCTCGGGGGGCATCGCGGCGACGAACGCCATCATGCCACCGAAGTCCTTCTCGGAGAGATTCTTTCGTAACAGTTCCATGAAAGTATCGAGACTCATGATCACACCTCGATGCGTAGGGCGCCTTAGAGCATCGCGCAAGTTGGGCGTGGAAGCCAGCTAGAGATCTATGTGCGGCGTTAGGTGGGTGTCGCGAGAATAGGAACCTAACCCCTAACCCCTTCCCTTCGAAGGAAGGGGAACAAGAATATTTTTTGTAGCGTGGGCCGCGACGGAAACGTGCGGCATAAGCTGGTGTGCGGGCGCCCTCACCCGTCGCGCGCGGCGCACGACGACCCTTCGGCAAAGCTCAGGGCAGGCTCTCTCCCGGAGGGAGAGGTGTTTCATCACATCACGGCTGCGGATGTGGCGGTGATTTGCGGATTGGGAGGGACCGGCATGATAATCGGCTCGGGCTCGATCTTGATGCGCAGGTTATGCGCGAGGACGGTGCAATCCTATGGCGAAGATCGATGGTGGCGAAATGTTGGTGCGGGCGCTTGAGTCCGAAGGCGTTCG
>WNFC01033182.1_pt1 | contig 10462 bp, 11 predicted proteins | sample 5400541 | NCBI WGS metagenome assembly WNFC01 (sample SAMN13153342, study PRJNA577476) | soil metagenome | isolation source: 120 cm saprolite under Douglas fir tree site 2 hole 2 replicate 1 | place: USA:California | collected 2015-04-18
CGATTGCGGCGCGCTCGCCACGGGCGCATCGGCGACGTACGCCATCGCCGGCACCGCCAAGCAGCCCGGCAGCTTCCATTACGAGCTCGCCCTGCGCGAGCTGGTGCAGCCGTTCCACTACGTCAACGACCACCCGAACGGAGCCGACGCGACCGTGTGGGACGAGACCGTCAGCGCCGGCTGATCGTTTGCGGATCGTCATCACCGGTGGGAGTGGTCAGATCGGGCAGATCCTGGCACGCCACTACCATGCGCGTGGCGATGCCGTGGTCGTGATCGCGCGCCACGCCCAACCTTCACCGTGGGCGACGGCCGTCTGGGATGGGCGGCATCTGGGCGACTGGGCCCACGAGCTCGACGGCGCCGACGTGGTGATCAACCTGGCCGGACGCAGCGTCAACTGCAGATACACCTCGGCCAACCGCCGGGAAATCATGGAATCGCGCACGGTTACCACCCGCATGGTGGGTGATGCCATCGCTCACGCCTCCCAGCCGCCGACCCTCTGGCTCAACGCCAGCACGGCGACCATCTACACGCACCTCACCGATCGTGCGATGGACGATGTCGATGGCGTGCTCGGGGGCGATGAGCCCGCCCTGCCCTCGACGTGGCGTTTCAGCTATGACGTCGCGATCAGCTGGGAAAAGGCGTTCTTCGAGACCGACACCCCTCGTACACGAAGGGTCGCGCTGCGGAGCGCCGTCGTCATGAGCCCTGACCCCGGTGGAGCGTTCGACACCCTGGTGAAGCTGGTCCGCTTCGGTCTGGGCGGGGCCGCCGGACCTGGGCACCAGTTCTTCTCGTGGGTCCACGACGCCGACCTGGTTGGCGCGGTCGATTTCCTGATCTCCCGCCGCGAGCTCGAGGGGGCCGTCAACATCGCGAGTCCAAACCCGCTGCCCAATCGCGACCTCATGGCCGCCCTGCGCCGGGCGTATGGGATGCCGATCGGCCTGCCCGCCACCGGCTGGATGGTGGAGGTGGGCGCTTTCATGCTGCGCACGGAGTCGGAGCTGGTCCTCAAGAGCCGGCGGGTGGTGCCCAGGCGGCTCCTCGAAGCAGGATTCGGGTTTCAGTTTCCCGATTGGGGCACCGCGGCGATTGACCTGGTGCACCGCCACCGGACGCGGGGATCGGCAACCGATTAGTTTTGTGGCGCGGGGCAGTCTTGAGGATTGAAGGACCTGATCCGGGTCCTCACGGAGGTTTCGACTCTCACGCCGCCGCATTCGCTGTGAAGCTTCGCGAGGTTTTTGAATCGTGAGACTGAGTAACTTGATGCGATTGGAGGAAGCATGAGCAAAGTTCGTGTGTTGGTTGGAACCAGGAAGGGCGCCTTCGTGATGACATCGGATGAGCGCCGGAAGGACTGGAAGATCGAAGGGCCGCACTTCGCGGGCTGGGAGGTCTACCACATGAACGGCTCTCCCGCCGACCCCGACCGGCTGTACGCGGCGCAGTCGCGCGGCTGGTTCGGGCAGGTCATGCAGCGCTCGGACGACGGCGGGCAGACCTGGCAGCCGATGGGCAACGAGTTCAGGTACGACGGGGCTGTCGGCACGCACAAGTGGTATGACAACACCGACCACCCCTACGAATTTGCGCGGGTGTGGCACCTCGAGCCGTCGCTGACCGACGCCGATACCGTCTACGCCGGCGTCGAGGACGCCGCCCTGTTCAAGTCGACCGACGGCGCCAAGACCTGGGAGGAGCTGCCCGGGATTCGCACCCAGAAGTCAGCCTCGTCCTGGGCTCCAGGCGCGGGTGGGCTGTGCCTGCACACGATCATCCTCGACCCGGTCAAGTCCGACCGGATCTTCGCGGCCATCTCGTCAGCCGGCGCCTTCCGAAGCGATGACTCGGGCAAGACGTGGAAGGCGATCACAAAGGGGCTCCACTCCGAGATCATGCCCGACCCTGACGCCGAGGTCGGCCACTGCGTGCACCGCATCGCGATGCACCCGAGCCGCCCCAACGTGCTCTTCATGCAGAAGCACTGGGATGTCATGCGTACCGACGACGCCGGAGAGATGTGGCACGAGATCAGCGGCAACCTACCGAGCGACTTCGGGTTCGTGATCGACGTCCACTCGCACGATCCGGACACCGTGTACGTGATTCCGATCAAGAGCGACTCGGATCACTTCGTCCCCGACGGCAAGCTGCGCGTGTACCGGAGCAAGACCGGCGGCAACGAGTGGGACGCCCTCACCAACGGCCTGCCGCAGAAGGACTGCTACGTGAACGTGCTCCGCGACGCGATGGCGGTGGACTCGCTCGAATCCTGCGGCGTGTACTTCGGGACCACCGGCGGCCAGGTATATGCGTCGGCGGACGCCGGAGACACATGGGACCCGATCGTGAGGGACCTGCCTTCGGTGCTCTCCGTGCAGGTGCAGACGCTGCCTTGATCCGGGTCGTGCTGCCGTCCAACCTGCGCACGCTCGCCGGCGTGGGGAAAGAGGTGGAGGTGCAGGTCGACGGCCCGGTCAGCCAGCGCGCGGTGCTCGACGCCCTCGAGGCCGAATATCCGGCGCTGCGCGGGACCATTCGTGACCAGACCACCAAGCGGAGGCGGCCGATGCTGAGGTTCTTCGCCTGCGAGGAGGACCTGTCCGACGAGTCGCCTGACGCCCCGCTGCCGGAGGAAGTGGCGGCGGGGCGCGAGCCCTATCTCATCGTGGGCGCGATCGCCGGCGGCTAGCGCCCGTCTCCCGGCCGATCGCCTTCACCGCGCCCAGCGCGGCCAGGTCGTCGATGGCAGCCATGAAAGGGATGCTTCCGTGATTCGCGTTGGAGCTCGCGTGTGCGATCTCATGCAACAAGACACGAGCGAAATGTCGCGGCGAATCCAGAACCGAGCGCTTGACCACGATGTTGGGTGTATCCCACACGCCTTCGGTCTCGTACTGGGCCTCGTCGAGGCGCATGGTGTTCGAGATGCGAACCTCCTTCACCCGCTTCGCGTGATCGCCGGCAAGACGAATGACCTCCGGCAGGATGCTCCAGCTCTTGCGTTCCGCCGCGCGCAATTTCGATGGATCGACGAAGTCGAAATGGAATGACTCGTTCCACACCTTGATGAAGGCACTGAGGTCGAGGATGGGGTTGCCGTTGAGGTCGCGAAGGTTGGGCAGGCGCGCGGCCAGCCGGTCCGGAATGGCGTGGATCTTGTAGCCGTCGGTCCTCGCCTCTTGAATCGTCGCGCCCATGTACAGCATCTGCCGGGACGTCACGAAGATCGACTTGCCCTGCGCGGCAAGGATCCGCACCGCCTGCTCCTGGACGTCCAGCCAGGTGATCTCGTCGTGATTCGTGCCCGCCTGAAGCCGGGTCAGGTCGGCGGCGAGCTGCTCGGCCACTGCCGCTGACTTGCTCTTCAGCAAGATGCCCTTGACCCGGTCCTGGTAGGCGACGCGCCCGACGTTGCTTCGCTCGCGGTTCAAAGCCCTCTGCAGCTGGGCAGTGGTCGACGTGATGTTGTAGGAGAAAAGGAACTGGTCTTCGGTGGCCACGCGCACGCCTTTGACGTAGATGCGGGCGGGCTCATCGGGGCGGCGCCGCAAGACGGTGCCGAGGTCGGTCCGCTCGAGCTCCTCGTCACCGGCGAAGCGCAGGAAGTAGTCCTTGGCGGCGGCCATGTCCGCTTCCTTGAGCCCGCGAAGCACGACATCCGTGCCCTTGCGTTTTGGTTCGGTTGGGGTGGAGACGGCGGCGTGGAGGGTCCTGACGTCGGCGAAGTTGCTCTTCGCCGCTTTCCGCAGCGTGATGTCCGCGTAAGGACTGTGAATCATGATGTCGACTCCGCGGCGGTTGAACGTCGCCAGCGCGTCCTTCAGGCCGATGCCGAACTTACCCACCACCAGGTCCGCGTGCCGTTTCTTCTCAGGGTTCTCGTTCTGCGTCAGGTGCTGGTAGCGCAGCCCACGGCCGAAATCGGTGATGTGCCATCCATCCTTCCGCTTGGCGATCACCGGTTCCGCCGTTCCGGTGAGGGCGTGCTCGTCGATCGCGTTGGCGATCACTTCGCGAATCGCCTCGGGCACCTCCCAGTGGTCGAGGATTTTCTCGACGTTGAGGTCGAAGAGCGCCGGCGTCTTCTTTTTCGTCACCGCGATCGGAAGACTACGACGCCCCTCCCAACGCTCGCCCCGACAATAAGCAAACCGACCGTCGGTCGGTTATATTGGGGGCATGGCCAGGACGGTCAACGCCACCCTCCACATGGTCCGCCGAGACGCGTTCCTGGACGTCGCCCAGCGCCTCATCCAGGCCAAGGGCTACGAGGCGATGAGCGTCCAGGACCTGCTCGACGAGCTCGACGCTTCGAAGGGGGCCTTTTACCACTACTTCGCCTCCAAGCAGGCATTGCTGGAGGCTGTGGTCGAGCGCTTCGCCGAGGGCGCGATGGCCTCTCTGGCGCCGGTCTTGAACGATCCCGAGCTGCCGGCGCTCCGCAGGTTGGAGAAAGTCTTCGCCGGCATCGCCACTTTGAAGGCCGAGCAGAAGGAGCTGATGCTGGCGATCATCGAGGTCTGGAACTCGGACGGCAATGCGATCGTTCGAGAGAAGGTGCGGCGCCTGTCCGAGCGCATCATGGTGCCCCTCTTCTCGGCGGTCGTCAGGCAGGGTGTAGACGAGGGCACGCTCGAGGTCGATTCGCCAGACGACACGGCGAGGGTCCTCGTGTCCCTCATGCAGGGCTTTCAGCAGCAGGCAACGGACCTTTTCATCGCGCGCCAGGCCGGCAGCGTCAGCTCTGCGTTTCTGGTTCGGCTAGTAGAAAGGGGAAAACATGGCAGCGATCATCGAAGTGGAAGGACTCACCAAGAGCTACGGCGGCAAGCGCGGCATCGCCGACGTGACGTTCCAGATCGACGAGGGCGACGTGTTCGGCTTCCTCGGACCCAACGGCGCCGGCAAGACGACGACGATCCGGGTGCTGATGGCTCTGCTGCGCGCCGACTCAGGGACAGCGCGGGTCGCGGGACTCGACGTCTGGGAGAAGTCGCTCGAGATCAAGCGCCTGACCGGCTATGTACCGGGTGAGCCCTCGCTCGACCCCAACCTGACCGGCGGGCAGATCCTGGAATATTTCGCGAACCTGCGCGGCGGCGTCGACCGCGCATACCTGAAGAAGCTCATCGAGCGGATGGACCTCGACACCAGTCGCAAGTTCCGCCAGTACTCGACGGGCAACAAGCGCAAGGTCGTGCTGATCCAGGCCTTCATGCACCGCCCGCGGCTGCTGATCCTGGACGAGCCCACCAGCGGCCTGGACCCGCTGAACCAGCAGGAGTTCGACGGCATGGTGAAGGAGACGCGTGAGGACGGCCGCACGGTGTTCCTGTCGTCGCACGTCTTGAGCGAGGTCGAGAAGACCTGCACGCGCGTGGGCATCATCCGCGAGGGACGCCTGGTTCGCATTGGCGGCGTGGCGGAGGTCAAGGCCATCAAGCGCTACGAGCTCACCATCTCCTTCGCCTCGCCGGTGCCCGCCGATTCGTTCACGTCGCTCGAGGGTGTGGAAAAGGTCGAGCAGCTGAACCATGGTCACGCCCTCCGGCTGACTGTGCAGGGCCCCGCCGACGCCGTGGTCAAGGCCGCGGCCCGGTACCCCGTCGTGTCGCTGACGAGCTCTGAGCCGAGCCTCGAGGACATCTTCCTTCGCTACTACGAGCGCGACGACCAGGCCCCGGTCCCCACCCGCCCTTCGGGCGACCTCCCCATGAATGGGGAGGAGGCCACCGGTGTGGTTTAGAAGCATCTACCTCAAGACGGTGCGCGGCTTTCGCGTCCCGATCTTCGGCTGGGGCGTGGGACTTGGGCTCCTGATGGCTGCGGTCCTCGCGGCCGTGCCCACGCTGCTGAACACGGCTGCGGCGCGGGCAGCGGTGGTCGCGCTGGGCTCGTCGTTCGCATTCATCGCGGAGCCGATCAAGATCGACACCCCCGGTGGCTACGCGACTTGGAAGTACGGGCTCACGATCCTGGTGGTGTGCATCTGGCCGATCCTTGCCTCGACCGGCATGCTCCGCGGCGAAGAGGAGCGCGGCTCGATGGACCTTCTGCTTTCGCTCCCTCGCGGCCGCGCGCGGATGGCGGTGGAAAAGCTCGTCGCGATGTGGACCGCGCTTGCGGCGATGGGCATCATCGTCGGTTTGCTGACTTATGCCAGCGGGCTGGCAGTGAAAGGGGAAATCGGATTCGCGGCGTCGATCGCATTCGGCCTCAACCTCTCCCTGATCTGCGGCGTCTTCGGGGGCATCGGACTGCTGGTCTCACAGTTCACGCAGGAGCGGCGTACCGCGGCCGGCATCACGTCGGGCCTGCTGCTGATCTTCATGGTCATGGACGCGATGCATCGCGTCGTGCCGAGCACCATCTGGCTGAGCCGGCTCTCGCCCGTTTACTACTACAACCTGAGCAAGCCGCTTGTGCCCGGCCACAGCGCGGACGTCGCGGGCATCCTCGTCTTGGTTGTCTTGAGCGTTCTCTTGAGCGGCCTCGCCGTCTGGCTGTTCGTGCGACGAGACGTCGGCGCGGTCGTGGCCGGGCCGAGCTTCATCCACCTGCCCGAGCGGCAGTCATCACCGACGCGGACTACGCCTCAAAACGACTGGTCGCTGCGCTCGGTCTACGCGCGCGGCCTCGCCATGGCGGCGGTCCCGACCTTCTGGTGGACGCTGGCCATCGCCGGCTTCGCCGGCTGGATGGTGATCGTCGTTCAGCAAACCGAGGGCCAGCTGAGGTCGCTCATGCAAGGCTCGGCATTGCTTGAAAACGTGCTCAAGCTGGGCGGGAGCGACACGGCCACCAACGCCGCCATCCTCAGCGCTCTGTTCATCTTCATGCCGGTGCTCTTGATGGCGTTCGCCGTCACGCAGGCCAGCCGGTGGTCGGCCGACGAGGACGACGGGCGCCTCGAGCTGGTGCTGTCCACGCCGCAGCCGCGTGTCTCCGTGCTGCTCGGTCGCTTCGCGGCGCTCGCCACGGCGACGGTGTTCATCTCGTTGATGACCCTGGCGGTTACCCTGGGCGCTTCAGCGGCCACGGGCGTGAGGCTCGATGCCGGCAACGTGGCGGCGGCGGCTTTGTCGATGATCCCTCTCGGGCTGCTGGTGGCGGCCATCGGCTACCTGTTCTCGGGCTGGCTGCGCGCCGCTGTGGAGACCGGCCTTTTGAGCTTTCTCCTGGTGATCTGGTTTGCCATCAGCTTCGTCGGCCCGGGGTTGACCTTGCCCGACGCGGCGCTGCGCCTTTCCCCCTTCTACTACTACGGCACTCCTTTGCTGCACGGGCTGCAGCCGGCGTCCGTGGTGGGACTCCTGGCCGTGGCCGCCCTGGCGCTCGGCGCCGGCGCGGTGCGGTTCGTACGAAAAGACATCGCGACCTAACCGGCTGACGATCGGTGTCGCGAGATCCCGGTGTAGAGGCCAACGCTCGGCTCACCGTGCTGCACCACGGCTCGGCCTACCTGTGGTTCGTGACGATGGCGGTGGGGACGGCGTTGGGAAGGGGAGCATGGTACATGGGCAACCTGCGTGCGGCTAAGCTTCCGTCCTGATGCTTCCCGCTGCGCTCCTCAATCCCCGTTTGTGGCTGGGCATCTTCCTGGTTGTCGCAGGCGTGGTGCTTATCGGCACTTACCTCATCACCCCGACCTACATACCCGCGATGCTCCCCCATCGCTGAGTCTCGAGGAAGATAGAAGATGACATCGAGGGCCGCCTCATCGGACCGACCACTCGCGCTTGTCACCGGCGCGTCAGCCGGCATCGGCCGAGCCTATGCCGAGCGCCTGGCGTCGGATGGCTACGATCTGGTGGTCGTCGCGAGGCGAGCCGAGCGACTGGACGAGCTCAAGGGACAGCTCGAGTCGGCCCACGGCGTTTCAGTCCAACCCCTGGTCGCCGATCTGTCGACGGAGTCGGGTAGGCGCGCGGTTGATGCCGTAGCCACGCAGCCGCGGCTCGAGTTCGTGGTCGACAGCGCGGCTCTCGCCTACTACATGCCATTCCTGAAACTCCCCGGCGACAAAGCCCGGGAGCTCGTGAACCTCAATGTGCTGGCGCCGGTGGAGATGATCCACGCCGCGCTTCCAGGCATGGTCGAACGAGGCAAAGGCACCGTGGTCAGCTTCTCGTCGCTGCTCGCGTTCAGTGGGGCGTCGGAAAATCCGCAGCTGCCGAGGCGCGCCGTGTACACCGCCAGCAAGGCCTTCCTCCTCACCTTCTTCCAGCTTCTCGCCGTGGAGCTCCGCGACACCGGCGTCAAAGTCCAGGTCGTTTGTCCTGGCATCGTGAAGACCGAGTTCCACACTCGCCAGAACATCGACATGTCAGGCAGGCCGAGGCTCGAGCCGGAAGAGGTCGTCAAGGCGAGCATGATCGGCCTGGAGCGGGGTGAGGTCGTATGCATCCCGACCCTCGAAGAAACCGACCGCCTTCACCATCATGACGACGCAGAGGGCGAGGTCTTAGCAGCCAATATGCGACCGACCCTGGCGCAGCGCTATCTGACCTGAGGCGCGGGCGGCATGGGCGTGCCCGTGAGCTCCTCGCAAGCCGCAAGGAGCGCGTCCTGGATGGCCACGTCAGATGCGGCCGGATGGATGTGCTGCCGCTTCTTGTGATGGAAGTACGCGCCGCTGACCATCGCGGCCGACTCATCGCTGACCGCCAGCCACACCTGCGTTTCGGACCCGAGGTCGAGATCGTCCGGCGCGCCCCGCCCGCCCATCTTGGTCGCGACCCAACCCGGGTCGACGGCATTCGATCGCACCTCCGGCCAGCGCCCCGCCATCGCAAAGGCCAGCACGGCGTCGAACAGCTTGGAGTCGGAGTAGGCCTGGGAACCGTTCCAACGCCGGCGCTTCCACTGCAAGTCGGTCAGGTCGGGATCGCCGTAGCGATGCATGCCGGAGCTCAGGTAGATGAGGCGCTTCGGCTCTTCTATGAGCGCGGTGAGCAGGTAAGGGGCCAGCACGTTGATGGCAAAGATGTGCTCGAGGCCATCGACCGTCTCGATTCGGCGTTCGCTGTCACCGACCCCGGCGTTGTGAATGATCGCCTCGAACCGGCCGAAGCCGTTGGCCTGATCGGCAAGCCCACGGGTCTCCGCGATGCTAGCGAGGTCGCCGACCACCACGCCGCTCGCCTTCGGCGCCGCGGCCCGCGCGTCTCGGGCACGACCCTGGTTGCGGGCGTGAAGGATTACCTCGTGGCCGGCGGCAAGCAATCGCTGAGCGGCCGCAAGACCGAGACCGTCGGACGATCCTGTGACCAGGACCTTGCTCATAGATCGACAATAACCCCCTGATGGCGGCGCACCCGCGTTCGCTTGGCGAGACGCTCTTGCGCATCTACAGGCTCACCCACCAACGGTTGCTGAACGCCGCGGAAGAGCTGTCTCCGGAGCAATTTGTCTGGAGCGCGGGTCCGCGCCTCCACTCGGTCGCCTGGCAGCTGTGGCACACAGCCCGCTGGGACGACGTTTTTGCCTCCTACTTCCACAGGGCCATTGGCAAGGACCCTCGTGCACAGGTATGGGAGAGAGAGTCGCTGGCAGATCGTTGGGCGCTACCTCCCGGCTCGATGGGCCGGCGCGACACAGGAACCGAGATGTCCGACGAGGCGGCGGAAGAGATGCGGTTCCCGGTTCAGCAGCAAGTCGTCGGCTACGCCAGGCTCGCCTACGCATACGCCGATGAGGCGATTGCGCTCATACCGGATGATCAGTTGCTGGCGCTCCCGAAGGTTGAGCCGGATGGCGACACGAAACTCGACAATGTCCTCACCTACCTCGAGCACCTGAGCCGCCACCTCGGAATGATCGAGTCGATTCGGGGGCTTCAGAGGTCGGTCGGCTCTTCCACCCGCTGACGCGCGCCCGCCGACTCCTCAGGTATGACCGGTCCATGAACGTTCGGATCAACAGTGGAATCCGCCCGCTCATAACCAGGCGTCGGTCGCGAACGAGCACCGCGTCACCAGCGAGGTCCGGACCCACCAGGTCGGGCTGGCCCGGCCGAAGCACGGGCTCGAGGGCAGCGCCGTCGAGCGCGCTGAGCACGTTGCGGGCGATTCTGCGGGAGGTATTTCGGATCGACTGAAGACTCGGCGGAAGGCGGTAACCAACGGGCACGGCAGCGACGTCGCCGATGCCGATTACGCCGGGCGCCGCTGCCATCGCGCTATCCACCTTGAGCATCCCGCGTGCATCAAGGAGATCGCGGGGCAGCCACTCTGTACAACCCCTGAGAGGAGCAGCGAGCGCAATGAGGTCTGCGTCCACTGTGCGCGTCTCCAGCACCACTCGAGACGCATCGATCCCCACCACCGGGCCGTCGCTGATGAGCCGCCCGCCACGCCGTTCGAAGAGTCGCGCTATGTGAGCCGTGGCTTGCTCGCCGAATCGTCGCGCGAGGGTGCCGTCGGCATCGATTGCAGTGACCTTT
>WNFC01034072.1_pt1 | contig 10462 bp, 8 predicted proteins | sample 5400541 | NCBI WGS metagenome assembly WNFC01 (sample SAMN13153342, study PRJNA577476) | soil metagenome | isolation source: 120 cm saprolite under Douglas fir tree site 2 hole 2 replicate 1 | place: USA:California | collected 2015-04-18
CCCCTACCCGCCGGTAGTGTATCCGTATCGCCGATGCGCCTACGGTTGGCATTGGGTCCGGGGGGCACAACAACCAGTGGGGGCATTGGGTTCGGGGGCATTGTGCGCGTAACTGGGTACATCCTTCAGCGAGGACCGAGAAGGAACAACCGCCGGCCGCGTCGCCTGCGGCTGCGCCGCCTTCGCCAGCACCGACGGCGCCCGCGCCCGCCCAGCCCAACCCGCCACAAGCGTCACCGTAGATCTTCTGATTCGTGCCGGCCGGTTCCAACTGCGCGCAGGTCGAGTTGCGAAATACCACCCGGACCGGCCATCGGCACGCAACGGTACTTGGCCGTTACCCTCGGCCTTGAGCATCGCCGATCTGGCGATGGGGGCGATTCGCTGGTCGGCGGAAGCTGGAGACGGGTCGCGCCACGGGCTGACCGCGCCGCGCCTTGGCGCTAAGGGCAGCGTTAGGTGTCGTGCCGCTCTGTCTTAGAGTGAGGATGTGACTTGCGCGTCGGGGGCGGGCAAGGAGGGGGATATGGGGAAGCAGATTACGCCGGCGCGGTATGTCCCGCGCGGTTGTCGTATTCAGTTGCGACCCTCTTCTCGCAGGCTGCACAGGGAGATCCGATCGAGCCCGCGATGAGCTTATGAGAGAGGCGAAGGCAGCCCATTACAGAGACGCGAGGTGGGGCCACCTGCATGCAAACTTCGATAGACGGCAAAGAGGTTGCGGCTCTTTATAGCGAACTCCGGGATTGCCTCGGTGCCAACAACCAGGACCAGGTCAAGCGGGTCTGTCGCGAGCTGGTTCGTGCTGGCCGGCCGCTCTCGGAAATCTTGGGTCAGGCAGCGAATATCCCAGATACCGTCAAAAAGCTCGAGCCACTCGACGCATCTTCGCAACAGAGCTTTCTGCAGCAACTTGTACATCTCGGCTCGTCGTCTCGTAACTTCGATCGTGTGCGCCCTGTGCCGGAGCCGTCGGATATCGCGAACACCGCGACGAGCTCGAACCACGAACGAGATGACCCGTTGCTCGACGAAGCGACACAGCGAAGTGCGCCGACCGCACTCGAACAGATCACTCCCGAGGTAGCGCCGCGAATCTCGAGCCGAGCGATCTCCTTTGAGGTCGAGCTGGACCCGTCGTCCGGCTCGATCGATACCGCCCGGCCAGCACGTCGTGCGCTTTCGGCGCGCCTCGCCGTCGCTGTCGTCGCCATCATCGCGATCGGGAGCGTCGGCTGGCTTTTGCGGGCCCGTCCAGCCGTAGAGCAGGTCGCCGTCAAAACCGCTTCTCCCAGCGAGAATGACATAACGGCTGCCGGGGATAAGGCCGTCACAGGAGCGGCTCCTGCCGAACAGCTGGCCGTCGCGACGGTCGGGTCCGCCGAACGCACCCCCGAAATTACAGCAGCGACGCCAACGGTCGTCCCGGCTGCATCGTCGCCAGCTGCTGCGCCAGCCGCGCAGAGTGACCTCGCCGCGCCGAAACCCGATACAATGCCGGTTGTGGCCGGGCTGGAGATGCCCGAGAGTACCTCGCCGAACGTCTCGGCCCCGCCTGATGAGCCCCTTCCAGCTCCATTACCGTCCGTCATCACGCCCACGGCGGTAATACCGCCATCCGAGCCCCACTCGTCGACTGCAGAGGCGGCGGTGTTGTTGGCCCGGGGTGATTCGCTGTTCGGGGTGGGTGATCTCGCCTCCGCTCGCCTCTTTTACGAGCGCGCCGCCGATGCTGGAAACGGAGCGGCGGCGCTGCGATTGGGGGAAACCTACGATCCCAATTCTCGAGCGGGCCCGCTTGCGCGCTGTCCAGGGTGACCCCACGGCGGCGGTCTTTTGGTACCGGCGCGCCAGCGATCTCGGCGTCGCCGAGGCGGAGATCCTGACCGGAGCTATCATGGCCGGGCAGCTGACGACCGCCGGGGTTGCTACCACAACTGGACCTTTGCCGGAAGCGGCGGGGACGATCCTCACAACTGCTCCGGGTGCGCCACCAACTGGGGCCGCGCTAATCGTGGCAGATCGGCCTTCCGCTACCAGATCAGGGGCAAAACCTACAGCTGTCGATTTGGAGCGGATCCGTCGCCATGCGCGCTATGGGAACCGCTCTCATCACAGCGATCACCGGTCGGCCTCGCCGAGCGATCACATGGCGCGGCAGCTAAACGTCCAGGAGTCGGGCCGCGTTTCGCGCTGGCGCGGCGGCCTTTCGGGCTGGGGCGGCGGCTTCGACGACGCATCGCGCGAGTCCGGGAACTGACGGAGGAGCCCTCTCCCACACCGCGCTACCGCATTCACATTTCGGCGCTCACTACGGCACTTCTATCGTCATGCCCAGCTTGACCAACTCGACGCGACCTACCGATGCGGCAGGGAACTGCGAGGATCCGCTCACCCTCTCGGTCACGACCCACTTCCGCCGGGCCGGGCTGGGGACCCGGATTATCATCGGCGGGCCGGAACGCCATGGGCGCGCGCAAGCCCGATCCCAAGCTGATCAAGCTGCTGGTCAAGGCCCATACGCTGAAGAAGCTCCTTGCAGGCGGCGGCACCCACCTCGAAGAGTTTGCCGTGCAAGCCAAGCTCAACGCCTCATATTTCACTCGGGTATTGCGGCTCAGCTATCTCGCTCCCGACATCACCCGAGCGATCCTCGCTAGGCGGGTTTAGTTGGCTGGGTTTCCCCAGTCTGTCGAAGTGATCGACCGTCACCGTTAGGGAGCTGAGTAACCTTAATGAGCTGTTAATCCTTGTGGTTAATGCTTCCTTTCTAGAATGGTTTTTCCTTGACCGGTTGGGAGGGCTCGCTTTGAGATCTCGGTCTCGGCTTATGATTAGTGCTCAAGGCGCACAATCGCCGCACTCTGACCTAATTTGCTGTTGGTTACCCGCTAGCGACCGGCCGCGTGATTTGGACGGGGCGGCGGTCGTCGCCCTCGAGCCGTTTGCGGGGGGCGTAGCCGAGCGTTCAATTGCGTCACGATTTGGCGCAATCGTCCATCTGATCGGTCGGGTCAAATGCGAGCCGCACTGATTGGCGGCTTCGTTCTTCTGGCACTGTGCTGCAACGCTCGGGCCTCTGATTGCACAAAGCCGACAGCGCCGGCTATGACGGTGATCTGCAGCGATCCCGCTTTGATCGATGCCAGGGAGGAGCGGCAACGGGCTTGGAAACAAGCCCGAGCGCGGCTCGCTGGCGAGCGGCGACAGGCGTTGGTCGCCGATCAGACCCGATGGTTGAGCGAATACCCAAAATCTTGCGGTGTCCGGAGCACGCCGAAGTCCCCGGTGACGATCGACATGAACCTCCAGGAGTGCTTCAAGCGCGTTATCGGTGAGCGCACGGCCTATCTGCGGGCTTACGGGAAACCAGAGCCGCCGTTGCCGAAACCAGAGGCACAGGAGTTCTCTCTCCCAAGCGTCGTAACGGCGACGGCCATGCAGGAGCCGGAGTCCATCGCTGCCGAGCGCAGAAGCGAATGGCTGGACGACTTGCTGGCGGCGTGGCTCCGGTTCAGACTTACTCTGATGACGCCGGACAAGGGGGACAATGGGATCGCGGCAGGTTTACCACCCAGCGTCGCCAGGCTCACGGGGATCGTCATCAAGCCAGGCCTGCGGATTGCGATCTTTGCGGCAGCCGGCGCCGAGTCGCTGGTGGTCGCCGAGGGTGAAACCGTGAGCGGCTGGCGCGTGGTAAACATAACACCGCGAGAGGTATTCTTGAGCGGTCTGGGCGGCGTCACAAGGTTGCAGCCGAAAAGCGCGTCGGATCTTGTCGCATCATCGCTGCCGGCGCGGGACCGAGTTCGTCGACCGCCGGCGCCGGGGCAGACGCCCGGCCTCCGAGCAAATGAGGACCAGCAATAACCAGGCGTCGAGAGACCCCGGGTGATCCCCTCTGCGAGCACGCATCGCCCATTATCGTGAGCAGGCCACTTACTTCACACGGCTGGCCCAGGCAGAACCGCTCGAAACGAATCCGCGATCAGTCGAAGAACCTGGCGCGTGACTACGCAAACTTAGCCAGCACCGTGTAAACGATGGCGGATCAGCCCGGTTGCGCACTTTGCCGCACGCTTTAGTGTCCCGCCAGCAGCCTGCTCTACCGCGATTGTTGGCGAGGTAGAGCCCACGGCACGCCAGCGCCGGGAGCCGAGAGAGCAGATGACGAAAGTGTGCAATCACAGGACGTGATGTGCGGCTGAGAACGATTCGCGCAAGAATGGCGAAACGCCGGCATGAAAGGCCGATTCGGCGCCATGCCGCTGACCAAAGCGGATTCATATGCAAACAATGCCGGATGATGGCCTTACAAACAGTCGCTTAGAGAGATCGTAGCACAACAGGTTGAGTTTGCCGGCTGAGGCCGCGCATTTTGCAATGCTGTTGGCCCGACGGCGAGGCGAGAAGGCAGTGGTGGCATTCGTGACGCTACCATCCCCTATGGCGCCTTTGGGGGATGGCTCAGCTCCGCCTCGCGCCCGGGCCGACTGCCCGAGCATCACTGATACCCAGCCAGCCTCGAACACAGGCTGATGCGGGGTTCGAGGTCTATGGTTTCCGCCGTGCCGATACGCCGGTCGCCGTGAAGCAATGATCGCGCAATGATTGATCGCGTCGCGGTTCTTTTCCTGGCCGGGAGTGCGCTGTTGGGCGCAGTGCTTCTCGGCGAGCTGAACGCCGAGGGTCCCGGCGTGCAGCCGGCCGCGACGACCGCTCCGGCACCGATGCAAACGCACCCGGCGCAACGGCTGCAGAGCCCGCGGATGGATGACCTCCTCGCGGCGACGCTCAGCCGTCCATTGTTCAGTGCGACGCGGCGCCCGTCGGAGCGGGCGGCTCCCGACCGTCCGGCCGACCCGGAACTCGCCAATGTCCGGCTGACCGGGATCGTCATCGAACGGGATCGTCACACCGCGATCTTTGCCGTGCAGGGCGCGAAGCCGCTGGTACGCTCGGAGGGCGAGACGGTGAACGACTGGCATCTCGACAGCATCGCGCCGCGCGAGGTGACGGTGACCGGTCCCGCCGGGACCACGACGCTGGAGCCCAAGGCCGATCCGAACCTGGTGCGGCCCGGCGTTCCTCCGGTGCAGCCCGTCGCGGCCGGTGCCCGGCCGCTCTTCCCGACCCCGGCCATGCCGCAGCCAAAACCTGCCGCGACGCCGCCCCTCCGCCTGCCGACTGGTCCTCCCAATGCGGCGCGCCCGGCGAACCCGGTGAGACCGCCACAATGAGATTTTCACCCGGACGCGGCCGACCGCTTCCTGCCCTCTTTGCGGTAGCGTTGCTGGCGTTGGCGGGCTGCGAGCCGAGGCCGGACGTTTTGGCTCCGCTCGGGACGCCAGGCGCGCTGCAGCCGGCAGCGCCGCGGGTCAACAGCGTCATTCAGGAAGATCGCAACCGGCTGCCGGTCTTCGAGGCCCGCGGCGCGGCTACCAACCCGGCCCTCGCCGAGCCGCCGCCATCGGCCGGAGCGCAAACCGGCGATATCTCGCTGAATTTCGTCGACACCGATATCCGCGAGATTGTCCGCGTCGTGCTCGGCGCGACGCTCAAGCTGAACTACACGATCGACCCCAGCGTACAGGGGACGGCGACGCTGGAAGTCGGCAAGCCGCTGCCGCGCTCGGCGCTGTTGCCGACCTTGGAGACGCTGCTCAACCAGAAAGAATGGCGCGACGCTGACGATGCGTGACGGCATCTACCGCGTGGTGCCGCTCGCCACCGGCGCGGTCATCGGGATCGTCAGCGGTGCGGGAGCGGTCGGATCGGGCACCCAGGTCGTGCCATTGCGCTATGCTTCGGCGAAGGATCTGGTCAAGGTGCTCGAACCCTACGTCGCCGAGGGCGGCAAGATCACCGCCGAGCCGGGTCGCAACGCACTGATCGTCAGCGGCGATTCGGCGGTCCGACAGACCCTGATGAGCCTGATCGGCGCCTTCGACATCGATGCCTTGGCTGGGCAGTCCTATGCTCTCTTCCCGGCCGACAAGAGCACCCCGGACAAGATCGCCGGGGAATTGGAAAAGGTCTTCCGGACCGAGGGCGAAGGGCCGCTCGCGGGCGTCGTCCGCGTCGTGCCGATGCAGCGGGTCAACGCCGTCCTCGTGGTCTCGACCCAGCCCCGCTATATCGACCAGGCTCGGCGCTTCCTCGGCCTGGAGCGGCGGGTCGAGGACGCGACGGCACGAGCCTGGCACGTCTATTACGTGCAGAACGGTCAGAGCACCGATCTCGAGGCCCTGCTGCAGCGAGCCTTTACCCCGGGGCATGTCAGCGCGACGCCGGCGCCTCCCGGCACGACCGCCCCGGGCGCCGAACCGCTCAGAATGAGCGGCGGCTTTGGCGGGCGCACCGGCGGGACGAGCTCGTCATCGACGGGCGGTCAGAGCAACGCGGCGTCGACGACGCAGGGCCCCGGCGGGGCGGGCGGCGCGCCCCCGACCACGGCGGCGGCGCGCGAGGGCGCCAATCCCGCCGCCGAGCCCTTGTCGGCGCAGGCCGATACCGGCGGAGCGGAAGCGGAAAGCCGCATCCGGATCATCGCCAACCGGCGCAACAACGCGCTCCTGGTCTACGCGACGCCGAGCGAATACAGCGTCATCGAGGGGATGCTGCGCAAGCTCGACATCATTCCGCTGCAGGTGCTGATCGAGGCGACGATCGCCGAGGTCACCCTCAACGACGCGCTGAATTACGGCACGCAATTCTATCTCGGGCACAAATTCGCCGGCATCCTGACCACCACCGGTCCCACCACCAGCAGCGACACGACCACCGGCACGAAGCCGATCACGGTCGGCGGCGTTACGACAACCATCGGCAACAAATTTCCCGGTTTCGTCCTGGCCAACGGGGTGCGCGAGGTGATCAACGCGCTCTCCGCGGTCACCCAGATAAAGGTCTTGTCGGCACCGCAGGTTATGGTGCTGGACAACGAGCCGGCGCGGCTGCAGGTCGGCTCGCTGGTGCCGGTGCTGACGCAAAGCCAGCAGAGCACGGTCGGCAACTCGTCAATCGTCAACAGCGTCGATTATCGCGATACCGGCGTGATCATGCTGGTGACGCCGCGGGTCAATTCCGGCGGCCTCGTCACCCTCGACATCTCCCAGGAAGTCAGCGATGTCGCCTCGCTGACCACCGGCAACATCAACTCGCCCACTTTCAACCAGCGTTTGATACGCACGCGGGTTGCCGTCCAGGACGGGCAGACCGTCGGCATGGCCGGCCTCATTCGCGACAGCGATTCCGAGGGTAACGCGGGGATCCCGGTGATCAAGGACATCCCGGTGCTCGGCACCCTGTTTTCGAACCAGAACAACCAGCGCACCCGCACCGAATTGCTCGTCCTGATCACGCCTCACGTCGTGCACGATCAGCGCGATGCGCGCGCCCTGACCGACGATCTGCGCAACCAGCTGATCAATGCCGGCCTGGTGCCGCAACGCCTGCAGGAGCGGCGCCCCACCGGCCTGGCCAACCCGAACCGGCTGTAAGCCGATGCCGAGCGAACCGGCCTGGCGGGGCGTGCTCCGCCGTTACCGCGGCTTTGTGCTGCTGATCGCGCTGTGGACGTTGGTCTCGGTGGCCTCTTCCATCAACTGTCTCTTGAACTTGCGCGGCGACATACCCCAACGCCTTCGGGTAGACCGCGTTCTAATGCTCGAACCAGCTGTCGAGCTGGCGCAGCATCGCTGCCGCATCGGCCGCAGTTTTATTACGGTGCGGGCTCGCCTGGAGCGCGTTCTGGAGGAGGTGGCGATACCCAGGAGGAGGCAGGAGTTCGCTCCGGTGCAGGGTCATCAAGCGGGATCATCATGGCCGATGCACCTCCGTCCATAGCGCTCGCCGTGTTGCAGATGCCTTCGCCCGGTGTGCTGCTGTGGCATGCGACATTGCAGGATGACCCGCGTGGGCTTTCTCGTGGGAAAGGGTAGCGTAATTGGCCGCGATGATAGTGTGCTGCGATCTGCGCTCGGGTTGTGCCGTGCGGGCGAAGGCCTGTACGGCCGGAGGCATGGCGCGGCGCGTCCCGGCCAGGCTGGCAACTGATCGAGATCCGGGTGTCGCCGGCGCGTAGCGATCGGCCGCTCGGTCGGAGCCCATCATGTAGACGGCTGCCGGTTCGATCGGATCGTTCGAGCAGGCTGCCAGAACACCACCGGTCGCCCTGACGGCGGCACAAATGATCCCGGGCCAGATTGGCCTGCCCTCCCCCATTGCATCCCCCCTTTTTGGCGGCGCTCCGACGGGAACTCACCAATGAAACGGCGCCAAGCCTAGCGCCGGGCCAAGCCTAACGCGCGGTGAAGTCGGGATGGCTCAGTTAAGCGGCGCCCGTCACGACGGTCGAAGACGCGTCAGCAGAGCCGCCGCGCCCATCGCCGGGTGATCTTGTTCTTCTGGCCGATCCGGGCTTCATCCTGAAACCAGACCTCTATCGGCTTGCCCGCCGCGTCGCGCTCGGCGATCTCGTCGAGGCTGGCGGCGAAGTTTTTTTGAACGCCGCCAGGGCCTCGGCATCCTGGGCATGGTGCCGGGGTCGTGCCGACAGCTTGCGAAAACCGAGGGCGCGCAATTCGCGGCTCAGCGTCTGCTTGCTGATCGAGATGCGGAATTCCTCGAAGACCCATTGCGCCAGATCGATCAGCCGCCAGCGGACCACGCCGTGAACCGCCGGGATCGGGCCGCTTTCGACGATCTGAGCAACGCTTGCCGGTGCCCGTCGGTGAGCAGCGGCGCGTTGCCCGGCGCCTTGCCATTCACCAAGCCAGATGGCCCTTCGGCGTTGAACGCCAGCACCCAGTCCCGCACCGTTTGCAGCCCGACGCCGCCGATCTTGGCAGCTTCGCTGCGAGACCCGCCGTCATAGATCGCCGCCAGCGCCAACAAGCGACGGGTCTGAGCAGCATCCTCAGACCGCTTCGCCAACCCGCGCATTTGCGCAGCATCGTAATCCCCTCGAACCAGAACCGCCGCTGCCATGGCAAACCCCCGCCCGTTTGCCACGGTGAATCATATTCGCGCCGGTTTGGGAATCCGCTACGTGAGTCGGGTTCAGCAGGACCTGGTATAAGGTTTTGATTCGCGAGTCAAATTTAATCATTAAGTAACATTCATAAATCAAGAATAAGGGTATGACATACGGCGCAATCACATCGAAACAAGTTTTTCAAAAAACTTGTTTGAATTCCTGAAATGATTGCGCGAAACATGGGGGATCTTCGGTGACGGGTCACAGATTAATAGCTTCAATGCTTTCCTTTCTGGCCGTGCTGTTGCCAGGCGAGGTAGGATGTTTTGCGCAGACATCGTACAGTATTTTCGGTAATACCGTGCCGAAGACCCCGGTCAACCCCGATGGGAGCGCGGTCACCCTCGGCGTCAAGTTCACCTCGACCCAGGCCGGCAAGATCACCGGCGTGCGCTTCTATCGCGGTCAGGCCAATGCGTATGGCTACACCGTCGCCCTGTACGATCGCCACGGCAAGCAGTTGGGCCTCGCCAGCCTCGCCCAGGACACCTGCACTGTGCCCTGCTGGGAACAGATCAGTTTCCTGGCGCCGGTCTCGATCAATGCAAACACGCGATACACCGCGGCCTACTACACGTCGAACGGTGCCTATGCCGATGATCAGAGCGGGCTGCTCAGCAATGTGACCAACCCGCCATTGACGGCCCTGGCGAATGGCGGCGTCTATCATTACGGCGCGGGCATCGGCTTTCCGACGCAAACCTCAAACTCAAGCAATTACTACGTCGACGTCATGTTCACGCCGGCAGTGCAGCAGCAGCAGCTGATTTCCGGCTTGAGCCTGTCGAGCAGCACCGTCGCGGCCAACCAGCCGGCCGGAACGGTGGTCGGGCAAGCCAGCGTCACGATGAACCCGGCATCACCGACCTTCTCGGGCACGCTGTCCGTCGCGACCACCGACCCGAATTTCCAGATATCCGGCAACTCGCTGATCACCAAGGCGCCGCTCGCCGCCGGCTCCTACAACACGAGGATCACCGTGACGCAGAGCGGCGTCAGCGATTCGCCCCTGAACCAAGCCCAGGCGGTTTCGGTTACGGCGGCGCCCCAGAGCATCGCGAGCGTGAGCCTGTCGGGCAACAGCTTTGTCGCCGGTTCGGCCTCGGGCACCGCGATCGGCACTATCAGCGTGGCGATGTCGCCGACGGCGCCCGCCTTCTCGGGCAGTCTGTCGCTGAGCGGCCCTGACGCCGCCAGCTTCCAGATCGCCGGCAGCACGCTCGAAACCAACGGCGTCCTCCCCGCTGGCTCATACAATATCAACATCGTGGCCTCCGAGATCGGCATCTCCAATTCGCCCGTTACGCAGAGTGAGGCGATCACCGCTACCGCCGCCAGCAGCTTGCTGCCAGCTGACCGGAACGCCAGCGCGAACTGGCACATGGCCGGAATGCTCTCCGTGGGAGGCATCCCCAACCGCAC
>WNFC01047061.1_pt2 | contig 10462 bp, 17 predicted proteins | sample 5400541 | NCBI WGS metagenome assembly WNFC01 (sample SAMN13153342, study PRJNA577476) | soil metagenome | isolation source: 120 cm saprolite under Douglas fir tree site 2 hole 2 replicate 1 | place: USA:California | collected 2015-04-18
CGGCACGTTTCGATGGCGGGCGAGCGAAAGTGCTGGATGTCCATGTCAGGAAACAGATGAAACCCGCATATGACTGCGCCATCAAGAAGCTGACCAAAGGTTCAGCGTCCGCCAAATCGTGATAGGACGAGACACATACAGCGCGACATAGCGAGCTGCAAGCCTCATTGTCGAGATGGCTATTATGAAGCCAATTATTCCTACGAACAACGGGACAACGATATGAAAAAATCGTTCCCCCGTCATGTCCGAATGCCTGGATGGCGGTCGCAGGAACGAAAGTCAATCCGGGAAAGTACCAGCTGCCAAGCTTGCCTACCAGCTGACTGCGAAGGCCACCACGGTAGCGAAAACCCACGGAGGTGCACAAAGCAGTAAGGTCACAGTAGGCGAGTATCCGAGTGTTGCCGTGAGCGTCGGGAAGAAAGCATTGAACGATAGCGAAACAACCAGATTCGTGAGCGCGAACGCTAACCAGTAGACACGCCAGTCGCCCAATGTTTCGAGCAAGCCGGGGAAGTGCGACCCTTTACACTCGGTCTCCTCGCCATCGCCGATCCCGACATCTTCTCGCATCCGGAGTTTGGCGAGCCGCAGCTCCTCCGGAGAGAGGAATCGATAGGAGTTTTCAGGGAAATCAGGAAGTACGAATACAGCAACAATAGCGACAAGGATAGTCGCTGCACCTTCTATGAAAAAAAGCCACCTGAAACGAATGACGGTGAGAGAGCTTTGACCTTCGCACGCATGTGAGCGACGGACCTCCATGCTGCATAGCCCAACTTCCCTTGCATTCCACTCAGGATACCCGAAGCCATGAGCGAGCCAAATGCATTGCTGATGAGGAAGCCGCACGAGAGCAATGCAGTGCGAAGACCGAGCTCTGAACGCTTGTACCACTTTGATAGGAGGAAGAGGGCACCGGGGAAAAACGCAGCCTCGACGAAACCAAGAAAGAATCGAGTGAGGAGGGCATCCGTAAAGTTGCGGGCAGCGCCTGCGAGAACGTGAACCGGAGAGGCAAAATGGATGTCAGTTGCTGACCTGTCAAACAAGATATAGCACCCCAGAGCATCATACAAGTGGGAAGGTATATGGAGGGCTTTCCGATATAGTTCAATAGCATATTTCTGGAATGGATTTCAGGGTGAGACTGCAAGATCGTTGGTCACTGGCATGCTTACGAAGGTATCTGCATCGACATGTAACCGATGTAAAGTATGCCCAGGAGAGTGTTGAATTGTTGTCCTTTCAGATGCAAGTCTGCCTCGAAACCCTTGAGACGAGCGGCGCTGAAGAAGCTTATCAGCCGTAGCTGGGAAGTGGACATTACAACACTCACGCGGCATTATTCCGGTCGACCTGTGAACGAAGATGAGCAACGTAACCGGGACGGCGATGACGAGACAGACGCACATAGTTGAAGATATAAATCAGCACAAGGATGGACATCCGCGTATCCAGCTTACGAAGTAGCCTCCGCTCTAGGTTGAGTCTGGCCTCCCGGCCGCCAAACTCGGCGTCGACATCTAGAGGCGCAGCCTCCGCATCGAGCTCCTCATCCATCAACCCCTCCATCAACTCTTGGTCCGAGTCGGCCAAGGGCCAGGGTGACATGGCTGCGAGTTAAATCCGTACAATCTTCTAGCCACTGGCAGGTGGAAAACAGCAGGCCGCGGCTGACGACAGAGTTAGTAGAGGACAAGCCTGTCGCGGAAAACGAACACGCACGGAATAGACGGTGGGTCATCCACATAGCGCAGACTTACTGAACTGGATATCTCAAGCTTGGTGGCGTGCCTGATAGTCCTCTATCGATTATGGCTGCAGCAGCCTTGGTCCTCCCGATAACCGAAACACCTTCAGATTACCATCGAATCGTCTCACCGTCCTTGCGTATCCCCTCAGATTCGTCAGCCGCCATCCCAGTCGGCCTCTTAGCATGTCAACGTATATCCGTCGAATATCGTCCGCATCATCTGAGCCTCGGCTCACCGTCCTTTTCGTCTAGGTGACCCCCTGCTTTGCTCGTTGAAGACCACAATTGTGTCCGCAACCCTTCTCAAGACTTTTCCGCCATCCTCTGGCAAAAAGGGCAGCCACACAAAGCAAGCAAAGGCATCCTCTATCCCCACCTTTCCTTACCCTGTACTCCAGCTTGTCTTGCACGACACCATTCTATTTCCTGAGGGTGGAGGCCAGCCTACCGACATCGGGATCTTAACCTCCGAGGACGGTGTCGTCTGGGATGTCGAACTTGTCAAACGACACGGTGGCGTAGCCGTCCACTACGTCAAATCCGTGGAGGAAATCAACGACGTGCCCAATATCTTTGCACCGGGCAAGCACGTCAGCGTTGAGCTCGGCCGCGCGGGCTTCCAAAGACGACTTGATCATGTCTGCTCCCTCTCCTTTCTAGCCTCACCGCGCACTCACGTCGTTCTTCTCAGATGAGCATGCACACCGCACAACATCTTCTCTCTTCCATCATCGACGCTAGCCTCAAGGCACCTACACTTACATGGTCGCTCACCCCCTGGCCTTCCCCCGCATACGTCGATCTCCCGCGACCCCTCACCGCCGCAGAAATAACCCAGGCACAAGACGAGGTCAACCGCTACGTCTTCGAAGGGCGCCGCGTCCACGTCGAAGTCGACGAGCTGCAAGCACGCACCTCCCCACGCTCTCCACACTGCAGCTCTTCCTCTTCCCGTCCCCGACCTCCTCCTCGTCCACCTCCTTCCGGCACTACTTCCTCGCCGGCCCGCGCCTGCTCAGCCACCTCGGCACCGCGCAGGCGCTGCTCGCGCGCACCTCGGGCATCCTCTCGTGCGGGCCGCCGGAGACTCCGGAGCGCGTCGCGCTCGTCGTTGAGGAGAGCAGGCGGCGGGAGAAGCGCGTCGAGGATCTCGAGCGCGAGCTCGCGGGCGTGCTGGGTCGGGAGCTCGCGGACGAAATGGCACGATGGCGCGCTGCTGGGGGCGAGGGCGAATGGGTCAGGTGCCTCAATAGGACGGACGACTCGCCGACCGCACGATCGTTTTTGCAGGCGGTCACCCTCGCTTTTGAAGCGCGTCTTCCGAGTCAGACCGGTGCAACGCCCCAATTTACGCTCTTGCTCGTGTCTTCGCCCTCTTCTCAGACATCTTCGTCTACGACCATCGTCATGCTCTTCGGGGGCGAGGAAAAACGCGTAAAGGCAGTCGGTGATGAGTTGAAAAGGCAATTCAAGACGCTGAAGGGTGGAGGTAAAGACACCCGATGGAGCGGGAAGTTCGTCGGGGTATGGTTGGTTGATAGGGAAGGGAAAACCGCTTCTGCGCTCCTATCCCAGACATCATAAACGCAACTTGGACTCCCGTGAGGAAAGATAGGTTTCACGAATAGAATTGTACGTAACACGCTGACTGTAGCCTGGCGAAGAATATACAAATGATGATTTACAGTGTCTGGCTAACACGAACGAAAGGAAAGAAACTGTTTGCGAGGTCCCTCTGGGACCTCCAAGTTAACTTTTTGGCTCTCTGCTATCTTCATATATGGCATACCCTCCTTCGGAGTCGAGTAGCACTTGAATGTTTGTTTCTGTCCAAAAGAAGATAAAGGACAACGTCCAGCATCAGGCGACGAGGAGCAGACCTGAGAAGCGGTCGCCGAACGACAGTTCACCTTCACTCGTCTCCATCGAATCTCCATCCGTGAGGCCCCATTCCTGCTCACCGTCGATACCCTCGTCCCACCAAGCAGCCTCGCTACCACAGACCGACTGGGTTTCCAATTCATGCGAGTCGCGATACCTGTCGTGGATGAGGGAGGAAGCTATGGATTCGCGTTCCTCCCCTTCCATCGCCTCGTCGCCGCCTGCGAGGTGAGGGGTGTCAACTTCCATAGTCTCAACGTCAATGCCGTCGCTGTCCATGAAGCCATCCTCGTAGTCTGTGTCAAAGTCCGACTCTGCGTCGTATTCGGTAGGAACATACTCCTCGTCGGAGGAGGATTCGGCGTCCGAGTCCACTGGACGCAGGTCGGGAAGGAACTCGTGTCTGCATGTTGGGCAAGTGCCATGCTAGACGTATGTGTCAGATAAGTTGGAGGTGAAGGAGGAGCAGAGAGCGCGCACGCGGCCCTTGATCCATTCCGAAAGGCTGGTCGAGGAGACTGGTGGGAAAAGTCGTCTAAGCCAGAGTGGGCAAGAGACTCACTCTTCCGCACAGAACAAATGGCCACAACCACCCACTCTTGCGACGCCTACATCAGTCATCCCCGGTATATTGTCTTTACGCGATTCCAAGACGGCTCGGAAGGTCAGCAAACATATTGGGCAAAAGTCATCGAGGTTTGGGATGTCTTTAGGAGTCAGAAGTTCGATGCTAGCGAGGGCATTGGCGACAATTGGGTCTACAGAGTCGGCTGTGCTCATAGTGGAGGGAACGAACGAGGTCTGCAACCGAGGGCGAATTCGATAAGGTGAGGCAGAAACACGCGTAACCAAATCAGGCAATAAACAAGGTCGCGTCGCATCACATGACCACCACCCTGTGTCTATATAAAACCAATCAAGTGTATGTATCTGAAAGTCGGCTAACAATGTATTCTTCTGTCGTGCTGGGGGCATACTTTGCCTCGTTTCCTGGCCAGGAACAACCCGGGAGGCACGAAATTGTCGCACCGCCGTTAGGATTGCAGAAGAAAGCAATCGACTGACGATGAGGGGTCATCCCGTCTGCGTTTGTCGTGCTCCCCGTAGGAGGTGCAACCACGCGATGCAGCGTTGAACGGAGAAGGTCATTACTCCATCGGGCAAGGAGATCACCCGTGTTCACGACGATAGTCCCAGGCTCCAAAATGCGAGGTTAAGTTTGTGGCATTTACTCGGATAAAGAGGGGACATACTATTGGCTTTGCAGGCTGAAAATGCTTTGTATGTGGGTTCTCCACCTCGAGCCCACCAACATTATCCTGGAAAAGGAGAGTGAGGGTGCCATAATCTACGCAAGTCCTGTCATTATTACTTCCCGCTGTCACGTCCAGAATCAGAACACACCAGAATGTGCCCCAGCGCGAGCCTGGCCTTCCTTCAGCAGCGATGCTTTGATAGGGGGGTACGATAATAATCGAAGGTTATTGTATTGCTCATTGATCTTATCTTCGAAGAACATCTCGTCTAGATCCAGACCAAGGGCAATGGCACGCATCACGATGGAATGAGTTTCATGGCAAGTCTGATTACAATTGTGAGTCGCGAGAAGGGACGTATTGGCGTCTGCTACGTACTTTGAAGAAGTCCAACATCGTTTGCTTGAATCCAGGGGCGTCGCCTTCTTGAGGCCAGTGGTTTCTCCAAGTCTTATCCCAGTCGCGACCGATCTCCATAGTCTCTTTCGTGTCTGGTGCTTTGTTGCGTAGTTCAGCTATCTCAGCAGCGTCCGTGGATTGTGTGACGCGTTCGCGGCCAATCTTCACGTAGCCGCGGTTAGCCCGGGGGTCATCCCATGCGAGTTTATCCTGCGGCAGTTGTTCGTCCATATTCAATAAGAACAGCTTAGGTGAGGTGAGCGGCAGAATCCCTACTTTGACGGAAGATGGCAAACGGAAAAATTCCGCACTCTGATTCGAAGGCTATTTCAACAAACACAAGAGGCTGTCTCGTAACAAGCGCGCAGACCTTTTTGAACACATGGTCTACCGTACTCGGTGGGATGCCGTGACCCTCGAGGTAGATGAATCCTACCTCCTTGAATCCATTGACAATTTCGTCGGCTGTTTTCCGCTTCTCTGAAAGCGAGTTGGCATGTCGGTACTTGCTAAGGTCGATCAGGGGAATTCGAAATGTCTGGTCCGAATGAGTGTCCTGTCAAATGACCTGTGATTAAATGGGGCGCTTCAGGCCGGGTGGAAAAGCCAGGGACACGGACAAAGGAGAGATTAGCCAAATTTCGACGGCGAGCACACAGAGCGCGACTGTTGGACGGCCTGAAGGCAAAACGGTACGCAGCCATACGTGCACGCTCTGTGCAGCGCTGGAGCGCCAGTGTGGTTTGGCAAATGCCGAGTATTTCAACGGCAGCAATCCTCATACAAGACAGCACAGCCTCACCCAAGGACAACAACTTGCACCCACTTACACCCATGGCGTACAGGGCTCCTCGGCACAGTACCTATAATAACACAACCAATGGGTCCCCACCACCCCCCTATGTATTCATTACACCCACCTATGCACCAGAAACCACCCCGTATGTATTCCTATATTGCTCGCCACATCGATTTCGCTAAGGGCGTTGACAGTCCGAGTCCTAGGAGGCCACAGAATCATGAGTCGGTATTCTTGTCTGTTCTACGGGATGTAATGCCTGACTGCTGTGACCTGCCTTTAGCCCTGACGAAACGACATCGCTTGTGAACAAGGATAAACTTGAAGGCGGGAAGCACTTCAAGTACAAGATCATCCACTACGCCCTTGCACTTGTCTTCATCCTCATGGTAATCAGCTTTTGGACGGTTGGTCCGATGGTGTCGACTGCCGTCCGACATGAGTTAGCCGAATGGGAACGCGTACACGACGAGATGCTCCACGATATCGGGCGACTACGTGAAGAAAAGAGAGAGATATCGGATGACATCGAGATCCTTCGGATACAACGCGACGAGCAGCGTCGGGAGTGGGAACTCGAACGTGAAGAAAATGAGAAGAGGAGACGTGGTCATATGCCTTTCTGGGGCGAAGCTCGACTTTTGACTGCGCAGTGCCCGAGGGACCGCTTCCGGCGCTACGAGTCACGCATGTACAACCTTCTTGCCGAAGACGACTGGTTTGCGGCATGCATGAAAGAGCCTATTAAGATTGCAGGGCAAACCCTCGGTGCCCCACGCTCATGCATCAATCATGTTCGTCGTCTTACCAACTCAGATGAACACTTTGTAACTTTCTTTCAGGGCCTCGACCATGGCGTGCATGGCTACTGGTCAATCGAGGTCAATACGCGTGAGTGCCCAAGGACTATCTGGGACAGGGTGAGTCAATTATCTTTCACCTTTGTTTACTACGACAAGCTTATCGTTTCCGTCGCCCAGCTGAGAAACATCTTCAAGTAATAATGCAAGAATGACGAATACCACTCGTAGCGCGCAGCGCACGGAAGAGTGCACAGGAGTTGTATTTTCAATAGTGCCATTAAAGAAATCGGGGCTTGTGACTATCCTTTCTATTGTTTGCGCAGTACATACGGTACACGCCGGAACCATTCTCTGAATTTGAACCGTTTGAACCTTCTTGTCCATCCACATCCATCCGATCACGCATCGCCATCCGTGCGGGTATAGTTGGCTGGGGCAGGCGATCGCAAACGCCTGAAGAGCGCCATCAACGTTTTACCTCCATCCGCTCCCCATCTATCTCAGATTATCAGAATATGTCGTTAGAATAGGCGGTCATCAGACGCACTCTCCGGCTGCCACCTCCGCGCAGCCCCGTTCAAATTCCTCCGAGGCTTGGACCTCACTCCATCGTTCTACAACAAAATCCTGAAGTTGCCGTATAAGTGCCGAAACATCAAATTAAAGACGCTTTCGCCCCTACCTCCACGAGAGAGTGAAGATCGTCCCACACGACGGAAGCCAGGAGCAAGGCGAAACACGACTGAGGCGTGATAGTTGTCATCATGTGTTCCAGGGCAAGGGCGGCCAACCCGGGCAGTTCATATCGATGTGCGATCTGATAAACCGAAAGTGCCGATGCGGGCGGCGGCGTCGAGGTTGGATGCGCATGTGGATCTCCAGAAGACGGCGTGGCGGCGGGTATCCGCGGGCGTGAGCGCTGCGCAGAGTTGGCATAGTGCGGTGAGCCGATGGCGATCGGCGGGGTGGTGTGGCTCGGCGAAGGGCGCGCAGGTGTAGTAGACACGGCGAGGCTGATTGATGAGTTATCGGGTACGGCACCACGCCGAGAAACTGCCGAGCTAGTAGATCGAAGGGTGGACGAAGACGGTAGCTTGGACGCAGATGTTGGCTGCCGTTGAACGGAATTCCGCGTGACCGTAGGGGTGGACTGGTTGCTCGTGAAGGTAGATTTTCCTTGGCTGGAGCCGCTCCCGCGACCATCCACAAGGGACGGAGCGCTGTCCCCACTGGCTGCGCTTACGATGTCGTCGTCTGCGGCACTGCCCTTGTTAAACGTTTTCCAGTCCCACTCGCCAGCAGTTCCTCTCGTGCTCAGCCAGCGCACGCTCCAGCCCGCACCAATGCCCTCCACGGCCGACCTTGGGTCGTCCTCTTCCTTAAACAGAAGCCAGTTCGCGTAGACCCATTTGAGCAACCAGTAAATAGTGACGAAATCAGCTTCCTCCACGATGACAGTATGAACTTTGCGTTCCCCGCATGGCACTGTCTCGGAAAACGAGGAGGAGAGCATGGAAGCGAAGTACTCTGATCTGCGTATGAATATTCACGAGAGGCCTTTTCGAGACAGATGAATTGAACATCGCCCGTGTCTGAGGTTCCGTTAGCTCTGTAACGAGGAGATTGATTAAACTCTCGCTGACTGGAGTTATCTAACGAAGCTTCAAGTCCCTCGAGCAGGTCGCGAGGCACGTAATACGCCGAAGGATGCTGAGGAAAGAAGGGCCCCGTTGGGGTGTGGATCTGTATGCAGATCACAAACGAATCCGTTTGACGGATTCTTGGGTTCCCGAGCAACGATGAGAGTGACGGCAGGGCACACTCTGTAGACGTCTAGAATCAGAATGCGACAGAGAAAGATACGCATCAAGGCTCACGCCAAACTTCGTTGTCCTGCCTGAATGTCCACTCAGTTTGCCACATATCCCATGCCCAGTCGGCCCTTGCACCACGTTCCCCAATACGATCATCTTGACACTTGATCGCAGCCAACATGGATGCTGAGATCTCGTACTCAGCGTTGGGGTAGTCCAACATAAGACACGTCGCATAGAGGGAAAGCGTAGGGAGGTCGGTAGTTGTATGCTCTGTATCAGACGGTGTCCGCGCTGAGAACGATCTCCTCTTAGATTAACAGAAGGGAAGAGTTGTGCATGCCACATACCTATTTCGAGTTTGTATTTTCCATCTCCGAGCATGGGAGACTCTCTAAGAATCTCGAAATCATCGCGGTCTGGCCCGCCCCTCCCGTCCACGGTCTCGTCTAGACCTCGACCCTCCACGAAGTCCCGAAGCTTTCCCACATCGTGAACAACCCACTCAAAGGCCTGCAGCATCCACACGCGTCAGATCAAAACCTGCATAAACGCCGCGGTCTGAGCACACCGTGAATGACCAGTGTCGACTCAGTTCGTCTTGGTTTGCAGAAGTAGTTGATGCACCGGTCGTAGCACGTCTGGCTGCTGTGTTCGTTGAATGCCACATAGTGTTAGAATAACTGGAGCCTGATGACGGTCTTGGATCCCAGACCTCCGGTCGTGTGGTACCAGTCGACTGAACAGACAAAGAACTCTGAGAGGAGCGATGCGAGTAGGTCGACCATGGCCAATGTGGCCGTGACAGGACACGCCCAGATAAAGGCGCCGGTGAAGGTTGTGGAGAACTATTGTGTGGAAAATGATCACTGGCAGACATGGCTTATAGACCTTAGTCTTTAATCCCGCGAACAATGGTCGAACGGGTCAACTCGCTCTGGTGGCAAGAGATTCAAATTCCCACGATCTTCTTCAGGTGTCACACTCATCTCATCAGGTTCGTTCATATTGACTACGCCACTATACTACCCGCAACAATCCGCCTAGTTCTCAATAGGTTGCCCAGAGTGCTTCTGGAAACACATTCCGCATAACTGAGCGACTGATTTGAGCAAACTGCCTACAAAGGAAGATAGAAACCACGTACTACGCCAATGTTCCAACGCATCGCTTTTTTGCCAGTCCATCAGCCGGTTGCTCGTATCATTGAGAACCCAGTTGTCTCCATTCTCGGTATCACCACGAATAAGCTTCATATCTACTTCACGTTCCTGAAGCGTGTCAAAGATCCTGGCGCGGAGATGCGAGCCTGCGTAGTCAGTCTCGACCGGGGACCGGAAAGACAGCGGCTTCGTAGAGGGAGAACAAAAGAACACCTGCGTTATGGAGCACTGAGTGTTGACCCTCGCGTCAGAACAGTGAGACCAACCAGGTTGACAAAAGAGTTGAGCAGGTCAGGTTGGTCAAGAGGAAGATCGTGTAGCACACGACACTGGCCGAAACTCTTCTGCAATGTAAATAGGATTGCTTTCGCGGGCTTTGAGCTTATCCTCCCTGCGAAGTTCTATATCGCGTCAGCTAATGAGCGGGGATCACCAGTGGCGCGTAGGCGTGCTCACCACTGCGACCATGCCGTCAGGATTCATAACAATCTTTAGGTCTTCCCAGAATTGAAGAGTGAACAGATGAGGGGGCACTCCGCCACCGGAAAAGCAATCATGCACCACATAGTCATATTTTTCGGCATTATA
>WNFC01015745.1_pt1 | contig 10460 bp, 8 predicted proteins | sample 5400541 | NCBI WGS metagenome assembly WNFC01 (sample SAMN13153342, study PRJNA577476) | soil metagenome | isolation source: 120 cm saprolite under Douglas fir tree site 2 hole 2 replicate 1 | place: USA:California | collected 2015-04-18
CGCCGAGAAATTCGCGCCCGCCGCGCGCCGGCTCGAGATCATCGCGGCGCAGGATTTCGGCGCCACCGAGATGGCCGGCATTCCGCTCGCTGCGGTCGGCACGGCGCTTGAGCGGCTCTTGCACGACGAAGCCGGTCGCTCCGGCGACTAGGTCAATCGATTTCGGTACTTGACGCCCTTCAGGACGTCCTGATCAACATAGAAATCAGCTCGCCACAAGAGCGCTCCCGCTCGCCCTCGTTTCCAACGCTCGGGGTAGTTGGCGTGCGGCACCATCCCAATCAATCACCGAGAAGGGGCGACTTGGCCGGCCACCTGGAGAGTGTGGGTTCAATCCTCTCGAGTGTTCGCATCGCAACCCGATCCCTGGCTGAGGATCGGGTAGGGATGACATGCGTGGTCGACCGGACCGACGACGACGTCTCCGCAGGCGGATATCGCCGAGGCGAGAAGGAGCAACAGGATCAAGCTGCGCATCGTCTTAGCTATATGCACGTGTACCACAAGCCGCGCAAGTGCCGGCCGCGCCTTCGCACGGGCCGTCTTCCGTCTCCTTCACCGCCCATATCGCCTTTGTCCACCTACCCGGCTACATACCCGGCGGCACGTAACCGAAGCGCGCCATCTGCTCGCGATGCGCGCCGACGATCGCGCTCACCTGTTCCGGCGTGAGGATTTTCTTCCACTGCTCGGCCTTGCCTTCGCGGAAGAAGGCGGGGACACCCTCGGGACGTTCGCGGAAGCCGCTGTGCCGCTCCTGCTCCTTGAGGACCTTGAACGAGCTGAGACGGATCGCCTTCTCGATGCGTTGCCGCGGCGCGGCGATGCCGAGGAACTTCACGACGCCCGCAAAGCTGCCATAGGGATTGGCGATCATGTCCTCGTAGCGCATGACGTGAAGGGTGGGACTGGGCGTTGCGGTCCAGCTCGAGACGTGCTCAGACCAGGTGTCGTAGAGCTCGTAGACATTCACCGCATTGCTTATGCTCTGCGCCGTCTTCATGCCCATGTATTGGATTGCCTGGTCGATCGTCCCGCGGTTGTGATGGCTGAGCGAGATGGCGACGTCGAGCGGGTTGCGCACGATGTAGATTGCGCCGGCGGTGACCTCGAGATTGACGAGCGGGTAGCCCTCCTCCTCGACCAGCGCGTTGTGGGTCTTGACGAAGATGTTGTCGGGCGAATTGGCGCTCATCGCCCGGTGGACGTGCGGGCGCAGCTCGCGCACGCGCTGGTTGGTGTAGTCCTGGTCGAAACCCGGGTCTAGGTTGCGGTACCAAACGGTCTGGCTGTCGCCCGCCGTGAGATCGGCGAGCCTGTTGATGTCGTAGGAGCGATCGGGACCGCGCATGAAATTGTGGAGAAAGGCCCGCAGCCAGGTATTGCCGGATTTCGGGTAGGAAGCGAGCCAAATGATGCCACCCATATCGAGTCCCTTGGCCGTCATGCGCGGTGCTGTTCTACATATCAGGTGGCGCCGCCGGCTACGTTGTATTTTTGCATCACTGCGCCGCAAAGGCCACTCGGTCCCGCTGTGGAAGCTTGACCGTGGGTTGAACCGCGATAGAGTGCATCGGCTGCGAAGCGAGCAGCTCTAGGAGGGTCACAATGAACAAAAAGCTTCTGTTGGGCACTAGCGCCTTGTGCGCCGTCGCCATGGCAGCCGCCGCGCAAGCCCAAACGGCTAACGAGCCGATTAAGCTGGGCATCGGCGGCTACCTGCACGCTGCCTACGGCAACATCGTCAGCGAGAACGGCACCAACACCAAGGGCCTGCACCGCGATGATATCAAGCAGGACAACGTCCTCAACATCAAGGGCAGCACCAAGCTCGACAACGGCATCACCGCCGGCGCGAGCATCCAGATCCGCGCCGAGAATTTGAATACGAGCACAACCGCCACGCAAGATGGCAAGACCGGGCTCGACACGATCAAGCGCGCCTATGGCTTTTTGCGCGGTGCATACGGCGAAGTCCGCCTCGGCGACGATGACGACGCACGCCGCCAGATGGCGTTCGCCGCGCCGGTGGCCGCGAGCGGCGATTTCGGCGCCAACTCGCCGGGAACCAACTTCTCCAACAACCCGGTCAGCACGAACTCGACGTTTGCGGTCCTCGCCAACACGTCGCGCACGGACAAGATCGTCTACTTCACGCCGACGATCGCCGGATGGTCACCGCGGCGGCGGCACGAACTCTAGCCGCACCACCGCCGGCCAGGTCTCGAACGAGCTCTCAGCGGCCGGCAACTACAGCGGCAAGTTCGGCGACTTCCAGCTGGATGCCTATACCGGCGTCAGCAGCGGCACGCGCGAAGCCCCTGCGGCGGGCAGCAGCTCGAAGGACAATCCGCTCATCTGGGCAATCGGCAGCGTTGTCGGTTGGGGGCCGTTCAAATTCGGCGGCGCCTACGAAGAGGTCAACAACGCCCGTCAGCCGGCCACCGGCAGTCCCGGACACCTCGACAACAAGACCTTCGATGTCGGTGCCCTCTATGGCATCGGACCGTTCTCCGTCGCATTGGACTGGACGCGCGGCTCGTATAACGGCTTCGCCGGGTCGACGACGGGCGGCTCGCAGGCGGTGCTCAATATCATCAATCTGAACGCCGCCTATGTACTCGGGCCAGGTGTCCAGATCGAAGCCGCGATCGACTACGAAATATACCGGTCGCATGTTACGCCGACAGCAAGTGCCGCGACGCAGAACTACAGCGGACTCGCTCTGATGGCCGGTTACAACTTCACGTTCTAGATAAAGCGGTTTTTCGACCTGAAGGGAGCAGCTTCGGTTGCTCCCTTTTCTTTTTGGCCTGCGGCCGATCTTCATCGTGCGGCGTCTCGTCGCCAGAGATCTCCGCCACTCCCGCCGCCGCAATGGCGGGAAACGGCCGCTGATTGCGGTCGCCTATAAAAGGTTGAGGCGTCTTTATGCCTAGAATTGCCGCCCCGGCTCGTCGCCGGCGCCGGCGATTTACATTGTGGCTGGTTGGCCGGTTGCTTTATTACTTTCCGCGGTGTGGGTTTGTGGAGCCGGCCATGTCAAGAGCCTATCGCGGTCTGTGTGTCGTCGTCCTGCTCGCCGTCGGCGGCTGCGGCAACGTCGAGACGAAGGAGGAATCCTACCACAATCCGAAGTTCGATCCGGATGCGCAAGCCGCCAAGAACGGCTCGCTGTTCGGCGCGGGCGGGATCGACCTCCTCGGCGGCGGCAAGTCGACCGACCAAGGTGGCGGCGGGGGCGGCGGCATCGGCGTCAACTCGTTCCTCTGGCGCGCCTCGCTCGACACGCTCGCCTTCATGCCGCTCGCCTCGGCCGATCCCTTTGGCGGCGTCATCATCACCGACTGGTACTCGCCGCCGGAAACCCCCGACGAGCGCTTCAAGGTCAACGTCTTCATCCTCGATCGTCAGCTGCGCAGCGACGGCGTGCGCGCCGCCGTCTTCCATCAGCACCACGACGCCAACGGCGCCTGGACCGACGCCAGCGTCGAGGCGACGACCCAGCTCGATCTCGAGAATGCCATCCTGACCCGCGCCCGCCAGCTGCGCGTCAACACGGCGCTGAAATAGGGGTTCATCGGGTTTCCGCTGCATCTCGATCTAGCGTCCCTCAAGACGCCGCAAGGCGGCTCCTCGGGACAGACAGCAGCCGTCTCGAAGGGCGCAACGATCGCGCTCCCGGCGGTATCTTTGGCTAATCAGCAGGAAAGGCGCGATGTCGCGCTATAGTTTCAAGGAAACCGAGAGGAAGTGGCAGGCGGTTTGGCAGGAGCGCCGCGCCTTCAACGTCGCCGCCGATCCGTCGCGGCCGAAATACTACGTCCTCGAGATGTTCCCCTACCCCTCCGGCAAGCTGCATGTCGGGCACGTGCGCAACTACACGATGGGCGACGTGGTGGCGCGCTACAAGCGGGCGCAGGGCTTCAACGTGCTGCACCCGATGGGCTGGGATGCCTTCGGACTGCCGGCCGAGAACGCCGCCATCGCCAGCAAGGTGCATCCGGCCGACTGGACCTACGAGAACATCGCCACCATGCGCGGGCAGTTGAAGCGCATGGGTCTCACCTATGATTGGGAGCGTGAGATCGCGACCTGCCACCCGGAATATTACCGGCACGAGCAGAAGATGTTCATCGACTTCCTCGCCGCCGGCCTCGCCTATCGCAAGGAATCGTGGGTCAACTGGGACCCGGTCGACCAGACGGTGCTGGCCAACGAGCAGGTGGTCGACGGCCGCGGCTGGCGCACCGGCGCGCTCGTCGAGAAGCGCCTGCTTTCGCAGTGGTTCCTGCGCATTACCGAATTCGCCGAAGATCTACGTGCGGCGCTCGACGGGCTCGACCGCTGGCCGGAGCGCGTCCGGCTCATGCAGGAGAACTGGATCGGCCGCTCCGAGGGCGCGCGCGTCTTCTTTCCCCTGAAATCCCGCGACGACACGCTGGAGATTTTCACGACGCGCCCGGACACGCTGTTCGGCGCCTCGTTCTGCGCCGTCGCGCCGAACCATCCGCTCGCCCAGTCGCTCGCGCCGCGGGATCCCGCCCTCGCTACCTTCATCGCCGAATGCAATCGCATGGGCACCAGCGAGGCGGTCATCGAGGCGGCGGAGAAGAAGGGCCACGACACTGGCCTCCGCGCCGTGCATCCGCTCGACAAGACCATCGAGCTGCCGGTCTACGTCGCCAATTTCGTGCTCATGGAGTACGGCACCGGCGCCGTCTTCGGCTGTCCGGCGCATGATCAGCGCGATCTCGAATTCGCCCGCAAATACGGGCTTCCGGTGCGCCCGGTCGTGCTGCCGAAGGGTGTCGACGCCGCGCATTTCACGATCGGCGATACCGCCTATCTCGAGGACGGCACCATCTTCAACTCCGGTTTCCTCGACGGGCTCTCGGTCGCGGCCGCCAAGCGCGCCGTCGGCGAGCGCCTCGAGGAGCTCGGCGCCGGCCAGCGCACGACGATCTATCGCCTGCGCGACTGGGGCGTCTCGCGGCAGCGCTATTGGGGCTGCCCCATTCCGGTGATCCATTGCCCGGCTTGCGGCAGCGTGCCGGTGCCGGAGAGCGCGCTGCCGGTGACCTTGCCGGACGATGTGAGCTTCGACCGGCCGGGCAATCCGCTCGCCCATCACCCGAGCTGGAAACATGTCACCTGCCCGCGCTGCGGCGGCAAGGCGGAGCGCGAGACCGATACGCTCGACACCTTCTTCGAATCGTCGTGGTATTTCCTGCGCTATTGCTCGCCGCGCTCGGACAAGGCATTCGAGCCGGCCGAGGTCGCCTATTGGATGCCGGTCGATCAGTATATCGGCGGCGTCGAGCACGCCGTGCTGCATCTCCTCTATTCGCGCTTCTTCATCCGTGCGCTGCGCAAATGCGGCTATCTCGATTTCGACGAGCCCTTCGCCGGTCTCTTCACCCAAGGCATGGTCTGCCACCAGACCTATCAGGATGTGGACGGCAACTGGCTCTTCCCCGAGGAGATTGCGGTGCAGGATCCCGACGGGGTCCCACGTGACACCAAGGGTCGCCCGGTCGTCACCGGCCGTCTCGAGAAGATGAGCAAGTCGAAGAAGAACGTCGTCGGGCTCGACGGTATCGTCGACGAATACGGCGCCGACACGGCCCGCCTCTACCTCCTTTCCGACAGCCCGCCGGAGCGTGATCTCGAATGGACGGATGACGGCATCGAGGGCATCTGGCGCTACGTCAACCGGCTGTGGCGCATGATCACCGAGCCGGCGGTGGCGTTGCCACCGCCGGGCGCCGCGATCCCCGACGAGCTCGACCCGGCGGCGCGCGCCGCGCGCCATGCCATTCATCGCACGATCGCCGCGGTGAGCGAGGATCTCGACAAGTTTCGCTTCAACCGCGGCGTCGCCCATATCCGCGAGCTGACCAACCTGCTCGAGACGCTGAACGACGGTTCGATGGGGACCGCCGCCGTGTTGCGCGAGGGATTCGAAACAGCGGTGCAGCTTTTCGGTCCGATGATGCCGCATCTCGGCGAGGAGCTGTGGCACCAGCTCGGTCACGCGACGCTGCTCGCCGATCAGCCTTGGCCGAAGGCGGATCCGGCGCTCACCGTCGAGGACAGCGCGACGCTGGCGGTCCAAGTCAACGGCAAGCTGCGCGGCACGCTGATGTTGGCACGCGATGTCGATGCCGCGACGGCGGAGTCCGCCGCGCTCGCCCTCCCCGCCGTCCAGCGCTTGCTCGACGGCCGCGCACCGCGCAAAATCATCATCGTGCCGAATCGGATCATCAATGTCGTCGCGTGACGGCGGGCGGGAGTTCTGGTCGCGCGAGAAGTGGCGTAACCGAAGGCTCTGGCCCGCCGTGCTCCTCCTCGCCTCCTTCGTGGTCGCCGGCTGCGGCTTCCATCCGCTTTATGGCGATCGCGGCGACGGCACGTTCGACGCCGACCTCGCCGCCATCTCGGTGACGCCGATCTCCGAGCGCATCGGCCAAATTCTCGCCAACTCGCTGCGCGACAGCTTCAATCCGACAGGCGCCAAGGTTCCGACGCGCTACGTCCTCACCGTCGTGCTGTCGACATCGGCGGGCGACTACGCCATTCGCAAGGACGGCACGGCGTCGCGTGAGCTGCTGACCGTCGTCGGCAGTTTCAATCTCTACGAGGCGGGGAACGAGAGGCCGGTCCTCAGCGGCGCGGTGCGGGCCAACGATTCCTACGATGTCGGCGAGAGCGAGTATTCGGTCATCGTCGCCAATAATGACGCGCGGACGCGTGCGGCCCAGGACATCAGCGCCGATATCCGCAACCGCGTCGCGCTCTATTTCCGCCGACGCACCGCGAAATCCTGATGCGGTCCGGCTTCGGATCATGAAGATCCCAGCCAATCGTCTTGCCGAGTTCCTGCGCCGGCCGCCGGCCGAAATTCGCGCCGCCTTGTTCTACGGTCCCGATAGCGGTCAGGTGAGGGAGCGGGCGGATCGACTGACGGCGGCGATCTGCGCCGATATCAAGGATCCGTTTCGGATCGCCGAGCTGTCGCCGGCCGTCCTCGCCGCCGATCCGGCGCGGCTTGCCGACGAGGTGGCGGCGATGAGCCTGGTCGGCGGCCGCCGGGTCGTGCGCATTCGCGATGCGACTGACGGGCTGAGCGCGCTGCTCGGCGAGGCCTTGGCGAGCGCGCGCGGCGACACGCTCATCGTCATCGAGGCCGGCGATCTCGCCGGACGCTCAAGCCTGCGCAAACTCTGCGAGACGAAATCGCGCGCGGCATGCGTTGCCTGCTATGCCGACTCGCCGCGCGATCTCGCCGACATCATCCGGGAGATGTTCGCTGCGCGCCGCATTGCCGTCAGCGCTGACGCCCAAGCCTATCTCGTCAGCCATCTCGGCGGCGACCGGCTGGTGACGCGCCAGGAGCTGGAAAAGCTCGCGCTTTACGTCGGGGATGGTGGTCGCGTCGAATTCGCCGACGCGGTGGCCTGCGTCGGCGACACGGCGGGGCTGTCGGTCGAGGAGCTGGTCTATGCCGCTGCGGATGGCGAGCCCGCCAAGCTCGAGGGCGCGCTGTTGCGCTGCCTGCAGGAAGGTCAGGCGCCGATCAGCATCCTGCGCGCGGCGATGCGCCACTTCCAGCGGCTTCACCTCGCCGCCGCACTGGTCGCCGCGGGCGGCACGGCGGACGAGGCGGCGCGCGCGATGCGGCCGCCGATCTTTTACAAATTCGCCGAGCGCTTCAAGGCGCAGCTCGCGATCTGGCCGCCGCGGCGCGTCGCCGGCGCGCTCGAGCGGTTGACCCGCGCCGAGCTTGACAGCAAGCGCACCGTGCTGCCGCAGGAAACCGTCGCACGCGAAGCGCTCTTCGCCATCGCCCGGGCGGCGCGCGCGCGGGCTTAGGATTCGAGGCTTAACAATCGCGCCAAGGTCATCTGATTGCCCCCTCTCCCGCACTGCGGGAGAGGGCGGCGAGCGCAGCGAGCCGGGTGAGGGTTTGCGCGGCGCACAGCGCATCCAAGCAATGTCACAATGGCGCCGTCATTGTCGAAACGGAGTCTTCGACGCGGCCCTCACCCTCCCGCCAGCGGCGGGTCCCTCCCTCTCCCGCGATGCGGGAGAGGGGCCAGCGTCTCGTCATCGGTTGGTTCGATTACTTCGCATCAGATCCTTAGCCGCGCGCCTCTGCCGGCTCGTGCTTCAGGCGGCGCAGCACCTCGTCGAGCTGTTCCAGGGTGCGATAGTGGATGGTCAGCGCGCCGCCGGCGCCGGCGAAGCTGACCGTCACCTTGAGGCCGAGAAGGTTGGCAAGATCGCGCTCGAGCGCGACAATGTCGGCGTCCTTTGCCGGTGTTGTCTTGTGACGCGCCGTCTTGCCCGTTTTTGCGAGATGCTCGGCCTGGCGCACATTGAGGCCGCGGCGGACGATCTCGCGCGCCAGGCCCTCGGGATCGGCAGCATTGAGCAAGGCGCGCGCGTGGCCGGCGGTGAGCGCGCCGCTTTCGACGAGCGCGCGCACCGGGTCAGGCAGGGCGAGCAGCCGCATCATGTTGGCGACGTGGCTGCGGCTCTTGCCGACCGCCTGGGCGAGCGCCTCCTGGGTATGGGCGAACTCCTCCATCAGCCGGCGATAGCCTTCCGCCTCCTCGAGCGCGGTGAGATCCTCGCGCTGGATGTTTTCGACCAACGCGATTTCGAGCGCGGAGCGGTCGTCGAGATCCTTGACGACGACCGGCACTTCGTGGAGCTGCGCCAGCTGCGCGGCGCGCCAGCGCCGCTCGCCGGCGATGATCTCGTAGTGGTTCGCGGCATCGCTGCGCGGCCGCACGAGCAGCGGCTGGAGGATGCCCTTCTCGCGGATCGACTCGGCGAGGGCGCGCAGCGCGTCGTCGTCGAAGCGGTGGCGCGGCTGGAATCGTCCGGCGCGCAGGAATCCGATCGGCACGGTCTTGCCGGCGGTCTGGCGATCGGCGGTGTCAAACTCGGCGCCAGCCTCACCGAACAGCGCGGAAAGTCCGCGGCCGAGATTGCGCCGCTTGCCCTCTTCGCTCACCGCATCGCCCCCCTCGCCGATACCCCCGCCGACATCCCCGCGGACATCCCCGCGGACATCCATCGTCATGCGACCCCCATCATGCGCGCAGTGCCTGTTCGCGCCGCAGCACCTCGCTCGCGAGGTGGATATAGGCCTGCGCGCCGGCGGAACGAAAATCGTAGATCAGCACCGGCTTGCCATGCGAGGGCGCCTCGGAGATCCGCACGTTGCGCGGAATGACCGTGTCATAGACCTTGTCGCCGAAATGGTCGCGCACGTCGGCCGCGACGAGATCGGAGAGATTGTTTCGCTTGTCGAACATGGTGAGGACGACGCCCTGGATTTCGAGCTCGGGGTTGAGCGAGCGTTTGACCCGCTCGACGGTGCGGACGAGATGGCTCAACCCCTCCAATGCATAGAACTCGCATTGCAGCGGCACTAGTACTGCGTGTGAAGCGACGAGCGCGTTCAGGGTGAGCAGACCGAGCGAGGGCGGGCAGTCGATCAGGACGTAGTCATAAGCGCCGGCGATCCCGACGAGGGATTTACGCAGCTGGAATTCGCGCTCGGCAATCTCGACCAGCTCGATCTCGGCGCCGGAAAGGTCGACCGAGGAGGAGACCAGCGACAGCAGCGGGATCGGCGTCGTTACCGCCGCGTCGATTACCGAGACACCGCTGAGCAACACGTCGTAGCTGGTGACCCGTCGGTTCTGTCGCGTGATGCCGAGGCCGGTGCTGGCATTGCCCTGGGGGTCGAAATCGATCAGCAGGACGCGTTTCTTCACCGCGGCAAGCGCCGTCGCGAGGTTGACCGCCGTCGTCGTCTTGCCGACCCCGCCCTTCTGGTTGACGATCGCAAGAATGCGCGGCTGCGTCACGCTGCCCGGGATTGCCGCCCGGCCGAAAGGCGCTTCAAGCGGTGCCGCGATGCTCTGCACGGGTCACCTGTTCCAATCGCAGCACGGTTCCGGAGGGATCCGAAACGCTTGGGTGGAGCGTTGCGCGCATCTTCCACGCTTTGCGTGCCGCGGTCAATTCCTCGCCGACCGACTTTCCCTTCGGAAGCAACAAAATCGTGTGGATATCTACGAATTCGAACGCTTGATCTAGTAGGTCAGGGAGAAGAGCGAAGGCGCGCGCCGTGATGACATCGGCACTGAACGGCCGGCATTTCTCGAGCCGCTTGGCATGGATTTCGACCGCGGCTCCGGTGATCCGCGCCGCTTCCCGCAGAAAGACGCATTTGCGCTGGTCCGCCTCGACGAGATGAACGGTCGGGACGCCAAGCACTGCAAGGACCAGCCCCGGGAGCCCGGCGCCGCTGCCGATATCGAGGAGAACCCGGGCGCGCGGCGGAATCAGCGGAAAGAGCTGGGCCGAATCGAGAATATGACGCCGCCAGATGTCGCCGACAGTGCGCGGCCCGATGAGATTGATGCGCCGATTCCAGG
>WNFC01026005.1_pt1 | contig 10460 bp, 7 predicted proteins | sample 5400541 | NCBI WGS metagenome assembly WNFC01 (sample SAMN13153342, study PRJNA577476) | soil metagenome | isolation source: 120 cm saprolite under Douglas fir tree site 2 hole 2 replicate 1 | place: USA:California | collected 2015-04-18
AACCATCTCGAGATCCGCCGTTCCTCAGCCTCCCTGCGGGGAAGCGAAACCGGCATTCGCGAGCTTCCCATCGTTTCCAAGTACATCGACACCTCGACCTGCATCGGGTGCAAGGCGTGCGAGGTTGCCTGCCAGGAATGGAACGATCTGAAGACCCAGAATACGCACCAGACCGGCACCTACCAGACGATGCCGGCGACGGCGCCTGACTACTGGAACCTGATCCGCTTCGAGGAGCGCGAACAGGAAAATGGCGGCCTCACCTGGTTGATGCGCAAGGACCAGTGCATGCACTGCGCCGATCCAGGCTGCCTTGCCGCATGTCCCGCGCCCGGTGCGATCGTCCAGTACACGAACGGGATCGTCGATGTGAATCCCGACCAGTGCATTGGCTGCGGCTTGTGCGCCACCGGTTGTCCGTTCGACATTCCCAAATTCCACGAGACGTCGGGGAAAATGGCGAAGTGCACGCTGTGCGTGGATCGGGTCGAGGTCAGCCTCGAGCCGGCTTGCGTCAAGTCGTGCCCGACCGGTTGCCTCCAATTTGGAACAAAGCAGGACATGGTCGCCGCGGGGCAACGCCGGGTTGCGCAGCTCAAGGAGAACGGATTCGCCAACGCGGCGCTCTATGATCCGCCCGGCGTCAAGGGCACCGGGGTAGTCACCGTGTTGGCTCACGGCGATCATCCGGAGTGGTATGGCCTTCCCCGCGACCCTCACGTCCCCTGGACGGTCAAGTTCTCCAAATCCATCCTCAGGCCCTTGGGATTTATCGCGATCTTCGGAACGATCGCCGGCGTCTTCGGGCACTTCATGCGCCATGGTCCAAAGAATCCGCCAGAGGGGGGACCAGGCGCGGAAAATCGCGTCTGACCCAGAAAGGCAGAGTAGATGAGCGACATTTCGACTCGTGCTCCAGTTGGTCCAGTGGCCCCAGTTGCTCCGGTCCATGAGACGGCTGATGCGGCAGTGATCAAGGGGCGCCACTCCGAAAACGTGGTCGTCGGCGAAGAGATCGTCCGCCACTCAATGCTCTCTCGCGTGATTCACTGGAGCGTCGCGGTTTCGATGGGGATCTGCCTGCTGACCGGCCTTCCAATCTGGACGCCGATTTTCGGCTGGATGGCATTCCTCTTTGGCGGCCTTCAAGTTTGCCGCTGGCTCCACCCCTGGGTCGGGATCTTCTTTTTCGCCTCGTCGGTGGTGATGTTTTTCCACTGGGCGAGGCAAATGTGGCTCAGCAAGAGCGATTGGGCCTGGATCGGGCCGAGGCTCTTCTCTTACATGAAGAGCGAGACGGATGACTCTCAGGTCGGCAAGTACAACGGCGGGCAGAAGATCTTCTTTTTTACCTCGGCGCTCGCGGCTCTGGCTCTGGTGCTCTCCGGCGTGGTGCTCTGGTTCCCGCTAAGCTTCGGACAGGGCTTGAGAGAGCTAAGCTGGATCCTCCACGACCTCACCTTCATCCTGTTTACCGCGTCGATCATCGGCCACATCTACCTGGGCACTGCTTCGGAACCGGGGACCTTCTCGGCGATGACCCGGGGTGCAGTCAGCAAGAAGTGGGCGCGCTTCCATCACCCCCGGTGGTATCGCGAAGTGACCGGTGAAGAGTCGCGGCGACGCTAAGGGACCGGTCGAGACTGCCTTCGAAGGACGCGCCCGGCGCGCTGAGCTGCTGGCGGGAGAATCGGCTTCGACTTCGGCGGTGGCGCCGCTGCGCTTTGCGGGGGGGCTGTACCGCGTTCAAGGAGCGATCGCCGGCGCAATCCAGGCCCAAAGCGCGACGCGCCCGCTGACCGGTTCGCTCGCCCGCGACGCGGACGTCGTTCTCCGGGAGGCGCCGCGGCTTTTTCAGTACGTCCGCGAATCCGCGCCGGAAGCCCTGGCGAAGGAAGCGCTCGCTCGAAACAAAGACGACGCCTCCGTCGCCCGCTCGCGAATTCTGGTCTACTGGGGGGACGAAGTTGCCTCCCAGGGAGACTACCTTTCCCGGGCAGTCCTTCGCCCCTATGTCGAGGTCCTCTCCGCGCTTCAGATCAGTCCGGACCGGTTGCACCGGAGCGGCCGCTGTCCCTTTTGCGGCGGGCCGGCGTGGATCAGCGCTCGCCGCTCCGACTCTGGAATGGACGGCGCTCGACGCCTTCTAGGGTGCGCGCTTTGCGGCAGGGAATGGCAGTTCAATCGCGGCCGCTGCCCCTGCTGCTCCGAGGAGGAGCCGAAGAAGCTGCCCTCCTTTCAAAGCGATGCGCATCCCTCCGTGCGGATCGAGGCCTGCGAGACCTGCCATCGCTATCTGAAATCGATCGACCAGACCCTCGATGCCCGGTCCATTCCCGAGGTGGACGACCTGGTCTCGTTGGCGATGGATGTCTGGGCCCTCGAAGAGGGCTATATCCGGCTGGAGCCTGGCCTGGCGGGCGTTTGATCAGCCGAGCTGTGGCGATACCGGATCCGCCTCGCCCGGTTTCGGGAGGAGCGCTTGGTACGCCCGGGCGAGCCTCTCCTGTGGCCAGCCGAGGAAGATTCCCTCCCCGCGGTAGTGAATCTCCTGGGCGTTCACTTCCACCAGAACGATTGCTCCGTCCCCACCCGGCGAGGACGCCTCGAGCTTCCACGCCGCCCGGGTGACCTGACTCATGCGGGACCGGACGTTGACGCGCTCGAGCGGTTTCGCCACCACGCCGCTCAGCCCGTCCAGGTTCTCCTGCTCAACTGCGTTGCTCAACGTCCACCTCCGAGAAAAGACGTGCCGCCTCTGTCTCCTCAAATCGAAAATCGGGCGGCACCTGTCAACCCCTTTTACATCAGATTTGGCAAGACAATTGGTACCGGCAGAACAGTCGTCAAATGGAGCTGCGATGTCTTCGACTTCGCCATCGCTACAACTGATATGCAGTTGCCTTTCCGCCTTGGACCGTGGTTTGCGCACGGCTTACCGATGTAGAGAGAGGATGTCGCTGAGGTGAGAAACGACCATTACTCGCTGCCCCCGCGCCTCTGGAGCCGCGTTTCCGCGGTCCTCGACGACTGGGACCGCTCCGGAAAGGTGGCCCGCCTCTGGGCAGGCGATCCTTCGTTGTGGACCGGTCGCGACGAGAAATCCTGGCTGGGATGGCTGAACATTGTCCAAGAACAGTTCCTCCACCTGGAGCCGCTGCTCGATTTCTCCGGGGAAGTAAGACGATCCAAGTATTTTCGACACGCGCTGCTGATGGGAATGGGCGGGTCCACTCTTTTCCCGGAGGTGCTCGCCCGAAGCTTCGGCTCGTCGGAACAATTTCCGCAGATGCTCGTCCTCGATTCGACGGTGCCCGCCCAGGTCAAGGCGTTCGAGGAGACGATCGATTTCGACCACACGCTCTTCATCGTCTCGAGCAAGTCCGGTACCACGCTGGAGCCGAACATCTTCATGCGGTACTTCTTGCAGCGCACCAGGGAAACCGTCGGTGCGGCCGAGGCTCCCCACCGGTTCATTGCGATCACCGACCCCGGCTCTCAGCTTCATCGGGTCGCCGAGGCAGAAGGGTTCCGGCACATTTTTTTCGGCGTCCCGTCGATCGGTGGCCGGTACTCGGCGCTGTCGAACTTCGGCATGGTTCCCGCGGCGACGATGGGTCTGGATCTCCGCCAGCTGCTCAGCCGGGCGGAGGAGATGGTCCAGAGCTGTTCGGAGAATGTCGCCGCAAAGGAGAATCCGGGCGTGCTTCTGGGCGCCGTGCTCGGTGCGCTGGGCAAGGAAGGGCGGGACAAGGTCACGCTGATTGCTTCCCCTGGGATTCGCGGGCTCGGGGCCTGGTTGGAGCAGCTGCTGGCGGAATCCACCGGCAAGAATGGCATCGGATTGATCCCGGTGGATGGCGAGAAGCCCGCTTCGCCCGAGGTCTACGACGAGGATCGCCTCTTCGTCTACTTGCGATTGGCCTCGTCGCCCGACGCCGAGCAGGACCGCGCCGTCGATGCATTGAGCAGGGCCGACCAACCGGTGGTCACTCTGGCCCTGCGCGACACCTTCGACATGCCGCAGGAACCGCCGCTTTTCGAAGTGGACGGGATCCAACTGTTCGCCGATCCGAATCTAGCAGCCATCCTCCCCAGCGGAAGTCCGGGTGGGCTCGCCGGGATTCTCAAGGCTCACCTCGACCGTTCATCGGTGGGGGACTATTTCGCGCTGATCGCGTATCTGCCGATGAACGAAGCGATCGAGCGCAGGCTCCAATCGATCCGCCATCCCGTGCGCGACCTTCGACATCTGGCAACCTGCCTCGGCTTTGGTCCTCGCTTCCTGCATTCCACCGGACAGGCATACAAGGGCGGGCCGAACGAAGGCGTTTTCATCCAGATCACCAGCGACGATCCGATCGACCTTCCGGTGCCGGGGCAAAAGTATTCTTTCGGAGTGGTAAAGACCGCTCAAGCCCGGGGCGACTTTCGCGTTCTCGTCGAGCGTGACCGGCGAGCGTTGCACGTCCATCTCGGGCGGAACTTTGAAGCCGATCTTACGACCTTCGAGCGGGCAATGGCGGAGGCCCTCAAGTAACCCGAACGGGTGCCCCTCAGGCGATAGGAGACAAGAATGACGAAAGTGAGTGAGTGAGATGGCGGCGGCCCAGTCTTCGTCGCCAGATCGAGTGGCGGATCCTTGCGTGGTGGTCATCTTCGGCGCCCTCGGTGACCTGACCAAGCGAAAGCTGCTGCCCTCGCTGTGCAACCTCGCCAACTACGGAACGCTGCCAAAAGAATTCGCGATTGTCGGGGTTGCTCGAAGGGAGCTTGGCGAGGCGCAGTTTCGGGAGCAGATGCGAAAGGAAATCGAGCAATTCGGTTCGCTGATCGACCGCAAGACCTGGGCTCAGCTGGAGGAGAAGCTCTACTATGTCCGCGGCGACTTTCAATCGGCGGAAACCTTCCAAAGGCTCAAACAGAAGTTGACGGAGCTCGCAGCGAAGCACCAGACCGGCGGCAACGTCTTGTTCTACCTGGCGACTCCTCCGGATGCGTTCGCGGAAATCGTCCGGCAGCTCGGAGAGGCCGGCCTGGCCAAACCCGAGGGTGGGTTTTGGCGCAGGGTGATCATCGAAAAACCGTTCGGCCGCGACCTCGAGTCGGCGATGGAATTGAACGGGAAGTTGCGGGCAGTTCTGGGGGAGGAGCAGATCTATCGGATCGATCATTACCTCGGAAAGGAGACGGTTCAGAACGTGATCGTCTTCCGCTTCGCCAATGGAATGTTCGAGCCGATCTGGAATCGCCGTTACATCGATCACGTTCAGATCACCGTGGCGGAGAAGCTCGGCGTCGAAGGACGAGGTGCCTACTACGATCAGGCCGGCGTGATGCGCGACATGATCCAGAACCATATGTTTCAGCTCCTCACCCTGGTGGCGATGGAGCCTCCGATCACTTTCGCGGCGGAGGCGGTGCGCAACGAGAAGTTCAAGGTGCTCCAGGCAATTCGTCAGCTCGGCAGCGAAGAGGTGCTGGCGAAGACCGTCCGAGGTCAGTACGGGGCTGGATTCATCGAGCGGGAGAAGGTCCCCGCCTACCGCAGCGAGCCCAACGTCTCGCCGACCTCGCGCACCGAGACGTTCGCCGCGCTCAAGCTCGAGGTGGAGAATTGGCGTTGGGCCGGCGTTCCCTTCTATCTGCGCTCGGGCAAGCGCCTGATCCGGCGAGAGACGACGATCGTGATCCAGTTCCGGCGCCCCCCGCTTTTACTTTTCGAGAGGGAAGGCGTGGGGGAGATCGAGCCGAATCGATTGGTGATCGAGATCCAGCCCCACGAGCACATCAGCATCCACGTCAAGGCGAAGAAGCCGGGGACGGCCGCCGAACCCGCAGCGGTCAAGTTGGACTTCAGCTACAAGGATCTGGGTCAATCAGAAGAGGCCACCGGTTACGAGCGCCTGCTCTACGATGCGATGATCGGTGACACCACCCTCTTTCAGCGCGAGGACATGGTGGAGGCGGCCTGGAGGGTCGCCACTCCCATCCTCGACGTCTGGTCCACGCTTCCGCCCCGCGATTTTCCAAATTACGCCGCCGGCACCGAAGGGCCCGTGGCAGCGGCTGACCTCATCGAACGCGACGGTCGCAAATGGGTGAACGGTGGGTAGGTCCCTGTTGAACGATCGATGATCCTCTCCGCGGATATCGGCGGCACCAAGACGAACGTCGCGCTGTTTGCGGCCCAAGGCAAGGGCTTGCGCCGGGTGGCGCTGGAGACCTACGCCAGCCGGGAGCACCGGAGCCTGGACGAGATCATCGATCAGTTCCTCGCGATTCACGACGGTCGAATCTCCCGGGCCTGCTTTGGCGTGGCTGGTCCGGTGAAGCAGGGGAGAAGCGAAACGACCAACCTCGCCTGGGTGGTGGATTCCGCCCGATTGGCGCACAAGCTCGGGCTGAAGAGGGTGGGATTGCTCAACGATATGGAGGCGACCGCCTGGGGAATTGCGGCGCTCAAACCCCGGGACATCGAGGTCATCAACCCCGGCAGCGCCGACCCGAAAGGCAACGCGGCGGTGATCGCGGCGGGTACTGGTCTGGGCGAGGCCGGCCTGCAGTGGAATGGCATGGAGCACTTGCCCTTCGCCTCCGAGGGCGGTCATTCGGATTTCGCGCCGCGAACTGAGCTGGAGGTAGAGCTTCTGCGATACTTGATGCAGCAGTTCGGCCGGGTCAGCTACGAACGCGTCGTCTCCGGTCCAGGATTGCACAACATCTACGGGTTCTTCCGGGACATCAAGAAGGCGGAAGAGCCGGCCTGGCTGGGCGAGGAGCTCTCCCAGGGAGATCCGGCGGCGGTTATTTCCCGCGTCGCGCTCGAGGGTCGCGCGTCGATATGCGAACAGGCGCTCAACCAGTTCGTGCAAATCTACGGAGCGGAGGCGGGCAACCTCGCGCTGAAGATGATGGCCACTGCGGGCGTTTACCTGGGCGGGGGAATTGCGCCCAAAATCGCTGAACGTCTCAAGAGCGGAGATTTTCTGGAGGCGTTCTTTTCGAAGGGACGCTTGCGCCCACTGATGGAACAGGTGCCGGTGCGGATCATCCTCAATGATGGGGCTGCGCTGCTCGGCGCGGCGAGGTGGGCGTTGCGCCAGGGTCCGGCGGGTTGGCGAATTCACCCCGGGCGTTCCGCGGTCCGCCGGCGTCCGATCCGAGAGTCGGCCAGGCGCGGGTGAGAACGCGGCTGTCTCCCCAGACGAGAACCCGACCCGGAGCGCTTTTCGGCTCAAGCGATTCAGCCCAGGAAAGGGTCGCTCGTCTGGCTTACGGATCGACCCGCGGCAAGCCGCCTGCATCGCTCGTTCTAGCTGGAAGGGGTCGGTGCCTCGCGCGATCGCGGGCAGCCTCTTCGATGCAGCGCACGACGAGCGCTGTCCAACCCGTCTGGTGCGAAGCGCCGAGCCCGCGCCCGTTGTCGCCGTGAAAGTATTCGTGGAACCAGAGCATCTCCCGCCAGTGTGGATCCCGGGACAATCGCGGGTCGGAACCGAAGCAGGGGCGAAGGCCACTTGAATCCGGCAAGAAGAGCTTCGCCAGGCGCCCGCTCAAATCGCGGGCCACCTCCAACAAGCTCATCCATTTTCCCGACCCTGTCGGGCATTCCACCTGGAACGAATCGCGGTAGAAGTGATGGTAGCGCTCCAGTGCCTCGATCAGCAGATAGTTCAAGGGGAACCAAACCGGACCTCGCCAGTTGGAGTTTCCTCCGAACAGCCCGCTGCTCGATTCGCCGGGCTCGTAAGCGACCTGCCGCTGTTCGGCTCCGATCCGTTGATTGTAGGGCATGGTCTGGTGGATCTTCGACAAGGAGCGAACTCCGTAGGGGGAGTAGAACTCCTTCTCGTCCAGCGCATAACGCAGCAGGCGTTGGAGTCGTTCACGCGATGGGAGCGCAAGGAGCAGGTGCTCGCCATGGGTCGGACTCTGACCCGGCAACAGATAGGTGATGTCGCGGGTAAGATCTCTTCGGTTTTCAAGGAACCACTTCATCCGTTTCTTGAAGCCGGGCAGACGATCGACGACCCGGCCCTCGAGCGGTTCCACCGCGAGGAGTGGGATGAGCCCGACGGCCGACCGGAGTCGCAAGGGAATCGCGGCGCCGTCGACGCGCAGAAGGTCGTAGTAGAAGCCATCTTCTTCGTCCCATAGGCCCATCCCACCCAGCGAATTGATCGCGTCCGCAATCGCGACGAAGTGCTCGAAGAACTTCGAAGCAATGTCGTCGTAGGCGACGTCCTCCCGCGCAAGCTCCAGCGCGATGGCGAGCATGGTGGCGCAGTAGAAGCCCATCCATGCGGTACCGTCGGCTTGATCCAGCTCGAAACCGGGCTGCAGCTTGGACCGATCGAAAACTCCGATGTTGTCCAAACCGAGAAAACCGCCGGCGAACAGGTGCCTTCCCGCGGCATCCTTCCGATTGACCCACCAGGTGAAGTTGAGAAGAAGCTTTTCAAAAGCCCGAATCAGAAAGCGCCGGTCCCGCTTGCCCTTGTTCGCGGCGATCTTGTACACGCGCCAAACGGCCCAGGCGTGCACCGGTGGATTGGCGTCGGAGAGGTCGAACTCATAGGCGGGAATCTGCCCGTTGGGGTGCATGTACCACTCGCGGAGCAAGAGGATGAGCTGCTCCTTGGCGAGCTCCGGATGGATCGTCGCCAGGGGGACCATGTGAAAGGCCAGGTCCCAGGCGGCGAACCACGGATATTCCCATTTGTCCGGTACCGAGAGGACGTCGCGGTTGTAGAGGTGCGTCCAATCGTGATTGCGGCCGAGTTTGCGCTTCTCCGGCGGCCGCGGCTGCGCCGGATCTCCTTCCAGCCAGGCTTTCACCTCGTAGTGATAGAACATCTTCGACCAGAGCAGCCCGGCGTAGGCCTGGCGGACGACGCGCTGCTCCTCCTCTTCGAGAAGAGGACTGATCCGCGCCGCGTAGAATGCGTTGGCTTCGGCGATCCGCCGCTCGAAGACGGCGTCGAACTCGGGGCCAAATGGATCGGCCGCAGAGCCCACGTCCTCTGACAGGCGGAGCCGTACGATGGTCTGCGCGCGCGCGGGCACTTCGAGCACCGAATACAAGGCGGCTTTCGTTCCCGCACTCTCGGAATTGACCGCGGTCGAATCCCCGTTCACGACGAAGAGGTTGAATCCGTCCTTGGTCCCTCGGCCTTCGTTTTTTCCGCCGAAGAGCCGCTTGGCATTGGTCTGATTCTCGGTGAACAGCAGGCGGACCGGAGAGGAGCCGGCACTCTCCCAGCGGATGCGAAAATTTCCGAGCGTGGCGTGTTGAGCGAGCAAGTCCCGCCCATCCGGGGCGATGCGGGGACGGGGCCAGTAACCCTCTCCGACGCGACCCCATGACCAGCTGTTGCGAAAAGAGAACGTCGGCAACAGGTGCAGCGAAGCAGCCTCTGGCCCGCGATTGGCGACGGTGATCCGGATCAGGATGTCGTCTGGAGTTGCCTTCGCGTACTCGGCGAAGACGTCGAAGTACCGATCCTGATCGAAGATTCCGGTGTCCAGAAGCTCGTACTCGGGCTCGCCTTTCCCTCGCCTCGCGTTCTCCGCGACCAACAGCTGATAGGGGAAGGCTCGCTGCGGATACTTGTAGAGCGCCTTGAGATACGAATGCGTCGGGGTGGAATCGAGATAGAAGTAGCATTCTTTGACGTCCTCGCCGTGATTGCCCTCCGGCCCGGTGAGCCCAAAGAGCCGTTCTTTGAGAAATGGATCCGCGCCATTCCACAGAGTCAGGGAGAAGCAGAGCCGGCACTCGCGGTCGCAGATGCCGAGCAGGCCGTCCTCGCCCCAGCGGTAGGCCCGCCCACTGGAGTGCTCGTAGGGGAAGTCCTTCCAGGATGAGCCACCCTCGGAATAGTCCTCGCGAACGGTTGCCCACTGGCGCTCCGCCAGATAGGGGCCCCAGCGCTTCCAGTTCCTCTCACGCCGGGCATCTTCGGCGAGCCGGACGGACTCCGGATCGAGAGCGGTGCTGTTCATTCTGCTCGTTTAACATCCGAGGATGGATCGCCTTAACAATTCTTCACGCCGATCCGCATCCAATCGCAATACGGCGGCCGGCGGTGGTTGATACATTTGCGTAGACCCATGTCGTTTCGCGTCCTGCTCATCGATGACGACCGGCGCCTGTTCGACCTGTTGCAGACCTATCTGCGCCAGTACAGCGTTGATCTGACCCACGCCCCCGACGGTCCGCGCGGGCTCGCGGCACTTGAAAGCTCGGACTACGACGCGGTTTTGGTGGATGTGATGATGCCGGGGATGGATGGTCTCGAGGTCTGCAAGAGGATTCGTGCCAAGAGCAGCGTTCCGGTGATCATGCTCACCGCCAAAGGGGATGAAACCGACCGCGTGGTGGGCCTGGAACTGGGGGCGGATGATTACGTGGCCAAGCCCTTCGGTCCGCGAGAGCTTCTGGCGCGGCTGCGCGC
>WNFC01031899.1_pt1 | contig 10460 bp, 8 predicted proteins | sample 5400541 | NCBI WGS metagenome assembly WNFC01 (sample SAMN13153342, study PRJNA577476) | soil metagenome | isolation source: 120 cm saprolite under Douglas fir tree site 2 hole 2 replicate 1 | place: USA:California | collected 2015-04-18
GTTGGGCGCGGTTCGGGTTCATGACTGGACCTATCAGGTGCTCGAAGCCGCGCGCGATCTGCACCGGCGTTCGGAGGGAATGTTCGACATCTCGGTTGCACCTGCGCTCCAGAGACTGGGCTTGCTTCCGGGCGCTTCTCCCTCTCCCCGCTTGCGGTGTGAGGGGGCGTTTCCACAAGCTCGGCGCCGGCCAAAGGCCCTCTCACCCGACCCTCACCCCGCAAGCGGGGAGAGGGTGCAGAGAGCTCGCGGCGCGCACGGCCGCATCCAACTCCTCCCCGAAAATCGGGTCCGTTTTGTCGACCCGTCCGTGAAAATCGACCTCGGCGGCATCGCGAAGGGATTTGCAGTCGATCGCGCTGTCGAGGCGCTGCTCCGTCATGGGATCGCGGAAGGGCTGGTCAACGCCGGCGGCGATCTTCGGGTATTCGGACCGCGCAGCCATGCGGTCGATATTCGGGATCCGCGGCAGCCGGACCGCCCGCTCTATCGCGTCGCGCTATGCAATGCAGCGCTCGCGTCAAGCGCTGGCCGGTTCGATCCGGTGCGCTCACACAGCGCGCTCTTCTCCGGCGTCATTGATCCCGCCACTGCGATGCCGGGGCGGGCGATCAGCGGCGCTACGGTCTGCGGACCCGGCTGCATGGTGGCGGACGCACTCACAAAAGTCGTCATGAATGCCGGAGAGGGTGCAGCAGCGATTCTCGAACACTACGGCGCCGATGCGCTGTTCGTCTCTGCGCGCGGCCAAGTCCACATCACCGCCGATTGGAAGAACGAGGTGCACCTTGCGGCTTGAACCCGGCCTTCGCTTCTGGAACTACGCGGTCTTCGCGACGCTGCTCGCCACCGGCGTGATCTGGCTTGTCGCCGACATGCTCAAGACGTCCGCGGACGAGGAGCTTTGGCAGGCGATCGCGGCCAACGTGCTGATGCTCCACGGCATCACCGCCATGATTACCCTTGTCGTGCTAGGCGCCGTCATCGCCCTGCATGTCCGGTATTCTTGGCGCGCCGGAAAAAATCGCATGAGCGGCGCCGTCATGGTGGGGGCGAATGCAGTTCTCGTCATCACGGCGGGGGGACTTTACTACGCGGGTTCGGACCTGTTGCGAACTTTTGCCGCCGATGTGCATATCGCCGTCGGGATCGCCTGGCCGGCCCTGGTGGTTGCCCATGTGGTGCTGGGCCGGCGGACCAGAAAGCGCGCCTACCCAAAGCGGTCCAGGTCTATCGAAATCCCGGCCACTTTGCAGACCGTCACGTTTTCAGAAGATCGCGGATCTCGGTGAGCAATTCCACCTCGCGCGACGGCTTCGGCGGCTCGGCCGGCTTGGCGGCTTCCGTCTTTTGCAACCTGGCCAATCCCCGAATCGCGAGGAACAACACAAACGCGATGATCAGGAAATTGATGACGATCGTGAGGAAGTTGCCCCAAGCGAGGACTGCCCCCTGCTTCTTGGCGTCCGCCAATGCCGGGGCGGTGACCTTCGACGACAGCCCGATGAAGTAGTTCGAGAAGTCGAGCCCGCCGGTGATGGCGCCGATGATCGGCATGATGACATCGCCGACAAGCGAACTCACGATGGCGCCGAAAGCAGCTCCGATGATCACGCCAACGGCGAGATCGACCACGTTGCCGCGCAGGGCAAATTTCTTGAAATCCTCGATCATGGATTGTCCCTTCTTGAAAGGTAGCAGAATGGCGATTGCCGCGTGCGCCGACCCTCTCTTCTCCCTACTCCCCGCTTGCCATCAGGGCGTTTACGCCCGTCTTCGACGGGCTATGGAGAGGGTCGAGGTGAGGGGGCCTCTCCACGGGTTTGGCTTTGCGGAAGAGGCGACCTCATCAGCCTGCGACAAGAAGGGGCAAACGACCCGCCGTCAAATCTCCCTACTTGTGAGGGCAGGCCGACAGGCCGATTACTGGGTTTGGCGCCTTTTTCGGCGACTCCGAGCTTGTGGCAACGCCCCCTCACCCCGACCCTAACCCCGATCCTCTACATAGCCCGTCGAAGACAGGCGTAAACGCCCTGATGGCAAGCGGGGAGAGGGAGAAGAAAGGCCCATCGGACCGTCAGTTAATCAGCCCCGCGTGCACCATCGCATCACGCACCGCTGCCTTCGACTTGTCGGACAAGGCGACCATCGGCAGCCGCACCGTGTCGTCGCACTTGCCCAGCAGCGACAGGGCGTACTTGGCGGGAGACGGATTGGTCTCGACGAAGAGGTTCTGATGCAGCGGCATCAGCTTGTCTTGCAGCTTCAGGGCCGCCCCGTAATCGCCCCGCAAGCAGGCGTTTTGGAACTCGGCGCACAGCCGCGGCGCCACATTCGAGGTCACCGAGATGCAGCCATGACCGCCATGGGCCATGAAGCCCAAGGCGGTCGCATCCTCGCCGGAAAGCTGGTTGAATTCCGGCCCAAGCGTGGCGCGCTGCTGCGACACCCGGACCATGCTGGCGGTCGCATCCTTGACGCCGGCGATGTTCTCAAGCTCGTAAAGCCGCTGCATGGTGTCGACCGACATGTCGATCACCGATCGGCCCGGGATGTTGTAGATGATGATCGGAATGCCGATGGCGTCGTTGACCGCCTTGAAATGGTGGTAAAGCCCTTCCTGGGTCGGCTTGTTGTAATAGGGCGTCACCACCAGCACCGCATCGGCGCCCGCCTTCTCGGCGTGCTGCGCGAGGTCGATCGCCTCCCGGGTCGAATTGGATCCGGCGCCGGCGATGACCGGAACGCGCCCGCGCACCTCCGCGATGCACCATTCGACGACCTGCTTGTGCTCGTCGTGGGAGAGCGTCGGGCTTTCTCCGGTCGTCCCGACCGGAACAAGACCTTTGGTGCCCTCATCGATTTGCCAGACCACCAGGGCACGGAACGCCTTCTCGTCCACGGTTCCGTTCTGGAATGGAGTGACCAACGCGGTGAATGATCCGCGAAAGCTCGTTGTCCTACCCATCATGCGCTCCTCAACGTTCCGCCCGCGCGCTCCGGCCGCATTGTTAGCGATTTCGCCGCCCGGATTAAAGCCCTCACGGGGCACAACTCAACCCTGCGTACCCAGCCCTGTAGGGGCGACCCTTGGGGCGACCCTTGGGGCGACCCTTGTGGTCGCCCCTGTCGCCAGCGTACGCCGTGCGCAGACCGGGCGACCACAAGGGTCGCCCCAAGGGTCGCCCCTACAAGGAGGTCGGGAGGGCGTATTGTCGCCGTCGGCGGAACCGAGGAAACCGCCAAGGCCGGTCGCTGCCGCTCAGGAGGTGCGGTATTGCCGCACCTTGCCAAAATCGGCGGTTTAGGGTTTTTTAGGCAGTTCAACTGCTATTGTCGAAAAACTTGTGATTCGATCGGAAGGAGACTTGGTCCTGCAAGGTACCCGCAAGAGAATGACGGGCGGTGCGCTCGCGGGCGTGTTGGCGCTCTCCTTAGGCGCCGCCCTGGGGGCACCGTTGAAGCAGGTGCCGCTGCCACGCCCGCGCCCGCACATCGTGGACGCGGCGCCCGGCGGCGCGTCGGCAAAGGTGGAGTATCACACCGCCTCGCTCACCCCTGCGGCATCCGTCGTCCCGAAGGACGACCCTGCCCTGCCATTCTCGTTGGACGCGTCCGTCTCGAAATCTGATCTGAGCGCTGTGAAAGACGCGATCGATCTCACGCGCCGTGGCAAGACGCAGGAGGCGACCGGCCTGCAGCACCGCATCGAGGATCCCTTGGCCCGCAAGCTGACCGAATGGGCGATCCTGCGAAGCGACGATAATAACGCCGATTCCTCTCGCTATCGCAGCTTCATTGCCGCCAATCCAAGCTGGCCAAGCCTGGTCATGTTCCGCAAGCGCGCCGAGGCAATGCTGTGGCAGGAGCGCGCGGATCTCGCCACCGTCCGCTCCTTCACCGGCGACAGGCCAATTTCCGGCAAGGGACGGTTCGCGCTTGGCCGCGCCCTTCTTGCCCGGGGCGACCGCGCCGGCGCCCAGGTCGCCATTCGCGATGCCTGGCGCACCGAACCGCTCACCCGGGAGGCCGAAGAACAGGTGCTGGAGACCTTCGGCGACCTCATTACGCGCGCGGACGAGAAGGCGCGCATGAACACCAAGCTTTACGCCAATGAGACCGAGACCGGCACGCGCGCCGCGCAACGGCTCGGCGGCTCCGAGCCCGCCGTCGCCAAGGCGCGCATCGCGGTCAACCAAAAGGCCGCCAACGCCAAGGCCCTGCTTGATGCCCTGCCGGACGACGTGCAGAACGATCCGCTGGTGATCCTCAGCCGTATCCAGGACCTGCGTCGCGCCGACAAGATCGCCGAAGCAGCAGCCCTGATGCTGGCGGCGCCGCGTGATCCCGCCGTGATCCACGACGTCGATGAATGGTGGGTCGAACGCCGCTTATTGGCGCGCAAGCTGCTCGACAGCGGCGATTTCAAGACGGCCTATCAGGTCGCCCGCGATGCCGCCCCGCCTGCCAAGGAAAACTACCGGGTCGACCGCGAGTTCACGGCCGGCTGGATCGCGCTGCGGTTCCTCAACGATCCCGCGCTTGCGGCCCAGCATTTTGCCCGCATCGGCGGCGGCATGACCAATCCGATCTCGCTTGCGCGCGCCGGGTATTGGCGCGGACGGGCCGCCGAGGCATTAGGCCATGCCCAAGAGGCACGCGCCCACTATGAATTGGCGGCGCGCTACAGCACCGCCTATTATGGTCAGTTGGCGCGCGCCAAGCTCGGCCTTTCCGAGATTGCTCTTGCGCCACCGCCGCTGCCGCCGCGGGACAAGCGCGCGGCGCTGACCCGCATCGAGGTGGTGCGCGCGGCTCGTCATTCCGATCATGGCCGATCTCGCCGAGCGGACGACGGACGTCGGAACCCTCGCGGCGCTCGCCGAGCTTGCCACCCATCATGACGATGCGCGCTCGGTGCTGCTGGTCGGGAAGGCCGCGCTGGGGCGTGGCTATGCCTTCGACTGCTACGCCTTCCCGACGTTCGGGTTGCCGCGCTATTCGCCGATCGCGCCGGAAGTCGAGAAGGCCGTGGTCTACGCCATCGCGCGCCAGGAAAGCGCGTTCAATCCGCGTGACGTGTCGGCCGCCAACGCCATCGGCCTGATGCAGGTGACGCCGGAGGCCGGCCGTTATATCGCGAAGAAGTTCAACGTCGGTTACGACCAGAAGCGCCTGCTCAATGACAACGTCTACAATATGCAGATCGGCGCCGCGGAGCTCTATGACAATCTTTCCGGCTATCGCGGCTCCTACATTCTGGCCTTTGCGGGCTATAATGCGGGGCGCGGTCGCGTGAAGGAGTGGGTCGAGCGCTACGGCGATCCGCGCGATCCGGGTGCGGATCCCGTTGACTGGGTCGAACGCATTCCATTCTCGGAGACCCGCAACTACGTCCAGCGCATCATCGAGAATATCCAGGTCTACCGGGCCCGGTTCGGCAGCGGCACAAAGCTTGGCATCGAAGCCGACATCCGCCGCGGCGCCAGCGCCAATTGATGACCGCGTCGGGCGTCAGCCGGTTCGTCACCGCGCCCGATGGGCTCAGATTGCACGTGCGCGACTACGGCGAGCGGGGTTCTCAACACTTGCCGGTCGTCTGCCTGCCGGGGCTGTCGCGTACGGCGGAGGATTTCGACGTGCTCGCCAGCGCGATTGCGGCCGACGCCGCCACGCCGCGACGCGTCCTGGCGCTCGACTATCGCGGCCGCGGACTGTCGGACCACGATCGCAATCCGAAAAATTACGCGATCTACATGGAACTCTCCGATGTCATCGCCGTGCTCGTGGCGCTTGGCGCCGTGCCGGCCATCATCGTGGGCACGTCGCGCGGCGGCCTCCTGGCCATGGCGCTAGCGCCGCAACGCCCGGGCGCTGTCGCCGGTGCGGTCCTCAACGACATCGGCCCGGTCATTGCGTCGCAGGGGCTGATGCGTATCAAAGGCTATGTGGGCAAGCTGCCGGAGCCGCGCACATTCGAAGAAGGCGCCGACATCCTCCGCCGCATAGCGGGCGGCCAGTTTCCAAATCTTGGAGCCGCCGACTGGCTCGCCGCCGCAAAACGCGGGTGGCGGGAACAAAATGGCCGCCTGATCCCAACCTACGACCCGGCGCTGGCACACAATCTCTCAGCCATAAGTCCCGACCGGCCCATCCCGGCCATGTGGCGACAATTCGAGGCGCTCGCCCGGGTGCCGGTCTTGGTCATTCACGGCGCCAACTCCGACATCCTGAGTTCCGAGACGGTCGAAGCCATGAAGACCCGCCATCCCGACATGGACGTTCTGGTGGTCCCTGATCAGGGCCATGCACCACTGCTCGCGGAGCCGGACATCATCGCCAGGATCAAGCAATTCGCCGAAAAGTGTGACGCTGTTCATGCGGCGGCGGCATAGGAGGCGGGCCTGTAAATCCTGCCCTTGACGCCCATCGATGAGTCGTCGCAGCGGCGACGCATTGATTTTATTGGGGAAAGTCAAATTAGTTCGTTTTGCCAAAATGGCCTTGGCGAGGTCCGAGGCTTGACATAGGGGAACGTTGGCACAAAGCTTTCATCTTAGGGACACCTTTAAGATGAAAATTGACACAGTATTTCTTATTTTTCGACTTATTTTTCCCAACGAATTTTAGTGATCTCGGGTTGTCGATTAGTCGCACTGCCGTTCACGCCAGGGGAGATGCGCACCGCGTTTGGCCGACGAGCCTGCAAATCGTCTGGCTGGGAATCATGGACGAGTGAATTGCGGCGTGGCGTACCGGGTTTGCCGGCTGGGGTGTTGTTGCGTAAGCGTTGTGTGCAGGCGGATTTGGATTGCTCTGCTTGAGCTTTTCCACGCGAGGGGCGAGGCCTTTTTGGCGTCGCCCCTCGTTGGCGTTTGGCGGGCCTCCGCGCGACGTGCTCGCGCATGATGCGGGGTCGTTGATGAGGCCAAGTCGCCTGACGATCCGGTGCCGCCGATCTGCCAAGCGGGTGAACAAAGTGACGAGGGTCTCCCAGCGCTCCTCCGGAGCTTCCGGAGACATCCTTCGCCCGGCAGTGCATGATGGCCTGCCACCCGAAGCCCGGCAGGGCGAAGGGTGGCGGAGACGGAGTCCGCCAACTATGTTATTTCGTGGCGTTTTTTCAAAAGGATAGGAGAATGACTTGCGTCTACCCACAAATGCGCCCCCAATCGGCGGGGCGGAGCTGAATCGGGCGAGTCCCTGATGAATGAGCTTGGCGTCAATCGAGAATATTACCGCCTTGGCCTACACCGTTGTGTCGACGATGACTCGGGAAGAAGCCGGTTGCCTTCATCGCCTCGACTACGTCATCGCCTCTCAACGCGAGCAAACTACCAATCTCGAAGTGAAGGAATCGCTTCGGGCACTGGGATGATCTGAGATCACCTCGTTCGGGACGAGGGGGTCGCAGGTTCAAATCCTGCCACTCCGACCAGAAATCACCTAATAAATCAATAACATCCCAAGACCATCCCTGACCGCCGATCGGTTAGGGGGACAGGTTGGGGGACAAGTGTGTGTTGCGCGTGCGGTGCGCGATGAACGCGCAGGGCCCCGCCATGTGGCCGAACTGCCGGAGCACTTCCACTCCTCGATCGATGTCGATGACAGCACACCAAGCCGGCTCACATAAAGCGACGTTTCAAGCGTCGGCAGCGGCCACTCCAGACTACGAATCTGGGGGTCGGAGGTTCGAATCCTTCCGGGCGCGCCAAACAATTCAGTTACTTAGCAGGCGAGCGCCGTACTAATCTTTAAATTAAGACGGCATTTAGTACGGCAGATTTTCCGGGTCATGTTCGCCCAGAACTGATTGCTGACTGCCCGAGCGCGCCTCGCTCTTTCGTCAGTCAACGATCTCCGCTCGTACTCATAACCTAAAGGTCACACGTTCAAATCTATCCCCGCAACCAATTTTCAGCAAAAGTCCGCGCACTGGCCTCCACCATGCAGCCCTACGATTTGCCGACGCGACGAAGTCAGCCTCGACGAGGTGGAGCGGATTTTGATTCCGCCATACGGAGGTTCGAATCCTCCCGCCCCAGCCAGCCAGTGCGGTCTCTGCGGTGTGATTTCCAGGTGTGGGAGAACCGCCGACATTCCCGAGGGTTAGCGGGCAATGGGCGGGTCTTTGGCGAGGAAAATCGGGCGCTTCCCACCGAGGGGTGTGTTTTCCTGGACGAGTCTCTGCTGCATGAATTTTCAATATCCGGAATTTGACAGGTGGTGTGACCAGAGACCGGTTGCGTTTTGGCAGAGACGGGTTCGAAGGTCGCTTGGCTCGACATCAGCCTCATCAAGGCCGGTATTGTTGGCCATGCTCCAGGCACGCTTTGAGCGACCTTTGAAACGTTAGCCCAACTTTACCAACTCGCGACAAAAAGTGAATAAAATCAATGGCAGTCCCCCAAAAGTCTCCACTACACCTGGGGTACGGCGTGCGCCGCTTTTCCTGCCGGTGCAGTGATGCGCGGTGGAGGCTGGGACGGCAGATCGAGCTTGAGTCGCTTCACGAGAAGCTTCTGGTCGGCGTTCAGTTCAGTGTAGCGGCTCAGGATCAATGTGCGGCCATCGGTGGTCGGGAAGTGGACGTCGAGCATCTGGATGGCGGCGAGCTTGTCGAGCACGGCCCTCGGGGTGAGGCCGGGGGCCAGCGGCTTGAGCTTGGCGTGCAGCGTTACGTGCAGGCAATAGGCCAGAAAGGCGACGAAGATGTGCGCTTCGATGCGGTGCTCAAGCTGGTGGTAGATCGGACGGAGCTGCAGATCGTCCTTGAGATTCTTGAACGCGGCTTCGACCTCGACGAGCTGGATATAGAACCGCCATAGCTTGGCCGGATCCTCGTCGCACAGATTGGTGCGCAGCAGATAACGGCCTTCGCGGCGGCGCGTCTTACGCAGCTTGTCGCGGTTAAGCGCGAAGCTGAAAGTGGCGGCCTTGGGCGCGACCTCGACCTCGATCAGACGCCATGCCGCTCTGGCTTTGGCGCGCGCAGCGCCGAGCTTCATGAGAAGTTCCTCGCGTGTGAGGCCCTCCATCGCCGCGATTTGTTTGAGACGCGCCCATAGCCATTTGAGCTTGCGCCGTCGCATGGCGCGTTCTTTGTTGATGCGTGCGTGGCTCTGCGCCAGCACGTAAAGCTCCTGCTCCTGAGCGCTTGTCGAAGGATGAGCGCTTGTCGAAGGATGAGCGCTTGTCGAAGGATGCGGCAAGAGCTTGACATCGACACCCTCGCGCACCGCCTGCCACGGCAAGCGGAGCAGAGCCTTCTCCAGTTTGGAAAGCCGGCCCTTGGGCGTGCCGACGAGATAGGAGACGGGCGGATCGGCTTGGCGCATCTCGGCGAGCACCTCATCGGTCGGAATGCCGCGATCCATGACCCAGATGCGCTCGGCCTTGCCGTATTGGGCTTCGATCTTGCGCAAAGCGCCGCGCAGCGTCGTGCAGTCGGCTGTATTCCCCGGCAGCACTTCATAGGCGAGCGGAAAGCCATCGGGCGTCACGATCAGTGCGATCACCACCTGGACGCAATCGCTGCGCTTGTCGCGGCTGTAGCCGTAGCGCCGTTTGTCGTCTTCATTGTCTGGCTGCGAGGACTCAAAATAGGTGCTGGTCAAATCATAGAGCAGGACTTCGAAACGGGCGCCGAACAAGTCCTGCCAGCGTTGGTGTAAGTGATCGAATAGCGCCGTCTTATGCTCCAGCAGCTTGTCGAGACAGCGGTAGAGGGCATTCGTCTGTACAAGCGCATAATCAGCGCCCAGCAGATCCCCCATCGCGCTCTGTTCGAACCACAGCCGGTGCAAGCGCCACTCGCTGCCGGGATCGATCAACCGGTAGCACACCAGCGTCTGCAGGATGTGCCGCCACTTCGTCCCTTGACGTGAATCCGGCAGACGCTCCGCCCAGAACCGATCGAGTTCCAACTGCTCATACAGCTGACACGCCAGCCAGCACGCGCCCCATTGTCGCGGCCGGTGCAGTTCCATCGCGTCGAGCCGGACCTGCACGCCGTAACCATCGGCGCTTGCCGGAACCTCGCGATCGGCGGGAAACAGCGCCAGCTGGCGGTGCCGCCGGCTGCCTTCATCAAAGGCTTCGATCAGACGGTACCAAGCCTCGAACTGGCTGTCATTGATCTCGCCGAGATACAGCACCTGCCGCTGGACCACCTTGCCACCGGCGCAGCGCTTGTTCTCGACGATGTTCCAGTAACGATGCTCTTTGCCGTCTTTGAAACGTCGGTTGAACCGCAGGAACATGATGCGAATCAACCTACGCCAACCGGCATCATCGAAAAAAGGTGGTAGGTCTACACTACACGCGATTTGCGGTCAGGCGCCGTTGATTCGACTCGCGTTTCTGGGCTGCGCATCCAAAAAATTGCTGTTCAAGGGCGCGAGTTGGTAAAGTTGGGTTAGGCCGATCGCTCCCAGGCATTCGGTATGGTTTGGGCA
>WNFC01010097.1_pt1 | contig 10459 bp, 5 predicted proteins | sample 5400541 | NCBI WGS metagenome assembly WNFC01 (sample SAMN13153342, study PRJNA577476) | soil metagenome | isolation source: 120 cm saprolite under Douglas fir tree site 2 hole 2 replicate 1 | place: USA:California | collected 2015-04-18
CGTCTCGCCCGGCGGCACCTCGAACTCGGCGCCGCTCTTGGCGAGCCGTACGCGAAACGGCCGGTCGTCGTCGAACCGGGCGGCCGGCGCCGCGCTCGGGCCGGAAAAATATTCGTAGTGCACGCTGTCCCCCGGCCAACGCGCCGAGGCCGCGATGGTGGCTTCCATCATCCCGGCCGGGCCGCAGCAGTAGAGATGCGTGCCCTCCTGCGGTTCGGCCAGCAACGCGGCGATGTCGAGCCCCTTTGCCGGGTCGCCGCCATCGTAGTGGAAGACCACCTTCCCCATCGCCGCGAGCAAGTCCAGCTCGTCGCGGAACGCGGTCTTCTCGGGCGCCCGGGTGCAGTAATAGAGGCGGAACTCGCCATGGCGGCGCTTCAATTCGGCGATCATCGCCATGATCGGGGTGATGCCGATGCCGCCGGCCAGGAACAGGTGGCGCTCGGCATTCTCGGCGAGCGGGAAATGATTGCGCGGCAGCGACACCTCGACGAGGTCGCCGACCCGAACCTGGTCATGCAGCCGCCGCGAACCCTCGCCGAGCTTCTCACGCAGCACGGCGATGCAATAGCGCCGCCGCTCGGCTGGGTCGTTCCACAGCGAATAGTCGCGCCAAACCGCTTCGCCGAGCCGCACCCCGATATGCGCGCCGGCACTGAAGCGCGGTAGGTCGCGCCCGTTCGGGTCGACCAGCTCGTAGCCGTTGATGTCGAGGGCCAGATAGGCGATCGAGCGGATGCGCAGCTGCATGTCTCGTTATCCCGCGAATCCGGTGCGATGCAAACGACAATCATCAGCAAGTTCAGCTCCCCGACAGGTCGCGGGCCTCGGGCAGGAAGAGATCCTGCCAGGATGCCGGACGGCGCTTCAACCGGCCGACCCGGAGCATGAAATCGATCAGGCGCATGACCCCGACGGGCGCCGCCCGATAGGCGAGATCGGGATCGCCGATCATGTCGGTGAGCTCCTCGACCGGGGTGTCCTGGTCCTTGACCATCGCGGCAAAGATCTCGGCTGCCGCGCCGGGGTTGCTCTTGATGAAATCGCCGGCTTCCTGGAGGGCGGAAAGGACCGCCGCGCACAGCCGCGGGTTGGCGGCGCGAAAGCGCAGCGTCGCGGCGAGCACCGCGGCGCTGTGCGGGCCGGCGATGTCGAACGAATCCATGACCCGGTGGATCGCCGGGTTGGCGAGCTCATCGTCGGCATAGGGGGTGCGCGAGAAATGCGTGTTGATCTCGGCCTTGCCCGCGAGCAGCGCCGCCGCGGCCGCGGCATCGGGGCGCGTCACCATCAGCGGATCGAGCTTGTTGTAATGCTCGGGTCCCCATTCCTGTGCCGCCGCCAGTTCGAGCATCAATGCCGGCCCGGAAATCTTCACCTCGGGGACCGCAATTCGGTCCGCGGCGGCGAAATCGCGGATCGTGTGAACCGCCGGGTTGCGCGTCACCAGCACATAGGGCAGCTGGGCGAGGGCGCCCAACGCCCGCACTTCCTCCGGGGTCCCGGCGGTGGCGTCGGCCGCGAGGAGGAAGGGTGCGAGATCCGCCGCGACGAGATCGCTCGCGCCGGCGGCGAGGGCCTCGATCGGGCTGGTCTGGCCGGGTGCGCTCCAAATCACGCTGACGGTGCCGAGACCCATCGCCTCGGCGGTCCGCTCTATCAGGTGCTCGTGCTCCACCACCAGGAGCGGCAGCGCGACCAGATCGAGCGGCCGCATCAGCCGCAGCTGGGCACTCTCGGCAAGCGCCGGTTGCCCCAAGGCGAGCAATAGCGCCGCGACTATCGCGCTCAGGCGGTAACGCGTCGCCGTCAAGCCCCCACCCTCCCACGCCTAACGGCGTGGGTCCCTCCCTCCCCCGCAAGCGAGGGAGGGATATTAAGCGGGCTCGGGACAGCTCCCTCCTCCGCTTGCGGGGGAGGGTTGGTGTGGGGGCTCCCCTGTGAATGGGCGGGCGAGGTCGCGCCGAGGGGCTCGTAATAGGCGGCGGGCAGCCCGGCCTGGTCGCGCGCCTCGCGGTTGAAGGGCGGCTTCAGCGCGCCGCTGAAATAGCGCCGGACGCGGTCGTGGAAGGCGGCTTCGGGATCGAGGCCGCGCTCATGGCAGAGCCGGTCGAACCAGCGCAGCCCGACCGCGACATGGCCGATCTCATCGCGATAGATCCGGGCGAGGATTGCGGCGCTCGCGCAGTCGCCGGCGCGTTCGAGACGCAGGATCATCTCCGGCGTCACATCGAGCCCGCGGGCTTCGAGCACGAGCGGCACGATCGCGAGGCGGGCGATCAGGTCGTGCGCGGTGGCGGCGGCGGCTTCCCACAGCCCGTCATGCGCCGGCAGCGCGCCATAGGCGGAGCCCAGTGTATCGAGGCGGGATGCGAGCAGCGCGAAATGCTCGGCCTCCTCGGCGGCGACACCAAGCCAATCGTCGAAAAACGCGCGCGGCAGACCGCTATCGCCGAACCGCGCGACAAGGTCCCAGGCGAGATCGATCGCGTTGAGCTCGATATGGGCGAGCGCGTGCAACAGGGCGACCCGACCCGCCGGCGCGCCGAAATTGCGCCGCCTCGGCATGTCGCGCGGCGGTCGCAGCACCGGATGCTCCGGCCGCGCCGGGCGCAGCGGCGGGCTCGCCCGCCCGACCACCATGTCGCTTTCGCGCCAGCGCGCCGCCAGCGCCCGGCTCAGCGCGACCTTGCGCGCCGGATCGGCGGCCGCAAGGATCGCCGCCGCCCCCTCGGCGAGGGTCTGGATCAGAGCGCCTTCACCGCTTGCAGCACTTCGGCGACGTGGCCCGGCACCTTGACCTTGTGCCAGACCTTCCGCACGACGCCATCCTTGTCGATGAGGAAGGTGGCGCGCTCGATCCCCATGTATTTGCGGCCGTACATGCTTTTCTCGACCCAGACGCCATAGTTCTCGGTCACCTTGCCGTCCGCATCGGAGCCAAGGATGAACGGGAGCTGGTGCTTTTTCTTGAACTTGTCGTGCGAAGCGACCGAGTCGCGCGACACGCCGATTACCGCGGCGCCGGTCTTGCCGTAATCGGGGACCGAGTCGCGGAAGCCGCACGCCTCGGCGGTGCAGCCCGACGTGTCGTCCTTCGGATAGAAATAGAGGACCACCGGCTTGCCGCGGAGCTGCGCCAGCGTGACCGTGCCGTTGCCGTCGGTGGGCATCGCGAAGTCGGGGGCCTTGTCGCCTGGTTGGACGCTCATCGCGCCATCTCTCCTGTCGCATTTTCGCGGGATTGCGCCGCGCGCCGCGCCGTCAATCGTGCTGGACGGGCGATCAGCCGATCGTACCAAAGACGAACGCAGGCACAGGCGGCAGTCATATCTGCGTCGAGCCGGGCGAAGTCAACCGCGCCAGCGCAGCGCGCCAGGGTGGCGCCGGCCGGCCCAGCCAGCGCCGCCGGGTCCGGCACGCCCTCGAACAGCAGCGCGAGCAGCGTTCGCAGATGGCGCAACAGGGCGAGCGCGTCGCCCAGCTCGCGCACCCCCTGCGGCGGCAGGGCGCCGACCGCCCCAAGCGCTGCAAGCGCCGAGCCGGTCTCGCGTCGCAGCACCTCGGGCGCCCGCGCCGCCTCGCGCAGCATCAGGTATTGTGCGGTGAACTCGAGATCGATCAGCCCACCACGCCGGTTGCGCAGATCCCACGGCGAGGGACGCGGCACGCTCGCCGCGATGCGCTGGCGCATGTCGGCGACATCGGCGAGGAGCCCCGCCGGGTCGCGCGGCGCACTCAACGCCGCCGCGATCGCTGCCGCGATCCCCTTGCACAGCGCCGCATCGCCGGCGATCGGCCGCGCCCGGGTCAGCGCCATATGCTCCCATGTCCAGGCCGATTGACTTTGATATTGGGCAAAGGCGGAAAGGCTCGACGCGATCGGCCCGGATTCGCCCGACGGCCGCAACCGCATGTCGACCTGATAGAGGCGGCCTTCCGCGGTCGGCACGGTGATCGCCGAAATCAGCCGCTGGCTGAGCCGGGCGTAGTAGGTCGGGAGGGCGGTCGGGCGCGGCCCGGCCGAACCGGTGCTGTCCGGCGGCGCATCGTAGATCAGGATCAGATCGAGGTCGGAGGCGAGCGTCATCTCGCGGCTGCCGAGCCGCCCCATCGCGACGATCGCGAAGGCGCCGCCCGGCACCGCGCCGTGCACCCGGGCGAAATCGGCGCTGACCGCCGGCAACAGGGCAGCGAGCGCGGTCTCGGCGATATCGGCGAAGGCGGCGCCGGCCCGTTCGCCCGCGATGCCGCGGCGCAGCAGCTGGACCCCGACCTGAAAGCGCCGCTCGTTGGTCCAGCGCCGTATGAGGTCGAGCGTGTCTTCGAAATCGCGTGCGCCGGCCAGCACGCCCGCTAAATCCTCGGCCAGCCCGGCGCGCTCGGGCAGCGGCACCGAAAACTCGGCCGTGAGCACCGCATCGAGCAGGGCCGGCCGCTGCGCCAGGCTTTCGGCCAACAGCGGCGCTTCGGCCATGATGTCGGAGACCAGCGAGAACAGCCCGGGATTGGCGTGAAACAGCGAAAACAGCTGAACTCCGGCCGGCAGCCGCGACAGAAACTGGTCGAAGCGCAGGACGGCCGTATCGGGATGTGCGGTTGCGCCAAAAACCCGCAGCAGCTCGGGGACGAACTCGGTCAGGATCTCCCGCGCCCGCTGGCTGCGGGTCGCGCGCATGCGGCCGTGATGCCAGTCGCGCACCATTGCCGCGACCCGAGCCGGGTCGGCAAAGCCGAGCCGTGCCAGGGTGGCGAGCGTATCGGGGTCGTCCTCCGCGCCGGTGAACACCAGATTGCCGGGCCCCGCCAGGCTCGGCGCCTCCTCGAACAGCTCGGCATAATGCTTCTCGACCGAGGTGAGGTGGGCGCGCAGATCGGTCACGAACCGGTCGCTGTCCGGTTCGCCGAGAAAGCTCGCGAGCCGGGCGATGCCGCCAGAGTCGGCCGGCAACCGGTGCGTCTGGGCGTCGTCCACCATCTGCAGGCGGTGCTCGACCCGGCGCAAGAAGCGGTAATCGGCGATCAGCGTGTCGGCGGTTCGCCGGTCGATGCGGCCGCTTGCCGCGAGACGGCTGAGCGCCGTGCAAGTCGGCGCCACCCGCAGCTGGCGCAGCCTGCCGCCCCAGATCAGCTGCTGGGTTTGGGCGAAGAATTCGATCTCCCGGATGCCGCCGCGCCCGGTCTTGATGTCGTGACCCTCGACCGCGATTCGGCTGCCGCCCTTATGCGCCTGGATCTGACGCTTGATCGAGTGGATGTCTTCGATCGCCGCAAAGTCGAGATGCTTGCGCCAGATAAAGGGTTGCAGATCCGCGAGAAAGCGCCGCGCCGCGCGATGGTCTCCGGCCACCGGGCGGGCCTTGATCAGGGCGGCGCGCTCCCAATTCTGCCCGACCGTTTCATAATAGGTCAGCGCGGCTGCGACAGACATCGCCAGCGGGGTCGAGCGAGGGTCGGGGCGCAGCCGCAGATCGGTGCGAAAAACATAGCCATCCCCGGTGCGCTCATCGAGAATACGGACGAAATCGCGGGCGATTCTGCCGAACAGGGATTGCGCGCCGTCTTGCGCGAGCCCGGGTAGGCTCGCTGGATCGTAGAGAAGGATCAGGTCGACATCGCTCGAATAATTAAGTTCCCCACCGCCGAGCTTGCCCATTGCGAGGACAATGAGGCCGCTCCCGCTTTCGGGATCCGCGGGGTCGATCGGCGCGATCGAGCCGTTGGCCGCGGCGGCGCGCAGCACATCGCGCACCGCCGCGCCGATCGCCGCCTCGGCAAAGCGGCTGAGCGCGGCCATCTGCTGTTCGAGCGACCAGCTCCCGGCAAACTCGGCGACCGCGGCAATGAGGGCGACGCGCCGCTTGGCGATCCGCAGCCGCCGCATCAACGTCGCCCGATTTTCGTCGCGATCGGCGTGTGTCTCGGTTGCCGTGACAATTTCCTTGAACGGCGGATCGGCGCCTTCCTCGACGATACGGGTGAGGAACGCCCATTCGGCGATCGCGAGGCCGCTCAAAAACGGGCTGTTGCCGAAGATCGCGGCAAGCAGCCCCCGGCCGGCAGAGGTGGCGCTCCACTCCCGGGCCAGCGCGGCGCAGCTTGTGTCCTGCGCGTCGGCAAGGGCCGCCTCCCAGGCCGCAAGGCCGAGGGTGAGAAGCCGCGCATCCGCGGGCCGTGGCAGCCCGTCACCATTTGGGGAGAGATGCGATAGCAGTTTCATCGGATGATGCCGGCGAGGGTGGCGACACTCGCCCAGGCGCCGAGCCTGGTCAAGGGCGGCTTGCCGTTGGGGCCGCGAACCCGGATCCCGCGCAGCACCGCCGCTGGCGGCTGCACCATCACCGTGCGGTGCGCCATGTCGGGCGCGGCGCGCACCACCTCTTGCGCTGGTTCGGCTCGCTCGCCGCGGTCCTGATCCTCGTTGCCCTCTTTGGCATCTGGCGGGTGATGCAAGGCCCGATCGCGCTGGATTGGCTCGCGCCTTATGTCGAGGCGGCGTTCGAGCGCTCCGGGCTCGGGCTCAAAGTGGCGATTTCCGGGGTGCGTTTCGGGATCGACCGCACCACGCATCAGCTCGATCTGCGCGCCCAGGATGTTCATGTCTCGCTGCCCAATGGCGAGCCGCTGGCGAGCTTTCCCGAAATGGCGACGAGCTTCGGGCTCGGCGAGCTGCTGCACGGTCGGCTGACACCGACGCAGGTCGTCGTCGAACGCCCGGTTGTCCACCTGGTGCGCGATGCGGGCGGGATGATCGTCGCGCAGATCGGGTCCGGCGACGGGGCTGCGCCCGATCTCGGTCCGCAGATGATCGAGCAGCTTGCCGGACCCCGCGAGAGCGACCCCTCGCGGGATGATCTGAAACGGCTCAGCATTCGCGGGGCGACAGTGATCGTCGACGACCGCCGGACCGGCAAAACCTGGCGGGCCGACCGGGTCGATGTCTCGGTCGAGCGCGGCGCCAAGGGGATCAGAGGCGATTTTGCACTGGCCATCCCGATGGGCGCCAGCATGCCGGAGCTGCATGCGAGCTATCGCTACTTCGCCGAACGTAACGTCCTCGACCTCGACATATCGTTCGACGGGGTCCAGCCCACCGATATCCCGCCACTGATTCCCGAGCTGGCTCAGCTGCAGCACGTCACGGCGCCGGTTTCCGGCACGCTGCGGACGCGGATCGACCTCACCCAACGCCAGGCTCAGGGGTCGCGGCTCGACCTGGCTTTGGGCCAGGGCTGGGTGCGCAGCGAATGGCTGCCGTCCGGCGGCGTCGCGATCGACAAGGGTGAGGTGCACGCCGTCTATGCCCCGGAAAACTCCGAGGTTCGGGTCGAGCAGCTGGCGCTCGATCTCGGCGGCGGCGCCCAGCTCGTCCTCGACGGCACCCTCTCCGGTGTCACCCCCGAGCTGATCGCCGCTCCCGCCGACGCACGTCCGCCAGGTCGCGTCGCGGGCAAGCTCACCGCCGCGCTGAAGCACGTCCCGGTGGCACGACTTGGCGAGCTGTGGCCCGCCGCGTTCAGTACCGGCGGCCGGCGCTGGGTGCTCGACAACATCCGTGAGGGCGTTCTCGACGAAGCTGCGCTCGAACTCGGCGTCGACCTCGATCCGGTGACGCATACCGCCAATGTGCTGAACGCCCAGGGCAGCCTTCGCTACCACGATCTTACAATCAACTATTTCAACGGATTGCCACTGGTCCGCCAAGTCGCGGGGACGGCGGGCTTTACCGGCAAGCATCTCGACATCACCCCGACCGGCGGCATGCTCAAGGGCATGAAGATCACCGGCGGGCTGTTGCAGCTGAGCGAGCTGGGCGAGCGCACCGAATGGCTGAGCATCGATTTGGCGCTGACCGGGCCGCTCCAGGACGCGCTGGAGGTCATCGACTCGAAGCCGCTTCGCTACGCGCGTGCGATCGGCGTCGATCCGGCGCATGTCAGCGGCCGCGCCGAGACCCAGCTGCATTTCAGGTTTCCGCTCGTCGCCGACCTCAAATTCGACGCCGTCGACTACGCCGCCAAGGCGACGATCACCAGCGCGAACCTTGGCAAGGTTGCGTTCGACCGCAAGGTCACCGATGGCAATTTCGCGCTCGAGATTGTCCGCACCGGCGCGCGCCTCCAGGGCACCGCCCGGTTCGACGACATCCCGTCAAAAATCGATGCGAACGTCTTCTTCCATCCGAAGAGCGGTCCGACCGCGGTTTACCGCGTCAGCCTCCAGCTCGATGCGGAGGCCCAGCGACGGTTCGAGCTCGATTTCGCGCCGGACCGCATGAAGGGCCCGATTGCGGCAGACGTAACCTATACGGCGTTCGGCCCGAACCGGGGCGAGGCAACGGCCGTGCTCGATCTGCGCAGCACCGCCCTCGCGATCCCTGAGGCCGGCTGGAAAAAGTCGCCGGAGCAGCCGGGAACGGCAACCCTCGTCCTCGATATCAACAATGAGCGGGTCACTCGGATCAAGCAGATCGAGATCAAGGCACCCGGCCTTGACGGCCGCCTCGTGGCGCTGATCAGTGACGATCGCCAGCGTATCGACCGGGTAGACATCCGGCGGCTTGTCGCCGGCGAGACCGATGTCAGCGGCACGGTTACCCGCCGGGCCGAGGGGGGCTGGCGCGCCGATATTCATGCCGCGCGGGCCGACGCCCGAAATCTGATCAAGGATGCGACGAGCGGTGCGCCATCGCCTTCAGCGCCGCCGCTCGCCGTCGATGCCCGGATCGATCGGCTGGTGTTTGGCCCGCAGCGCGAACTTCGCCACGTCACCGCCAGCCTCTTACGCACCGGCGGGATCTGGCAGTCCGGCCGGATCGAGGGCCGCTATGTCGACGGCCACGGGATGTCGCTGCAGTTTGGCGAGGAGGACGGCCGCCGCCTGATTTTCAAGTCGGACGATTTCGGCGCGGCCTTGCAGCTTCTCGACATTGCCGACGGCGTCGTCGGCGGGCAGCTGAGTATCGAGGGGCACATCGCCGAGATTGCCGGCAAGCGCACTCTGCGCGCCCATCTCGAAGGCCAAAACTATACGCTGGCGCGCGCGCCGGCGATGGCCCGCATCCTGGCGCTGCCGTCCTTGACCGGCGTTGCCAGCATGCTGGCCGGCACCGGCCTGCCATTCGCCACGCTGCGCGGCGATTTCAGCTATACCGGCTCGCGCCTCACGCTCGAGCGGCTGCTGGGTTTTGGCGAGGCGCTCGGGGTGACCGCGGAGGGCTGGGTCGATCTCGACCAGGACCGGCTCGAGCTGCAGGGAACCGTGGCGCCCGCTTATGCGCTGAATTCGCTGTTCGGCAATGTTCCGATCATCGGTCCGCTCTTGGGTGGCGGTTCGGAGGGTCTCTTCGCCGCCAATTACCGGCTGAGCGGCGCCGCCGCCGATCCGCAGGTTACGGTCAACCCGCTGGGCGCGCTCGCACCCGGGATCCTGCGCCAGTTGTTCGCGCCGATCGTCGGTGTGCCTGCGCCGCAGCAGGAGCAGCAGGCGGTACATTGAGGCTGTCGGACCCCGGCCGCCCCGCCCGCTCCCTCAGCCCGGGCGCACCAGCGCGTAGCGCTTTCTCCCGGCGCTCAGCTTGATGTGGCCTTGCGCGTCGAGATCGGCGAGCGAGACCGGCTGCATCTCGCCGGTGACAACCGAATCGTTGAGGCGCGCGCCGCCGCCCTTGATCAGACGGCGTGCTTCGCTGTTCGACGCGGCAAGCCCGGCCTTCACGAACAGCTCGAAGGCCGGGACGCCGCGCGCCAGCACATCGCGCGGCAGCGCGATTTGCGGCAGCTCGCCGCCTGCACCACCCGCCTCGAACACGCTCCGCGCGGTCTCCGCCGCCGCCTCGGCCGCGGCGCGCCCATGGCACAGCGCGGTCGCCTCGGTCGCTAGGATCTTTTTCGCCTCGTTGATCTCGGCGTCGGCGAGCCGTTCGAGCCTTGTGATCTCGGCAAGCGGCAATTCGGTGAAGAGGCGCAGAAACCGGCCGACGTCATCGTCTTCGGTATTGCGCCAAAATTGCCAGTATTCGTAGGGCGACAGCCGGCCGGCGTTGAGCCAGACCGCGCCGCCCAGGCTCTTGCCCATCTTGGCGCCGGAAGCGGTGGTGACGAGCGGCGTCGTCAGGCCGAACAGCGCACGTCCGTCGACGCGGCGCGCCAATTCGATGCCGGCGACGATGTTGCCCCATTGGTCGGAGCCGCCCATCTGCAAATCGCAGCCGTGGCGCCGGGCCAGCTCGACAAAATCATAGGCCTGGAGGATCGGGTAGTTGAATTCGAGAAACGTCATCGGCTGGTCGCGGTCAAGCCGCAGCTTGACGCTGTCCTGGGTCAGCATGCGGTTCACAGAAAAATGCCGGCCGATGTCGCGCAACAATGGGATGTAGCGCAATTCGTCCAGCCAATCGGCGTTGTTGACCATGATTGCGGCGCCGGGGCCGTCGCCGAAATCGAGAAAATTGCCGAAA
>WNFC01010098.1_pt1 | contig 10459 bp, 11 predicted proteins | sample 5400541 | NCBI WGS metagenome assembly WNFC01 (sample SAMN13153342, study PRJNA577476) | soil metagenome | isolation source: 120 cm saprolite under Douglas fir tree site 2 hole 2 replicate 1 | place: USA:California | collected 2015-04-18
GCATGTTCGCCGAACACCATCGAGAACCAAGCGCGGGGATTGGGCAGAGCAAGACTCAGCACGAGCCTTTGAACTTCATCGGGCTGATTGCCTGGCTTATGCGCCTTGAGTAGGTCCTTCGCAAAGTGTTCGAGGCCGTCTTGAGTGTCCGGATAATTAGCAATTGAAGAGAAGCTGGCTTGCTGTGCACCAAGGCTGCATGGCATGGCCACGAGAAGCAGGACAGAAAGCACACACGCGGAAATAGCTATAGAAATGCCAGAAGGTAGTTTCATCGCTCGCCTCAACACCTTCACATTCTACCCACGAACCAAACCGCCTGATAACGTGCTATCGGAAAAGTGCTACTTCACACATGATTGCATAACAGTGTCGGCTCCTCGACCCGAGTAAACTTTGGTTGTCTGACGACCAGAGGCTCGGGAGAAAGGAGCCGAACATGCTGATTATAGGCGCAGATTATCACCCGAGCTTTCAGCAGATTGCTTTTTTTAGTGAAGAGACTGGTGAGTGTGGTGAACAACGACTAAGCCACGACGATGGTGAAGCCGAGCGATTCTATCGAGACCTGAAGCAGCGAGGAATCAGCGTGCGTGTAGGGATGGAGGCTACCGGGTATTCGCGCTGGTTCGAGCGTTTGCTGGCGGAGCTAGGTTTCGAAGTGTGGATCGGCGATCCAGCGGAGATCAGGACCCGGCGAGCCAAAAAGCAAAAGACGGACAGCAAGGATGCCGAGCTTTTGTTGAAGCTGATGCGGGAAGACCGTTTTCCGCGAATCTGGACACCGAGCCCGGAGAATCGTGATCTGCGGCAATTGCTTTGGCATCGCCATCGGCTAGTGCAGATGCGCACGCGGATTATGAATCAACTGCAAGCCCTGGCGATGAACGAGAACAAGTGTTGGAAGAAAAAACTGTGGAGCGAAAGAGGGCGAGCGGAATTAGAAAAGCTCTCGTTGGCTCCCTGGGCTAGTCGACGTCGCCGAGAGTTGTTGGAGTTACTGGACCGCATGAATCCGACAATTGAGGAGTTAACCGCATCCGTCGAGCAAGAAGCGAATAAATGTCTCGAAGCGTTGCGGCTGATGACGCATCCTGGCGTTGGCCCACTCACGGCACTCGCCTATGTGCTCATCATCGGAACGCCAACGCGGTTTGCTTGTGCAAAACAAATTGGCAGCTATGCGGGTCTGGTACCGAGCGAGGACTCCAGTGGCGGCAAGCAACGGTTAGGACACATTAGCAAGCAGGGCAATTCTTTGTTGCGCTTCTTGCTGGTGGAGGCCGCACAGGCGGCCGTACGTTGTAATCCGGACTGGCGACGTCGCTACAAGCGCCTGGCCATGCGTCGGCAAAGGAACATTGCGAAAGTAGCCATGGGACGCCGGCTGGGAGTTTGCTTGTACTGGATGTGGCGAAGAGCATGGGAGTATCCGCAGTTGATAGAGTTCGGTTCGCACGCGGGAAAGCTCGGTACCGGAGATGGTGTGCAGTAAACATTGCGCACTTGAATGGGCATCCCGCTCCCTGCAAAGGGAGTTTGAATAAGTAATCGTGGTCGAAGTATGGATCGAAGAGATGTATGGGTCGGACTGAAACTGACCGGAAGATTACGAGCGAGCCTTGGTCGTCAAGCAAAGAGGTCAACAGAGAACAAGGAAGACCACTCTTAGAAGTGAACGGACTCGTGCGTTCAAAAAGTATTTGACAGAGCCGACACTGTTAGAGATGTCCGGTAACGGCACGCAGCGAATATTCTGTCTGTCCCACAATTCTCGGTGCCACTTTCTCCCTTCACATCCATTAGCGGCGCGCCTATTTCTTGTGTTTCTCCTCAAAAGAACTTCGATAGTATTTGGCCACGTACTGTTTGCCTTTCTCCTCATCGAGAAGATCCAGGTCGGTCCCGCCCATTGTAAGGTTCTGGCGCAGGTAGTAGGTTTTTCCTTTTTCGATTACCAAACTAAGCAGGCCGGGTTTGTCTAAACCTGCTTTCACACAGAAGTAATGAGGGCCGGGGTCAACCTCGACATAAAAATAATTAGCCATGCCGTTTACTCCCACCCATTTCCCATCCATTGCCAGCTTCGCTTGGACAGTCGCGCCTTCCAGGCCCTTTGTACGGAGAACATAGATGAGCCCTTTATCAGGAGGCTGCTCCGGAAGAGCTTGTGGTCCCTTTTCGCTGTGATGTGAAAAGTGAACGCCGGAAGGGCCGCAGGCAAGCTGTTCCAAACGCTTTCTAGTTTCGTCCTCGCCCCTTTGCTTCCCCTCTCCTTCGGACGCTGTAGAACTCCGCGGAGGAGTGGCGGTGGTCTCCTGCGCCCGCACAAAGTGCGTTACTGTCAGGACCATCAGCGGAAAGATGCACATTCTTTGAACAACTGTCATTTGGGCGCGCTTTTCTCCTGAGGAACCATGGCAGCATCCTGAAATTTCGATGGATCCAGCGGTAAGTCGCCCACTATGTAAGCTGTGATTTCAGCTCCAGCGGGAATCGTTGCGTTCTTTCCCTTAGCGTAGATGAGGAAGCCGAGGGGCGAAGCGGGCCAGAACACAAACCCTGCCGCCATTCCGGCTTCCCCCGTAAGTGCGACCGCTCGGTTTCCCCCTCCCTTCACGTCTTCACGGCCCGCACTGGCACAAGCTCACCATCAGCCAGGCGAATGTTTTCGATCTTGAACTGGAAGTTGCCGCCGCGTCCCATACTTCGACCTGCCTGGGCCATCGTCACGATTGCCTCCTCGGCACTGTGCTGAGGTATTGCGACTAACTTGCCTACGAGCACGGGTTGAACGACTTCGAGCGGTACCTTTTCACCGGCAATAACCTGCGAAGATACAACAGCTCGAACAAACTTCAGGCGAACTACGGTGCCGTCGGTAAGCACGGGCTTAGGAGCGTTTGCAGGTGACGTGCCTTGTTCAGATTGTTGGGACTGGCCGACAACTGAATCGGACTCTTGCCCCCGCTCGAGTTCAAGCGGAGTCCGCGACGCGAAGCCTAACTGCGCAGTGCTCACGCTCCCATTCAGGCCGAGACTAAAGGCAAGAAAAAGAACCGATGCAGGGGCTCCTAGGGAGAGACCTGCAACAATTCGAGAGGTGCGTGAGGTCGGCGGCATCAGTTATTCACAAGCGCAAGTGTACTGCGAGTTGGCGTTTTCGGCAGATAGAACTTACACAGATAACTCAATGTCTAAGCCGCAGCCATTTCCGCAACTCCTGATAATCGGAAACTGATCGGCTGCCTATTCTAGGGGTCCCTTCCGCCCCGGCCTGAGAGGCACTGCGAAGCCTATTTTGGGATGGCGGTGGACCAATCGGTGAAGGGGACAGCGCGTCCGCCACGCACGACCGTCGGAAGCACGTGATCGAAACCCTTGTGTTCTTTCGACGAATAGTTCAGCTTGAGCTGCGGTCCGAGGCCGAGGTCATGTTCATGGATGGATTCGATGCCTCGGATCAGTCCTTCGCGCGTCAAATCCTTCCCTGCTTTCTTCAGTCCTTCCACAAGCACCATCGCGTCGACGAAGCCTTCCAAACTCACGAAATTGGGCTGCGCGGAGGGGAAGTATTTCGTCAGAGTACGACGATACAGAGCGACTGTTTTGAATTCCGTCAGGTAGTAAGGCGGCACGACCTGCGTGATCACGATGCCATCGGAGTCGGCACCGGCCTCGGCGATTAAGTCGTCCGTGCCGACAAACGAGACCGTGAGGAACAGTGGTTTCCAACCCTTGGCGTGCGACTGCTTGAGGATAGGTGCAACCGTATTCGCGGGCCCGACAAGCACGACAGCATCCGGCCTAGCCGCTCTCACGGTGTCGATCGCCCCACCCACCTGCGCTGTCTGCCGTTGGTACGATGCGACCGCGATTGGCTCGGCGCCATGGGCTTTCAGCGCGGCTTTTACACCGTCGAGCACTGTCGCGCCAAAGGCATCCTCGGGATAAATCACGCCGATTTTCTTGTAACCAAGCGTTCCCCACATGCCGTCAATCTGTTCGCGTGTTTCATCGAAATAGGAAGCGCGAACGTTCACAATCCAATGCCGCAGCGGCACATAGAGCGTTTGCGCTCCAGTGAATAGTCCAACCAGGGGAATCTTGTTGCTCTCCGCCATCGGGATGTATTTCACGGCGGTAGGAGTGCCCACGAAAAAGCCGAGTGCGAAAACGTTCTGCTCCATCAGGCGGTTGAAGCACGCTTCGGTCTTCGCCGGATCGTAACTGTCGTCGTAGGTGATGAGTTTCAGTTTGCGTCCGTCGACGCCGCCAGCATCGTTGATCATGGCGAAATAAGCCTTGGCGCCCGTGACCGTTTCTGTTCCAAGGAAATGCGAGGGTCCTTCGAGGGCCGAACACGATCCGATGAGAATTTCGCGGTCGGTCACGCCAGTCGCGTTTTGCGCTTGCAGCGGGGAAGAAACCGCGAAGAGACACCCAATTAGCACACCAAGCCCCAAGACGTACTTCGACGTATCTTTTTTCATCTTTCTCTCCGTTTTTGAAACACGTTCCCCTGGGACGGACTTTCTATGCTTCTTGTTTAGTCCTGCGTGGAAGGGATGTCAACGCGTTTGGTGTGCTGCGAGGCGTAGCGGTAAGTATTGAACTATATGGCCGAATACTAATTGGGACCATCGGAAAGTGATGCAGCCAAAAACTACTGCTTCATGCGCGGTCCAAATACCACAAGCCCTATGCCGGCTACTAACAGCGTTATCGAGACCGCAGGCGGGATCTCCAAAGATTTCTCTTCGTTTACGGTTGCTTTGATGGGGCCGATCTTAGCCACTTCTTCTTGTTGGTGGTAGTTGAAAACAGGATGGACGAGTCCAATCACACCGAGAACTAGGAAGATGACTCCGAGGATGATGACCACGCGTTTCATAGTTCAGAACCTATCACAACCGGTGCAGCCTGCGTGAGAAATGCATGCAGAGACACTCCTGCGCGGGGTCGGCGCTTGGAGTGTATGGATTGGATTACAGAAACTTATGAACGGCTGGCTGCTACTGCAGCTGCTGCTTTCTTGGCGGCCTTGGCTGCCGTGGAGGCCTTGCGGCGACGCTTGGTCTTCGGCGGAGTGGCAGGTGCTTCGCCGATTAGTTCGGCGGTCATGATGCTGGTGACGAACAGTTTGGCGCCATGATCGTCAAAATCCACGGCGGTGCGTTCCTGGTCGGAAGCAGTTACAATACCCAGGCCGTACATTTCGTGCTTGATGGTCTGACCTTCCTGCATTACTTGCACAACGTCCTCCTTGGACCGCGCTCGCTCAGAATCTCGATTCGAATCTCTTGGAGAGAAGCCCCCGAACCGGTCGGAGGCTTTCCTCAGCAAGGCTAGACGCCTGTGACGTTCTCAGCCTGAAGACCCTTGGGGCCCTTCTTTACTTCAAACTCCACGGCCTGACCCTCGTTAAGGGTCTTGTAACCGTCCATCGTGATCGCGGAGAAGTGCACAAAAACATCTTCTCCCGTCTGGCGCTGGATGAATCCGAAGCCCTTTGAAGCGTTGAACCACTTGACTGTTCCTTGTTCCTTCACTTGCCAGCCTCACACGCGTAACCCCGGCCGGGTCGAAGTTCGCGATATTGGAATTGCGCTGTGGCTCCTGATTCGTTTCCTGGTGACCTTTGAGGTGGTCCTTGCAGAGCCTCGAACGAGCCACAAAGTATTCCAAGAGCAACAATCGCTATAATTATAGTATCATAAAAAGGCCCATCTGTCCACGGCTACGAAGCGGGCGGAAAGAACGCTCTAATCCACGTAAATGTATGAAAATAGAATAGTTATACAGATCTCAGGGCCTTGATGCGGATGCGGGAGGCGATAGCTCCCTACTCTAGAGACTCGGGCTGAAGGTTCAAATCTCCTTCGCCAGAAGTCTTCTTTTGCCAATACTTGCCAACCCAAGCCTCCCAGCTCTTTCCGGCAGCTGTGTCCCGGCCCGTGAAGGCTAGCGCCGCTATATCGGCATACGCAATCTTCAATTTTTGATGGGAATCTTTGGGTAGAATTCTCACAAAGCTGGTTGAAAGGGACGGCCCGGTCGTGCGGTCGAACAGGTAACCTTCGATTTTTGAATTATCCTTGAGGGTCACTGTCACATCGCCGCGATAGTCGAAGGCTTTTTCCAAAGCGATGCGCAACTCTTCTTCGGTGGCCAGCTTAGGCACCCACCCTTGCACGCTTTCATGGACGGTGCCAGGCGCGACTTCCAGAGTATCGGGATTAAGCGGAGATCCTTCCAAAGTACTGGCGCTCGTAAACTGAGCGACGTGGCTGGGCCGGTCGGCGTGGCGCGGACCTGTCACGCGCGCGTCTCTTCGAGCTGGTTCTTGTCCGATTGGATCTGAACAAGAGGGTTGTAGGAATGCACGGGTTGCGTCGGCTCGTTCAGCATTGCGAGCGCATCCGAGTCGTTATATTTGGTGGAGAGCTCAGCCTTTACGGTCGCCCAAAGTCCACGCAGGCCGCTGAAGGTGTGGTCCACCGCCGAAGCTTCGTATCCACTGTGCACCATGCAGTTCGCGCACTTGGGATTACCGGACTCCGTACCGTAGTTCTGCCACTCGGTGGCGTCCAGCAGTTCCTGAAACGTGTCTACGTAACCGTCTTGCAGGAGGTAGCAGGGTTTCTGCCAGCCGAAGACGTTATAGGTAGGCATACCCCACGGAGTGCAAGCATAGGTTCGCTTGCCCATCAGGAACTCGAGGAACAGCTTGGATTGGTTAAACTGCCAGTTCTTCTTGCGGTTCGATAAAATGGCCCGGAACAAGCGCCGCGTGCGAGCCCGGCCGAGGAAGTGTTTCTGGTCCGGCGCTTTGTCATAGGAATAACCAGGGGAAAGCATCATGCCTTCGACGCCCAGTTCCATCATTTCGTCGAAAAACGCGCGGACGCTCTTGGGATCAGCGCCATCGAACAATGTCGTATTTGTGGTGACGCGGAAGCCCTGCTTCACGGCTTCGCGAATGCCCTCGATGGCCAGCTCATAGCCGCCCTCGCGGCAAACGGAAAAATCGTGGTGTTCTTTCTGCCCGTCCACGTGCACCGAGAACGTCAGATATTTGCTGGGCTTGAAAAGATGTAGGTTTTCCTTCAGGAGCAGGGCGTTAGTGCAGAGATAGATGTACTTTTTGCGCGCGACGAGGCCCTCGACGATCTTATCGATTTCCGGGTGCATTAGCGGCTCGCCGCCGGGGATCGAAACCATCGGCGTGCCGCACTCGTCCACGGCCTTGAAGCATTCTTCCGGGGTCAAATCTGTTTTTAGAATGTGCGCGGGATATTGGATTTTGCCGCAGCCGGCGCAAGCCAGGTTGCAGCGGAACAGCGGCTCCAGCATCAGCACAAACGGATAGCGCTTACGTCCCTTCAGCTTTTGTTTGAGGACGTAGGTTGCCACCGTCCACATCTGTGAAATCGGTACCGGCATCTTGCCTGCTTATCTCCAGAAACGGATAGGGGTATTCCGAGGCCCCCACGATCTCCTCGTACAGCAGAGACCACAAGTTACCATTGTAACCGAGACCCGCGAATTCCGCTCAGCGGCTTTTTACTCAGATGCAAGGGCCTGTTCCTTTGTGGCACGGTAAGTGCACTTTGGTATGGGATGCACCCTCCTGCGCAAGAATGTCTGCCTACCTTGGAAGGCCGCGACAACGCTTCGGGGGTAGAATCGACCCGTATCCGAGGCAAAGAAACTACAGCACTTATGCCCCGAAAGAATCTTCTGAGTTTATTCTCAGAATTTGCCCGCCTCGGCGGCGACGTGGCCGTCGTCCAAAGGCGCGGCTACCGTCGGGAAAAGCTGACGTATACCGAGCTTTACACTCGCGTTCTTTTCTGGAATAGCGCGCTTGCCGGGCGCGGGGTTGCTCCAAGTGACCGCGTTCTTCTCTGGGGCCCCAATTCCGCCGAGTGGGTTGCCTGTTACTGGGGAATCCTCTTGCGTGGCGCTGTTGTTGTGCCGATGGACGCCGCTGCGTCGCCGGATTTCGTTGAGCGCGCAGTCAAGGATGCCGGCGTGAAACTCATTTTGCGCGACCGCCAGCAGATGGAACTGCCCGGCGCTCCGCCGTCGATGATCATCAACGATTTCAAGGATCTCGTCGCGGGCCCTCCGTCGGCCGCGGATTCTACTCCTGGTGATGCATCCACCCGAAGCACCATTGCGGAAATCCTTTACACCTCGGGGACGACAGCCGAGCCGCGCGGCGTTGTTCTGAGCCACGGAAATTTTCTCGCGAACCTGGAGCCACTCGAGCTGGGCATCGCTGAGTACCGGAAATACGAGCGCTGGTTTCACCCTTTGCGCTTCGTTACGCTGGTGCCGTTAAGCCATGTCTTCGGACAGTTCATGGTGCTATTCGTGCCACCTCTTCTGGGAGCTGCGGTGGTCTTCGAACAGTCGAGCAATCCCGGCGAAATCATGCGCACCATCAAGCAAGAGCGCGCCACCGCGCTTATCGCCGTGCCACGCATGCTGGATCTTCTTCATGCGGGCATCGAGAGAGAAATCGAAGGCCAGGGCAAATCACGGTGGCTGAAGCACACCCTCGAAAATGCAAGAGGCAGGAAATTTCTCAAGCGCGCATGGATGTTTCGCCGAATCCACCGGCGTTTTGGCTGGAAGTTCTGGGCCTTCATCTCCGGCGGCGCAGCTCTTTCGAACGAAACTGAGAATTTTTTCAAGCGCATGGGTTATGCGGTCGTTCAAGGGTACGGCATGACGGAGACGGCTTCATTGATCAGCCTGAATCATCCCTTTCGCGCCACGGAAGGATCTGTCGGCAGAATCTTGCCGGGCCGCGAATTCAAGCTCGCCGAAGACGGCGAAATCCTCGTCCGCGGCGAAAATGTTTCCAGCGGTTATTGGGAGCAAGGAGCCGTTCGGTCCGCCGAACAGGAAGGCTGGCTGCGCACAGGCGATCTTGGCGAACTCGATGCCGAAGGCAATCTGCGTTTCCGCGGCCGCAAGAAAAATGTGATCGTCACGCCTGCCGGTCTCAACGTTTATCCCGAGGACCTGGAAGCTGTTCTCCGCTCGCAATCCGGCGTGCGCGATTGCGTGGTCATTCCTATCGAAAGCAGCGGCAACTCCGAGCCTTGCGCAATACTCCTTTTGAATAACGCCGATCATTCCGCCGCGCGCGCCGCTATCGATAGCGCAAACGCCTCGCTTGCCGAATACCAGCGCATTCGAACATGGTTCGTCTGGCCCGAGTTTGATTTTCCCCGCACGCCCACAGGTAAGCCGCGGCTTTCCGTCATCGCTGCGTGGGCCGCGCAAGTCCTTGACGGGCGGTCAGGAAGTGATCCGTTAAATGTGGGGGCGGGCTTTAGTCCGGTCCGGTCGGACGGCACGCTCGACAAACTCCTGGAACGCTTTAGCATGTCGAGCGGCGAAAGCTCGCAAGCCGGCGATCACCTCGAACACCAACTGAACCTCTCCTCCCTCGACCGCGTCGAGCTGTTGAGCGCCCTCGAGGAAAAGTTTCACGTGGAACTAAACGAAGCCGCTTTCGCCAATGCCAAGACCTTTGCCGACGTAGAGCGTGTCTTGCAACAGCCTGCCGCTCGCCGCACTGAGTACATTTATCCGCGCTGGACGCAGGGCGAGCCCATTCGCTGGCTGCGGCTCGCGGTCTATTACGCTCTCGTCTGGCCCGCTACGCAGATCCTCGGCCACCCGCGCATCGTGGGCCGCGGGAATCTTCGCGGCTTGCGCGGGCCCGTCATAATCGTTTCAAATCACATCACGCGCCGGGCCGACATTGGCTTGATTCTCGCCGCATTGCCGGCGCAATACCGGCACCACCTCGCCGCAGCCATGGGCGGCGAATCGTTAGAAAACATGCGTCATCCGCCTCGCGATTGGTTCTTCGCCCGGCGTTGGGCCTATCAATTCGGCTACTGGCTTGCCACACTGCTCTTCAACATTTTTCCGTTGCCGCAGTTTTCCGGCTTCCGCGAAAGCTTCCGCTTTGCCGGCGAATCCGTCGACCGCGGCTACAGCGTGCTCGTTTTTCCCGAAGGCGAAGTGAATAACTCCGAAGACGGCCACATGGCTCCTTTTCAAAGCGGCATCGGACTCCTCGCAGAAAATCTTCGCATCCCCATCGTTCCGATGCGTCTCGACGGCGTATGGCAGATGAAACGCGAGCACCGCCGCCTCGCCCACTTTGGGGAAATCACCGTCCGCATCGGCGCCCCCGTAACCTTCCCATCCGGCACGCCGCCCGAAGAAATTGCTCACCGTCTTGAAACCCTCGTCGACTCCTTATAGGGGCGCAGCATGCTGCGCCCCTCTCGCGTTTGGCTATCCTGAAGCATAGAGAACGGCGGATTGCAGGTTGTTTTGAATTAAAAAAGGCTTTGTTGCGCGTTGGTTGCGTGCGACGAAGCCGTTTTTATTTTGTAGGCCCAAGGCGGAGGTCCAGAGGTCA
>WNFC01011188.1_pt1 | contig 10459 bp, 10 predicted proteins | sample 5400541 | NCBI WGS metagenome assembly WNFC01 (sample SAMN13153342, study PRJNA577476) | soil metagenome | isolation source: 120 cm saprolite under Douglas fir tree site 2 hole 2 replicate 1 | place: USA:California | collected 2015-04-18
GAACATTCGCCCAAAGGCCTTCGTTGTAGTAGCTGCGGGAGCTGCGGCCGGCGCGGGCGCGGTTGGCGATGTTGATTTTGGTGGTGTCGAAGTAGTGGGCGAAGTGGTCGCCCCAGCCGAGGTCGGCCTGGTTGCGGGCGGTGGAGTCGCCGACGATGAAGAGAGTGGGCAGGGCTGGGTTGAGGGCGGCGTTCTGGGCGACGTTGGTCTGCGGTGGGGCGTCGGGAGTGATGGGGGTTTGGGCGAAGGAGGTTGCGGCGGTGAGGAGAGCCACGCTGACGAGATTGTGAACGGAGTTGAGGCGGCGCAGGCGGTGGGGGCGGATGTTCATGGGCGATAGAGTAGCACTGATGTAATCTGGCTTGTCGGTTGAAGCTTTGGATGAGGGACGCCCATGCTGAGCTATGCACAGAGCAGCTTGCTTGTCATCGCGGCGATGATGATGTCGGTCGTGATCGTAGCTGTGCTGAATCGTGCGTGGCCGATTTCGAGTCGCAAGTTGGTGAATGACGTTACCGGATGGCAACTGGGGATTTTGGGGACGACGTATGGCGTGATTCTGGGGTTCATGCTCTTTACGGTTTGGAATGACTTCCGTGCTGCGGAGGTCAATGCGAACCTAGAGGCTTCGTCGCTGATGACGGTGTCGCGGATCGGGGCGGGGTTGCCTTCTCCAGAGCGGGAGACCATTCATGCGCTGGGGGTGAAGTATGCGGAGGCCACGATCAACGAAGATTGGCCGGCGATGCAGGTGCAGCAGGATAGCAGTGCGAGCGAACGGGTGGCGGGGGACATGTGCTGGGGAATGACAATAAGTGGCTGCATTATTGTCAGGTGCTGGCGTTGACCTTTGTGGTTGCGGTGACGCTAGCGGCGATTGCGGACCTGGCGAGGCCGTTTGAAGGGGCGGTGTCGGTGACGCCGGTGGCGTTTGAACGGGCACTGGCGATGATGCGATGAATTTCGGAGGAGATTAGTGACTGACCCCACGAAGCCCTGCAGACTTCGTCTTTCGGGGATCATGGGGCACCCGATGTGGTTGGGGATTAACTAGTGGCCGCCGAGGGCTTCTGGATCGGGTTTGGCGGCTTTGCTGGGGAGGCGCATGATGAAGGGCAATGGGGATAACAGAAAGATGGTGAAGGCCAGGATGGCGAAGGCGTTTTTGTAGCTGAGCATGGAGGCCTGGCGGAGCATCTGCTGATAGGCCTGTCCGATGGCCATTTGGGAGGCGTTGGCAGAGGATATTCCGTGAGAGGTCAGGATCTCTTTCATCCGGTCCATGTAGAGGCGGTAGGGGACGCTGTTCTGGACGACGTTGGAGGAGAGGGCTACCTGATTTACTTGTGAGCTGCGCGCGAGGTAGGTGGTGAGGAGCGCGGTGCCGGCGCTGCCGCCGAGGTTGCGGGCGAAGTTGGAGAGGCTGGAGATCTGGTTGGTTTTGCTCAAGGGGACGCCGACGTAGTTGAGCGTGCTGATGGGGATGAAGATGAAGGCGAGGCCGATGACCTGGAGCATGCGCCAGAGGGTGACGGTGGCGTAGGCGGTGTTGAGGTCGAGGCGGGTGAGGTTGTAGATGCCGGCGGCGGTGACGAGATAGCCGAGGCAGACCATGATGCGGGGGTCGAATTTGCCGAGAGAGCGGCCGGCGACGAACATCATCAACATCATGACGAAGCCAGCGGGAGAGAGGACCATGCCGGCTCGTTCGGCGGTGTAGCCGAGGAGGACCTGAAGGTATTGCGGGATGAGGACGGTCGAGCCGAAGAGGACCATGCCGAGGATAAGTTGCAAGAAGACGGCGGTGCCGAAGTTGCGATTTTTTAAGAGCTTGAGGTCGACGATGGGGTCGGGGTGGTGCCACTCCCACCAGGTGAAGAAGATTAAGGTGGCGGCTGCGAGGATGGCGAAGGTGCGAATCATCGGATCGCCGAACCAGTCTTTCTCCTGGCCCTTGTCGAGGGTGAACTCCAGGCAGCCGACGCCCAGGGTGACGAGGCCGAGACCCATGAAGTCGATCTTGAGGTGCTTGGCCTGCTCTTTGCGGAGTTTGAGGTGGGGTGGGTCTTCGACCATGCGGTTCGAGAGATAGAGCGAGATGAGACCGATCGGGATATTGATGAAGAAGATCCAATGCCAGTTGAAGTTGTCGGTGATCCAGCCGCCGAGGGTGGGGCCGATGGCGGGAGCGACGACGACGGCCATGCCGTAAACGGCGAAGGCCTGGCCGCGCTTTTCGATGGGGAAGGTGTCGGCGAGGATGGCCTGCTCGCTGGGGGCGAGGCCGCCGCCGCCTGCGCCTTGCAGGATGCGCGCGACGATGAGGAGGGGGAGGGTGTTGGCGATGCCGCAGAGGAGGGAGCACACCGTGAAGAGCGCGACGCAGGTCATATAGAAGCGCTTGCGGCCGATGCGGTTGGAGAGCCAGCCGGAGATGGGCAGGACGATGGCAGAGGAGACGAGGTAGCTGGTGAGGACCCAGGTGGCTTCTTCCTGGCTGGCGCCGAGGGTGCCGGCCATGTGGGGCAGGGCGACGTTGGCGATGGAGGTGTCGAGGACCTCCATGAAGGTGGCGAGCGTGACAGTGAGAGCGACCGCCCACGGATTGTGGTGGGGCTTCCAGACAGCGGGTGTTGCCGGTGCGGCCATGGTTGCGGTTGCCATATCAGTCTCCTGATATGATATCAGGAGACTGATATGGCAACGGCTGTTAAAAACGGGAAAGACCGGCAGGCGGAGACGAGGCGGGCCGCGCAGATGATGAAGCGGATCATGATCCACTTCAGAAGCCAGATGGACGAGAAGCTGCGTCCGCAGGGAGTGACGACGGCGCAGTTGCAGGTGTTGAAGGTGATTCGGGATGAGCCGGGCGGGTCGGGGGCTCAGTTGGCAAGGGCTTGTTACGTGACGCCGCAGTCGGCACAGGCTCTATTGAAGAGTCTGGAGGATGGCGGGTGGATTACACGGACGAAGGATCGGGTGAATGACCGGATTTTGATTGCGGAACTGACGCCGAGCGGAGTGGAACTGCTGGATTCGGCGGAGAGGTTGGCGCGGGTGATTGAGAAGAGGTTGTGGCAGGGGGTCCCGGACAGTGGGGTGGAGGCGTTGAACAGGACGTTGAAGCGGTGTCTGGTGAATCTTGAGGGTTAGCCATTTGCGGTGGCGTGGAAGCGGAGGCGGACGTAATCGGCAGTCCAGTTGCCATCGGCGTCGCAGAGGATGGGCTTGAGCAGGGCGATGGTGTTGGTGAGGGCCTGCGCTCGGTCTGCCGGATTGAGATGATCGAGGACGCCGTTGCGGAAGGTGTTGAGCCAGGACTCCATGCCGTTGGGGAGCGGCGTGGGGCGGGGGATGAGGTCGATCGATTGGACGGTGAAGTTGGCGGCTTCGAGGAGACGGCGATAGAGGGCAGACGAGGGAAAGAAGCTGGCGGCGGTGGCTTCGGCGTCGATGTGGAAGGGTGCGAGGGTGGCCTGGAGCGCGGTGCGGATGGCGGCGATGTTGCCATGGCCTCCCATCTCGGCGACGAAACGGGCTTTTGGATTTCCGGGGCGGAGGGCGCGGTGAATTCCGGCGAGCATGGCTTGCTGGCCGGAGAGGCCTGTGATCCAGTGCAGGGCGGCGTTGGAGAAGATGGCATCGAACTGGTGGTAGTAGGGGAGGGCAGTGGCGTCGTGTTGCTCGAAGTTTAAGCCGCGGGCGCCGTGGAGATTGCGCTGGCGGGCGGCGGCGAGCATGGTGGATGAGGCGTCGACGCCGGTGACGATGGCTCCAGTGGCGGCGAGTTGTTCAGTGAGGGCGCCGTCGCCGCAGCCGAGATCGAGGATCTCTTCGCCGGGTTGGGGGTTGAGGAGGGCGACAACGTCGGAGGCGAGGGTGGCGACGAAGCGGCCGTTGGCGGCGTAGGCTTCGGTGTTCCAGGTCTGGACGGTTTTGGGTTTGGTGGTGGAGCTCATAGCGCTATTGTCCTGCTTGCCGGTGGCGATGCGCGAGGAAGATAAGAATTTACAAAAGATGGATAAGCGGGAGGGATGGACGGAGGTGGCGGGATAGTAAGATCGCTACATCATGAGAAAACTTATTTTTCTGCTCTTTCTGGCGGTGTCGCTTGAGAGTTTTTCGACGGCGCGGGGGTTGGAGACGCCGGTGCGGCATGAGTTTGTCATCAAGAATTTCAAGACCGAGAGTGGTGTGGTGCTGCCTGAGGCGCATGTGGTGTATGGGACGTATGGGCATCTGAGCGCCGCGCATGACAATGTGATTCTGCTGCCGTCGCACTACATGGCGAAGCTGACGGGGTATGAGTGGTTGATGGGGCCGGGGAAGGCGCTCGATCCGGAGAAGCTTTTTCTGGTGACGACGGAGTTGTTTGGGAATGGGAGTTCATCTTCGCCGAGCAATACGCCGGAGCCGTTCCACGGGCCGCGGTTTCCGGTGATGACGATTCGCGACAATGTGGAGGCGGTGCATCGTTTGTTGACGGAAGATCTGAAGGTGACGCATCTGAAGGCCGTGATTGGGTTTTCGATGGGGGCGCAGCAGGCGTTTCAGTGGGCGGTGAGCTACCCTGCGTTTGAAGATAAAGTTGTGGCGACATCGGGGACGGCGAAGACATATGGACATGGGATCGTGCGGCTGGAAGGGGAGATCGCGGCGATCACGGCGGATGAGAAGTTCAAGGGCGGCGACTATACGGAGGAGCCGCAGGCGGGGATCAATGCGTTCGGGATGGTGTGGGCAGCGTGGCTGTACTCGCCGCAGTGGTGGCGGGATGAGTTGTGGCGGACGAATACGAAGCCGGGGACTACGTTTGAGGATGTGGTGGACCGGTTTCGGACGCGGTTTATTCCCGGGGCGGATGCGAATAATTTGATTCTGCAGATGCGGACATGGGAGAAGCATGATGTGGGGACTACTCCGGGATTCAATGGCGATGAGAAGAAGGCGCTGGGGTCGATCAAAGTGCCGTTTTTGTATATGCCTTCGATGACGGACCAGTATTTTCCGGTGGGCGATGCGCGGTATGAGGCGCAGTTCATGCATACGGCGTCGCTGCTGCCGATTCCTTCGCTGTGGGGGCATCCAGCGGGCGCGGCGGCTGATCCTGCGGATGCGAAGTTTTTGAACGAGAACATCGCGAAGTTTCTGGCGGGCGAGCCGGTGGCGGCGGAGAAGGTTGTTCCGGCAAATTGATGGTGCTGGGTTGATGTTTTAGCGGCTGAGCAGGTCTTGAAGGACTACGGCTTCGTTGTGTTCGGTGTCTTTCGCTCCGTAGAGCAGGGTGGAGGGGCCTGTAGTGATGGCTCTTTTGAGGAGGGCCAACTGCGCGGCGTTATTTTTCAGTTCAGCCTTATAGCGTGCTTTGAATTCGCGCCATTTGGCGGGATCGTGGGCAAACCACTTTCGGAGTTCGTTGCTGGGAGCGATTTCTTTGAGCCATAGGTCTACGTGAGCCTTTTCTTTGGTGAGGCCTCGGGGCCAGAGGCGGTCGACGAGGATGCGGGTGCCGTCGGTTTTGGACGGGGCTTCGTAGACACGTTTGAGTTGAACAGCCACGGTCGATCTTCTCCTTCTCTGGATTGGGGCCGATGATTCGAATTTCAGGAGCCGTAACCCCGGTGTTTCATCGCGGCTAACTCGTCGGCGCTGGGCCAGGAGATGGTGAGCAGGAATGCGGATTCGCCTACTGCTTCCACGTCGTGACGGATGGAGGCGGCGAGGGTGAAGAGGTTGCCGACTTGGAGGTCGTGCGGCTTGCCCTGGATGGTGACGCGGATCTGGCCCTTGAGTACCTGGATGGAGATGGTGCCGTCGGCGTGGTGCTGCTTCATGCGGGCGGCGGCTTCCATGGTGATGAGGACGATTCTGAAGTCGTGTTTCTTGAAGAGGGTTCTGGCGTTGTGGCCGGATTGCCATGGCTTCTTCTGCTCGGAGTCGGCGATCTCCTTGAGAAGGTCGAACTGCGCCATTTTGTCGATCATGGTGCCGTCTAGCTGAGAGGTTGTCATGTTCGGACGCTCCTTTTTGGCAGGAAGTTTACGCCTCCTTAGGGGTTAGATGCGACCGCGGATGAGGACAGATTCGGACGGATGAGGGCGAATTTAGGTTGAAGGGTCGATGCGGTGGGTGGATGTTGCCTATACTTGTGTTTCGCTTTGGCAGAAGTGTATGTCTGAGGGAAGAATATCTTTTGGAGAGTGGATCAGTGACGACAAAGGTGACAGCGGCGGTTGGGTTTGCGCAGGAGAACAAGGGGCGGTTTGTTGACGAACTGAAGGCGCTGCTGCGAATCCCGTCGATATCGACCGATCCTGAGCGTGCGGGGGATGTGCGGCGGGCGGCGGAGTTTGTTGCGGCGGAGTTGAAGCGGATTGGGATGGAGAACGTTCGGCTGATCGAGACATCGACAGTGAAGCATCCGGGTGGGCATCCTCTGGTGTATGCGGACTGGCTGCATGCAGAAGGCAAAACGACGGTGCTTTGCTATGGGCACTATGATGTGCAGCCGGCGGAGCCTCTGGATGAGTGGAAGTCGCCGCCGTTTGAGCCTACGGAGCGGGATGGGAATTTGTATGCGCGCGGGGCTGTCGATGACAAGGGGCAGATGTGGATGCATGTGAAGGCGCTGGAGTCGCTGATGGTAGCAGGCGGCGGGAAGCTGCCGGTGAATGTGCGGGTGGTCGTTGAGGGGGAGGAGGAGGTTGGGGGCGAAGGTATTGCAAGCTTCGTAAAGACGCATGGGGAGCAGTTGAAGGCGGATGTGGCGCTGGTATCGGATACCGAGATGTTTGCGCCGGAGCTGCCGACGCTTTGTGTCGGACTGCGGGGGATGATCTATACGGAGATTGAGGCGCGGGGGGCGCGGACGGATCTGCACTCCGGGATGTACGGCGGGGCGGCGCCGAATCCTTTTGTGGCGCTGGCGCAGGTGATCGCGAAGCTGAAGGATGAAGACGGGCGGATTCTGATTCCGGGTTTCTACGACAGTGTCGAGAAGCCGACGGATGCGGAGTTGAAGGCGTGGAAGGCGCTGCCGTTTGACGAAGAGCATTATCGTGAGACCGAGGTGGGATCGGTTTCTTTGACCGGGGAGCCGGGGTTGAGTGTGCTGGAACGGACGTGGGCGCGGCCGACGCTCGATGTGCATGGGATGCCGGGTGGATTTATCGGAGCGGGCGCGAAGACGGTGATTCCGGCGAAGGCGGTGGCGAAGGTGAGCATGCGGCTGGTGCCGGATATGACGCCGGCGGAAAGTTTCGCGAAGTATAAGGCTTATGTCGAGTCGCTGACACCGAAGGGGATTGTGCTGGAAGTTCGGTTGATCCATTCTGGCGATCCGATTGTCGTGAGTACGGACAACGAATATGTTAAGGCTGCGACCGAGGCGATGCATGCAGTATTCGGGAAGGAGACGGTGTTTGTACGGGGAGGCGGGTCGATTCCGATTGTGGGGGACTTTGTACGGGAGTTGAAGACGCCTACAGTGATGATGGGGTTTGGGCTGCCGGATGACAACCTTCATGCGCCGAACGAGAAGTTTCACCTGGCGAACTTTCATCGAGGGATTGAGTCGATTGTGCGCTGGCTGGAACTGGTGGGGGCTTAGGTGCAGTGGCGGCGCCCTGCGGAGATTGGGGGCTATGTTCTGGCTGGCGGGCGAAGCTCACGAATGGGCCGAGACAAGGCTTTTTTGGAGCTAGCCGGCAAGCCGCTTGTGCTCCATGCCGTGGTGAAGCTTCGCCGCGTGTGCATGGAGGTGAGCGTTCTCGGCAACGACCCGGCTCTGGATGCCTATGCGCCGCTGGTGACGGACCTGCATCCCGACTGTGGACCGATGGGAGGCATGGAGGTGGCGTTGCTCCACTCGCGGTACGACTGGAACCTGTTCCTTCCCGTAGATGTGCCTTTTGTGCCGACCATCTATCTCAGTCTTTGGGTAGGGCAGACGTTGCCCGAGGAGAGCGGGAGGCACCAGAAGCTGCATGAGGGGTTTGAAATGCCTGGTACGCATGCACGCGTGATGATGTTTACGGTAGATGGCGTGCCGCAGCCGACGGTGGCATTAGTGCATCGCGAGGTGCGGCCTTTCCTGACGGAGGCGCTGGAGCGTGGGGAGTACAAGCTCTTTCCCGTGCTGGAAAAGGCTTGCAGGGAGATTTCCGTCAGAAAGGGGCTGTTGCCGGGAGTGGGGATGTGGAAGATTCCTTACTGGTCGGGCTTGACCTCCAGACCCGGGCGGACAGGCGGGGACTGGTGGTACATCACAGACGCACAGAAGCGGTGCAGTGGGATATGGTTTGCGAATTTGAATACGCCGGAGGAGTTTGCCGAGGCGGAGAAGCATCTCGACGCACTGGATACATAGTCGGGGCGATGGGTTAGGCTAGTTTTGCATCGGGATTTTGGGGTGGGAGTCGCTGCTATGGCTGAACCGGACAACAAAACGGAGGAACAACGGCCGAAAACGGAAGAACAACAGCCGGAGGTGTCGCCTGAGACTCCGCTGATCGAAAGCGTGTCGGAGGATGTGTCGGCTGAGGTCGGCGAGTTTATGGAGCAGGCGGCTCAGCAGAACGAGGCTGCGGCTGAGGCTGTTCCAGATCATAAGGACAAGCCCGGACCTTATATTTCGTTCGAGCATGTGTACAAGTCGTTCGGTCAGTTTGTGGTGCTGGAGGATGTGAGTTTCTATGTGCTGCCGGGAGAGACGCTGTGCATCCTGGGGCGAAGCGGAGTGGGCAAGTCGGTGTCGCTGCAGATGCTGCTGGGATTTTTGAAGCCAGATAAGGGTGTGATCAGGGTGGCGGGGGAGGATATCTGCGGGTACACGGAGCGGGAGTTGCAGGAGATTCGACGGAAGGTGACGATGGTCTTCCAGAACGGGGCGCTGTTCGACTCGATTACGGTGGGCGAGAACGTTGCGTTTCCGATGCGGGAGCGAGGCGAGATGGCGGAGGATCAGATCCTGCAAGTGGTGAAGGGTCTGTTGGAGATGGTGGGCGTGGCGGGGATGGAAAATCTGCTGCCGTCGGACTTGTCGACGGGGATGAAACGGTCGATCGCGATTGCGCGGGCGCTGGCGGCACAGCCGGAGGCGGTGTTGTACGACGAACCGACGACGATGGTGGATCCGTTGATGGCGCATCTGCTGGGTAACCTGATTGAACGTCTGAAGCAGCAGTTGCATCTGACGAGCATCGTGGTGACGCACGACATGCGGCTGGCGAAAAAACTGGCGGACCGTGTGGTGTTTCTGAATGCGGGAGAAGCGATTTTCTTCGGCACGATGGAGGAGATGGAGCGGAGCCAGGACCCCATTTTGCAGGAATTTCTGGAGTTGGATGAGCTCGTGACGCCTGTATAGCCGCAAGCCATGGTGGCCAACGACGATTTGGCTAAGGGTAGGTACATAAATGGTTTATAAGATTTGGTAAAGAAACCTTTTGTTGTATTGCCAAGCCTGCGCTCGACCCGTATGCTGCAAAGTAGCAATCCAGATGTAATTTCGACGCGTCCGACCGAGGAACGAAACCGGAAGTTTGGGAGACCAGGCGTTTCAGGTCGTGTCCGTACTTGTAGCAATTTGATTTTCTTGATTGGGAACGTTTCCTGAAGTCTGATTCAGGCATCCTACCGATTCTTAGGCCTAGGTGATATTGAGTTGAAAGGCGTTCGCTATGGCGACACCGGACTATCTGCAGCAGGTTATTGTTTCAGGAAGAAAACATACGGGAAGCGGCAGGCGCACGTCGACGGCCGATTCCGGATTGTTCCGAAGGCCTTCGATAACGAGCTCCGTCTGGGCATCGGTTGACATGCTGACGGTGGTGGTTGCTGCAATGCTCGCCTTGCGATTTCGAGTGGCTACTCCTTCCAATGTTTCTACGCTGAATGTTCTACCCCATCTGATCCAATCCTCCCCGAACCTTCTGTTTTTTTATATTGGCTGGTTTGGCGTGTGCCTGATCTTCTTTACGCGGTCGTATGGGCTGTATGGGCCGATCCAACATCGCAGCGGATTGCATGAACAGAGGATGACGGTCCAGGCGGCGCTGACCTCAGGGTTGCTTCTATGCGGCACGCTCTATCTGTCGAACGGAGAGGCGATATCGCGGATTGTGGTGGCGCTGATGGTGTTGTTTACGACGGCGCTGCTTTGCCTGCGGCGGGCATTGCGGCGGATGATGGTCTATCGACGTTTTCGTGCGGGGGTCGAGACGCGCAATGTGCTGATCGTCGGTGCGGGACGAGTTGGACAGGCGCTAAAGAATCACATTGAGTCGCTGCAGCATCTGGGATTCCGGTTCAAGGGCTTTGTCGCGTTGAGTGAGCGCGAGGCTGAGTCTGGCGATGCGGATGTGATTGGCGATGTGCGGAACTGCCTGTCGCTGGCGCGGTCGCTGTTTGTCGATGAGATATTTTTCTCGGTGCCGGCGGAGAAGAAGCTGGTGATCGG
>WNFC01034631.1_pt1 | contig 10458 bp, 8 predicted proteins | sample 5400541 | NCBI WGS metagenome assembly WNFC01 (sample SAMN13153342, study PRJNA577476) | soil metagenome | isolation source: 120 cm saprolite under Douglas fir tree site 2 hole 2 replicate 1 | place: USA:California | collected 2015-04-18
AGAGTGAGCCATCGGTCGATCGCTGCGCGAACGGCGGCGCTTCATGGGCGGCGTCTTTCCATGCCTGCCCGTCCCACCAGAAGTTGCCATCGGGCGACATCTGGACCTCGCCGGTCGGCGACATCGACGGCGGGGCGTACGTGCCCATGGCCATCGCGGGCGGCCGCTGCCGCCGCCGGATCACTCCGACCACGGCAGCGATGATCGCGGCGACGATGACGATCGGGAGGATGAGGCCGATGGCGCCGAGCCCCGAGGAGCTCGGGCTCTGCTGGTTCTCCGGCCACTGCGACGACGGGATCGTCGCCGCCGGCGCGGAGTCGAACTGCGCCTTCGCCTGGTCGGTGGCGGGGGTCAGGACCGTGTCTTGCGCGCCGGCCACGATGACGATGAAGAGGTCGTTGCCCTTGACGAAGACGAACTCGTCCTCGAACGCGCCGCTGGGCGTGAAGTGGGCGCCGTAGTACGTGTCGATGCCCGTGATCGTGTCGGCTCGGGAATAGTGCGTGTCGGCCTTGTCGGTGGACTCGAGCGCCGTCAGTGCTTTCTTGGCGCCGCTCCCGCCGTTGAACGCCATCACCGCCTCGACCAGGCCCCGGCGGAGCGATGCCGAGCTCCACTCCTTGCCGTAGCCGTCGACGAACCCAAAGCGGTTGAGCGTCGTCTCGGTCTCCTGCGGGGACGCGCCCGACGCGTTCACCGCCCAGTCATGTGCCGTGAACTCCCCGTGCAGCGAAGCCGTCGTCAGCTCGGCGAAGCCGCTCGGGGCCGGAGCCAGCACCGTCGCGAGATCGGGTGACGGCGAGGGCGAGGCGGCGAGCGCGCTGAGCGGCGCGAGGGCGAGGGCGCAGACGGCGGCGGAGCACAGGAATCGATTCACGCGCGCATCTTATCGGTTGGCGGTGAATCTTCCGCCCATTCCGCGCCAGTACCAGTGGAGGTAGCGCGGGAGCCACTGCCACAGCCGGAAACGGCTCTGGCCCGCCGTCCGGTCGCGCCAAGTCGTCGGCACCTCGGCCACCCGAAGGCCGAGCCTGTAGGCCTTGACCGTCAGCTCGAGGCCGAGCTCGAAGCCGCCTTGCGACTCGATGGTGACCTGGTTCAGGAGGCGTTTCGAGTAAAGGCGAAAGTTGCTGGTCGCGTCATGGACCGGCAGCCCGCCAAGCACGTGCAGGGACAGGCCGGCAGTCCGGGACATCGTCCGCTTGAGGAGCGGACCGCCGACCTGGCGGCCGCCGCGCATATACCGCGACCCGGCCACCACGTCCGCGCCCTCGCGCGCCAGTCGGTACATCGGGTCGATGTCCGCCGCGTCGTCCGAACCGTCGCCCATGGTGATCACGACGTAGGGCGCCCGCGCCCCGCGCAGACCGGACTTCATGGCGTTCAGCGCGCCTCGGCCGAGGGTGTTCTTGTGCAGGCGCAGCTGTGGCAGCTCCGCCTGTAGGCGCTTGACGACCGGGACGGTCGTGTCCTCGTCGAAGTCGTGCACCACCAGCACCTCGAGCGGGCGGGTCTTGGTCTGTTCGACCACGCCGCGCAGCGTCGGTACCACGTTCTCGCCCTCGTTGTAGACGGGGATGACGACGCTGAGCGCCGGCGTCTCGTCGCTCATATACGGGGTCCCCACGAACCCACGGCGAAGCCTCGGGTTCGTGAGGTATTCAGATTCTCTCGGCCGCGATCTCGTCGCGGATCCACGGGATCACCTCGTCCAGAACGTCCCCCAGCGGCGTGGTGGCCTCGAAGCCGAGCAGCTCGCGCGCCTTGCGGACGTCGGGCACGCGCATCTGCACGTCGTGCTCGTAGGGCGCATCGTTCACCAGGCGCAGCGGCTTGTCCGCTCCGTGGACCTTGCGCCAGACGAGCTCGGCGAGCTCGCGCACCGTGGTCGAGCGCGCGGTCGAGAGGTTGAAATCCTCGTTGAGGGCCCGATCCGACTCCATCGCCAGCCGGATGCCGACCGCGAGGTCGCCGCCGTACGTGTAGTGCCGCACCTGGCTGCCGTCGCCGAGGATGTGGAGCGGGTCCTGGCCTTTGAGCACCTTCTGCACGAGGTCGGGGAGGACGTGGCTCATCGCCAGCTTGACGTTGCCGCTCCTCACGTCGTGGTCGCGGAGCGCGCGCCGCTCGCCGATGCCGACGCAGTTGAAAGGCCGGACGATGGTGAACGGCAGGTCGTACTGCTCGTGCGCGCCGCGGGCGAAGAACTCGGTCGCGAGCTTCTGGAATCCGTACGTGGAGCGGGGCGGCGGGCTGGTGAGCTGCGCGCCCTCCGGCGTTGGGAACACCGACGCGCTCTCGAACACCATGCTGCTCGAGATGACAGTGATCTTCGCGAGCCGGCCGAGGCGAAAAGCGCTGATCGCGGCGTCGAACGTCGCCGCGCAGATCCGCTCGTTCTCGGCGAGCAGGTCGTACGCGAACTCGTGGAAGTACGAGATGCCACCGATCATCGCGGCGCCCGCGACGACCTGGTCGCAGTCCATCGCCAGGCCGGTCAGCAGCGTCGCGTCCGTGGCGTCGCCCTCGACGAGCCGGTAGCGGGGGTCGGTGTCGAAGGTCCGCCGTACCGGGCCGTACTTGCTGAAATTGTCCACTCCAACGACCTCGTGGCCGGCGTGGAGAAGCTCGGCGACGAGGTAGCCGCAAATGAACCCAGCCGCGCCGGTGACGAGGACCTTCATGGGTCGAGTGCAGGCCTGGCTCCGCCGGGCCGTCTAAGCCGCGTCGTCATTCGTCTCCAGAAGGTGCACCGGGACACATTGAAGAAATTCTTCCTTACACGAAAGGGAGAGCAGCAGCGCGAAGCGCTGCGATGAGAGGGAACGCCGCGTTCCCTCTCATAAGCGTATCGGTCCCGTGATGCCCCAGATGTCGACGACCTCGCGGCCGTCGAGCTCGAGCCCGCGATATGCGCGGTGCGGGGCGCCGATCACGATCACCTCCGACTCGCGCTTGAACTGCGCGAGCTTGCGCAGCTTGTAGCTCAGCGACGCGCGGGCATCGTCGGATTCGCCCTTGAATGCCATGCCCAGGATGCCGAGCGTGCGGCCGAGCAGTGGGTGACGGGCGTTGAGCGTGTCGACGATGTAGGCCGGTAAGCCCTCGTTGACCTGCATCGCGGCCTGGCCCATCGGGAAGTGGTCCGGCGTGAAGGCCGAGAGCTGCATCGTGTCCTTCAGCAGGCAGGGCCCCGCCGCAAAGCCCGGGCCAGGCAGGTCGGCTGCCCGCGGGTAGTCCTGGCGGATCGCGTTCAGGACGCGGTTGTAGTCGAGGCCCGACCGGTTGGCGATCTGGAAGAACTGGTTGGCGATGGCGAACTTCATGTAGCGCCAGGTGTTCGTGAAGAGCTTGGCGAGCTCGGCCTCGAGCGGCGTCGTTCGCACCACCGAGGCGACCCCCAGGCGCTCGAAGAGCTTGCGCGCGGAATCGAATGCCTCGTCCGAGGTGGCCCCGACGAGCTGCGGCAGCGTCCGCAGCTCCTCGAGTGCGTGGCCCTCCGCGATGCGCTCGGGGCAGAAGGCTACGTCCGCCTTGATCCCGGCCGCGCGCAGGCGCCGTTCGACCGTCTCGGTCGTACCAGGGAAGACGGTGGAGCGGAGGATGACGAGGGTCCCGTCCTGGATGTGAGGCGTGAGCTCGTCGAGCACGCGGTCGAAGATCCGCACGGATGGATTCATGAACTCGTCGATGGGGGTGCCGATGACGAGGACCGCGACCCGCGTCCGCTCGAGCATGTCCGGGTCGCGCGAAAGCTCGAGCCGGCCGGTCGGGAGGAGCTTCACGAGCAGCTCTTCGGCGCCCGTCTCGCGGAAAGGGACCCGCAGCCACCCACGATCACAAGGTCAAGGTCTTTCACGGCGGCCAAATTATGATCTCCAGTGCTCATGAACCAATCCCGGAGGGGCCTTGGTCGCCCGTCCGTGTTGCTGGACATGAGGCCCCTCCAGGGGCCGAGCGCGGTCCGCGGCGTCGGGTCCTACGCCCGCGGCCTGCTCAAGGGCTTGATCGGGGCCGGATTCGACTCCCACCTCACGCTGCTCCTGGACAGCGCGTTCGACGCCCCGGCGCTGCCGGTAGGCGCCTACCGCGTGGTCGGCTGCCGGCGGCGCAGCCACGGCCAGGTCGCCGCGTACGAGGATGCGGTGGCGCTGCAGAGCGACATCGCCGGCGTCGGCCCCGACGTCTACCACGCCATCGACTTCCACCTCCCTGGTCGCAGCCCGTGCCCTCTGGTCGTCACGCTGCACGACCTGATCCCCTGGGCGTGGGGCGGACCCCGCATGCGGGGCGAGCGGCTTCGCTACGGCCTGTTCCGGCGCCTGCTGCCCCGCGCCGACCTCGTGATCGCGGTCTCCAACGCGACCAGCGAGGACGCCATCCGGCTGCGTGTCGCCTCGCGCCAGCGCCTGCGGGTGATCCCGGAGGGCGTGGATCCTGTCTTCACGCCGCGCCACGGGGCGGCAGCCCGGGTCAAGGCGAAATGGAACATCGACGGCCGCTACCTCGTCTTCGTCGGCGCGCTGGACGCGCGGAAAGACCCGCACGCCCTGCTCCGCGCATTCACCACGGCGCGCATCAAGCACCCCGACCTCCGGCTCCTCATCGCCGGCATTCCTGGCCGGCAGGCGCCGCCGAGCATGGCCGGCGCGGTGCAGCTGGGCCGCGTCGTCGACGAGGAGCTGGCGGACCTCTATTCGGCGGCCAGCTGCCTGGTGTTCCCGAGCCGCTACGAGGGTTTCGGCCTGCCGTGCCTCGAGGCGATGGCGTGCGGCTGCCCAGTCACCGCCTTCCGCAACTCGAGCGTCACGGAGCTGGTCGACGACGCCGGGATCCTGGTCCCGGACGGGGACGGCGACGCCCTGGGCAACGCGGCCGCCCAGCTGGTCGACCAGCCGGAGAGGTGGAGGCGGGCAGGGCTGGCCATGAGCAAGGTCGCGGTCATCGGCGCGGGGTACGTCGGGCTGACGACCAGCGCCTGCCTGGCCGACCTCGGAAACGACGTCACCGTGGTCGACATCGACGAAGAGAAGATCGCGCTCCTCCGCCGCCGGCAGGTTCCCTTCTACGAGCCCGGCCTGCGCGAGCTGGTGGAGCGCAACGCGCGCGCCGGCCGGCTTTCGTTCACTACCTCTTACGCGGACGCAGTGCCCGGCGCGGAGTTCGCGATCATCGCGGTCAGCACGCCGGAGGGCGAGGGGGGAGAGGCCGACCTGTCGTACGTCGAGGCCGCGGCCGCCTCGATCGCCGACGCGATGGATGGACCGTTGATCGTGGTCAACAAGTCGACGGTGCCCCCGCTGACTGGGGACAAGGTCTCGGAGGTATTGAAGAGGCGCAACACGCGCCATCGCGCCGTCGTCGTCTCGAACCCGGAATTTCTGCGTGAGGGCTCGGCCATCCAGGACTTCATGCACCCGGACCGCGTGGTGGTCGGGAGCAACGACCGCGAGGCGGCGGACCGGGTGGCCGGGCTGTATGCGCCGCTGCAGGCGCCGGTCCTGATCACCCCGAACATCTACACCGCGGAGATGGTCAAGTACGCGTCGAACGCCTTCCTCGCGGCGCGCATCTCCTTCATCAACGAGATCGCCTGGATCAGCGAGCGGGTCGGGGCGGACGCGAAGCTGGTGGCCGAAGGGATGGGCCTGGACAAAAGGATCGGCCCCGCTTACCTCGATGCAGGTATTGGCTGGGGTGGTAGTTGCTTCCGCAAGGACGTGATGGCCCTCACCGCTGTTGCGGAGCGATATGACTATCACCCTGAACTTCTGCACGCCGTCCGCGACATCAACCGCGACCAGCGACTGCTCGTCATCGACCTCCTGCGCGAAAAGCTCGAGGAGCTGCCTGGGCGCGTTGTAGGCCTGCTTGGCCTCGCCTTCAAGCCCAACACCGACGACATGCGCGATGCCCCGAGTGTCGACATCGCGAAGGTCCTGCTGGCCGCCGGCGCCGAGGTCCGTGCGTATGACCCGGCCGCGATGGATCGTTCGAAGCAGCTCCTGCCGCAGGTGGTCTACTGCAAGGACGCGTATGAGGTCGCGACCGGCGCCGACGCCATTGTCCTGGTCACGGAATGGAACGAGTTTCGCCAGCTCGACATGGCGCGGGTCAAGCAGCTCATGCGCCGGCCGGTGATCGTCGACGGACGCAACATCTACGACCCCGCGGCCATGAAAGGTCTTGGCTTCACCTATCGCGGCATTGGCCGCGAGTAACGCCGCCGGCAAACCGAGAGCGGTCGTCTCGGGCGGTGCCGGGTTCATCGGCTCACACCTCTGCGAGGCGCTGCTCGGCCGCGGCGTGAAGGTCCTCGCCATCGACAACTTCATCACCGGCTCGGCCGAGAACGTCAAGCAGCTCAAGAGCAACCCGGACTTCGAGTTCCGTCAGGCGGACGTCAACCACGGCATCTTCATCGGCGGCGACATCCGCTATGTCCTGCACTTCGCGTCACCCGCCTCGCCGCCGCAGTACGACTCCAACCCGATCCACACTCTGAAAGTCGGGACTGTCGGGACGATGAACATGCTCGGCCTGGCGCGCGCGAAGGAGGCGACATTTCTGCTCGCGTCGACGTCCGAGGTCTATGGCGACCCCCTCGTCCATCCCCAGCCCGAGGGTTACTGGGGCAACGTCAACCCGATCGGCCCGCGCGGCTGCTACGACGAGGCCAAGCGCTGCGCCGAGGCATACGCGATGGCGTACCACCGCACCCACCAGGTCGATACGCGCATAGTCCGCATCTTCAACACCCACGGCCCGCGCATGCAGGTGTCCGACGGCCGCGCGGTGCCGAACTTCATGGCCCAGGCGATCCGCGGTGAGCCGATCACGGTCTACGGCGACGGGTCGCAGACGCGAAGCCTCTGCTATGTCTCCGACCTGGTGCGCGGCGTGCTCGCGGTGCTCGACAAGGGCGACGAGTTTCCCGTCAACCTCGGCAACCCCGAAGAGGTGACCGTGCTCGAGCTCGCGGAGACGATCGTCCGGCTGGCCGGATCGAAGAGCGGGATCGTGCACAAGGAGCTGCCCGTCGACGACCCCAAGCAACGCCGGCCCGACATCTCCCACGCCCGCAAGCTCGTCGGCTGGCAGCCCGAGGTGAACCTGGAAGACGGCCTGGGCCGAACTCTTGAATACTTTCGTTCGGTGCTGTGACCCGATGACCACGCCTGAAGAGCTCAAGAAGTACGTACGGGACGTCCCGGACTATCCCCAGAAGGGGATCATCTTCCGCGACATCACCCCGCTGCTCGGGGACAAGCGGATCTTCAAGGAGGTCGTCGAGCTGATGTCGAAAGCGTGGCTCGACAACCCGCCGGACCTTGTCGCCGGCATCGAGGCGCGCGGTTTCATCCCCGGCGCGGCGATCTCGGTGCGGCTCGGCGCGGGCTTTGTCCCTATTCGCAAGACCGGCAAGCTCCCCTGGATGACCGTGGCGGAGTCCTACGACCTCGAGTACGGGACGGACCAGCTCGAGGTCCACTCCGACGCCGTCCAGCCCGGTCAGAAGGTGCTGATCGTCGATGATGTCCTCGCCACCGGCGGCACGGCCTCCGCGGCGGTACGTCTGATGCGTAAGCTCGGCGCCGACGTCGTCGGCGTGCAGGTCTTGATCGAGCTCGGCTACCTCGACGGCAGGCAGAAGCTGCCGGACGTCAAGCTTGTGAGCGAGATCCTCTATTAGGAGAGAGTGTTGAAAGTAAGTTCCCGGGGCAACGAAGTGAAGGACCTGAACCTTGCGACCCAGGGCCAGGACCTGATCGACTGGGCGGCCCGCGAGATGCCGGTCCTGACCCTCATCCGCGAGCGCTTCACCAAAGACCAGCCGCTCAAGGACCTTCGCCTCGCCGCGTGCCTGCACGTGACGAGCGAGACGGCAAACCTCATGCTCACGCTCAAGGCCGGCGGCGCGGACATCGCGCTGTGCGCCTCCAACCCGCTGTCGACCAACGACGCGGTCGCGGCCGCCCTGGCCTCACACCATGGGATCAAGACCTACGCGATCCGGGGCGAGGACAACGACACCTATTACGGCCACATCGAGGCCGCGCTCGACCACCGGCCGCGGCTGACGATGGACGACGGCGCCGACCTCGTGTCGGTGCTGCACAAGTCACGCCGCGACCAGCTGCCCGAGGTGATCGGCGGCACCGAGGAGACGACCACCGGCGTCATCCGCCTGCGTTCGATGGCCGAGCACGGCGTGCTCGCTTACCCGATCGTCGCCGTCAACGAGGCCGACACCAAGCACATGTTTGACAATCGGTACGGCACCGGCCAGTCGACGATAGACGGCATCATCCGCTCGACCAACGTGCTGCTCGCGGGCAAGACGTTCGTCATCGCCGGCTACGGCTGGGTCGGTCGCGGCCTCGCCTCGCGGGCGAAGGGCCACGGCGCTGACGTGGTCGTCACCGAGGTCGACTCGGTCAAGGCGCTCGAGGCGGCGATGGACGGCTTCCGCGTGATGACCATGGACAAGGCCGCGCGCGAGGGCGACATATTCGTGACCGTCACCGGCGACGTGAACGTCCTGGACCGCAGGCATTTCGACGCCATGAAGGACGGCGCCATCCTCGCCAACTCAGGCCACTTCAACTCCGAGATCAACCTCAAGGCGCTGGACGAGATCGCCACCAGCGTCCGCCCGGTGCGGCCGTCGGTGCAGGAATACCGGCTGGGCGACGGGCGGAGGCTTTTCTTGCTGGGCGAGGGCCGGCTGATCAACCTGGCCGGCGCGGAGGGACACCCCGCGGCGGTGATGGACATGAGCTTCGCCAACCAGGCGCTGTGCGCCGAGTACATCGCCAAGAACGCCGGCAAGCTGGAGAAAAAGGTCTACGACGTGCCGGTGGAGATCGACGCCGAGGTCGCGCGGCTGAAGCTCAAGGCGATGGGGATCGTCATCGACACCCTGACCGACGAACAGCGGCGTTACCTTTCCTCATGGGAGGAAGGCACGTAGCCTAAGCGAACATGTTCGGTACCGCTCGGCGCACCTGGGTGCTGGGCGGCGGGGGAGCGAGGGGAGCCGCGCAGGTCGGCGTACTGCAGGCCCTCTTCGAGGCGGGCGTGGAAGCGCCCGCCGCCATCGTCGGCACGAGCGTGGGGGCCCTGAACGGCGCCTCGATCGCGGCCTACCCGTCGCTCGCCGGCACGATGATGCTCCGCGAGGTCTGGCTCTCACGCCAGGCGGCGGCCGTCTTCCAGGCCCACCCGCTCGGCGTGATCCTCTCCGGGCTGCGGCGGGACAGGCTGAGCGTCATGCCTCAGAACAACGTGCTGCGGCTCATCCAGCGCGCGGAATCGTTGAGCGGCATGACCACGTTCGAGCAGCTCCGGGTGCCGCTGACAGTCGTGGCCACGGACATGAACGCCGGCAGGCCGGCGGTGTTCCGCTCCGGAGCGCTCACGCCGGCGCTGCTGGCTTCGACCGCGATACCCGGGCTCTTTCCTTCGGTGCGGATCAACGAGCGCGAGCATCTCGACGGCGGCGTGGTCGACAACACCCCGCTCAACGTCGCGGTCGACGACGGCGCCAAAGACGTGGTCGCGATCAGCCTCATGGGCGGCGCGGAGTACGAGCTCATCCCCAACACCATTCCCGAGCTCATCGCCCGGACGCTGCAGCTGTCGCTACACCACCAGATGCTCAGCGACTACGAACGTCTGCGCCAGCAGGCGCGGATCGTCGTCTTCTGCCCCATCACCGCCCCGACGGCGACGTGGGTCATGAAGCGCGAGCACGTCGAATCGGTGATCGAAGCCTCGCGGGCGTCGATGGCAGACCTGATCCGCCAGCGCGGAAGCAGGCTGTTCCGCCACTCGGGCATCCACTACTTGCCGCTTTCCTGATCGTCCCGCAACTCCAGCGGCGAGCGGCCGAACCGCTGGGTGAGGAACCGCTCGTGTGTGAGCAGCTTGTCGATGTCGTTCCGATTCACGGCGTCGGCGACGTCGACCATCTCGTCGTGGAGCAGATCGAGCTGGCTGGTCAAGATCTCGAGCGCGGTGCGGCCGTCGGCCTGCCGCCGTGTCGTTGCCCAACCCGCCGGGAGCTTCATGTAGGTCTCGAGCGCGGTCGGCAGGTAGTCGGTCGCGGTGCGCAGGACGGCGAACAGCTGCGGCGAGGCGCCTTCGAGCGTCGCCTGGCGGGCCACGATGTCGAGCACTACCTCCTTGATGGAGGTCACGCGGCTCTGCACCTCGGCCGGCGCGCGGTCTCGCACCAGCGCCTCCGCCTGAGCGAGGGCGGCGCGCACCTGCCGTTCACGGTCCGCCACCGCGTCGGCGAGCTCCAGGCGGGAGCCACGCGGGACGACAAACTCACTCCCTACTCGCACGGCCACCACGGCGAGCAGCGCGCCCGCGGCGACCGCGGCCGGCCAGTGGAGGGCCAGCGTCGCGATGCCCGCCACCAGCGCGATCCCCAGGCCGTAGGGGTCG
>WNFC01010100.1_pt1 | contig 10457 bp, 9 predicted proteins | sample 5400541 | NCBI WGS metagenome assembly WNFC01 (sample SAMN13153342, study PRJNA577476) | soil metagenome | isolation source: 120 cm saprolite under Douglas fir tree site 2 hole 2 replicate 1 | place: USA:California | collected 2015-04-18
CTGCCCTGCTGGACCAGACCACCCAGCAGGCACGCCGCAGGTTCACGCCCGGCCCGCCGCTGCTGTGGGTCTACCGGGCGGCCTTCGTCCTCGTCGCCTTCGGCGGCTACTGGCGGTCGGTGCGCGGCCACGACCCCTACTCCGCGCCCCCTGGCGGGCTCCTGGCCGTCATCTTCGCGCTGGTGGCCATCAACATCGGCTGGAGCACCTGGGCGCTCAAGCGCGCGGGCGCCGGCGTCAGCGGGCCAGCCCAGCGCAAGAGGCGGGCCTGGATCGGCGTCATGCTGGTGGCCTGGGTCGCCGCGTACGCGGTCACGGCGCCGCTGTACCACGCCTCCGCAAGCCACCCGGTCTGGGCGCTGTATCCGGCCAGCGCGCCGCTGATGATCGTCGGCCTGGCCGGCGCGGCCACCTCGGCAGCGCGGCGAGACTGGCCCACAGCCGGCACCACCCTGGCTATCGCCATCATCGCCGCGGTCGCCGGCTTCGGCGGCCCGGCCGGCGCGTGGCTGATCATGGGCATCGGCCTGAGCGCCGTGTGCCTGGGCACCGCCGCGTTCAAGGTCTGGCAGCAGCACCGCAGCGTCGTCCGGCCATGACCACCGACGAACTCGACCCGCTGATCCACGTCCCCACCCGGCTGAAGATCGTCGCGACCCTGGCGGCACTGCCCGACGGCGACACGCTGTCCTTCACCCGGCTGCAGGACATGATCGGGCTCACCCCCGGCAACCTGATCATCCACCTGCGCAAGCTCGAAGAAGCCGACTACATCAGCAGCGAGAAGACCAGGAACGGGGCCGTGTCCATCACCACGGTCGCTCTCACCGGCCACGGCCGCAAGGCACTCGGCACCTACACCCAGGCACTGCGCGACCTGCTCGGCGGCCTGTAAATAGGCCCGGCCGACCATGAGCACCGGCGCACTTGACCCGCTGATCCACGACCCGGAGCGGTTGCGCATCGTCGCGACCCTGGCGGCGGGCACAAGCCCGGCCCCACTCCAGGCCAAGGAGCATGGCCGCACCGTCGCGGCTGGATCCGAGGCGGGTCATCATGAGCCAAGACGGGCTCGACCCATTCATCCACGCCCCCGCCCGGCTGCGCCTGATGGTGACGCTGGCGGTCGGCCGTGCCATATCCGGGCCAGAACGGCCGGGAACCCGCGGTCATCAGCGGTCACCAACGGGGAGCCCGCTTGCCGTCCTACCTGGGTAGATGCAGCTAGCTGGGCGGCGCGCTCGTTGTCAGCTGGGTCGACAGCGGCCCGCCAGGCCAGCAGACCGAGCCCGATGAGCCCGGCCGTCATCAGCACTAGCGGGAGCGCTGACCCGGTGACCGGATGCCAGCTTCCTAGCAACGGGTTGACGGCGTGGCCGGGACCAACCCCAGACTGCCATCGATCCATCACGTGCCCGAGGCTTAGCAGCTGGAACGGCAGTAGAAGCACAATCATCGCCCGGATGACGCGAGCCTGCCGGATCGTCGTCATCCGGCCAGAACTGCCGATGATGAAGGCGGCCAGCATCGGGGTGCCGACCGCCAGCGGGAGTATGTATCGTCCCTGGAACGACAATCCGAAGGTGTTCGCGGCCGCGACCTCAAAGAGCACCGGAATGGCCAGGGTCCCGGCTATCAACGCCCCGAGCCGCCACCGATCGAGCAACGTGCCCCATGCGAAGGCGGTAGCGAGCAGGAAGCAGATCGCGATCGCCCAGACCGCAAGGATCAGATGCGGCGGCTTCGTGTCGTAATAGGAGAAGCCATCAATCATCTGCTCGACGACCCTGAGCAGCCGGCCGTTGAACTCGAACTCGGTGCGCAATATCAGCCCGGCCGTGTACTTGCTGTGTGCGATATTACCGATATCGCCCACTCCAGAAATAATTGTCCATGTCACTCCCAGCACGCACGAGGCGAGCACACCGGCGGACCACCACCGAACCGAGTGCCGTTTCCATAGCTGGCGGAACTGGGCCCGCTGCGGCGGGAGGAGCAGGACGACCAGCAAGCCAGCGATCAATTCGGGCCCCATGGACCGGAACTGGCCGATTGCGATGGCCGCCACCGCCGTGCGGCGCGTCCACCCCTGGGCATACGTGGCGCCCCCGTCAAGCAGCAGCGGAATCGCAGCCGCCACAAGCGAGATTCCCGCTGCGATCTCCGGCGAGTTGGGGTTCACCGCGCCAGCTAGTTCGAAGAACGCTGGCGTGGCTGCAACGAGCAGGCCGGCGATCAGCAGCCTGGAACGGCGCCACTCAAGGCAGCTCAGCCACGCCGACGCGAGGAATGCGGCGCATAGCGCGGCGCTGATGAGCCGGGCCAGCAAGATCCCTGTCCAGTCGGGCCAGAGAACGAGCGGTTCCCCGACGGCGGCATAGTAGACCGGGTTGTACCGCCCCGCGCCCGTGATGACGGTGGTCGGAGCCTTCCCGCCGCCAGGGACCGGGGCGCAGGCCGCACTGCGGGCTGGAAGCCAGTGGTAACAGTAGTTGTACCTCGATGTGGGGGCCTTGCCCCGAACCAGACCCCGGGGAACGGTCTGATATGCGCCGGCGTTGCCGAGACCCGGTTTGATGGCTGGCCTGGCGAAAATCTGCCCTTTGACTACTCCCGCTGCCCGGATAAGATGCCGCACCTCGTCAGGCGCTCCGTCGTACGGGCTGGCAAAGACCCATGCAGCGCATATGAGGAAGAACACCAGGAACGCCAAGGGCCACGCACGGCCGACACGACCTAGCCTCCCAGCGCCCATCCCCCGTCGCACTCTCCAAGTCTCCAAAGGGCCGAATTCGGGGGGAACTCGCGGGTAAGCAGCGGGGACTAATCACGTTAGTACCCTGATGACGAGAGCGAGAACATCACGCATGCCGCCCGGTGCTGGTCATCCGCCGGCGCAAAAGGAACCAGCCAAGGCCGCCGATCACCACGAGGCCACCGACGATGAAGCCGGCGATGACGCCTGGGGACATGGCGCCACCGCGGGCAGCCGTGGGTTGGCTGCTCGGATCGACCGTGTGGACCGTGTTCCCGGTCGTCGTGGGCTTGCTGGTCGACGGGGCCGGAGCAGTGGCGGTGAAGGCGACAACCTGGTTCGCAGAGGCAGCCAGCAGGAGACCATCGCCCACGCTGGGTGTCGGAAAATGGTTGGCTGGCGTGCCGATCGATGTCTGCTGTCGCACCCGGCCCGTAGCGGGATCGAGCCCATAGAGGGAACCGCTCTGGGCGAGAGTCCAGACCAGGCCCGCCGCCACGATGGGAGGGCCGCCACCCGTCCCAGTACTCCACAGCAGACGAGACGCGGCCGGAGACCTCGCCACTCGGACCGCGGAGATGCCGGTAAGGCAAGGAAGGTAGACCGTCATGCCCACCACGGCGTCGCCACCGTCCATGTCGCCGCCGCATACCGATCCCACGGCGGCCTGCTGGCCGCCGATTCCGCCGAGGTGCGCAGCGTTGAGGAGATACGCGGTGTGAGTCTTCCCGGCTATCAGCACCTGGCCGCCGGGCAGCAGGGCCGGCGGCGTTGACAGATCGAGATCGTTAGCGTTGTTCGACCTCCAGTCGCTCGGTGCGAAGAACTGCATGAGCTGGAGGGACGGCGAGAGTTCGAGTGCTGAATCGCTGTTGTCGTATGCGTGGCCAGCCGAGGTGACCGAGCCGTTCCCGACACCCACCCAGAGGTGGCCGCTGCTGTCGACGACCGGCGCCGCTCCGCCCATCCAGATCGCGCCCTGCGACTCATCGGCCGCGGCATCGACGGCGAAGTCCACCGGCGTGCCGCCCGTCTCGCCGACTGCCACCAGCCAGCCCCGGTAGGTAGCGCAGTCCCCGTCGTTACCACCGAAGCCGAACACCACCTGGCCGGCGTCGAGGGTCAGCCCGGTACGTTGCAGCAGCGCCGCGGTGTCCACCCCAGCCGGGTCCACGTCCTGGGTCATCTCGCTCCTGCCTGAGGCCGCGTCGAGGCCGACCAGCATGTGCGCTGGTACTCCGTTCACCAGTTCGTCGGCCACCACGAAGATCTCATCCCGTGACTGATCGATGACCGGTGTGCCCGTGATTCCCAGGGTGGGCGAGATGTTCCCGCACGGAAGGGATCCCGAGGGCACTGGGGTGCCGACGTGCGATGACCAGACCACCGCACCGGTGGCGGAGGAGAGCGCGTACACCGTGTCGTTCTCTGTCGCCACATAAACCCGCCCCGACGATACGAGCGGCTCGCCGTAGATCTTTCCATCGAGCGTGGGCGAAGTCCACGCCCGGGTCGCGGTGTCGACCGCGGCCACCGGCGCCGCGACGCCGGTGCCCGCGGCATCGTGGTGATAGACCGTCCAGGAACGAGGGTCGACGGGCCGGGGCGAGAGGGCGGCCGCGCCGGCCTGCCCGCCTCCGAGCACCCAGGTCGCCGAGGCCAAGGCGAGCAACCCGGTCATTCTTCGCAAACTACCCGGCCAGCCTGTCATGGCAGAACGATAGCGTTACAGGTGTGCATCCAATGGGCCTGGCGACTCACTGCTAACGCACGGTGGGAGATCATCTGATGAGCCGACTCATCGACGGTAAAGCCATCGCCGCCGCTATGTCGGCGCGGACCACCGCGTCCGCCGCCCTTCTGCGCGAGAAAGGAATCACCCCGGCTCTGGCGGTGGTCGTGCCCACCGACGACGAGGGCGCCGCCTGGTATGTGCAGTCCATCGGGCGAATCGCGGCCAAGGTTGGTATCGAATGCCAGGTTCACCGGCTGCCCCTGCCTACCGACGGGGCGGAAATCGCCCGGCGGCTTTCGGAGCTATCACACCACCCTGCTGTCCACGGAGTCATCTGCCAGACCCCGCTTCCAGACGGTGTCGATCTGGCCATCGTCGGCTCCAACATCACGGTCGCCAAGGACGTGGACGGAATCAATCCTGAGTCTCTGGGCATGGTCGCGGCGGGCGTACCGGGTGCCTTTCCCCCAGCGACTGCCGCCGCCGTGCTGGAGATCCTCGTCCACGAACGCGTGCCCCTGCAGGGTCGGCGAGCCGTTGTGGTCGGCCGCTCCAACATCGTCGGCAAACCTGCGGCGCTGCTGCTGCTGGCCGAGCACGCCACCGTCACGATCTGCCATTCCCGGACGCTGAACCTCCCCGAAGTCTGCCAGGAAGCTGACATCCTCGTCGTCGCGGCCGGCCAGCCCACAATGATCGGCGCCGACTATGTTGCCCCGGGTGCCGTCGTCATCGATGTTGGCATCAACTCGGTAGAGGGCGGCCGTCTCGTCGGTGACGTCGACACGGAAAGCGTCCTCGGTATCGCCTCAGCGATCACCCCGGTCCCCGGTGGGGTGGGGCCGGTGACGACCGCCCAACTGATGCGGCACACAATCCGCGCGGCGCTCAGAGCCAACGTCATGAACGAGACAGCTTGAGCCCCGCACCGAGGCGATGCACTGCCAGTCAGCCGCGTTAGCTTCCTGCCGCGCCCAGCGCGGCGAGCAGTACGAGCAGTACCGTCGCCGCAGCGAGCAGGCCGTGTCCGATGACCACCAGGACGGGAACGCCGCGCCTGGCTGCCGCCGCCGGGGCGGCGCGCGGCCCGGCCGCTGTGGCAGTGGCCACCGTAGCGGTGCCGACCGCGACGGTACTGGCCGCGACCGTTCCAGCCGTGACGGCGCCAACCACCCCGGCGCTCCCCGACCCAGCGCTCCCCGACCCAGCGCTCCCCGACCCAGCGCTCGCCGTGCCGGAGCCGGTGTGCTCGCCCGAGGACCCGAGGGTCACCAGGGCCATGCCGAGGCCGGCTACTGGCAGGAGCAGCCCGACTGCGGTCCAGGCCAGGGCGGCCTCATCGGTGGTCAGATAGACGATCCACACCATGAGCCCGGCAGCGGCCAGTGTGACGTGCCCGACGGTGACTACCGGCTGGAGCCTCGGGCCGCCGGTGAGAAGCCGGCGGATGCCGCCGTAGGAGATCCAGACACCCAGCATGTAGGAACCGCTGCCGGCGGCGAGGAACCAGGCGCCGAGGGCGGCGAAACCCAGAGCGACGTCGCTCCCCCGGCCTGCAAGCGCGGGTGATCCCGGGATCGCCGATCCACGCGACCGTGAACTGGCCGTCCGCTGAGGCGGACCGGTCAGGTAAGCGAGCCGGGCGCCCGCCAGGTATGCCTGGCGGCGCCAGGCGGCCTTGTGCCTTCCGCCGGCCACCAGGTAGATGGCCTTGCCGACCGCCTGGTTGACCTGCGCCTTGCTGAGGCCGCGGCACGCGGCAGGCATCCAGGTCACCGTGACGTGATGCTCGATTGCCCGCACTCCATAGTCAGCGCAGGCCTGCACAGTTCCAGATTGCGGGGCAGCGCTCGGGGCGCCGCAGCCAGCCGCCAGGAACGCAGTGAGCACGGCGCCCGCGATCGCAGCGGCCACCCGGACGACGTTCACCGGCCTGTCACTCGATGAGTCTAGGCCGCGGGCAGCGGGGTCAGGCGAGCCGCGGATCCATGACCAAGCAGCTGCTGCTGGCCGTCGCTACGACCTTCCCGGCCTGGTCGACGATCTCCGCGGCGCAGTACGCGACCCGGCGCCCCGGCTTGATGACACGCCCTGTTGCGCGGAGCACCCCGCTGTCCTTCGTGACCGGCCGCAGGTAACTCACGTTGATGTCAATGGATGTGTAAGCGACACCTGCGTCGAGCGTGGTGTGCACGGCGCATCCCGCGACCGTGTCCGAGAGGGTGCAGACGAGGCCGCCATGGACAACACCGATCGGGTTGTAGGCGGACTCGTCCGGCTCGCACTCGAAGACCACCTGGCCCACCTCGACCTCGCGGATCTGCATGCCGAACAGCATGGCGATCGGCGGCGGCGGGATCGCGCCATCCCTGATCGCGCGGATGAAATCGACTCCCGACAGCGGCCTGCCTGCCGCCGCGGTGATCATCGGGTCATACCAGTGCACCGTCTTGCTTCTCGGCTCACCCCAGGCGGCCAGGGAAGGGTCGATGCTCTCTGCTGCGGTCATCAGGCGTCCTTTCTGAGTTCGGGCGCTGGCCGGTGCTCAGCGCCGGGGCCAGGGCGCAGGCGCAGCGACCGTACGTCGAGCAACGCGCCACACTCCGAGCACGTCGGCTGCGTCCACCACTCCCCCACGACCTCCAGCGTCTGGGCGACCGAGCAGTTCATCTCTTCGAAGCTTGTCCGGCGCACAGCAATACTCTACCGAGTTGTATCATGCAACGCACTATCGCCGGGTAACATCCGGTCGTGCCGACATCGGGGGGAGCGCCGCAGATGGAAGGCCTGGCCGCGCCGCCACCTGGCGGGGCTCTGCGGCTCGGCGCGCGCTCGTTCGGGCCCCGGCAACGGGTGATCATGGCGATCGTCAACCGGACCCCCGACTCGTTCTACGACCGCGGCGCGACCTGGCATGAAGCCGCCGCCATGGAGCGTGTGCACGCGGTAGTCACCGAGGGCGCCGACATCGTCGACATCGGCGGGGTGGCAGCCGCGCCCGGCGCCCAGGTGGACATCGCCGAGGAGATCCGCAGGACCGTCCCGTTCGTCGCGGCCGTCCGGGATGCCTACCCCGACCTGGTGATCAGCGCGGACACCTGGCGGCACGAGGTGGCACGCGAGGTCTGCGCGGCCGGCGCCGACCTGCTCAACGACACATGGGGCGGCTGGGATCGCCGGCTGGCCGGGGTGGCCGCCGAGCACGGGGCCGGCCTGGTCTGCGCGCACGCCGGCGGCCTGGCGCCGCGCACCCGGCCGTTCCGGGTCGCCTACGACGATGTGCTGGCCGACGTGCTCCACCGGACGCTGGCCCAGGCATCCCGGGCCGCCCGGATCGGCGTGGACCCCTCGCGGATACTGATCGACCCGGCGCACGACTTCGGCAAGAACACCTGGCATTCGCTGGAGGTGACCCGGCGGCTCGACGAGATGGTGGCCACCGGCTGGCCGGTCCTCGTCTCCCTGTCCAATAAGGACTTCATCGGGGAGACGCTGGGCGTCCCGCCGGAAGGCCGGCTGACCGGGACCCTGGCGGCCACCGCCATCTGCGCCTGGCAGGGCGCCCGGGTCTTCCGGGTCCACCAGGTCAAGGAGACCCGCGAGGTGCTCGCTACCGTCTCCGCCATTCGCGGCGAGGTCCCGCCCGCCCGGGCTGTGCGCGGGCTCGCCTAGCCACTGATGATCATCGCTGCCGCGCTGTGCCCATCGCCGCCGTTGCTGGTCCGCGAGCTGACCGGAGCCGATCCCGTCGTGGCGGACCTGCGGGACGCGTGCGCCGCGGCTGTCGCCGCGCTGGTGGCGGCGCGGCCGGACGTGATCGTGGTCGTCGGGCCGGGGCCGGACACCACCGAGTGGCCCGCCGACGGCCGCCTCAACATCGCCGCGTTCGGCGGCAGGCCAGCCCAGCCGGCGGGCGGCGCGCCGCTGCCAAAGCCCGTGCCGCTGGCCGTTGGCCTCGGCGGCTACCTGCTTGACCAGGCCGCGTACACCGGGCCCCGCCGGCTGCACTCGGTGAGCGAGGACGACCAGCCGGCCGACTGCTTGCGCCTGGGCAAAGAAATCGGTGACACTGCCGGACGGACCGGCCTGCTGGTGATGGCCGATGGCAGCGCGCGGCGCGGCCCCCGCGCTCCGGGCCACTACGACGAGCGGGCCGAGGCCTTCGACGCCGGGGTCGAGCGCGCCCTGCGGGCCGGTGATCTGCGGAGGCTCGCGGCGATCGATCCTGTGCTGGCCCGGGAACTCCTGGCCACCGGGCGCCCCGCCTGGCAGGTGCTGGCCGGTGCCATCCGCGGGACCAAGCTGCGGAAGGACGTGATGTACACGGGAGATCCGTTTGGCGTTATGTATGTGGTTCGCTTTTTTTACGTTCTCAGCGAGCTGCGGGACCCGCTGATCCCCGGGTGATCCCGCCACCGCCGGTGAGCCGCGCCGCGATGATCACCGGCACCACGGTGAGCAGCAGGACCGCGACCACGACCACGTTCACCTCGGGCAGGTTCTGGCCGAGCCGGATGGCGCCGAAGATCCACAACGGCAGGGTGTTCTGCGCGCCGGCGGTGAAGGTGGTGACGATCACCTCGTCGAAGGAGAGCGCGAAGGCGAGCAGCGCTCCCGAGATCAGGGCCGTGGACAGCATCGGCAGGGTGACGGTGCGGAAGGTGAACATGCCGTGCGCCCCGAGGTCGGCCGAGGCCTCGTACAGGGAGCCGGAGACCCGGCGCAGCCGGGCCAGAACGTTGTTATAGACCACGACGATGCAGAACGTCGCGTGCCCGATGATGATCGTCAGCAGTGACAGGCCTATCCCGGCGAAGTGGAACGCCGAGTTGAGCGCGATCCCGGTGATGATGCCGGGCAGTGACAGGGGCAGGACGAGCAGCAGCGAGACCGCCTCGCGCCCGAAGAACCGGAAGCGGTGCACGCCGAACGCCGCCGCCGAGCCGAGCAGCAGCGCCAGCACGGTGGCGAAGACCGCGGCCTTCAGCGAGAGCACGAACGCGGCCCGCACCTGGGGATCATGCCACGCCACCGAGAACCACCTGACGCTGAGCCCGCGGATCGGCCAGCTCTGCACGTTCGAGGAGTTGAAGGCGTAGAAGCAGATGATCCCGATCGGCACGAACAGGAACGCCAGCACGCCGCCGACCCAGATCCGCAGCCCGATGCGGGCCAGCCGCCCCTCCATCAGAGCGACCTGAACGCGCCGAGGGCCCGCGCGCCGAGCAGGTAGAAGACCATGATGACGATCGGCACGACGGCCAGCGCCGCCGCGAAGGGCAGGTTCCCGGCGGTACCGATGTTCGAGTAGATGACGTTGCCGATGAAGTTCGAGCTCGCCCCGCCCACCAGCAGCGGGGTGATGAAGTCGCCGAGGGTGAGCGAGAACGTGAAGATCGAGCCGGCCACCACGCCGGGCAGCGCCAGCGGTAGCACGACGCTGCGCACCGTCCGCCAGTTGCGCGCGCCGAGGTCGCCGGACGCTTCCAGCAGCGAATCGGGGATCCGCTCCAGCGCGCCGTAGACGGGCACGATCATGAACGGCAGCCAGATGTAGGAGAAGACCAGCCACATCGCGATGTTGGTGTACCCGATGTTCACCGCGCCGAGGCCGATCTTCTGGAAGGCCCAGCTGAGCGTGCCGCCTTTCTGCAGGATCACGATCCAGGCGTACACCCGGGCGATGTAGCTGGCCCACAGCGGCAGCAGCACCGCGGTGAACAGCAACTCGCGGCCACGCCGGGACGCGATGCGGGCCATGTAGTAGGCGAACGGCAGCGCGAGCAGCGCGTCGGTGACCGTGACGATCGCCGCCATTCCCACCGTCCGCCCGATGATCGTCAGGTACGTGCTGGTGAATAGCTGCCGGAAGTTGGCCAGCGTCCAGCTGTGCTCCAGGGTGTTGGTGAACGGGTTGACCGTCCAGAACGCCGTGACCAGCATGACCGCCAGCGAGGCCAGGTAGAT
>WNFC01032081.1_pt1 | contig 10457 bp, 12 predicted proteins | sample 5400541 | NCBI WGS metagenome assembly WNFC01 (sample SAMN13153342, study PRJNA577476) | soil metagenome | isolation source: 120 cm saprolite under Douglas fir tree site 2 hole 2 replicate 1 | place: USA:California | collected 2015-04-18
GTCCGCGAAAAATTCCTGCTCCGGATCGCTGCTCATATTGGTAAACGGCAATACCGCGATCGACGGCTTGTCGGGCAATGCCAGCGCCGGTTGCACCGGTCCCGCCGCCGGCGAGGCGGGGATGGGCGCGGCCTCGCCCTCCTCCTCGGCGTCGCCGACAAAGCGAATGCCCTTGCGCGGAAAGGTCCGGATCAATGCCTGGCTCGCGCCGCTGTCGCCGACCGCATGACGGAGGGCCTTCACGCGGCTGTTGATCGTCGCGTCCGAGACGATGCGGCCGCCCCAGATGGCGCCGATCAGATCATCCTTGCTGACGACCCGCTCGCGGTTGCGGACAAGATAAAGCAGCAGGTCGAACACTTGCGGCTCGACGGCAACAAGCCGGCTGTCCCGGCGCAGCTCGCGGCACTCCAGGTCGAGCAGGTGATCGCCGAAGCGGAACCGCACGGCGCCTTGCCTCCCTCGGTTCTGCACAAATAATCCACGGTTTCTCCACGCAAAAGCAAGTGACACCCGCAAGCAAGCGGCGTCTCCTGGCCGCATTGTCCTGGCGCAGCCAGCCAATCGGGGAGGGACCAAACCATGAAACGCGCTCTGATTATTGCATTGTTGATGCTCGCGACCGCCTGGGCATCCGCTGCGCCGGCGGAAGCCGGGCTCGACCAGTTGGTGCAGGGGCTTCAGACCCAGGTCAACACGCTGAACTCGCAGCTCAACGCGCTGCAATCGCGGCTCGAAGCGTTAAATTCCGGGTTGATGTCGCGGGTCGGTGCGCTGACGACGCAGGACGTCCACGGTGAGCGCGGATATTGCGCGGCTCGCCACGGCGAGCGCGATGTCGGAGATCGCATCGCAAGTCAGCACGCTGACGTCGCAGGTGAGCGCGCTGCAGACGCAGAACAGCACGCTGACATCGAAGGTCGGCTCGTTGACGGCGCAGGTCAATACGCTGCAGACGCAGCTGATCCAGGTCAAGGCCAACCCGGCGCTGGCGCTCGGCCCCTATATCGCGGTGGACCCGAACCCGGAGAACGGGCTCGCTGGACCGCATGTCATTTTCTACGGCGCCAACGTCCACATCCTGAGCGGCTCGGGACAGACGCAAGACACGACCGGGCTCGGCAATCTGGTGATCGGTTACAACGAAGATTCACGCAATCCTGGGGAGATAGACGCTCATCGGACCGGCTCGCATAATCTGGTGGCCGGCTCACAGCATCGGTTCACTGCGAGCGGCGGCTTTGTTGCCGGCTTCGAGAACAGCGTGCTCAGCGACTATGCCACGGTCACCGGCGGCGATTTCAACACGGCCAGCGGTGCTGCTTCCAGCGTCAGCGGCGGCCTGGCCAACACGGCCAGCGGCTTCTTTTCCAGCGTCGGTGGCGGTTCGCACAACCAGGCTAGCGCGGAGTTCTCCAGTGTGAGCGGCGGTCTCGCCAACACGGCCAGCGGTGAATCCTCCAGCGTGAGCGGCGGCTACCAAAACACGGCCAGCGGCTTCAATTCCAGCGTCAGCGGGGGCGATGCCAACACGGCAAGCGGTATCCAGTCCAGCGTCGGCGGCGGCGGGAGCAACACGGCAAGCGCTATCGGGTCGAGCGTCGGTGGCGGTGCGAACCAGACGGCGTCCGGCCAGTATCAGAGTACCAACTGACGCATTGCCCAGGCGCGCCCGCCGGGTTCCAACGAGCCCGGCGGTCGCGCCGCCGCTATTGCGTGCCGCCCCGCCCGCGCGTTGCCGGATGGCAGCGCCGGGCGATGTCATCAGGTTCGGTAGCTCGGGTCCAGGCGGTCGGCGAGGCGCAACAGCGCCGGCCATTCGCGCTGTCCGCCGAGGCGGGGCGTGTTGCCGTGCATCGCGAACTGCGCTGATTGGCGCTCGCAGGTCTCCCGCGACGGCACGACCATTCTGGCGCCTGACGCGACGGCGGCCTGGATCTTCAGCTGGGCCTCGGCCGAGCGCTCGAAATGATACATCAGCGAGAACGCCTCGGCGACATTGCGGCCGTTCGCCAGCAGCCCGTGGTTGCGCAATACCAGCACCGGGTGGTCGGCGATGCTTTGCCCCAGCCGCTCGCGCTCGTCCATCTCGAGCGAAACGCCCTCGTAGTCGTGGTAGCCCAGCCGGTTATAGAAGCGCATCGCCCACTGGCTCAGCGGCAACAGCCCTTCCTCCAGCGCGCCGACCGCGATATCCGCCTCGGTATGGGTGTGAATGACGCATTGGACATCCGGCCGGGCCAGGTAGATCGCGCCGTGGATCACGATACCGGCATAGATCGGCTCGTATTCCGAGGGCTCGATCAGCTTGCCGTCGAGATCGACCTTCAACAGGTTGGAGGCGGTGATCTCGTCGAACATCAGCCCCTGCGGGTTGATCAGGATCTGATCGGTCGTGCCCGGCACGCGCGCCGAATTATGGGTCAGGACCAGATCGTCCCACCCGAAATGGGCGATCAGCCGGTAGCAGGCGGCGAGATCGACGCGCAATTCCCACTCCTCGGGGCTGATGTGGCGCGGCCGGGCGGCGAGCCTGGGTTCGAGCGTGTCCATTATTTCCTCTCTTCTCTCTGAGCAGTCATTGCGAGGAGCGGAGCGACGAAGCAATCTCGTTGGGCAGAGCTAAGCCAGGAACGAGATTGCTCCGCTTCGCTCGCAATGACACCAAGTGTCGTCAAGCCGGGGTGAACATCGGCACCGGCGGGCCACCCTCGCTCGGCTTGAAGACGAGGCGGACGGCCTGGCCGATGCTAATGCCGTCGAGATCGCAATCGACGATGTTGGTCATCATCGTTGGGCCCTCGGCGAGTGTGACATAGGCGATCGCGTAGGGCACCGGCGCCCGGCGCATCACGCTGTAGGTGTAGATCGTGCCGCGGCCCGAAGCCTCCTGCCATTCGACCTTGTCGCTGAAGCAGAACGGGCAATGCGGGCGCGGATAGAAATGCACTTCGCCGCAGGCGGTGCATTTCTTGACGAGCAGCTTGCCTTGCCCCGCGGCGTCCCAAAAGTGCTGGGTCTCGGGGTTGATCGGCGGCGCGGCGATCTTGCGCTGCTGCTGTTGGCTGTCGGCCATCGCGCTCACTCCCGTTCCATGATCACGGTCGCTGCGGCATGCCGGGTGCCGAGCGAGCCGCCGGTGCCGTGCGCCAATGCCACATCGCAGTTCTTGACCTGCACCGCCGGATGCGCCTCCCCGCGGAGCTGACGGACGGCCTCAAGCACTTTGGTCAATCCGCCGCGGTTCGACGGGTGGTTGTTGCACAACCCGCCGCCATCGGTGTTGAACGGCAATCTGCCGACCCCGGCAATCAAATTGCCGTCACTGACGAAACGGCCGCCCTGGCCCTTCTCGCAAAAGCCGAGATCCTCGATCTGCATCAAAACGGTGATCGTGAAGCTGTCGTAGATCGAGGCATACTTGATGTCGGCCGGCTTGACCCCGGCCTCGGCGAAGGCGAGCGGGCCCGACCACACCGCGCCGGAATAGGTCAGGTCGACCTTGCCGCCCATCTGGTGCTTGGGCGCTTCGCCGGCGCCGATCACCTTGACCAGCGGGCGCTTCAGGCTCTTGGCGATTTCCGGCGTCGCCATGATGATCGCCCCGCCGCCGTCGCTGATCACGCAGCAATCGAGCCGGTGCAATGGGTCGGCGATCATCGGCGAATTGACGACGTCATCGACCGTCACGACGTCGCGCAGCATCGCATGCGGATTGTGCTGCGCATGGTGCGAGGCGGCGACCTTGACCCAGGCCATCTGCTCGCTGGTGGTGCCGTATTGGTGCATGTGGCGCATCGCCGCCATCGCATACATATTGGCGGTCGCCGGCGCGTAGGGCAGCTCGAAGCCGCTTTCGGGCATCGGCCGCTCGGGTGCGCGCGGCTGGGTCCCGGTCGCCATCCCCTCGGCGCGCGGCCGGCCGGCGAGGGTGATCAGCGCGATCGAGCACTTGCCGAGCGCGATCGCCTCGGCGGCATGGCCGACCTGCAGCAGATAGGACGAGCCGCCGACATCGGTCGAATCGATGTGCCGGGTCTTGAGGCCGAGGTAATCGACCATCGACAGCTGGCCCAGCCCGGCCATGTCGCCAGCGGCGCAGAAATAACCGTCGATGTCGTTCTTGGTCAGCCCGGCATCGGCGAGCGCGCCCTGGGCGACTTCGGCATGGAGCTGCGGCACGGTCTTGTCGGTGGCCAGGCGCGTCGGGTGCTCGTGGATCCCGACGACATAGGCCTTGCCTTTGATGCTCATCGCGGGCGGACCCTCGCGGTTGTAACGATGGTTTCGGACAGCCGATGGGATACCGTTCGCCCGCCGCGGTCAATCCTGGATTGTCCGAGATCAGGGTTGCGCCGGCCGGTTTTGCGCCTGTCGCGGCGGTTCTACTTAGGGCAATCGGCTTTGACCCGAAGAGGGCGATTTCCTATCATCGCGCTCACCCGCGCTTCCGCAGGCAACCAAAAGGGAAAACCCGATGCGCCTCCTCGCCGCGTTGTTTGTCGCTGCAATGGTCGTTAGCGGCTCCGCCCGAGCCCAGGTCGTCGATCTCTCGACCATCAAATGCAAGGAGTTCGTCGAGTCGAGCAAGGAGAACATCGGCGTCATCGCGATGTGGTTGCATGGCTATTACGCGGGCAAGGCGGATTCACCGGCGATCATTGATTTCGACAAATTCACCAAGGACGCCGAGAAGCTCGGCAAATATTGCGGCAATAACCCGACCCACGGGCTGATCACCGCCGCCGACAAGACCCTCGCCGAGGATTAGGCGCCCGTCTCGCCGGTGATTTCGGTGATCTCCTCCGCCCGATAGCCGAGCTCGGCGAGAAGCGCAGCGGTGTGCTCGCCGAGGCGCGGCGGCGGCAAGCGGATGGCGCCGGGCGTCGCGGAAAAATCGACCGGGATCGCCGTCGTCACGGTCGGGCCCTCGGAGGGATGCGCGACCCGCCGGAAGAACCCGGTGTCGCGCAGATAGGGGTCGGCGAGGAGGCCCTTGAGGTCGTTGACCCCGCCATTCGGCACGTCGAACTGGTCGAGCCGGGCGCGCCATTCGGCGGTCGAGCGTTGCCGCATGCACTCGGCGAGCAGAGTGTAGAGCTCGTGGATGTTAGCGGTGCGCCGCTCGATCGTCGAGAAGCGCGGATCGTCGGCGAGCGCCGGGCGGTCGATCGCAGCGAACAGGTTGCGCCACTGCCGATCGGTCGTCGCCAGCAGGCAGACATGTCCGTCGGCGGTCGGGTAGGGACGGCGGTGCGAGGTGAACATGCGCGGGTAGCCGAGCCCCTTCTCCGGCTCGCCGAGGACGCCGTGCCACAGATGGTCGACGAGGTTGAAGGCCGCCATCGTCTCCATCATCGGCACGTGCACTTCCTGGCCATGGCCGGTGCGCTCGCGCGCGAACAGCGCCATGCCGACCGCTCCGGCGAGGACCTGGCCGCAGATCTTGTCGCACATCGCCATCGGCACGTAGCGCGGCGCGCCGGCATCGGCTCCAGTCGGCGCGGCATTGATCGCGGCGAGACCGCTTTCGCCCTGGATCACGTCGTCGAAAGCGGCGCGGTCGCGGGAGGCCGTGTCGGGCCGGTAACCGCTCGCCGAGGCATAGATGACGCGCGGGTTGGCCGCGCGGATTGCGGCGTAGTCGATGCCGAGGCGGGCCGCCGCGCCCGGCCGCATGTTGTGCAGAAAGACATCGGCGGTCGCGGCGAGGCGCAACAGCGCGGCCCGCGCCGCCGGCCGCTTCAAATCGAGGACGAGGCTTTTCTTGTTGCGGTTGACGTTGAGGAAATAGGCGGCCATGCCGGGGTGGCGGGCCGGGCCGATCTGGCGCATCGGGTCGCCCTCGGGCGTCTCGATTTTGATCACCTCGGCGCCCATGTCACCGAGGAGCTGCGTCGCGACAGGGCCCAGGACGGCGATCGTGATGTCGATGACGCGGATCCCCGCCAGCGGTCCTGACATGCCGTTATCTCAGCTACGCTCGACGAGAGCGTCGATCGGCACGCCAAGAGCGCGGGCCAGGCGGTCCATCGTTTCGACGCTGCCCTGTTTGCGGCGTCCCTCGATCTGGGCGATGAGTTCGCGGACGACGCCTGAGCGCTCGGCCAGGGCCTGCTGGGTCAGCCCGCGATGGTCGCGCCAGGCCTTGACCGGGTGGGCGCCGTCGAGCTCGGCTTTGACGACAGCCAGCGGAAAGGTGGTCTGCCGCGCCACCTCCTCCGGGGGCAAGGCTGCGGCAAATGCCGCATCCTCCGCCTCAGCGCCCCGCACGGCGGCAATGTCGTCGAGGTCTTCGGCGAGGGCCCGAAGCCGCTCCCAATCGGCACGTGAGAGCGTCACTTCCTCGGCGGTTTCGCGTTTCGGTTTCGGCCAGGCTGCGGCCATGTCGCACCTCGTCTTTCACCTCTTGTAAACGTCGCCGCGGCTGCGGATCAATTTAACCCCGATGCGATCACTGGCCCGGTCGATTGTCATCAACACCCGGTAGGAACCGACCCGCAAGCGGTAGAGATCGCCACCTTCGAGGATTTCGTCACCGGCCGCGACGCGGTCGAGCACGCGCAATGGCGCAATGTCTGGCCGGTCACCTCGGGCTTTCACTTCCGCATGGACGACATCCGGGCGATCGTCTCCCCCGACCGACTGACCGCGATCGGCATGGCGGTTTTCCAGTCGACCGGCTATCACGAGGACGGTACGTCCTACGAGCGGCCGGGCCGCACCACGGTGGCATTGTCGCGCCGCGCGGTCGGCGTGGATTGGGTCGCCGACCATACCCACATGTCGCTGTTCCGCGACGTGCCGAGCCGCTCTTTCGGCCAGCGCAAGCCCGGCTGAGGGAAATCCGGCGCATTCCAGCTGCGACGGCACGGGTCGTTGGCGATCGGTGCGCCGCTTGCTAGAAGAGGGGCGCGCGGCGGCGCCGCGGCAATGCTTAGGGGAGCAGTCGATGAGGATGCGAAGGACATTGCGCGGTCTGATGACCGGCGCGGCGCTCGGGCTGGGGCTCGCCGCGCCGGCGCTGGCCGACGGCCTGGCGCAATTCGAGAAGCTGATCAAGCCGCAGCTGCCGCCCGGCTCGCTGACCTACAAGAACGCCAAGGCGCTCGGCGACAACGGCTTCGTGCTGGAAGGCGTGGTGGTGACGCCGCCGCCGGACACGCCGGGCGGCAAGGCCGAGCCGATCGCGATCAAGCGGCTCGCGGTCGAGGATTTCGACTTCGCCGCATTCGAAAAGCAGGCGCCGCCCAATTTCGCCAAGGTGCGGGTCGAAGGGCTGGCGATCAGCGGCAAGCCGGCCGAGAGCATCGATCTGAAGCAGCTCGCCGGCATCGACAAGGTCAACGCCGACTTCCAGCTCGATTACCGGCTGGAGCCCGACCGCAAGGTCTTGACCTTGAACCGGCTCGAGATCGATCTGAGCGGCCTCGCCCGGCTCGAATTATCGATGATCCTTGACGGGGTCGATCCGGCGGCCGACCAGGACAAGGCGATGAACGACGCCTCGCTGCGCACCGCCAGCTTTGTCTTCGAGGACCGCTCGATCCTCGCCAAGGCGGTGCCGGCGATCGCCCAGATGCAGGGCGGCGACCCGGCCGTGACGATCGCGACCGCCAAGGCGATGATCGCTCCGGTGCGGGCCGGCCAGGGCGCCGCGGCGCAGGCGGCCTTCGACGCGCTCGAATCCTTCCTCGACGACTACAAGCAGCCGAAGGGACCGCTGCGCCTGACCCTGAACCCGCCGAGCAAGGTTTCCGCCGCGGCGCTGAGCGGCGCCGCCAGCGCCGATGACGCGATCAAGGCGCTCGGGCTGGTGGTGTCCTATGCCGGGACCGTGCCGCAGAAGGCGCCTGCCCCCTCCGCCGCAGCGCCGGCCGCCATCCCGCCCGCGCCGTCGGGCGCGGTCACCAACGCGGCCAAACCGGCCTGCACGGCGGGTGCGCGCTTCTTCGTCCTGCACGAGGAGGCGTGGTGGGCGGCGACGGCGCGCGAGCCGGCCAAATCCGGCAAGGAATGCATCACGCGGCTCGATGGCGGCGGCACTGACGACATCGTCGTCTCGTCCGATCAGACGATGGCGTGGTCGATCGACGGCCCCGGCAAGGCGATCGACAAATGCAAGAGCGGCGACAAGGTGCTGGTCGAGAGCGATGGCGGGTGGTACCCGGCCAAGATCGCCGACAAGCCCGGCGCCGGCGGCAAATGCGCGGTCAAATACGACGACCCCAACAGCGACGACGAGGCGGTCGAGCCGAAGCGGGTGCGCCGGCTCGACTGAGGACGCAGGTGGACATGGCTGAAGCAATTCCGATCATCGATGTCGGCGATTTCCTCGCCGGGCGACCAAGGACGTCCGGGCGGGCGCTTGCGGCCGCCGCCCGCCGGGTGCACGACGCGTTGACGACAACAGGCTTCTTCGTGCTGACCGGGCACGACGTGCCGCAAGGGCTGATCGCGCGCACCTTTAGCGAGGCGCGGCGCTTTCACCAATTGCCGCTCGACAAGAAGCTCGCCTTGAAGCTCAACGAGCACATCAACGGCTACATGGTGATGGGCCGCTACGCGGTGCGCACCTCGGACATCAACGACAACGATAAGGGCGACCTCAACGAAGCTTTCTTCATCAAGCGCGAGCGGCCGCCCGACGACCCTCTGCTATTGTCGGGGCGGCGCTTTGTCGGCGCGAATTTATGGCCGGCGGAGAGCGACCTGCCGGGCTTCCGCGCCAACCTCCTCGACTATGTCACTGTCATGGACGATTTCGCGCGGCGCTTCCTGCCGGTCGTCGCGGTCGCGCTCGATCTCTCGCCCGATTGGTTCGACGAGGCCTTCACCGACAGCCAGTTCACCTTCCGCCTGTCGCATTACCCGCCGGTCGAGGCCGAGGCCAACCAGTTCGGCATCGCGCCGCATACCGACAGCAATTTCATGACCTTCCTGGCGCAGACCGAGGTGCCGGGGCTGCAGGTCAGGATGCCGCCAAATGGACCTAATGGCGGCAACTGGCTCGACGTGCCCTATGTGCCGGGCTCCTTCGCGGTCAATTCCGGCGACATGGTGCGGCGCTGGACCAACGGCCGCTTGTCGACGCCGCATCGCGCGTTGCCGCCGATTGGCCGCGACCGCTACGCGATCCCATTCTTTCTCGGGCCGCGCTTCGACCAGGTCATCGAATGCCTGCCGAGCTGCACCGGCCCCGACAACCCGCCGCGCTGGGCGCCGATCACCTACGCCGACTGGCAGGCCTATTGGTACGACGCCAATTACGACCCGAAATTGCAGCGGGACGTGGCGTAGACTTAGCTATTCTCTCCGTTCCTGACGCGGCAAGCCATGGACGAGGATCGCGCCATCTCGGGTTACTTCTAGCCATCGATTGACTGCGTCTCGACCCTGGCTTGTCTCCGCATTGAGGAACTCCAAAGCATGTGCAATTAACGAAAATTGTTCCTCGGGCGTGCAGCCGGACGGGAACGTGATAATCCCCGAATGCAAGCCCGATCGCTCCGCGAGCCTGACGAAATCTCGTACATTGATGGTAACCAGGATGCGATCCTCTTCGAAAGCGCGACGCCAGAGCACGTGATCCGCTGCTCCGGTCAGGCCGCGATCCCGCGCGTGATACACATCCACTCCTACAGCATTGAGGCGCCGCGCTATCGACGGCGAGACGTTTTCGTCCAGCAGGAGCTTCCAGCTCACCGCTTGATGTTCGTACGAGCTCGACCGACCGTGGGATTGGCAGCGGCATAAAGCGCGGCGAACTCAACATCCTCCGCGCTCAGATCTGGATAATCCTCGATAATGCGCTCGGTCGGCTCGCCATTCAGGCGCATGCCTCCGACATGACGGACGGCAAGACGAGTTCCCCGGAAAACCGGCTCGCCGCCCAGGATCTCTTTGTCGCTGACGATCCGGGCGAGGCCCTTTTTGTAAAGATCCGTCCGTGCCGCTTCATCGATCGTCATCGAGGTATTCCTTTCCGGTAGAAATAATTTACTCCGTCGGCAAGGCGATTCAATCTGGCTCCGTTCCGACGCGCCGGAGCAGGCGGTCGATGACGGCGTCACCGGGCCGGAATTGGCGCGGCTCGCGGCGATCGCCAAATGCCATGCGAGCGATACGGCGATGCGGGTCGCGACCGACGCGGTACAATTGTTCGGCGCCGCCGGCATCTCCAACGAATACCCGATCAACCGCTATTTCCGCGATGCCAAGGTGTTGCAGATCGTCGAAGGCACCAACCAGATCCAGCGCAACATCATCACCCGCGCGCTGCTCGGGCCGGCGGCGCGATAGGAAGGCGCAGGCCCCCGTCAAGCAAATCGGCCGTATCTCTCCGTATTCAGTAACATTCATTAACTTCTGTTACAATGTCACCAGAGTAGTGATAGAGGCGGCAGCGTTGGGTTTCCCCCGATCCATGCCTCAAGTATATATGGTTTATTAACCAT
>WNFC01036323.1_pt1 | contig 10457 bp, 8 predicted proteins | sample 5400541 | NCBI WGS metagenome assembly WNFC01 (sample SAMN13153342, study PRJNA577476) | soil metagenome | isolation source: 120 cm saprolite under Douglas fir tree site 2 hole 2 replicate 1 | place: USA:California | collected 2015-04-18
CGCTCTTAGATCGTCTTCATGCCGCGAACGGTTGTTTGCCTTCTTTGCGGCTTCAGGCAGGTAATACAAGACCAAGCGATTAGTATCAGTAAGATATTTCTTGGCCACGCGTTGTACGTCCGCAGCGGTTACAGCCTGCAGACGCTCGAGATCAGTATTCACTCTTGCGGGATCTCCAAGCAGCACGGCAGCCTCGCCAAGCGCGAGTGCCTTCCCATTACTGGTCTCACGTTGGCGCAATTGATCGGTAATGATCTGGTTTTTGGCCTTCTCCAGCTCTGCTGTCGATACAGGGGCGTCTTGCATCTTCTTTACCTCAGCCAGCAAAGATCGCTCGACATCCTCCGGCTTTTTACCTTCCGACAACACAGCAGTCAAAACAAACAGACTGCCATCTTCCCGGAGTTCCGCATTTGCGTCTGCTTCTGCGGCTAACTGCTGTTCGTAAACCAGTGCGTGATAAAGCCGCGATGATTCACCGGCGGAGAGAATCGCATCAGCCACTCGCAGCGCGTCGGAATCCGCATCGCCCTGGCGCGGCGTCAGATAGGTCAAGCCAACGGCCGGCAGATCGTTGTGCCCATACTCAGTCACACGCGTCTCGGCGGAGCGCGCAGGCTCCTTTATTTGAACTCGGGGTAACGCACGATCCGGCCGGGCAATAGGACCAAAGTATTTGTCTACCCAGGTATCCAGTTGTTTCGGGTCAAAATCACCAACCACGACCAGTGTTGCATTGTCGGGGCGGTAAAAAGTCGTGTGAAAGTCCTGAACATCCTTTAGTGAGGACGCGTCAAGATCTTCAATGCTGCCGATGGTTGGGCGTTTGTAGGGATGCTGCAAAAATGATTTCTGCTGCAGCAGGTATTGGAAGCGACCGTAAGGGGGCGCCAGCACGCTTTGCCTGTACTCCTCTTTTACCACGTCTCTTTCTGATTTGAAATTAGCGTCGTCAACGTTTAGACCGGAGAGCCGGTCGGCCTCGGCCCAGATCAGAGTCTCCAGATAGTTTGAAGGCACGACTTCGTAGTATACGGTCATGTCGTCGGCAGTAAATGCGTTGTTGAAGCCGCCCACGTCTTCGGTAAGACGATCCATCATTTCCGATTTCATGTTCTTCGTACTCTTAAACATGATGTGCTCAAATAAGTGGGCAAAACCACTGCGATTCTGCGGATCGTCTTTCGAGCCGACGTGATACCAGACTTGTATTGCCACGGTAGGGCTGGAGTGATCCGGCGCGCTCAGGATCCGAAGTCCGTTCGGCAGCGTGCGATCTGTAAACCTGATTTGCGGCATTCGCGTCTGTGACATCAAACCAGACGGCAGTAAGAGGAACAGAGTGGCGATTAACGTCACACGGCCTAAACAATTACGAGGCATCTACGTTTTGCTCCATTGTGAAGAGGTTTTGCTGGTGCACACTGCGGGCTTTGATGATCAGACAACTTTTGCTGTTGCACGTCTGGCTAAAAAAGAAGCAGGACAACCACTCACTGGTGTTTATAGATTAATGCCTTCACTCATTCCTGGTTCCCTTGGAATCAAATGTGGCTCTTAGATCAATCGAGGTCGAGCAGATTGCGATAGGGTTTGTCCTTGTCTTTATCAGCGCGTTTCATCGCTTCTTGAAACTTCTCTTCGAGAATACGATCCCGATCCTTCATTGAGCTCAACTCCTGTGCAAAGATCTGTTCGCGCACCTGCTTTTGCTTATCGAGCCCTTTTACCATCTCATCAAACGAGGCAATCGGTCTGGCCTTGTCCTCGTGGGAGATAATTGCGCCGGTTTGCGCGTCGATCGTCATCGCCGCTTCGCAGCAGGGACAAATGATCGTAAACCTTGACGTGTCTGCCATGAAACCTCCTTTATTTGCCTGCCAACGAACACCGGACGAGTTGCCAGTATAACATCATGCGCAATTGCGGCAGGTGCAAACAGAAGAAGGGCAACCCGCAACGGGTTACCCTCCTCCTCCGCCACGAGCAGAAAAATATCATGGAGTGATTATCTTCTTGATTGCCTTCTCTGTCTTCTTTGCTCCCTCAGCGGTTTTCTCCCCAACTTTCTTAGCTCCTTCGACCGTTTTTTGCCCAACTGTCTTGGCTCCTTCAGCGGTTTCCTCACCTACCTTCTTGCTAACGTCGACAGTCTTCTCACCCGCGGCTACGGTCCTATCTTTCACGGTGCCGGCTACGTCCTTACTCTTATCCGCTACAAATCCCGCGGCATCCGCGATCTTAGTACCGGTCGCTTCGAGCACGTGTTCTGGATCGTTCTTATTCAGTTCACGCTCCTCGCCGCTCGGTGAATAGACCTTCACGGTCCTGGTGCCGTTGCGAGTTGTTACTATTACCTTCGACACGCGTGGATTGTCTCGAAAGACTCTGGTTTCCGTCTTGGCTCCGTTGGCGTCAACATTCGTGGTTATCTCGGAGTTATCTGGTCCCGGTTTCGTGCTCGCAGTCTCAATTGTCGAGTTTGCGTTGACGGCGTTGGCATTCGCCGTTTCATTTGTCTTGGAACAACCCGCAGCGAATGCCGCGAGCGAAAATATCGTTGCGATGCAAAGGCTTTTGGTCACGCTTCTATCCTCCTCACTTTCTGAAAAGCTCATACGCACTTTTGGCAAGCAACGTGCCACGGTCACTATAGACCACGATCAACTCTTTCCCGAAGACGCTGGGACTACAGCCTGGTCTTCGAACAGAACCGGTACACACTGCTCTCGGCTCTGCTCAGCTACAGAACGGCGCGTGCGAAGACTCATGCGCCTTGATCCTCGACCGCGGTTTCTGATTGACATTCGCTTGGAATTCCTTTAGAAGCAGACTACTACTGACAGAGCGGGCAGCGTTCGGGCGCCCCACCTTGTTTAAGTCGCGAGACGCCAGCCGATTCTTCGTTTGATACTTTCACTATCGAGATTAGTCTCGTTGACACTTAAAACCCAATTCTTGAGGAGCCTCTTATGCGGAGACTGGTTTTTGTTGCAATAGGCGCGTTTTTTGTCATCGCTGGCGTACTGCCACTGCAGCCGACGTTCGTTGTAAGTGCTGTCTCGGAGGGCGAGCGACTGTCTATGTACAGCAAGCCTTCTGTCGTTCGCATTGTTGATGGAGCGGCAGGACATGTGGTTACCACTACGCATGATGGTGAGGAGAAAGCAAAGCAAGCTCTCTTCTGGCAAATGGTTCAGCAGATAGCGAAGGCTATGGGAAAAGATCCCCGCAGCTTGAACGCAAACTTTATCGACCAGTACAGCAACCTGCAAAGCTTTAAGCTTTATCATCACGTTATTATTCCTGATGGCAGCGCGTTTCCTTTTGAGATCAAACAGTATGGAGCACCAACCGGTGAAAGCAATGATCAAGGGAAAGATGTAGCGATCATTAAGATTGAGGTGAAGAATGCTCCGATTCTCAAGTTGAGCGACTCCGACAAGGTGCAGCTCCAGGATCACGTGACGGTTGTCGGCTATCCGGGCGCCGCTGATACCTTTAATTCAGGGCTTCTGGACAGCAAGTCAGCACTCGAGGCAACGATCAACGACGGTAAGATCTCCGCTCGAAAACAAGCCAGCAGCGGAGCGCCCATTTTGCAAACCAACGCTTCTGCGACGCACGGCAACTCTGGTGGTCCGGTGCTAAGCGACGGCAATGAAGTGATTGGACTGCTCACCTTCCGTGGAGACACGGTGAATGGCCAGGAGGTGTCGGGCTTCTCCTTCATTGTTCCTTCAAACACAGTCATGGAGTACGTGAAGAGCGCCGGTGCGACGAATACCGAGGGACCGACCGATAACCTTTACCGTGAGGGACTTGATCTTTACTGGGATCAGCACTACTCCGAAGCCATTCCCAAGTTCGAAGAGGTAAAGAGACTTTTTCCGCAGCACTCGGAAGTAGATCGCCTGGTGCAAAGTAGTCAACAGGCTAAGGCTGAAGGAAAGGAAAAGTCGAGTTTTCCTTTATGGATCGTCGGTGTTGTTTTGATTGTCCTTGTTTTTATCGTGGTGATTATCGGAGTCGGTCTGGCAATACTCTTTATGGCTCGTAGACGTGGCAAGAGTAAACGAGCCTCAGCGGCGGGTTCACCCGGAATGGCAGCTGGTCCGGCGGCGAGCGCGCGGCCTTCACCTGCGCAAGCATCGTATTCGCCATCGCCGGCGAACTATTCCCCCTCGCCCTCGACTGGCAAGGCCTCACCTCCGAGTTCGGCCAGGCATGTCGCAGCCGTCGACCAGGGTATGACCGTGGATCTTTCGCGCACTGTCGCAATTGTCCCCGATGGTGATACCTCGCCCATAGACTATGGTTCGATCAAGTTTGTTTCGGGAAGTCTGGCCGGTCAACATTTTCCGATCGCGCCCGATGGAGCGTACGTCGGTCGCGATGCCTCGCTCGCCCAGATCGTAATTCCCGACCCGCGTATTTCGAAGCGCCATCTTTGGATTGGAGTGCGTGAAGGAAAGGTGATCATTACGGACCAGGGCTCCAGAAATGGAACGTTTATCAACGATCCCAAATCCAAGAGAGTTACTGAATCCCTATTGAATCCTGGCGATACTGTTATTCTCGGTGAGTCAGACGTAGCCCGCTTCGAATACCAGAATTAGATTTAGCTGGCCTCTCGCAATAGAGGACTGTTGGGATCCTGTCGTCTCACAATTCGTTCAACTGTTTTCCGATCTACGCCCAACAGACGAGCAGCAGCTTGTTTGTTCCCGCGCGTGTGTTCGAGTACTCGCGCCACGTAGCGTCCTTCTACTTCTCCTAGCGACGGCCACTCCTGCGGCTCATTCCCTGGTTCCTTTTCTTCTGTACTATCTATTGCTGTTGTTGCTTCCTGGCGAAAGTCACGCACTCGTTCCGGCAGGTCCTGCACCCGAATCGTTCCATCACACATCGCAGCCGCGCGCACCACCGCATTCTCCAACTCCCGGATGTTCCCGGGCCAGGTATAGCGCTCCAACAGCGCCAGCGCTTCCGGCGCAAAGTTTACCGCCGGGTTCAACGAATAAACCTGTTCCGCAAAACTCTTCGCCAGCGGCAGGATGTCTTCGCGTCTCTCCCGCAACGGCGGCAACACTATCGACACCGCGTTCAAGCGATAGAACAAATCCTGCCGAAACCGGCCCGCCTTTACTTCGCCTTCCACATCCCGATTGCTCGCCGCCACTACGCGCACATCTACCTGCTGCGTCCGGTTTGACCCTACTCGCCTGATCTCTCCTTCCTGCAGCGCTCGCAACAGCTTCACCTGGAAGGCCGGCGTCGTCTCCGTTATCTCATCCAGAAACACTGTGCCCCCGTCGGCCTCTTCCCACAATCCCAGCCGGTCTCGATCCGCTCCCGTAAACGACCCTTTCATGTGCCCAAACAGTTCGGACTCGATTAACTCCGCCGGTATCGCTCCGCAGTTGACCGCCACAAACGGTTGCTCCCCTCGCGCACTGCGCCGATGCAGCGCCGAGGCCACCACTTCCTTCCCCGTCCCCGATTCTCCCGTTAACAGCACCGGCAGATTTGTCCCCGCTACCCGCCCTACCTGTTTCATCACTTCTATGAAAGCGCCGCTCCGCCCCACCAGATCAATGTCTGACTTGTACAACGATCCGACGCCTTTTCCCGCTACCAGCCGGTGATGCGGCTGCCGCCCCAGTCGTTCCGTCACCGCTCGCGACAACGATTGCAGCGCTTCCACCCCAAAGGGTTTCAGCAAATAGTCGTAAGCCCCAAAGGCTGTCGCATCCAGCGCGCCCACCGCCGTCCCGTGGCCGGTCATCAACACCACTTTCGTTTGCGGCAACTCCTCCTTGAATCGTTTCAACACGCTGAACCCATCCGCGCCGCCCATCATCACGTCGCAGAACACCACCGCCCAGTCCTGCTCGCGCAGCATCTCGAAGGCCCGCTCCGCTGATTCCGCTTCGCTTACTTCCCACCCTTCATCTCGCAGCACGGCGCTTACAAACCGTCGTACCTGTACCTCATCATCGATTACCAATGCTTGCATACCTATGCCTTTCTCCCCAGCCAAATGAACCAAAAACTCAGTTCAATTCCATTGGCTTCGTTGGAAAGCTCGCGTCCCGCGTTTGCCCGAGTGCGACTCGCGCAAAGAAACAAGCGCATCCACCGGTAGGGGCTTGCTAAAAAAGTTACCCTGTATTTCATCGCACCGGAGTAAATGGAGGAAACGCCATTGCTCTTCAGTTTCAACTCCTTCGGCAATAACTGTCAGCCTCAAATTATGAGCGAGGGTAATTATTGCCATCACCAGGGCCGCGTCGTCAGGTTCAGTCGTTGCGTCCCTGACAAAAGACTGATCGATTTTTAACGCATCGATCGGTAATCGTTTTAGTGACGCAAGAGACGAATAGCCCGTACCAAAGTCGTCGATGGAAATGTTAATGCCCATGCCCTTCAGCCGATTCAGTACACCGGCTGCGACATCCTCATTCTTCATAATCGAACTTTCGGTAAGTTCCAACTCGAGGTACTCAGGGGCCAAACCAGTTTCATCGAGCGTGTGAATTACAGTTTCAATCACATCTTGCTCCTGAAATTGACGAGCGGAAATATTTACCGCCATATGAATCGGCGCGAACCCCTGATCCTGCCAATTCTTATTCTGCAAACAGGCATTTCGTAATACCCATTCACCTATAGGCACGATCAAACCAGTATCTTCTGCGAGCGGAATAAATTCCGACGGAGAAATCAAACCAAGCTGAGGATGTTGCCAACGGACAAGGGCCTCCACTCCAGTTATCTCGAGCGAATCGACGCAGACCCGCGGCTGATAGTGAATCAGAAACTCTTCGTTCTGAATGGCGCGCCGTAAACTGGTCTCGAGCCCCAGGCGCCGCGAAGCTATTGCATGCATGTCAGCAGTGTAAAACTGATAACTAGCTCCGCCCGACGTCTTGGCCTTGTAAAGTGCTGCGCCGGCGTTCTTCAGCAGGGTTTGACTGTCCTGGCCGTCAAGGGGAAAAAGACTAATGCCGACGCTGGCTGTAGCAAAGAGTTCCTGCCCATGCAGATCAAAGGAAAACTTCAAGACCTGTGAAAGGGATCCGATCGTTTCTACGATGTCCTTGGTCCCTTCAATATGTGTTTGCAACAGCGCAAACTCGTCATTGCCGAAGCGAGCTACCGTGTCAGTCTCGCTAATGCAACTCTTGAGTCGTTCGGCAAACTCGCGCAACAGGCCATCACCGGGACCGTGGCCAAGCGTATCGTTAACTTTTTTGAACTGGTCAATAGAAATGAAGAGCACACCCAACGTTTGATCCGCTGACCGGGCAACAGCGACGGCCTGCGTCAAGCGATCTTCAAACAGGGTACGATTTGGAAGGTCGGTAACAGTGTCGTAATAAGCCAGGCGATCTACTTCTGCTGTCCGTTGCGCCAGCAAACTTTCGAGTTGTTCCTTGTAGCGATGTTTCTCCTTGAGCAACCAGCAATGGTCCAGCGCACGTTCGACCGCAGCCTGAACATGGCGCAAATCGAGCGGCTTGGTGATGTAGTCAAAAGCTCCAACCCTCATAGCTTCGATGGCCGTTTCAATGTCCTGATTTCCGCTAATCATTAGCACGACTGTATCCGGAGACATGGAATGGACACGGGGGACCAACTCCAGCCCGGTCATTCCCCCCATGTCGATATCGCTGATTACGAGGTCGAAAGTAGCGCCCGCTAGAGCTGACAAAGCTTCTTCGGCGGAGCTCGCGGTGCGACACTTATAGATGCCGCCCAAAACAGCAACGAGCAGATTTCTAATCTGCTCGTCATCGTCGATGATCAGCACGCTCGCCTTTTGGTACTCTGCCAAGTCCATCTCAAACACGCTCATCTATTGAACCGGCGGGTCTAAAACTTGTCTAACCTTACGCGACACCGCCCGTCGAATCAAAGGTTTTCTGCGGGAAGTTAAGGGTATCATCCAGCAGACCATGGCGTGCGATCGCGTCATCAGTGTCAACTCAATCGGGCTTCGATTTGTAATCCTTCTTGAGGAGACTTCTGAAATCCAGCGAGTGGAGGGCTGAAAGAAGGACGCCCGCTTTCGCCCCAAAGCAAACGTCCTTCTTCAGGCCGCGCGAGCCTCCCAAAAAAGAGGCGGCACGCGATTTCAAAATCGGCGGGTTATCACTTACTTCTCATACTCTCTATCTCCGAATTGGCAGTCGAATTTCGGCGCTCGTTTCTGTTCGTACAAAGCAGAAAAGACTTTGGATGCAACGACTCACATTGGAGGGGATTTGTCTCCGCAAAAGTCGCTACCGCATACGAACCCTTCATTGAAAACAAATGAGGAGGTTTCGGTTCGGTGAGCAACGCCTTTTGTGTCTCCTTACTTTGGCGAACCCTATTTGAGATGCTTCACCCTGGTTCCCTAGCTTCAATCATGCAATCCAATGAAACAATGGCGACGAAAACATGATTTATGAGTTCTGTTGCTAATGATTAGTGGGCCGGCACCCGCTATACTGCACGCTAACTCACACGGGGCCGTCGTTATTTGGTTCTGACAGTAGACTGTAATCCCCTAACTTGGTCCTGACAATCAGGAAAACCCTGAGAAGGTGCAAGTAAATGTCCTATATGCAAACCGTTTAGGCATGATTGAACGTTCTGCGCAGAAAGCCAATCGAACTTCAGATGGGCGACAGTACAATTGTGAACCAAGGGTTGAATTCGATTCTAAAGGAGCAAACGTGGAGTTGTCTAAATGATGTCCCTACGGTGGGAAGTTCATGCGCCGCAGAGATCCTGGAACTGTGGGTTGCCGCGCAGGGGGTCGAAACGTGGATCTATTTTCACGTAGTTCAAGAGCGTCGAGTGTTCCCGATAGGTCTGCTGCAGTGCTTCCATTGCTGCTTCGGTCTCGCCCAATCCGATGTGAACCATGGCAAGCTGGTACTCAAATGTTTTCTTGCCCAGCACGCGTACTAAGTTCACTGAGGATTTCTTTGGCTTCTTTTTCCCGACCGATCAGTCCGTAAATGTGGCCCAGCGAAGCCAAAGCGTTCGGGCTGCGGCGTTCCGCGGCTTTCTGCAATGAGTACGCATGGTTGATGTTGATGTTGGCTTCGCCGAGTTGGGAAGCCGCACGAGCCAGCTCACCTGGCCGGTGTGGAAATTTGGCTTGAACAACTTCCGTCTCTTTTTTGTAGGGAAGTTTCTGGGTATCCAACCGATTTGGCGGTTGTTGGATTGTCCACTGAAGGATTTTCAAATGAAGAGGATCAGGACGCCGCTGAGCATCAAGGCAATCACCCAGAGCAGATCGAGATTGAACCACGCCCGCTGCAGCAACCCCAATCCAATTTTTTCATAAACAATTAGCGCAGTAAGCGCGGCCACCAGTAGATGTCCTGTGCTGTGCACCCCCACCACTGCTAACGTCCGGAGCAGGCTAGTCAAACCTAACATCTGCGGCTGAGACATATGCTGCGTGTGATCCGCGTGCGAGAGATGTTCAAAGTGCATGGCAGAGTCCAGGTGGTTTCCTGGAGCTCTGCCGAGCAAGATCGGCACCAACATCAATCCGGCACCATGCGCTGAGGCCATCAAAAATGACCACACGGTGAGATCGCGAAAGTTGACGCGCATACCCACCCACGCCGGATGTCGAGAGCGTAGGAGTCGATAGAGGCCGAACCCGAACAAGATAGCTGCCGCGCCGTAACGTAAACCCTTCTCGGGCAAACTGGCCTGTGCCAGCCACAGCAGACCAACTACCGCTCCAATCGACAGCGCATGCCCCAACGCGATAGGCGGGATGGCAGCCAGCACTGCCCGCCGACTCTTCTCCTGCATGCCGAGCGCCACAGCAAAGAGCCATCCCATACCGGGGTTAATCCCGTGATAGGCGCCCAGACCAAAGAGTGTCAGCCAGGGCCAAAAGCGGCTCATACGTAGCAGTAAGAGTCCGACGAGCAATCGCCGCCCTCTAAGCGGATCTGGTGTGAGCGGTAGCCGTCGAACTCCACAAAGAAATCAGGATCTACGCTCAACCCTCCAGCCGGGTCGGCATTAAGCTTGACCATCCAACTCTTAACTCCATCCGGATAGAACTGCTCATCCCAGGCGTGGTAGAGGGAGTTGGTGAAGTAAACGCGACGCCCGTCGCGACTTACCTCGACCATTTGCGGCGCCCCGTTCAATGGCTGATCAGGTTTTGCCGGGTGTGGCGTGCGACGCACAATGCCTCCCAAATGTACCGAGCCGGTCAGTTTCGGGCTAAACGGTTCGGAAACGTCATACTGTCGCATTTCGCCAGTGCCCCAGCACGAGACATAGAGGAACCGGTCGTCGAGAGAGAGATTGATGTCGGAGACTAGTGGCGGCACCGCTTTGAAGCCTTGCAACAACGGCGGCAGTTGCTCGGGATCAGCTGGCTCAGCCGGAATCTCGATCACTTTGCGTATGTTCCAATTACCGTT
>WNFC01010104.1_pt1 | contig 10456 bp, 9 predicted proteins | sample 5400541 | NCBI WGS metagenome assembly WNFC01 (sample SAMN13153342, study PRJNA577476) | soil metagenome | isolation source: 120 cm saprolite under Douglas fir tree site 2 hole 2 replicate 1 | place: USA:California | collected 2015-04-18
GCACCAGCAGAAAGGCCCCGAACCTGCGAACCCGGCGCGACACCCGGGCCATCGTCATACCCGCACCACGCGACCAGCCACTCCAAGATCATCTACATGGCTGTGGATAATATCCGCCGCCTTACTCGTGGATTCGGGTATGAGGTCCGCGTGTCTGGGTGAGGCCTGGATTTTCGGCAGGCGGACACGCCCGAATCCACGTGAAGCCGGGCAGGTGACGGCTCGCTGAGGTGCCGGCTGTCCACCAGAGCCGGGCGCACGGCCCGCGGGAGTTCTGCTGGGCGCGGATCGCGGTCCGGCCCGGCTGGCGGCCCGGCCGCGGACACTGGCTGCTGGCCCGCCGCTCGATCAGCGACCCGGCCGAGATCGCCTATTACGCCTGCTACGGGCCCCGCCGGTCCAGCACGGCCGACCTGGCCTGGATCGCCCCGAGCCGCTGGCATATAGGAGTGTTTCCAGCAGGCCAAGGGCGAGGCCGGGCTGGATCACTACCAGGTCCGGACCTAGCGGGCCTGGTACGCCCACATCACCTTGTCCATGCTCGCGCTGGCCTGGCTGGCGGCCAGCAGGGCCATGGCGGTAAAAAGGGGCCGGCATCAGCGACCCGGGCATGATCGGCTACACCTTGCCCGAGATCCGCAGGCTGCTGATCAGCCTGATCGACCGATACTCACCCGACCCCGGACACGTCTGGTCCTGGTCCCGCTGGCGCCGGCGACGCCAGTACCAGGCCCGGCTGTGCCACTACCGGCAACGCGGCTATGCATTCACCTGACCGGACCCGGACCGGGCGGGCGTTCAGGGAGATGGTGAAGCTGCGGCTTGCTTACATGCGCAGGAGCAGCCAGGTGTCGGGCGGGATCCACGGCTTGCCCGGGACTGGCCGGCGTTCCTCACGGCAGGCCCGCCCCGCCGCGTCTGCCGCGACCCGGCGCCACAAGCGGGCAGCCCCGGGGTTCTCCTCCTGGAACGCAATCTCCCAGCGCCCCGGATGCAAGCCGAGCAACTGCAGGGCGGCCGCATGCCCCACATGCTTCCCGCGCGCCGCGCGGACGACGAAGAAGTCGCCTATTACCCTGGGCTCGCCGGACAGCCCGCGGATCAGGGCGAACCCGGCGAGGCCGGAATCGCTGAAGATCAGGTAGCCGCATCGGTCGGGATCACCGAAGTAGGCAGGCAGCCGACCGGGCTGGTATAGCCCTTCGTCATCGGGCATAGACCCCCAGAACTCCGACATGTCGTGGCTGTACAACTGCCATAGCCGCTCGACTACGGAACGGTGCTCGTCGCGGACGGGTTGAAGAGACGTAGAGCCGGGCACCTCGCCATCTTGGCATCTCAGACCCAACCCCGTGTCATCGCGGCAACGCCGAAAACGGACCCGCCTTCGCGGACAGTGCTGAGCACGACACGCGGCCCGAGAAGGAGCCCTCTCCAGCAAGACCGGGCTGTCATCGCTGCGACAGGACAAGTGCCGTTGCAGTACTGACGGCAAACCGGGCGCCGGCTGCGGTCCAGGCACTGGCCGTGGCCTGCGCTATCCGGGACGGCCAGGCAGTCAGCCGGGCTATCGGCCGTGGGCCAGGGAGCTAAACCCGCAGCAATGGTCGGTGACACTGTCCCATGCTGGGGGATGAACCTGGGGCCAGCACCAGCCGTGGTGAAGGTAGCAGCGTTGCGGTCACGCCGGGTTGGCGGAGGTGATCAGATGACGGCACCGCGTGCCCCGGGCGCCGGGGCCGCCGGGTGGCGGCTGGCCGGGATCGGGCTGCTGGCCGCCGGGGTGGCCGCCGCCCTTTATACAGCGGGCCGGCTGCACCAGCCCGACTATTCGTTCCGCATGTTCGGCACGGATCCTGTCCCGCCCAAGTCGCTGCTGGCGACCATCGTGCTGGGCCTGGCCGTGCTCCAGGTGCTGCTCGCGCTGTGGATGTACCGCAAGCTGCCGCTGGCAGGCCGCCCGCCGCGGCCGGTGCCGGTCACGCACCGGGTGACCGGATTCGCGTTGTTCGCGCTCACCGTGCCGGTCGCCGTGCACTGCCTGATCGCCTATGGGGTGCAGCTGACCAGCCTGCGGGTGGCCGTGCACTCGGTCGCCGGCTGTTTCTTCTACGGCGTGTTTACCGCGAAAGTGCTGCTTGTGCGCAGCAGGCGGCTGCCCGGATGGGCCCTGCCGGCAGCTGGCGGGACGCTCGCGATCGTCGTCGGCGTCCTGTGGTACACCTCGGCGCTGTGGTACTACAACGGCTACCGGCTACCTCACCTGTAAGCCGGCATGATCCCGGCGCCCGCGGGCTCGGGACGCTCATGCTGACCGCCAGGCCGGGAAATGCGCCCATCCTGGCGGTGATGGCCCGGCTGACCGGCTGATCGGCCCGGTCGGCAGCAGCAATGACTACACGATCACTGATCTCGGGTCGCTCCGGCTGGAAGTCAGCGGTGCGATGGCCGCCACCCTGCCAGCGCGAACTATCTGCCGGGTACCGATTTGTCTCCGCGCATCAGGGCGGATGGGACATCGCTGCCTTCTCACGTGGCGCACACCCTGTTTGTTCGCTGCCGCGTGCGCCTGCGTCCGGTTACGGGGATCGAAGCGAGCACGCTCGCGGCATTGGCTGGCGCGGGCCGCGTGCCAGGGCGCAGCGGGATGGTCACCAGGACCTTGCGGTGCGCGGTGATGTCAAAGCTGGCCAGGCTGCCCGCCGGGAACGGCACGGATGCGGGGTACCACGCGTGCAGGTCGCTGCGCGTGACGGTCCAGCCGCCACCGGCTGCTTGCTGGCCGATAGCGGTGACCGCCCAGATCTGGCAGGGGGTCCCGGGCCGGATGCCGATGACCCTGGCCTCCACCTCGGTCCCCCAGGGCGCCGTGTATCGCACGGCCGCGCGGGCCCCTGTCGCCGCGTCGAACCCATCGGCCGCCGCGGCTCACCAGCTCGCCGCGGCCCGGTGCGGCTGCGCGGCGGGCTGCAGCGCCAGCTCCAGGCGGATCTGCTCGCATCCGCTGGGGCCGCTCACCGGGATGCCTCCCGGTCCCGGCGCCCAGACCCGGGCCGCCGTCCCGGCCTGTGGCCGTCCCTGTCACAGGCCGGTGCGCCCGATCGTGGCACGGCCATAACCAACACCTGCCCTACCACTTAAAACGCCCAAACCGCCCGCTAGTTCACCGGCACTGCATAGAGGCTGCGCCGGTCCCGGGGCGCAGCAAGTCACCGCCCGGCGATCAGGCATGCCGCCAAGCCACTCGCAGGAGCGACAACTGTTTCTCCGGAATGATCGCTTGCCGGGGTCGCTGGAGTCGCGCGTCGCTGATCGCGCCAGGTAAGCGCCCAGCTTACGGCGGGATATCGACGCGATCATCCGGGGATAGTCCTGTGTCAGCATCCGCGCGGGTCCAGGCTCCCGGCCTGATCCCGGACGTGGCTGGCGGGAGCCGGGCCTTCGCCCGCAGGTGAACGAAATGGCCGGGCATCACGTACTCCCTGATAGAGCATCATCACCAGGTGGGGAGATAGAAATTTCCCGCAGCAAGGAGGCGTGGGATGAACAAGATCAAGTGGCTGCTGGCCGCAACGGGCGCGGCCCTGATCGGCCTGATACCGGTGCTGCCCACCAGCTCGTCTGCTGGCGCAGATCCGGGCACCATCGTCAAGTTCACCACGATGACGCCGGTGACCGGCCCCTATGTGGGCACCGCCAACCCGATCCGCACGGTGCCCGGCGGCGGGCTGCCGTGGATGATCACGGCCGGGACCGGCTCGCTAAAGAGCGACGGTCATCTGCTCGTGCACGTACGTGGCCTGGTTCTTGCGGACCAGTCCCCGGTTCCGGCCGCGCTGCAGGGCACCAACCCGATCCCCGACTTCCGGGCCATCGTCAGCTGCCAGACCATCGGTGACGGGGGCACGGCCACCGTCTCCAATGTCAGCACCGGCGACTTCCCGGCCAGCACCAAGGGGAACTCCGACATCAACGCCACGGTGAGCCTGCCCCGCCCCTGCATCGCCCCCGTCGTGTTCGTGACCTCGCCCGGCGGCGCTTGGTTCGCGGCAACCGGCAGCTGATCCCAGGCACTTTACGGTGCCTGCAGTCAGGGTGCACACGCTCACCCTCAGGGAGGCCGCGCGGCCCGCCCCGCCTACCGATACCCAGCAGCGGTTCGGCAAAGACGTCGCCCAGGCCGCTGTCCAGCGCTACCGCGCGGGTGACCCGGCCGGGGCGGTAGACACCTTCTTCCGTGGCGTCTTCGGCCCCGGCTACCGTCCCGCGCCCGACCGCGGGATGCCCGGAGCCTTCGAGCAGGCGGTCGTCGACGCCGACGCCTTCTTCACTCAAGAGATGCCCGCCCTCCAGCAATGGCTATTCACCCAACACGACGCTCGCCGCATCCACCAGCCGGCGCTCGCCGTCCTGGGAACAGCCAGCCCACCGATGTTCGCGGAATGGCAAAGGTTGCTGCTGCAGTGGCTGCCCAAGGCTGAGCCACTCGAGCTGCCGGGCCTCACTCACCTGCTGCATGGGCAGAACCCCACCCTCTTATTAGGACTCACGGGCTTCTTCACCTGCCACCCGATTCCGGAGTCACTCTGACAGCTCGCCTGGGCGAAAACGACAGAGCGAGTTGTTGTGTGCCGCGCCTGCTGTCCTGGGTCAGAAGTCACGATCAAAACAGATCGGCGACGTGGCACAGGAGTTCCTGGCTGCCTTCACTGGCATAGGGCGTGCTGTGCATCGGGCGCCCACGAGAAAGCCCGTTGCCGTCCCGGTGGCCAGATCAACCGTCTTGTATAGATCGATCGCGGGTACATTGGCTGAGTGCCTGCCCGCGCGCTATTTCATACCGCGCCGCGCCGCGTGGAGATCAGGGAACTGCCCGCACCGCGGCCTGCGGCCGGTGAGGTCCTTGTCCGCACCGTGTGCTCTGGCATCAGCAGTGGCACCGAACGGCTGGTGTACCGCGGCGAGGTCCCTGCCGAGTTGGCGCTAGACGACACGATCGACGCGCTTGGCGGTACCTACTCCTATCCCTTCGCCTATGGGTATGCGTGTGTCGGCGAAGTAGCGGAGTCCGGCCAGGCGGTTTTCGCGTTCCATCCGCACCAGGACATATTTGCGGCGCGGGCTAGTGAACTGATTCCGCTGCCTGGAATCGATCCCGGGTCCGCAACCTTGTTGCCGCTGGTCGAGACGGCGCTGCAGGTGACGCTCGATGCGGGGACCGGATATCGAGACCGGGTCATCGTGCTCGGGGCCGGCGTGCTCGGGCTGCTGACCGGCCTGCTGTTGCAGCGCTCCGGGTGGCGGCCGCTGATTGCCGAGCCGCAGGAGTGGCGCCGCGCCGTCGCCAGCAGCCTCGGCGTCACCACCGCAGCGCCGGCGGAACTGGTGAACGAGGAGGTTCCGCTGGTCATTGACGCCAGCGGTAACCCGGATGCGCCAGCGATGGCGCTGGACATGCTGGCCCACGAGGGGACCCTACTGGTCGCGTCGTGGTTCGGTACCAAACCCGTGGTTCTGCCGCTCGGGGGCGCCTTCCACCGGCGGCGTCTGACGATTCGCAGCACGCAGGTCTCCACAGTGCCGGCCCGGCTGTCCGGGACCTGGAGCCGGTCTCGGCGCCGCCAGGAGACCGTTGAGCTGCTGCCCGAGCTACCGTTGGCGCAGCTGTGTACTCACGTCTTCGACTTTGGTGACGCCGCCGAGGCGTTCCGGGCCGTGGACCAGGGGAAACCCGGGCTGATGCATGCCGTTCTCAACTACGACAGGAGTGCTGCCTGTGACTTGTGAAGTCGGGCTGAGCCGAAGCGTCCGCGCTTTCCACATCATGCCGGGACTGCCCGGGCCAGAGGGGCAACTCCATGATCATGACTACCGGATTGAGATCGTGGTGGACCGCGAGCAACTCGACGGGCGTGGCATGGTCTGTGATCTGGATGTGCTGGAAGCGGCGCTCACCGAGCTGACCAGCCGGGTCGAAAACCGCAACCTGGAGGAGATACGCCCGGTCGAGGCCGAGGCGGTCACAGTCGAGGTGTTCGCCCGCTGGGTGCATGACACCCTCTCGCCCGCCGTAGCTGCCGCAGGCGGCGAATCACTGGCCGTGCGAGTCTGGGAAACTCCCGTCGCGTTTGGCGGATACCGCGCGCGGTGCTGACACCGGCCCGGCCAGGTCTACGGCATGGGTACTGTGACGAGGCTAAGGCCGGGCGGCTGAACCGTTCTGCTGGCATCTTCGTGTCCTGTTATAGGAACACACCACTTCGTCACCATCGCGGGGGCAGCCGTATGACTCTGGGCTGGGATAACCCCACAGCAGATCCCACCATCACTGTCCTGCTGCGGCACGGCGATACCCAGCTATCACCTGAACACCGCTTCAGCGGGCTGCGCGACCTCCCGCTTAGCGCCAACGGCACCCGGCAGGCCAAGGCCGCCGCCGGCCGTCTCGCCAGCGGCGCTCCGATCGACGCCGTGGTCAGCTCGCCGTTGCAGCGCGCTGTCGCCACCGCCGCGATTGCGGCCGGCGAACTGGGCTTGACCGCAGCCATCGATGATGATCTCCGTGAAACCGACTTCGGTGACTGGGATGGCTTCACCCTGGAAGAAATCCAGCAGCGGTGGCCCGCAGCCGCGGCAGCCTGGCGGCGCGACCCCGAACAGGCACCGCCGGGCGGGGAGAGCTTCGCCGACACCGCACGCCGGGTAAACCGGGCCTGTGACCGGCTGCTGCGGGATCACGGCGGCCAGACCGTCCTGGTGGTCAGTCACGTTACCCCGATAAAGATCCTGCTGTGCCGGGCTCTCGGCGTCCCGCTCAGCACCCTCTACCGGCTATATCTCGGTTCCGCCTGCATCAACGAGATCCAGTGGCACGGCCGTGGATTTGCCGCCGTCCATCGCGTCAATGACACCAGCCACCTTCCGTGACTCACCGAGCCCGTCTTGTCCGTCGTGAGCGCAGGTCCGCGATCTGCTGGCGGGGCTGCGGCTCGCTGGCCTGACTAGCGACCCGCGGTCCCGGCCGATGCCGTCTGGGCCGGGGCCGTGCTGAAGGTGTTGAGGAACTGGTTGCGGAAGGCGTCCATGGGCTCGAGCGGAGCGGAGGGGCCAGGCAGCGGCCCGTCCTGCCAGTGCCAGGAAGCAATCTGCCTGAACACGGAAGGGTCGTGGGCGACGATCGAGATCACCACGTCGTGGTTGGTCCCGGGGGGGCTGATGGGGCTACCGGGCTGCTCGTCGCCGAGCAGGATGAGCACGAGGTTTGGGTCGTTGAGCTCGGTGACCCATGAGGTGAGGGCCTGCAGCGAGTACTGCATCGACTTGGCGAAGGCCTGGCGCTTCTTGCTGGCGCTGCCCGCGATGGAGAGCGGGGTCTCGCCGCGCGCGGGCATCGGGTCGAATATCGAGCCATTGCCGACCTTGTTCCAGGGCACCATGACCGGTAGCGGGGCCCAGGGCGTGTGCGAGGAGGTCAGGTCGATCTCGGCCATCACGGGCTTGTGGCCGGGGGTGAGTTCGAGCCGCTGGAACGCGGCCAGGGTGTACTGGTCGGGCATTGAGGAGTAGCTGAAGGTCGGGCCGTGGTAGCCGACGTCGCGCCGGTCGTAGATCTTGTCGAAGTGGTAAAAGGACGTGCCGGGCGAGAAGTAGTAGTCGTCACCGGGGCTGTCGCTGACGGTGCGCCAGCCGGCCTTGTTGAAGGCGTCGCTGAGGGTGAACCGGCTGCTGGCGACAAGGTCGCCATACCGCTGTGTGGTGTTTACCCACAGCCCCGACTGCAGGGTGGAGTGGGCGAGTTGGCTGATCCCGCCGAAGCCCGGGGCGTTGAGCCAGGCGCTCCGCGTGGACCAGCCGGCGCGGGCCAGTGAGGCGGTGCTCTGGCGCAGGACGGCGTCGATGCCGGCGGAGAAGCTCGTGCCCTGGACGGCGACCTGCCCGTAGCTTTCGACGAAGGCGATGATGACATCCTTGCCGCGCAATCCGGTGAGCAGGTCCGCAGCGGGGACGCTGGCTTCAGGGTCGGAGCCGTGGATGGCCTGCTCGAAACGGCGCTGGTCGCGGAGCGCTATCTTGGCGTTGCGCACCTGCGCGACGACCAGCCCGGCGGCGCTGGTCGAGGCGACCGGGGATCCCGGGACGAGTTGCAGTGACAGGCCCGCGCACAGCGCCCAGACCGCTGTGAGGGCGGCGAGTGCGCGAACCGTGGCGCGGCGATGCCGGGCGGCCACGGTGGTGATATGAATCGCTGATGCGGTGACCGCGCCGATGAACAGGATGAGACCAAGCCAGAGCGCGACGAGCACGATGTTCGTGAGCGTGGCGCCGATCGAGTCGCGTACCACGCCGATGGCCGGGGAGATGTCGCCCCAGTCGAGCACCACGTTGAAAGGCCGCCCGATCTCCGCGTTGAACACTATGTTGAGGATGTTGACGAGAGTGAGCAGGGCGACCAGGATTCCAGCGACGGCGGCCACGATCCGTCGCGGCCAGGTCGACAGCACCATCGCGACAGCAACCAGGGCCAGCCCCTCCACGGGGATGCGGACAAAGGCGGCGGGGGTGAGCCGGGAATCACGGTCGGGCGCGAGGAGGACACCCCACACGAGTACGACCGAAAGCACGGTGATCGCGATCCGCGCTGCCCGGCGGGTGCGCGGGCTGGCGCCGGTCCGGTAAAGCCAGATCACGTTGCGGCCGAACGACTCGGCCAGCAGCAGCAGCGCGGCGGCGACCGCGATCATTCCGGTGCGGCGGTCGACCACTCCGGATGCGGCGACGGTGAGGACGATGCCCTGGACCGCGGCTACGACCTTGCCCCAGTACCGGGGTGGCAACGGCGCGGCCAGCCACGGGATCAGCCAGCCCGCCAGCAGCAGCGCGTAGCGGGCGGCGCCGATGGCCAGCACCCAGCTGCCGTAGTCCCGGGACACGGCGATGCTGAGCAGCAGGATGAGGAAGGCGTCGACCTCGCCGTCGATGCGGGCGCCCAGCCGGGTGGCGCTGCCGGTCCGGCGCGCCACCTGCCCGTCTACCGCGTCGAGGGCCAGCGCGACGCTGGACAGGGTGACCAGCGCTGTCGTCGACACCGGTCGGCCGAACGAGTCGGCAACCAGGCCCGCGACCCCGGCGATCAGCAGCGCCCGGGTCAGGGTGACCCAGTCCGCCGGGTGTATCGTCGGCTGGTCGCTGCGCATACGGGCGGTGACAAGCAGCGCGGTCGCCGCCGAACCGGTGGCCAGCCCGGCGATCCAGCCGGCGACGCCGAGACCAGCCGTGGCGGACAGGACGCCGAGCAGGGCGGCTGTGGCGAGCATCCCCAGGATCGTCGCGAGCCGGATCGTAGGCAGCGCGCCTTTGCCCGCGAGCCGAATCGCAAGCGGCGCGCCTTCGTCCGCAGGCTGAATCGTACGCACCGCGCCTCCGTCGCCGTAGCCAGCTGCCGTCATCCCTCATAGGGACAACGGGCCTGCGGTCACGCTGGTTCACCGCGGCCGGCCGCGGGCCCGCTATGCTGCCGCAGCCGGACGGTTGAACTATTTGTCCAGCTGGGCCGTGTAACCGGTGTGGCGTTCCTGCACTCGGTTCGGGCTGGGATCGGTCCGGCCGTCCGTCGCTTCGGCCCGTCGTTGCGGCGTCCGGCCGCCGGCGTCACCGTGCTGTGGTTTCTCGGGTGGCAGGTGGGCGCGGCGCCGTTCGAGGACGGGCTGCGCGCGGTCACCGGGCAGGCGGTCCTGGCCGCCGTTACGCTCACTGTCCTGACCACGGTGTGTTCGGCCTGGCGGTGGCGAGTCGTCGCCCGGGCACTCGGCGCCGACATCGACCTGGCCGGCGCGACCGGTGCCTACTACCGCTCCCTGTTCCTCAACTCCGTGCTCCCCGGCGGGGTTCTCGGCGACGTGCACCGGGCGGTCACGCACGGCCGGCGCGCTGGAGACGTCGCGCGGGGGGTGCGCGCGGTGGCGTGGGAACGGCTGTGCGGTCAGGTCATCCAGGCCGTGGTGACCGCCGTCGTGCTGCTGACCCTGCCGTCGCCGGTTCGGCCCGCGCTGCCGTACGTTCTGGCGGGCATCGCGGGCGTAGCCGGGTGTGCCGCGCTGGTCGTGGGTGGCGCCGCTCGCCGCGGCCGGTCGCGGCCGGCCCGCGCCGCCCGGGCCGTTGCCGCTGACCTGCGTCGCGGCCTGCTGGCCCCGGGCGTGTGGCCGCAGGTCACGCTGGCCTCGGTGCTGGTCGTCGCTGGGCACACGGCCACGTTCGTCATCGCGGCCCGGGTCGCCGGCTGCACCGCACCCCTGGGCGAACTGATCGCGCTGCTGATGGTCGTCCAGATTGCAGCCGGGATCCCCTTGAGTATCGGCGGGTGGGGGCCACGGGAGGGTACTGCCGCCTGGGCCTTCGCCGCAGCCGGGCTCGGCGCGGCTAACGGGGTCACGGTCGCCACCCTCTATGCGGTGCTCAT
>WNFC01032989.1_pt1 | contig 10454 bp, 9 predicted proteins | sample 5400541 | NCBI WGS metagenome assembly WNFC01 (sample SAMN13153342, study PRJNA577476) | soil metagenome | isolation source: 120 cm saprolite under Douglas fir tree site 2 hole 2 replicate 1 | place: USA:California | collected 2015-04-18
CCATTCGACATCAGACAGAACGGGGGCTTCGGAATCCATACCTTGAGCACCCACGAGCATAACGGGCACCATGGCGCGGAGAACGACGGCTTCACCGGGGCTTTCTTCTATCCCGGCCAGTTCTACGACTACCACTATCCCATCGTCTTGGCGGGGTGGAGGTCGATCAACACCGGCGCCACGGATGCGAGGGCCGGGAGCCCCAACGGCTCAGGCGGCTTCACCAAGGTTCCGGGCGATTGGAAAGAGACCATGAGCACGCACTGGTTCCACGACCACATGTTCAGCTTCACCGCGCAGAACGTGTACAAGGGCGATGCCGGGATGTTCAACATCTACAGCGCGCTCGATCGCGGCAACGAGGCGATCAACGACGGCGTGAACCTGCGGCTCCCGAGCGGCACCGCGAAGGACTTCGGGAACCTCGACTACGACGTCAACCTCATGCTCGCGGACAAGGCCTGGGACGCGAACGGCCAGCTCCACTTCGACATCTTCGACACGGAGTCGGGTTTCGTGGCCGACGTGATGACGGTGAACCTGGTGTACAGGCCGTTCTTCGAGGTCGAGCGGCGCAAGTACCGCTTCCGCATCCTGAACGGCGCCGTGTCGCGCTTCTTCAAGATCTCGCTCTCTGACGCCTCGCCGATGATCCAGATCGCAAACGACGGCAACCTGCTGCCGAACCCAGTGGTCATCACTCAAACCGATGAGCTGGGTATCGCGGAGCGCTACGACATCGTCATCGACTTCTCTCGCTACAGCATTGGGCAAACGGTGTCGATGGTGAACCTCCTCCAGCACGAGGACGGCAAGTTGCCGTCATCGAGCCTTTCCCTGTCCCAAGCGCTCTCGGGCAGCTCGAGCGATCCTTGCGTAGGCAAGTTCCTCGAGTTCCGCGTCGTCCGCGATCCGGCCCAGCCCGACGTGAGCCAGGTGCCTGCGGTCATGATCCCGAACCCGGATTTGTCCGCGATTCCCGTGGCAAGGACGCGCACGTTCGTGTTCGGAGACGGCGCCAAACAGACGACCAACGATCCCGTCACTTCGTTCCGCGGCCCCTGGGGCATCGGGACGGATGGCGGAGACAAGCTCGACGCGGACTTCGGGCGGGTCTCGGCGGCGCCGAGGTTTGGTACCCGCGAGATCTGGAATCTGGTGAACGACGGCGGCGGCTGGGATCACCCGATCCACATCCACTTCGAGGAGGGACAGGTCCTCAAACGAAACGGAAGCGCGAGCAGCGTGCCGGCGTGGGAGAAGGGACGCAAGGACGTCTATCGCCTCCGCCCGGACGGAAGCGTCCAGATCACCATGCAGTTCCGGGACTTCGGCGGGATGTTCATGGAGCACTGCCACAACACCTTGCACGAGGACAACGCCATGCTGCTGCGCTGGGAGATCGACGACGGCGGAACTCCGTTCCTGAGGCCGCTGCCGACCCCGATCCCGACGCCGCAGGGTGTGAGGTTCCAAGCTCCGACCGTTCTTCCGAACATTTAGCCGCGATGTTGCTCCGCGCGCTCGGGCGCGGAGCAACGCAGGGGCAAGCGGGGCTTTGCTAAGATGAACGAATCGAGAAGGAACGAAACATGAAGATACGTCGATCGTCAGTTGGTGCTGTGGTGCTGTCGCTTTTCGCCGTGGTTCTGTCGGGGCTCCTCTGGTGGGCAGGCACGCCCGCCCGCGCGGCTTTAACCCCGACCATCGCTCTCATCCCGGTTTCGGGCACGGTGAGAGGTCTGCCGGAAAACGTCGCGTTCTCGGGTCAGGCGCAGGTTTCGAGCGAGCTGGTGTTGGATACCAGCAAATTCAATCTTCCACCGGCCGTTATCCTGACCGTCGACTTGTCCGGCGTGTCGGGCACCGGGTCGTCGAGCGGGGCGAGGTATACCGCCGGGGGAAATGGAACCAGCGCGTACAGGCGGCTCTTCAGCACCGATACGGTCGAGATCACTTTCCCGTTCTCCCGGGGCACGACGATGAGCGTGTCTTCGACGGGCATGTCTTCGGTGCGCTCGGGGGTCGCGTCCTTCGCGCTGAGCTTCGACACGAACACCGGAGCGATCACGAAGGGAACGGCCACGATCACCGCTCCGTACTTCCCGAACTGAGACCAACTGAAGGGTCGGCCGGCGACCGCCCGCCCGGGCGCTCGCCGGCGTCGACTCGCGCGGCAGGAGGAGTTGAATACCATGCGAGGGAGTACCCGAGGAAGCGTCACGGCGGCGTTGCTTACCGCTGCCGTGGTTTTCTTGCATATCGACCCTGCGTTTGCAGCCAATCGCTGGGGCGCGGACTACTTTCCGAACGTCCCGCTGACCACACAGGAAGGCGCTACCGTTCATCTCTACGACGATCTGCTCAAGGGCAAGTCCGTGGCGATCAACGTCATGTATACCAGTTGCAAGGACGAGTGCCCGCTCGAAACCGCGCGGCTCGCGCAGGTGCAGCGGCTGCTCGGCGAGCGCATGGGAAAGGACATTTTCTTCTACTCGATCACCATCGATCCCAAGCGGGATAAGCCCGAGGTGCTCAAGGCCTACGCGGAGAAGTACGGCGTCGGGCCGGGCTGGCTCTTCCTCACCGGCAAGGAGGAAGACATCAAGCTCGCGACCAAGAAGCTGGGCTTATCCCGGGTGCGCGACTCGGCCAGCAAAGACGGCCACACCGCCAGCCTCATGGTCGGGAACGAGCCGGCCGGCCTGTGGATGCGCAACTCTGCCGTGGACAACCCGCAGTTCCTCGCCACGACGATAACGAATTTTCTGGGTTGGAAGAACGTGGCGCCGGGGAAGAGCTATGCGGAAGCGCGTCCGCTCGTGCTCGACAAGGGAGAATACTTCTTTCAAAGCCAGTGCAGCGTCTGCCACAGCATCGGGCAAGGCGACAAGATGGGACCGGACCTCGCGGGCGTGACCGCACGGCGGGATCGTGCTTGGCTCGCCCGTTACATCACGGCTCCGGACAAGTTGCTTGCCGAGGGCGATCCAATCGCGGTCGCCCTCTTCGAGAAGTACCGGTACGCCCGCATGCCCAATCTGCGCCTCAGCTCGGACGAAGTGGCTGCCGTGCTTTCGTACGTGGAGGGGCGGGGCGCCGCTCCGCGCGAGCAGGCGCGCAAGGACTCCGCGTCCACACGATAAGACTCTGGATCAGGATTTTTTCCCTGGTTCCTGAACGTCGCGAACCTCGGTGTTCATGCGCACGTCCTTGCGCCTGCGCTTGACGAGCAGCTTGCCCGTCTCGAAATAGTCGCCTTTCACGGCGAGCTCCGCCGCGCGTTCGAGCTCGTCGGGCCATTCGCCGAGCGAGTACCCGAACCACGGCGACTCGGGCTTGAGCTTGGGCAGGCCCAGCTCCTCCCAGATTTCCTTCGCGCGCTCCATGTACTCGCGCTTGGGCAAGGAGATCGGTGGAAAATCCTCCTTCATCGTCGCGTCGATTAGCACCGAAGCGTCTTCGCCATCGTTTCGTTTGCTCCTCGGTCCGTGCCCCTGGTCGCGGTGATGAAGGATCTGGAGGTCAAGCGCCGGATTCGCGCGGTAGGACATGGCCCAGAGCAGCGCGTCCGCGTTGTCCGGGTCGATGTCTTCGTTCACGGCAACCACGTACTTGCCCGCCGCGCGGTTCCATGCAGCGGCGCCGTAGAGCGCGCGCCAGATCTCCGTCCTCGGCGCCTTGCGGTCCATGATGAGCACCACCACCTTGCGCAGATTCGTGAGCGGCTCGTGCATCGAAACGCGCTTCACGCCCTGGATGCCGAGCGTATTGCGCAGGTGGTGGGTATAGAGCGGCTCGAGCGCGACGCGCTTGATGAGGCTCGACTCGCTCGGGGTCACCTGCGAGATGATGGAGGTGAGGATCGCGTTCTTGCGGCGGGTGATGCAGGTCACCTCCATGAAGGCGTTGTACTCCTGCAGGTTGACGTGGCCGTGCGATTCGCCGAACGGCGCTTCGGGCTCGAGATACTCGGTGTCGATATACCCTTCGACGACGATCTCGGCCTCGGCCGGCACGAGCAGGTCGACGGTCTTCGCTTTTACGACATTGATCGGCGCGCCGACGAGCCCTCCGGCCACGTACAACTCGTCCAGCGCCTCCGGCACTTTCTGCGCCGAGGTAAACGCCACGCACGGCGGCGCACCCAGGATGACCGCCGCGGGCAGCTTCTCGCCGCGCGCCCTCATTTTCTCCCAATGGGTGTAGATCCCCGGCCGAAGCTCCAGGGACGGGTTCATGCCGAGCCGCCGGGGCGCCTTCACCTGCCCGCGATAGATGCCCATGTTCTGGACACCGGTGTCCGGGTCCCTGGTGATGTACTGCGAAAGAGTCGTGAACGGCGCGATGTCCCAGCCCGGCGTCGAGATGGGAATGGGAAGGCCGTCGAGACCCATTCCTGGCTTGTCGAGATCGGAGCCCTGGATCACGACTTCGTGGCAGGGTGCGTCCTCGACGATTCGCGGCGGAATCGGGTTCGCCATCGCGCGGTTCCAGGTCTCGTTGATTCCGTCGAGCGCACAGCCCATTCCGATGCGGTAGATTTCGCGGCTCGCGGCGAGCGCGCCGACCGCGACCGGGATATCGTATTTGCGTCGCTTGCCGTCGGTGACTTGGGTGAATAGGAACGCCTTTCTGTCCGGCTCCTCGATACCGCCGCGGAACTGCCAGCGCACCAGCGGATGCATCTCGGTGTCTTTGTTGATCGGCCGATCGACCGTTATGAGCAGCCCCGCGCGCTTGAGGGCTTCCAGGTGCTCGTGGAGGTCGGGATAGGCGCGCTTCGGCGCGGTGTCCGCATCGCGGCGCTTCGGTTCGGCCGTCGAGCCGATTTTGGATTTCTTCGCCATGGGCGGGCGCCTCGCGCTCGCCGGGCATGAGGATTTCCCCTGCATCGCGATCCACAGGCAGGGATTTCAGCGCCTTCACTAGACGGTCGACTTCGCGCCGAAAATTCCCAGGATCGCCGAACTGCGCCAGGTCGATCGCCATGACGAAGCCGTTTTGGCGGTGTCGGCGTCCTTCGGGGGTGCCTTCGAGAGACTCGGCCAGGAGGGGGTTCGACGCGACCAGGCTCGTGATGCATTCGATCATGAGAGACAGGCCAGAGCCTTTGGGGCCGGCCATCGGCAACGGAATCTGCGCGGCCTGGGGGTCGGTCGTCGGGTTGCCGTCCTTGTCGAGGGCCCATCCCTCGGGTATCCGTTCGCCCGTTCTCTTCGCCTGGTTCAGCTTTCCCATCGAAACGACGCTCGTCGCCATGTCGAGCACGACGGGCTCTGCCCCCGGGACCGCGATCGAGATGGGGCTGGTGGACACGCCTGCCGCGCGCGTACCGTGATAGACGACATTGGGCCAGGATGCCGCCAGGGCGATCGCGGCCATTCCCTCGCGAGCGGCGGCGAGCGTGTAGTAGCCGAGCGCCGCGGTATGCGTGGTCGCCCGAACCAGCGCGAGCCCCACGCCGGCGTCACGGGCCTTGCGCAAGGCTTCGGCGGTTGCGCGCGTCATCGCGACCGGCCCCGCCGCGCGATCGGCTTCGATCAGGACCGAGGCGGCCGTCTCGGTGCGGACCGCCATCGCGGGCCTGGGATTCATCTCGCCGGTTTCGATCAGATCGACGTAGCGCGGGATTCTCGTGACGCCGTGCGTGTCCACGCCCCGGAGATTCGCCCAGACGAGGACTTCGGCGACGACCGCAGCATCGGCTTTGGGCATGCCGGCTCGCGCGAAGACGTCCGTCGCGAAGCGCTTGAGCGCGTCGGCCGAAGCGGTCGGCGCCGCCTGGTGCAATTGTGTCTTGCTCATTCCGGGATCAGACCCGCGCGGGAAAATACTTGGCGAGCCAGTTGCGCACGAGATCGACCACCAGCCTGTTTCCTTCCGAGAACATGAAATGGTCGACATCGGCGATGAGATGGAGATCGGTCGGCTTGCCCGCGCGCTCGAAGAGCTCGACCGACTGCTCGGTCGGTGTCACCGAGTCGTTCGCCGAATGCAGCAGAAGGAGCGGCCGCGGCGCGATCCGCCCGACGACGTCGTTGGCGTTGAACGCGTACATGGTTTCCACCACCTCGAAAGGAAACTCCATGATCGAGCCCGGCGCGAGGTTGCCGCGCAGGCGCGGCGGAATGGGAACGATGTCGTAGCGCGGCACCATCATCGGCTTGCCGGCGCGCTTCCGGCGCTTTCCCTCTTTCATCATTGCGCTGAACTTCTTCCAGGCCCGGGGCGAAGCGTGCTGCCTGCGGAATTTCTTCGCGCCGTCGCCCCAGCCGCCTGAGGAAATGCAGGCGGCGACCCTCCGGTCGACCCCTGCCGCGTATACCGCGACCGCCGCGCCAAAACTCTGCCCGACTACGCCGATGCGCTTTGGTTCGATCTCGGGACGGGTAGCTAGGAAGGCCAGCGCGTTCCTCGTGTCTTTAACCTGCTCCTTGCAGATGACGCGTCCGCGCTTGCCTTCGCTTTCGCCGCAGCCGCGGAAGTCGAAGCGCAGCGCCGCGTAGCCGAGGCCGGCGAGCATTTTCGCAACCGTCGTACCGCCGCCGCCGTCCTTGTTGCTGCCGAATCCGTGCAGGACGAGAAATGCGGCGCACTGCTCCTCCGCCCCGCGCGACTCGGGAAGGTGAAGCACGCCCGCAAGCTTCAATCCCTCGGATGCAAAGCTGACCCGTTCTTCCATTCTTCCGATCCTCACCTGCGAGCTGGCTAATTATAAGTGCGGTCGTCCTCGCCAAGGTAGAATCTCCGGAAAAAGGAGCCGCGATGAGCCGCTACGCGCCGATCGACGTCCACGCGCATTATTTTCCGCAAAGCTTCCTCGATCTGATCGCCAAGCACGGCCCCAGCCACGGCTTCGAGTACAAAATAGTCGAGGGCAAGGGTCCGCAGTTCAAGCACGGCCATCTCATAACCGGGCCGGTCGGTCCCAAATTTGTCGACCTGGACGCCCGGCTCGAAACGATGGATGAACAAGGCGTCGAGGTCCACGCTCTGTCACTGTCACAACCGATGGTGTATTGGGCCGACGGGGAGCTGGCCCAGGGCATCAGTGAAAGCTACAACGACGCGCTCGCGCGGGCGCACGAGCGGCATCCGAAGCGGCTCGTCGGGCTCGCGACGCTGCCGATGCACGAGCCCGCGCTCGCGGTGAAGGAGGTCGAGCGCGCCGCGAAGCTGCCGGGCATGCGCGGCTTCTATATTGCCACCCAGATTCGCGGAAAAGACCTGTCCGACGCTTCATTCCCGCCTGTCTATGAGCGCATCGAGGCGAGCGGCCTGCCGCTTTTTTTGCATCCGGTCGAGGTGATCGGGCACCAGCGCCTGGGTGCCTATTACCTCACCAACCTGCTCGGCAACCCTTTCGAGTCGGCGATCGCCGCTGCGCACCTCATCTTCGGGGGCGTGCTCGACAGGTTTCCCAGGCTCGTCGTGTGCCTTCCCCACGCGGGCGGCGCGTTCCCGTGGCTCGTGGGCCGGCTCAACCGGGGCTGGGAAAAGCGTGCCGACCTGAAACACGTCAAGCACTCGCCGCTCGAGTACCTGCGCCGCTTCTACTACGACACGGTCGGCTATTCCGACCACGTGCTCGAATATCTGGTCAAGGTGATCGGTGCCGACCGAGTCCTGATGGGGAGCGACTATTGTTTTCCCATTGCCTACGAGCGGCCGGTCGAGACCGTGACGGCCCATCTTCTCCTTGACGACGAGCAGAAGCGGAAAATCGTCGAAGACAATGCTCGGCGCCTGCTCAGAATCTAGCTTAGCGCCGGAAGATCCATATGACGATGCTGACGACCACCGATATGACGAGGCAGGTCATCAGGGGAAAGTAGAGGCTGAATCCGTCGCGCCGCACCACGATGTCTCCCGGCAGCCTGCCCAGACCCAGTTTCGACATCAGCGGCCACAGCAATCCCGCGGCCACGAGGATGAGACCGACGATGATCAGCCACTTGGACACGGGTATTTCGCCTCCGCGTCGACCCAATTAGGCCGGAATCTGTCAGTATAATTGCACCGCGTCGGAATGGAAGCCTTGCCGGCGGCGTTAGCGTGTCGCCCGCAAGCGAGCCTTGCGGTTCAACCGCCCCGATGGTTTCAAGGAGGAAGCACAATCATGAAGAGAGTTATCCGGGCGGTCGTTCTTGCCAGCGCCGCGTCCCTCGCGGCTTGCGCCGGCATGGGTAAGAGCGAAGACGTCGACTACCGCGCCATCGTGGCGAGCCCGGACCGATCCGAGGCCGACCGTCAGACCGATCAGAGAAGAAATCCGGAGCTGTTGCTCGCGTTCACCGGCGTGCGGCCGGGCATGAGGGTGCTCGATATGGGAGCGGGCGGAGGCTATTCGACCGAGCTGCTCGCCCGCGCGGTCGGTTCCGGCGGAACGGTCTATGCGCAGGACTCGCAGGCGGTTTCGCCGAGAGCGACGGAGCGCTTCGACGAGCGTGCGAAAACCTCTGCGATGCGGAACGTCGTGCGCGTGCTGCGAGACTATGACGATCCGGTTCCATCGGGCGTGCGCGATCTCGATCTGATCACCTTCTTTTTCGCCTATCACGACACGGCGTTCATGAGCGTCGACCGCGCAAGGATGAATCGCGGGCTGTTCGAGGCGCTGAAACCAGGCGGTGTGTTGGTGGTCGCCGACCATTCGGCTCAAGCGGGTGCGGGTACAAGCGTCGCGAAATCCTTGCATCGCATCGAAGAGGCGACGTTACGGCGGGAAATCGAGGCGGCGGGTTTCAGGCTCGCCGCAGAAGCGGATTTCCTCCACCATCGCGAGGATCCGCGCGATTCGATCGTATTTCGTCCTAAGGTGCCGGTAGACGAATTCGTATTGAAGTTCGTCCGACCCTGATTTGGCAGGGAGGCTGGCGGTGCTCCAAGACTTCGGTCTTGACGGTCGGCGTCATGGCCGTCGCTTTTCCACGACGTGTCACTTCCATTGTAAACAGCCGCTTAAGAACTGCGCTCGAAGTCGCGTCGCTCGAAAGCGACGACGGACTGCGATCAGTGGCGCTCCGCTTCCGGCAATCGCATGATTTTGCACGTGAGTTGCGTCTGGCATGCGCATTGCTAAAGGTAATACATTTTGGGTCGCGGATTTTCGCCCGTGAATGATCGGTCACAGCCCGAGAAAGGGAAGAGGAGCGCCTATGCTCGACAATTTTCGCAGGAGAGATCTTCCTCAATCCACTCGCGGGCAGTCGCCGTACAACAGCCGGCTGCAGGAAGCGTTGAGTGTGGCCGGTGACGAATCCGCAAAAGCGGAAGCCCTCGGGAGCGAAGCGCCGAGGGCCGACTTGCGCGGTGATCCGGAACCCTCCCGATCCGGCCGTGAAAGCGTGAGCAAGCTGATCGTCGGTCCGGACATCAAGCTGAAGGGCGCCGAGATCACCGACTGCGACACGCTGGTGGTCGAAGGTCGCGTGGAAGCTTCGATGGACAGCCGCGTCATCCAGATCGCCGAGCACGGCGTTTTCGCGGGCAAGGCGGGCATCGACGTCGCCGAAATCCGCGGGCGCTTCGAGGGCGAGCTGACGGCGCGAAAACAATTGGTCATTCGCGCCACGGGAAAAGTGTCGGGCAAGGTACGTTACGGGAAAGTCGCGATCGAGGAAGGCGGCGAGATCTCCGGCGACATCGCAGCGCTCCCCGAGACGAAAAGCGCGGGCGTCGCGCGCGCAGCCGATTCGGCCCGTAGCCCCACCGCGACCCCTGCGGCGCCCGCGCTGGCCCAAGCGGGCGCGCAGCCGCTGCCGAGCAAGCCGGCATGGACCTCGCAGACGGGCACACAGCAGCCGCAGCCGGGCAAACCGGGAGGGGCGTCCCAAGCGAACGTGCCGCCACAGCCGACCAAGCCGGCAGGGGCGTCGCACTGAGCTTCGCCGGTCCTTGCGGCGCCTGGTTCCGGCGTGAAATTCTCAGCTGCCGGGGATGATTCCCGGCTGCATGGAGTTGCAGAACTCGGCGATCTCGCCCGGCCGCGTCCACCAGACGCGGTCCCGACACTTGTGCTCGACGCAATGTTTGAGCGCTGTGCGCAGCGGCCGCAGCCGGAAGGGCTGGCCGAACACATAGGGGTGTACCGAGATGTTGCACACGAGCGGGTGTTTCACGCACTGCTCCAGCATCTCGTCGAACTGATCCACCACCATGTCGCAGAATTCGCGCGCGCTGTGTTTCCGGTGCACGATCATCGGTGAGTCGTTGACCTCGACCGGGTAGGGTACCGACAGGATTGGCCCTGAGCGCGTTCGCATCCAGATCGGCTGGTCGTCGCAAGGCCAGTCCATCAGGTAGGCGTAGCCGGCCTCCTTCAGGAGGTCGGGTGTCACCGAGGTCTCGTAGGCACCGGCACCCATCCACCCTAGGGGGCGCTTCTTCTCGTTGCGGGCAAAAGTCTCGGTGACCTCGCCAATGATGCGCTCCTCGTCGGGCTCCCAAAG
>WNFC01010109.1_pt1 | contig 10453 bp, 14 predicted proteins | sample 5400541 | NCBI WGS metagenome assembly WNFC01 (sample SAMN13153342, study PRJNA577476) | soil metagenome | isolation source: 120 cm saprolite under Douglas fir tree site 2 hole 2 replicate 1 | place: USA:California | collected 2015-04-18
GAACTCGATCACGAATGAGCGCGGAACTCGATCACGAATGAGCGCGGAACTCGATCAGCCCTGAACGGAGCAGCTCATGACCGGAGACAAGACGATCAGGCGGCTGACCGCCGCCGCGGTGCTCCTGGTCGCGGCGATCGCCGCCGTGGTGTCGTTCGTGCACATCGAGCACCTGGCCGTGACGCACGGCCAGACCCCCCTGTCTGCGCTCCTCCTGCCCATCTCGATCGACGGCACCGTGGCCGCGTCGTCCCTGGTGATGCTCCGCGCGGCCAGGAGCGGGCTCGGGACACTGGTCCTGGCCCGGTTCATGCTCGGCCTGTCGGTCGCCGCCACCCTCGCCTGCAACATCGGGTACGGGCTTCCGTTCGGCGTGACCGGAGCGCTCATCTCCGGCTGGCCGGCGGTCGCGTTCATCGGCTCCGTCGAGATGGTGCTCGGCATGGTCCGGTCGGCACATTCCGCCGTCAAAAAGTTCCCTCCTGGGGGCAGGGATTTGACACCCGATTTGACAGTGCCGGCGGACGCCGAGAGTGCGGCAAGGGCCGCGCTGGCCGCGTCGGTGGCCGCGTCGAATCCGATCAGCCAGCGTCAGCTGCAGACGCGGTTCGGGCTGACCCGAGCGCAGGCGACCAGAGTGCGCCAGGCCGTGCTCGCCGAGTCGAATGGCCACCAGCCCGTATAGCCCCTATAGCCCCGGCCGGGGCGCTCACCCGTAGCCCTACGGACGCCCCGGCCGGACCACTCCCGAAGGAGTCGAACCAGAATGCCAGACACCGATACCGGCCACAGCAATGTCATTCAGTTGCGCGCGACGGAAGCAGGCACCGAGGCGCAGCTGGCCGGGGCGGAGCCGCCCGCCTATCTCGACACCACGCCGGCCGAGGCGGTGCGCCGCCGGCCGATCATTCCCCTAGGGCTGCGGCGGGAGAACCTGCGCGGCACCATCACCCAGCAGGCCGGGCTCAGATGGCACCAGACGAGGTATCACGGCCTGCGGTCCCCGGTGTACCTGCTCACCTACGCCTGGCACGCGGTACGCGGAGCGGGCCGCCTGACCGGCTCGGTGCTGACCTGGTGGCACTGGACCGAGGGCTGGATCCTCGAGTCGCAAGCGGTCGCCGCCGGCCGGGCAGGGCATCACGAGGCGATGCGCGCCCATGTCGAGGGCAAGAAGACCCGAGCGGCTCGTGGCCGGATCGTCGTCGCCTGCGCGGCCCTCGCCATCGTCGCCATCGTCCTGGCCGTGCTGCTCGCGCCGCCGTGGCTGCTCGCACTGCTCGCCCTCGCCGCGGTCGCCGGGCTCGCCCGGGCTGGGCGGCCGGACGGGCGTCAGGTCATCCGTCCCGCTGTCGTCGCCCCGGTGTACCAGCCGCCCACACCGGAGGTCATCACCCGGGCGCTGGGCAGCATGGGCATCGCCGGGATCAATGAGGCCTTGCGTAACGGCGAGCCGATCCGGTTCGTGACCGACGTGCACCGCGACGGGCCGGGCTGGGGATGTGACCTCGACTTGCCGCACGGCGTCACGGCAGGGATGATCCTGGCCCGCCGCGAGCAGCTCGCCAGCGGCCTGCGGCGCCCCCTGTCGGCCACCTGGCCCGAGCCGGTGCCGCACGAGCATGAGGGCCGCCTGCGGCTGTGGGTCGGCTACCAGGACATGTCCAAGGTCAAGCCAGCGGCCTGGCCGCTAGCCAGGTCCGGGCAGGCCGACGTGTTCGCCGCCATCCCCTTCGGCACTGATCCGCGCGGCCGGCCCGTGGCCGTGCCTCTGTTTGAGGTCAATTGGCTCTGCGGGGCGGCGCCCGGCCAGGGGAAGACAAGCGCTGTGCGCGTCCTGGCCTGCGGTGCCGCGCTCGACCCGATCGCCGACCTGTGGATTCACGAGCACGCCGGCAAGGGCGACCTCGAGCCGCTCGCCCAGGTCTGCCACCGCTACGTAAGCGGCCTCGACGACGACTCGATCGCGTACTCGGCCGGGTCGCTGCGGATGCTGCGCGCCGAGCTCGAGCGACGGTCGGCCGCGCTGCGGAAGATCCCCAAAGAGGCCAGGCCAGACGGCAAGGTCACCCGCGAGCTAGCGGCCAGGCGGTCGCTGCGCCTGCGGCCCATCGTCGCCGTCTTCGACGAATGCCAGAACGTGTTCATGCACCCGCAGCTGGGCGCCCAGGCCGCGGATGACGCCGCGTACGTGATCCGGGTCGGCCGCGCCTACGGCATCATCCTGATCCTGGCCACGCAGCGGCCGGACGCGACGTCGCTGCCCACTGCGATCAGCGGGAACGTTTCGGCCCGGTTCTGCCTCAAGGTCCCCGGCCAGCTGGAGAACGACATCGTGCTCGGCACGAGCTCCTACAAGAATGGCTACAAGGCGACGGCGTTCCGCACCAAGACCGACGCCGGCCTCGGCTGGCTCAAGGCCGACGGTGACCCGCAGATCGTCCGGACCTACTACCTCGATCTGCCCGCGACCGAGCGGGCCGCGGCGCGGGCGCGGATCATCCGCGAGCAGGCCGGCGTGCTCACCGGCTACGCGCTCGGCCTGGACGGCGCCGAGCCGCCGCGGTCGTTCGCTGCCGACGTGCTGATCGTGTTCGGCGACTCGCCGCGGCTGTGGACAGAGACGATCGCCGCCCGGCTCGCCGAGCGGATCCCGCAGGCCTACGCCGAAATCACCCCGGCCGCCGTGGCGAGCCAGCTGCGGGGCGTCGGCGTGGCCGTGAAGAAGGTCCGCGAGCCCGGCCAGGCACCTGCCGCGGGCTGCGATCGCGCGGCCGTCGAGGCGGTCACGCAGTGAGAACCGTTCCGCTGCGGGAACAGCCCGCTACCTGCACTGATGACTGGCGCCGGGAACACGGGAACGCGGCCCCGACCGCTGACCTGGGCTGTTACGGCGTTACCGCGCAGGCCCGGAAGTGCCGAGATCAGTGCTGCCTAGACGAAGAGGATTCATGGCCCGGCGAGACGAGGAACACCGCTACTCGGAGTGCGGCGATGAGGACTGCCCGCGGTTCCCGTGCCGCGTCTACAAGGAGGGCTACGTCCGCGGCTACCAGGAAGGCGCGGCGGCCGGATACCAGCAAGGCCTGGCCGACGGGTTCGCCGAGGGGTACGCCGCGGGCCTTGCTGCCGGTGCTCGCGCTGGCCTCTAGCCACCCGCACCTGCGGCCCGCCCAGCTGGCCCTGGCCGCAGTCGCCGCCGCAGTCATCTACGTCCTGGTGGCGATCGCCCTGCCGACCCGCAAGTGCGGGCGGTGCGGTGGCGACCGGATCCAGTTCACCCGCCACTGGCTCACCGGCAAGGCACGCACCCGGCCGTGCAAGCGCTGCTCGGGCACCGGCCGCACCCCGCGCTTCGGTGGCCGCACCATTCACCGGCTCATCTGGTCAGCGAGGCAGGAGCGCAAGCGTAACGAGCGTTAGTCGCGCCTGCTCATCTGACCGGCCTCCGATGCCGGGCACGTTCGCGCTGGCCACCGGGCGCATTGGTCACCGCCAGTCACGTCACGCACGGTAAGGCTGGCATCTCGAAAAATGCCTGGCGGCCCGCGGATCTCTGATCGATGATTCGCTGGTGAGCACTACCGTGGCGCCTTGGATTCGCAAGCTCGGCATCACCGACCGCAGTACGGGCCTTGCTCGGGCGCGAGACTCTTGGAACTTGCTGATCGCGGCAGGCAGCAAGGGCCTCGGGTCGAGCAGCGAATACACGGAGGGGTACTTGGTCTTCTCTGGCTTCCTTGCGCGGGCGCAGGGATTCCATGAGGGCGCCGTTGCGGCGATCAGCGCGGACAACCCTTACGCGGCATTCACTTTGCTCCGCGCCTACGCCGAGAATGTAGCGGCGATCATCTATGTTGCGGATCACCCCGCCGAGCTGGAGAAGTTCTGGAGCGACCTTGACGGCATTGGCGTGTGGATCGGCAAGATGACCAAGCATGCTAGGAGCCGATCGGATGGGTTCAAGGACATCTACTCCCAGTTGAGCAGGTACGCGCATCCTCACGCCCTCTCGGTGCTTGCCTCTAGCCGGGTTGTCGAGAGCAGAGAAGTCGAGTGGTCATCAGCCCCCGCATTCAAATTCGAGAACGAGGTGCTGGTGGCATGCGCTTGGGTGGTCGAGCTAGCCCAGGCCACAGCGCAGCTTCTCGTGGAATTCGCACGCTGCTTTGGGCTGATAGCGGACTAGTCGGCCGGTTAACTGCGACAGCGCAGCCTGCGGCGGCGCCAGACGGCATAGGCCAGCTATGCGGGAGGCCATTGCCGCCAACGTCGCGATAATGTGCGCATCGTGCATGCTCTGGTGCCCTACCTCGTCGGTGCGGCAACGACACTCATCGTCCAGATCGTGATCCAGTACCAGGTCGTTCCTCGCGTAGACACCCGCAGGAGACGCGAGGACCGCTGGGAACGCAACGTGCTCGAACTAGGCGAGTTGCTGACGAACCAAGTGGGCGGCCGCGCTCACGAGGCACGCCTAGCGCAATCTCTATTCCGAGCAATCAGCCAGCGCGAGTACGGCCCTGAGTTTGACCAAGACAAGGTTGCGAGGGGAATCGCGGAGCGCCGCCAGACCGCGTTGGATGCCACGAGGGCATTCGCTGAACTAGTCAGGATGCGTGCTGACTGGCTCAGCGACCGCGTGATCGCCCCAATGACAGCGGCCAACCGAGGCGTCGAGTTCCAGCAGGCCGCTTACTGGTACCGGCTGCGGGCGCTCGCCATCGGCGGGTGGAATCCAGACGACGATCGCCCCGACACCGAGTTTGACGAGACCTGGCAGCACGAGCAAGACACTCGGTCTGCTCTCATCAACCAAGTAGAGCTCCTAGCCGACCTTAGGCATCCTCCCCGGCCGTCTCGCCGTCGCCAGTTCCGAGCATTGCGAACGCGGGTTGGCAAGCGAATCCGCCGCTCCATCGCCAGCTAGGCAGCCTGCCAGCCGCGCCGACGCTCACACCTGACCGCTTGTCCGATGCCTAGCCCAGCACTGGGCCATGTGGCGGGTCGTACCACGTGACGGTGCATCCCTGCTCCGTGCACCGCACCACCCGGTGACCGCTCCCCTTAGCCAGCACAGCCAGCGCCGCCGGGCAGGTGCAGGGCCGCCACGACACGATCACCTTGCCGGGCCCCCACGGATGCCCAGCGGAGCACCGGGCCGGGTACGGCCACCATGCCGGCAGGCCCGCTCCGCTCCCCATGCATCCAGTAGAACACGCAGACGATTAACGCCAGCGAGCAGGAGCGACCCTGCTCCACTCAGAATGACGTCGCCTGTATCGCGCCCGTCGATCCGACCGACCGCCCCGCCTGCGCCAGCACCGGCGCGCCATCGGGCGCGGTAGTGACCGCCGCCCATGTCTCCCGGTCGTAGGCCACTAGCGGCTGCGGCTGCGGAGCTTGCTGCTGCTGAGGCATTCGTCCTGCCCTTCTCTAGTCGACGGCGCGGCCCTGCTCGTCGAGGTGCACATTGTGGCCTGTTTCGGCCAGGGCGTTCGCGTGGCCCGACGCTAGGACGCGGGGGCCGATAGCCCGCAACGCGGCCATCGTCGCGTTCAGGCCGTACCACTCGGACGACCGGCGCGCAGGCTCGGCCGCGATCAGCATCGGCTGCGAAGAACGGGCGCGGCCCCGCTGGTGCGCCTGCCAGAGCGCGGCCTGCCTGGCCGCCTCGCCGGCTTCCCGCCGCACCTGGTCAGCTTGCGCCTGCCGGTTCGCGGCCTCCCGCGCCGGGTCCGGGTCACACGTCGCCGACCTGGCCAGGTACGCGCCCAGCCCGGCGGCCCGGCCGTTGTGCACCTCATCGAGTACAGGGGCCAGGAGGCCCGGCCCGCCACGCAACCCGGCGTCCACCACCGCCTGCACCATCCCGAGCCACTCATCACGGCGGGAATCATCGCAGTACAGCTGGTACACCCCGGTCCATGTCGCCGGCGTTACCTCGCCCAGCCTCGCCCACAGATGCCGGGCCTCGTCCAGCTCCCTGGCAGCCGCGGCCTGCGCCTCCTGCGCGGCCAGCGCGGTCTCGGCCGCCGCCACGTCAGCCTCAGCCTCGGCGACAAGACCGGCCATCACGCGGGCATCCTCAGCCAGGCGCGACCGGTCAGCCGCCAGCCGGTCACGAGCCTCCGCGATCGGCGTCGTATCCTCCCCGAGCTCGACGGCCTGGCGGCGCCGCCGGTCAAGCGAGTCCAGCGACGTCGCGACCGTCTCGGCCCGGCGCACGGCCTCGTTGTGCCTCGCCGCCAGCACGTCCCGCCGTTCCCGCAGCGGCGCCACCGGATCGGCGCCGGGCATTGGCCCGGGAATGGTCGTCCCCGCGTCCGCAGGCGGCTCAGGATCGCCTGAGAAGGCCGGACCCATACCCGAGTGAGGATCGGAGGCCCCCGTGGCTTCTGGGGCTTCCTGGGCTTCCTGGGCTTCCTGGGCTTCCTGGGCTTCCTGGGCTTCCTGTGCCCGCCGGGCTTCCCGGGCCAGCCCGGCCCGGATCCGGTGAGCCGTTGATCGCGAGCAGCCAAGCTCGGCCGCCACCCGCCGCTCCGGCCAGCCCGCACCGAACAGGGCAGCCGCCCGCCCGGTCTCGTCATCAGTCAGCCGCCGGGCAGCCCCCGATCGCTCAGCCACCGCAGTCATGCGCGCCTCCGTTCAGCGAGCGAGATGACATTGGGGAGGGGCTCGCGTGTTACATCTGCCGTTACATTTCTGCCCCCAGCGGGGAAGATTGTTACAGCAGATGTAACGCTCTCAAGGTCGCGTTTGACGGTCACGTGGCTGACCTTGAGCCGCTTTGCGATCTCCCGCAGCGACAGGCCCTCAGCCCGCAACCGGACAGCTGCCTCGATCCGGCGGTCCTTGCTGCCCCACCGCTTGCGCCCGTAGTTCCTCACCGGACACCCGCCGAGATCTCGGCAGCCTCAGCAGCCAGCTCGAGATAGTCCCGGCGGGCGGCAGGATCAGCCACCACGTCTGCCATCCGGCTGTAGGCCGCCGACTTCTCGAGCAGGCCGAGGCGCTGCGACTTGCTCAGCTTCTCCGGCCCGGCCTCCGCCCGCGCCTCGCCGGCCAGCTGCTCGTAGTGCCTGCGGTCGCCCGGGTCAGCCGCCGCCTTCGCCAGCCGACCGAACTCCGCCGCCTTCGCGGCAGGCACCGACCACTGCGGCGCCGCCAGGCCCAGAGCAGCCGACCGGCGCTCAATCGCCGACCGGAACGCCGCGCTGTCCTCCGGCGTCTTGCGCCCCAGCCCGGCCTTAGCCGCCGCCACCGCCGCCAGCACATCCGCCGCATCATCAAGCGGCACCAGGTGACGATCGCTCAGCTCATGCGCCCGCCCCGCGCCCGCCAGCCGCAGCAGAGTTTGCCCGTCGTATTTCTGCCCCGAGGCAACCGGTGCCAGCGTCGACTTCGCCACCTTCCCGGCACGCTTGCGGTCGCGCTTCCCCGCGCCCACCTTCACGCGCTCACCCTCACTGACGATGACCCTCATCACAACTCTCCCTGTTCGCCTGGCCCGCCCCGCGCAGCCCAGGGATTTAGCCACGCGAGACGAACCCGGCAGTAGCGCCAAGTCCATTGTGCACCCAGACCGCGACAAACCCGCTGGCTGCCAAAAACCACCCCGGAAAACAAACTCAACGAACCGTTCAAACCGCGCGGCTCGCGCAGGGAAAAGAAACAGAAAAAGGACGAGCGATGGCGCCCGTGAATGGGGGTGTCCCTTCTGAGGTCCGCTGTTCCTGGGCCGGTCGCCGCAGGTCACGGGCATGCAGGCATTCCTTGCGCATTCTCGGAATGAACAGAGGATAGCTTGTTTAATCGGCTGCGGCGCGCTACCTTGGGAGTGTGAGCATTGGCATACAACGAGGGTGCCGGGCGGGTAAACAAGACTCCGCCGCGGGCGGCCCTGTGCCCGATGCTCTGACCTGCACTGCAGCTCCCACATCAGAGCTTGCAGGCCAGGTAACAGAACTAGAGAACAGTTAAGGTCCCGGCGCCGGCGGTAACCGGCCCGGGACGTGGCACCAGGAGTTAGGAGCTCCCGATGCAAGCTCAGCCTAACGGCGCCATCCGCGTCGGCATCACCACGGCCAGGATCGATGACTGGTCCGCTAAGCCGCAGCCTGCCTGGCTACGCGCCAGGCCGTGGAAGGCGCCGCGCGCCCGTGACTACGCGCCCGGCCAGTACGACGCCGGCCAGCCGATCGCCTACAGCCGCACGGACTCGCAGGCCGCCGAGGGCATCGTGACCCGCGGCGTGATCTGGTCCGCGGGCCCGCATGCGCACAGTGTGTGGGTTTCGCCCGACGACTACCCGCGATCGTTCGCCCACATGACGCTCGTGATCATTCCCCGGCATGACGGCATGCTGCCGTGGGTTCAGTCCGGCGGCTACCCCTCGCCCAGCTCGATGACCACGCTGGCGCGCGCGTCATGAGCGAGCGCACCGACGTCTACCAGGAAGTGACCGACCGAGTGCTAGCCGCGCTGGATGCGGGAACCGTGCCCTGGCGCCAGCCGTGGATCACAGCGAACGGGCGACCGCGCAGCATGTCCACGCGCCAGAACTACCGGGGCGTCAACGTGATGATGCTCGGCATGTCCGGGCACGCGTCGGCATGGTGGGGTACCTACCGTCAGATCGCCGAGCTTGGCGGCCAGGTACGCAAGCGCGAGCGTTCGACCATGATCACGTTCTGGAAAGAGCTTAGCGTGACCAGGTCAGACGAGATCACGGGCGAGCCAACCGCACATCGCGTGCCGATGCTGCGCGCGTTCCGCGTGTTCTGCGCTGACCAGGCCGACGGGCTGCCTGAGCGTTTCTACCCGCAGCCGGGCGCCGCAGCCGAGCCGCTAGCCGGGCCGCAAGCGGTCGCCGATGCCTACCTGGCAAGCGGTAAGCCTGCCCTGCACCATGACGTGCACGGGCAGGCTTACTACCGGTCGGACCTTGACGAGATCCACATGGCGCCGATGGACGGGCACCGGTCGGCGGCCGACTACTACAGCACGCTGTTTCACGAGATGGCGCACAGCACCGGCCACGCGTCGCGGCTCGCCCGTGACCTAGGCAACGTGTTCGGCAGCCATGCCTACGGCAAAGAAGAGCTAGCCGCAGAGATGGCCGCAGCGATGCTGCAGGCCGAGACCGGCATCTCGGCCGAGACCGAGCAGAACAGCGCGAGCTACATCGCCGGCTGGGCTGATCAGATCCGGGCGGACCGCAAGCTGGTCATCTCGGCTGCGGCAGCCGGCCAGCGTGCCGCGGACCTGATCCTGTCGCCGCAGGCCGAGACCGAGGCGGGCCCGCGATGACCCGCGCCGCGCTGTGGGCGCGCGTCAGCACCCGCGAGCAGCACACCGAAAACCAGCTGGCCGAGCTCCGCGACTGGGCGGCCCGCCGCGGCCTCGAGGTGACCGCCGAGTTCATCACCGAGGACTCCGCTTGGCAGAACGGCAACGGCGGCAAGGGCGCCGAGTTCGACCGGGCCCGCGGCGAGCTCCTCGACGGCGCCCGGCTCGGCACCTACAGCGTCGTGCTCGCCTGGTCCGTCGACCGGCTCAGCAGGCGCGGCGCCGAGGACATGCTCGCGTTCGTCCGCCGGCTCAGCGAGACCGGCTGCGGCCTCTGGTCCCGCCGCGACCCGTGGGTTGAATCCATGAGCGACCCGTTCGCCCGCGAGCTCCTCCTCGGCATGTTCGCAACCCTCGCCCGGTTCGAGTCCGAACGGCGCAGCGAGCGGATCAAGGCAGGCCTCGCGAGGCGCCGCGCCGAGGGCAAGCCGATCGGCGGCCGGAAACCCGGCGCCAAGGACCGCAAGCCACGGGCGACCGACGGCTACCGGCAGCGCTGGGAACGGCAGCGGAGCGAGCAGCGACCGGCGGCCCGGTAACAGGGACCTTGGCCAACAACCGGGGCGAGTTCTCGCTGCTGCCTGGCAGTGGAGCGCGTCGGGTGGGCTGGGCCGTCAGCAGTGGTGCTGGTCAACAGTAGGCGCGGCCGGGGCCATGCTGTTTGGGGTGTGATTTATTGCTCCGCTGTGGGCGCTAGGTGCTGGGTGAGGGCGTGGTGGAGCTCGGTGGCTTCGTCGTGGCTGAGTGAGAGGTGTTTGGTGTATCGGTCGCGTCCGATTTGGACGTGGAGCCTGCCGCGGTCGGGGGTGATGGTGACTTCGCCGGGCGCGGGTTGGGTGGTTGTGTCGGTGGCGGTCATCGTCTTTGTCCTTCCGGGTTACTCGGTCAGTCCGTCGTCGTGGCTTCGGGCCATGAGTTGCTCGAGGGCGGCGAGTTGTCGGCCGCGTTCGGCTTCGGCGGCCTGGTCGTCGCTGACGCTGATATCAGGGTCGTCGTCGTTGCTGGCGGGCGCGCCCGTACTACCTGTACCGCGGTAACGAACCCTGGCCTCGATCAATGGAGGGTTGAACTGATAGGGAGGGTCTATGGTGGGTGGGGGGGC
>WNFC01010114.1_pt1 | contig 10452 bp, 10 predicted proteins | sample 5400541 | NCBI WGS metagenome assembly WNFC01 (sample SAMN13153342, study PRJNA577476) | soil metagenome | isolation source: 120 cm saprolite under Douglas fir tree site 2 hole 2 replicate 1 | place: USA:California | collected 2015-04-18
GTCCGGCCCGGCGCTGCCGCGGCGCATCATCGCGGCCAGCGGCTCATCGGTGTTATCGCAGTACCCGAGTAAGGGGTGATGGCCGAAGCCCCTTGAAATTCGGCTCTGCCAGTTCCTTGTCCGAGTGCGCCGGGGTGACCGTGGCGTCCAGCCGGATACAGGTCACGCCCTGCAGGACTTTGTCTGCGATCCGCACGCCGGGCAGTGCGCCGTGGCGGGCCTCGATCGCTGCCCACGCCTGGCGGGGGGCGCCGTTCACCGCCCCGGTGATCCGGGCCAGCGCCCGCGGGCCGCCCGCGGCGATCTCATCGAGCGCCCGCCACGTGGCCGGCACGGAGGCGACCAGGCCGAACGGCTGTTTCTGGTCGCCCAGATGCGCGAGTCGAAGAAGAAGCTCGCCGTCGCGGTCAAGGCATCGGGCACCAGCCTGACCGGCCTGTTCGGCGTCGGCCCGGTCAACGCCGCCACTGTGATCGGCGACGCCGCCGGCGTGGCCCGGTTCGCCAGCCGGGATCACTTCGCCGCCTACAACGGCACCGCCCCGATCGAGGTGTCCTCCGGCAACCGGAAAATCTACCGGCTGTCGCTGCGCGGCAACCGGCGGATCAACCACGCCATCCACATGGCCGCGATCACCCAGATCCGCCACCCCCACAGCGGCGGCCGCGCTTACTACGACAAGAAGGTGGCCGAGGGCAAGACGCACAAAGAGGCGCTCCGGTGCCTCAAGCGCCAGATCAGCAACGCCATCTACGCCTGCCTCCAGGCCGACGCCCGCCAGGCCGCGGAAACCACGGCCGCGGGCCCGGGAGGGCAACCGGGGAACGACTCTGACTCCAGCGCGGCCGGCTCACACCCCGAGCGCCGGCTCTTCGGACCAGCCACTCCCGAGCCCAGCCCCACACTACGACCCGTCACCCCAGCCGGGCGAACCACACCGCTGAAGCAGACATCGAAGAAAACCCGCCGTAGCCCTTGACAACAAAAGCAAAGAGGGCTCGTTATGCATGGGCACCGGGTTGATGTCGGTTAAGGCATTGTTTGTCCATATCTCGGGATTCTGGGTGCTATGAACGGCGGAGGCCGGGTAATAGAGCCCGATGGTCTGCGGGGGTGTAAGCCCGGAGTCTTTTCATGTGCTGATGAGCCCGCATAAGGGATGTCGGCAGAGATGAGGAGTCCCAGTCTGAGCCTGGCCCGGGCTTTGCCTGCAGCGCCGACTGGGGTTCTGCGAGTCTTGGCCTGGGGCGCATTATCCGCCGGTGCGGGATGGTGCTGTATCGTTCCGCCTAACGTTGGCGCGTCACTTCGGGGGGGACATATGGCGCAAATCCGTTCAAGCGACCTGGACGCGCTTCGGTCACGAGTGGCGGGAACTGTCGCGGAGCCCGGTTCGCCCGGGTATAGCGACGCGGTGGCGATCTGGAATGGGGCTATTCACCGGCGCCCGTCTGCGGTGGTTCGCTGTGCTAACAGCGCGGACGTGGCGCATGCGCTGACTTTCGCGCAAGACCGCGGCCTGGAGGTATCGGTGCGCGGCGGCGGCCATGGCTTCGCGGGATTCGCGGTGACCGACGGCGGCGTGATGATCGACCTGACGCCGCTCAAATCGGTGCACGTGGATCCCGCGAGCCAGATGGCCGTGGCGGGGGGCGGGGTGACCTGGGCCGAACTGGACGCCGCGGGCCAGCAGCACGGGCTAGCGGTGCCGGGAGGGTTCATCAGCCATACCGGGATCGCCGGCCTCACCCTGGGCGGCGGGATGGGCTGGCTCACGGGCCTGGCCGGGCTTAGCTGTGACAACCTGGCCGGCGCCGAGGTGGTCACGGCCGACGGCCAGATCCTGCGGGCGTCGAGCGACGAGCACCCGGACCTGTTCTGGGCGCTGCGCGGCGGTGGCGGCAACTTCGGCGTGGTCACCTCGTTCGAATACCGGATGCACCGGGTTGGCCCCCTGGCCAACCTGGGCCTGTTCTTTGTCGGCCTGGACCAGGGCGCGGCGATGCTGCGCACGGCCCGCGAGCTCGCGCCCACACTGCCCCGTGATGCCGCGATGTTCATCGGCGGGCTGAACGCCCCGCCGGAGCCCTTCGTTCCGGAGGAATACCGGCTCCAGCCCGGTTATGCCCTCCTCGTGGCCGGTTTCGGCGCCGCCGCCGCACATGCGGACCTGATCGCGCCGGTCCGCGACACGGTGAACGCGCTGTTCGAGCTCGTCACCCCGATCCCCTACGCGAACCTGCAGCAGATGTTCGACCCGTCCGCGCCCTGGGGCATCCTCGGCTATGAGAAGGCCGTCTACCTGGGCGAACTGACCGATGCCGCCATCGCCACCATCGTCGAGCACCAGCCCCGCAAGACCTCACCGATGTCATTTACCCCCATCTTCCGCCTCGGCGGCTCCTTCGCCGAGATCGCCGACGACGCCACGGCCTTCGGAGGCCGCCGCAGCACCCGGTATGTGGTCAACATCGCGGCGGTCGCCCACACCCAGGAGGAACTCGACGCCGACCGCCAGTGGGCACGCGACTACTGGTCTGCCCTGGTGCCGCACGCCAGCGGAGTCGGGAGCTATGTGAACTTCATGTCTGAATACGAGGAAGACCGCGTGCGCGCCGCCTACGGGCCAGGCAAGTACGACCGCCTGGCAACGATCAAATCGCAATACGACCCCGGCAACATCTTTCACCTCAACGCCAACATCCCACCCGCCAGGCCAGCCTGACTCCTCCAACGGCCGGGGCAGCTCACGCGCCGGCCGCAGCCATCAGGCGCTGTGGCCGTGGGGGGGCGTCCGCTCGCACCGTCGTGGGGACTGCGGGACGCGGCCCGCCTAGTCCGCATGGCTCCAACTGCCATAAGCGCCAATCACGAGGTTCCTACCGACAGGCTCCACCAGCGATATGCGCCATCAGCGGCTAGATGCGGACATGTGAATTCACCGTCACCCGGACTGCCACTCATCATGCAGCAGGGCATACACCAGGTCATCGGTCCATTCGCCCTTGGCCCAGGTGCTCTCGCGCAGGTGACCTTCCCGCCGCATGCCCAGCCGCTCCAGCAGCGCGACCGATGCCGCATTCTGCGAGTCGCAGTAGGCGATGATCCGGTGCTTGCCCCGCTCGGCGAACAGGTAGGCCAGCAGCAGGCCCACGGCCTCGGTGGCGTAGCCGTGGCCCTGATGCTCAGCGGAGATCGTGAACCCTACCTCGCACTGGCGGGGGTCATCGGCATGCGGCATGGCCGCGCAGTCGCCGATCAGCTGCCTGGTCGAACGCAGCGCCACCGCGAACTGGAACCATTCCCCGGCCGTATCGGGATGCTCCTTCGCGATCTCCCGGATAAAGCGCTCGCCCTCTTCCCGCGGGTACGGTGCGTCCCAGCTCTGAAAGCGGGCCACCTGCTCAGACGAGCGGTACGCCACGAACTTGGCCACATCGTCCGGGTGAAACCGGCGCAACGCCACGCGCGGCCCGGCCAGCTCGGTGAAGCCTTCATCGGGCATGACGTTCCCTTCACGCATTACGCCGCCGTGGGCTGCGCGGCCGGCCCCCAGTCGGCCAACGCAGCGCCGACAGCAGGTGACAACCAATTCAACCTAACGCGCACTCATCGGCAATGCCGGGCGTCTCCCGGGGCCTGAGCTTCGGGAGACGCGAGCTCGGTCAGGTCCCGGAGGCCATGTAGGCGGCGAGGATGTAGTTCGGGTGGCAGTCGAGGTTCTTGCGGGCCCGGTCGTAACGCATCGTGGTGCGCGGGTCGGCGTGGGGGGCGGCGATCTGGACATCTCGCAGGTCCACGCCCGCGTCAAAATTGGTAGGGAGCGGTTTACCAACCGTGTCGAATACCTCGGCTTGAGGTACCGAGAGTTTCGGCTCCTTGTCCTCGTTGATGCGCTTTTGCCGTTGCCTTTGCTGCATCAGGCGGTCCCGCGGTGCAACCGAACCAGATGTCACATCGTGGCGCGGGGAGCAACTTGGACCTGTTACAGCTCTCTGACCTGGAGGTTTTGCGCTGAAGGCTGGTTCCGGTCCCGGTGATTCCCAGGCCCGCATCCCTTATGGCGCCGTCCTCACGCCAGGCGGAGAATGATGCATGTGATGCAACTCCGCGCCTTTGCATAGTGGTGACAAAGGTATGGCGGAGCATATGCGGGTGCGGCCTGCTGATCCGCACACCAGCGGCGTCGGCCAGTCGCCGCAGGCGACGGGTCGCGGCGTGACGGTCCATCCGGGCACCCCAACTATTGAGCAGGATCGGCCCACTGGCACGGGCGCCGATCGCGGTGTCGATGGCCCTGCCGACTGCGGGTGGCAGCGGGACCAGCACGACTTTGGTGCCTTTGCCGCACACGCGCAGCACCCGGTGACCATGCTCTTCGCCCAGGTCGGTGATGTCCGCGCCAGTGGCCTCGAAGATCCGCAAGCCGAGCAGCCTGAGCATGGCCACGAGGGCGAAGTCGCAGGGGTGCGACGACTCGCGGGCCGCGGTGAGCAGGGCCTCGAACTGCAGGTGGGTGAACCCGAGGGTAGGTGATTCGGCTGGGACCGCAGGGCGGCGAACGTGCTCGGCGGGTGAGTGCTCGAGGACGCCGTCGATCACGCAAGTCCGGTAGAAGCCCGCCGTCACTGAGAACCGCCGGGAGATGGTGGAGGGCTTGAACCGGCGGATCTCCTGCATCCAGCGGATGTAGCGCTCCAGGTGCGGGCGCCGCGCGGCCAGCGGGTCCAGGCCGCGCTCACCGCACCAGGTCAGGAAAGAGCGCAGGTCGGATTCGGTGTGCTCGCGGGAGGAGCCCTTGAAACGGGCAAGGTAGGCAGCCACTGCCAGCCGCAGCGGATCAGCAACTGGCACGGGACGGTCGGAGGAGACTGAGGCCAGGTCGGTGAAGTTAAGCATGCCCCGACACTGCGGTCGTCTCGCACCGCTACCAAGGTCACCAAAGCCGTGCCAGGTGCGGCATGTGAGGATGACGCTGTTGCATCAGCGTGAGCTGCCGTAGCATCCGCAGATGGTCACTGAGGAGGACGTTCGCCTGGTCGCTCTGTCTCTGCCCGGGAGCGTCGAGAAGCCTTACAACCGGCTTCCCTCATTCCGGGTGCGCAGCACCCTGTTCCTCCGTATTCATGAGCTGCCGGACGCGTTCTTCGTGCGCTGCGCCGGCGTGGAAGAACGCAATGAGCTGCTCAAGGCCGAGCCGGGCAAGTTCTTCATCACGCCTCATTACGACGGCTACCCGGGGCTCCTGGTGCGGCTCAGTCAGGTGGATCTGGATGAGATGACCGAGATCGTGGCTGAGTCGTGGCGGATCTGTGCCCCCAGGCGACTGCTCGCCGCCTACGATGCCGAGCACGCACCTGAAACGTGACCCGGCATTGTGCCAGGCGCGGGCCCGCATGGCGCAATGGATGAGCGAGCGGACTGCGGCAGATGCGGACACGTTTTATAGCACTTTTGTGCTGACACTCATCCTTTCCCTTCTGGGTCATCGAACGGCAGACGAGCCCACGCATCCTCCAGCAGCGGATTGCGATCGGCCGGTTCGCCAAATGACCTCAAAGCGGTGCCGAGTTCCCATGTCCGCCGCTCGTCGTCTGGGCGCAAGATCTCCCTTAGTACTCCGGACGCCGACCGTCGTTGGCCGATCGCTACCAAATGCTCCACTTCCCGTGCTGACGCCACCATCGTTGGGATGTCAGTCGCGGGCAGAAACTCACGAGCCATGCTATTAGCCATATACCAGGGATCAAGCGTCGCCACCAATCCAGACATCGGACGGTCCGCCGGTACATGGTCAAACGCTGGCACTCTCGCCTGCAACGCCCGGTAGGTGCGGTTGATCTGCTTAAACGCCTTGCCCAACGTCGCCTGGTAGGCGCCTTGCGCCGTTACGTCTGCCGCCCGCGCCGCCGCGGGGGTCCGGGTCGCCTTGGCCTCGACTAGCAGCACGAGGTCGTCGAAGACCACGATCCAGTCCACGCTGTTAATGACGTTCCTCCCCTCGGTGTACGCGACTTCAGGGTGGACCTCGACGCCTGGCAGCGTGGCCAGCTGCCGCCCAATGTAGTCCTCCAGCAGTTCTCCCATGTCGCGGGCAAAGGCTTGTCCCCACCGCTTGATGCCGAGGTAGTACAGTTCGATCGGCGACAGCTTCCGGCCGATCGTCTGCAACACAGGCGCGACTAGCCGCCCGTCACGCAGCCGCAGGAGCGGGCGGGCGGTCAGCGGGTTGAACAGATAGCGCTCCAGGTACGGCAAGGGTGGTGCTTCCGCAGCCTGCTGTTTGAACTGCTCGCTGCTACTTGCAAAGACCGAATCAATGACTGCGAGGATCCGCTCGCGCGAGACGACGTCAAGGACCTCAGAGAACATTGGCTGGTCGAGCCAAGCCGGATCGAAGAACCCGGCATTTATCTTGGCGCTGGTGTACAGGATGAGTACTATGGCAACGGCCGTGCGTACCGAAGCGCCAAGAAGCTCCGTCAGGCTCTCCTCGGAAATTACCTCCAGTTTCTTGCGACCCGAGTAGTCGTCGAAGAATGGCTCAGGCCGAGCCATCTCCTCATATATCGACTCCTGGTAGGGGAACTGTTCGTAGGCGATACGCGCCAGGATGTTGAACCCGGAATTGAGCACCGGCTGATGGAGTTCGTGCGTCACGAGGTTGTTATACATGTAGCAGCCCATAAGGATGTCCTTTGGGCGCACCCGTGTCGAACGGTAAGCGTTGCCCTCGCAGATAGAAGCCTTCACCAAACCAGCAAGCGCCCACGGCGGCGTCGCCCGGTAGGGCCGCTCGTGGACGTCATCGGGCAACAAAGCGGCCCACTGCGCCACGGCCGTCAGCAGTTCTTCTTGGTTGAACCGCCGCGCGTAGTCGCTGAACTCCTTATAGGTGTACTCGCGCAACGGCCGAGAGTTCATGTAACCGATTATCTCAATACGACCAGCGTGCACCTATCATCTGGTCGCGATCGAGGCAGACTGACTCATCCCCTCATCGGCAATGCCGGGCGTCTCCCGAGCCCAAGGGCCGCGGGAGACGTGCGCTTGGTCAGGTGCCGGAGGCCATGTAGGCGGCCAGGATGTAGTTGGGGTGGCGGTCGAGGTTCTTGCGGGCCCGGTCGTAGCGCATGGTGGTGCGTGGGTCGGCGTGGCGGGCGGCGATCTGGACGTCGCGTAGATCGACGCCTGCGTCCAGCATTGTCGTGACGAATGTATGGCGAAGCATATGCGGGTGCGGCCGGGTAATCCGTACTCCGGCGACGTCGGCCAGGCGCCGCAGCCGCCGGGTGGCGGCGTGGCGGTCCATCCGCGCGCCGCGGCTGTTGAGCAGGATCGGCCCGTGAGCGCGTGTGCCCGCCGCGCGGTCGATGGCCCGGCTGACCGCCGGCGGGAGCGGGACCAGGACCACCTTGCTGCCTTTTCCGCACACGCGCAGCACCCGGTGGCCGTGTTCTTCGCCCAGGTCGCTGATGTCGGCGCCGCTGGCTTCGAAGATCCGCAGGCCCAGCAGGCCGAGCATGGCCACGAGCGCGAAGTCGCACGGATGGGCGGACTCGCGGGCGGCGGTGAGCAGGGCCTCGAATTGCAGGTGGGTGAACCCGAGGGTCGGTGACTCGCCGGGGACTGCGGGGCGGCGGACGTGCTCAGCTGGTGAGTGTTCCAGGACGCCGTCGATGACGCAGGTCCGGTAGAAGCCCGCCGTGACCGAGAAGCGGCGCGAGACGGTGGAGGGCTTGAACCGGCGGATCTCCTGCATCCACCGGATGTACAGCTCCAGATGCGGGCGCCGCGCGGCCAGCGGGTCAAGACCGCGCTCGGCGCACCAGGTCAGGAAGCAGCGCAGGTCTGATTCGGTGTGCTCGCGGGATGAGCCCTTGAAGCGGGCCAGGTAGGCAGCCACTGCCAGCCGCAGCGGATCAGCGCGCGGCTCAGGGCGATCGGAGGGGACGGAGGCCAGGTCGGTGAAGTTCATCATGCCCCGACACTGCGGCGGCTTCACCTCGCCGCCAAGGTCGCGAGACCCCGTACCAGGCGCGGCATGACAGTGCGTCTTTGTTCATGGGTCCGGAGCAGCCTGCGGCTGGTCGCGCCCGATCGGGCGTACAGCGTGATCAGACGACGATGAGCCGATCGCCGTCGTGTATCTGGTAGCTCTCGTAGTGAGTGCTGTCGTCGAAGATGACGACGTGGGTCCCTGTGTCAAAGTTGAGCATCAAGGTGCCGTCACGAGTGCCGGAGACGTACTCAAGGTGTACACCGAGGAGCGCGGCGAGCTTGGCCGCGCCGGCTGGCATGCTGGTGAACTCTTCGCGGCCGCAGCCGGGAGCTATGACGGCGTATCTGCTCTCGATCGAGACGCTGCGGTTGTCTCCGTCGAAGCAGAGTTGCACCTGGTGCTGGCCGATTGCGACCTGGAGGAGGCACGCGCCGGAGAACGACGGCAGAGCCAAATCATCGGGGAGCCCGTACACGAGAAGATCATCCCCTCATGGGGACCAGGTGCTGGTAGCTGTCAGCGATATTCAGTACCGGGACAAGGCCGAGCAGCACGCGGTGCGGCAGAAGAGGTCGTTCCGCGTTGTCTGGTGGCAGAGGCGGCGCGGCGTGGTGGAGGTGCGGGGCCAACTTCGTGCTGTGGGTGCGGGCCGTGACCGATTTCGTGTAATGGGCGCCGACGGCCAGCGGTGCCGTCCTGACAGCGAAACGGCCCGGGCTGGGGTGGGCGCGGCCGTTTCACCCCGGACCGCGGTTCATCGGCCACGGCAGCGGCGAGGCTGGGTCGTGGCTGGTTACCGTGGCGCTGCCCGGCCAGAAGCTGCCGTGGCCGTTGGATGGCGAAGTCCCGATGTGGCAGGATTTTCGTCGTGGTGAGTATCGCCGATTGCCAGCGCGTGCAGACGAACTGGTACCGCAAGCGGGCTGAGGTGCTGGGCGGCGAGGTCTGGACGGACGGGCCTTTGACCTGGACCGATGGACCGGACGGCCAGAACCTGATGTTTCCGGAAGAGATGGCGACGCCGGCTGTTCGGCGGGGTGTTGAGCGTGCTCGTGACCGTGGTCTGGGCATAGTGGGGGCCTGGCTCAGCCTGGATACCGATGCCGCGCCGCTCGCGGAGGCGGGCTTCGAACGTGGCTGGTCGCCCTGGTGGATGACAGCTGACCTTACTGCGGTGGCCGATCGTCCCGATCCACGGATCGAGCTGCAGCAGGATACTAGCGATTACCAGGGAGAACATCGCGCCTACCGAGATCAGCTGGCCCTCAGCCGGTACCAGCCGCCATGCGCTTGGTACGCCGCCGCGTATACCCATCGTGCGGGGCGCTTCGCGGGGCGAGCCTGGTCATTCCTCGACGCTGACCTTGCTGGAGTCTTCGACATGGAGGTCTGGGAACCGTTCCGCCGGCGTGGCCTGGGTACCGGGCTGCTAAACGCTGTCTGCGCCGCCGCTCGCGCGGCCGGGGGGCAGCACGCCATCCTGAACGCGACGTGGGAAGGCAAACAACTGTACGACGCGTGCGGCTTCACCCAAATCGGCGAAGGCATTACCTGGTGGCACCACATGGGCGCGGACTAGCCGCACACGATGCGGCAGAAACGATATAGGACTGTTCAGCCGCTGCACCTAACCTGAAGACACGCCCCATCCGGTCATCGGCAGAATCGGGCGGATGGGAGTGCCGGGGGGACACCTCGACCTGGCGGTGCGACGGCGACGCCCTGTGGTCGGCGGTCCTAATGTGATCACAGAGATCTTGGACCCTGTTGGGGGCCAGTTTCGGCCTTCGCGATCGTGTAGCCTGCCGTCGCCGGGCCTGCGGACCCACCTGGGTTGGTCGGACGGCACAGCGGCAGGCCGTGGGCTCGATCCCTGACGCGACACAGGCTCCCGGCCTCCCGCACAGAAGCTGTCAGCACATTGTCGCGAATCCTTATCGATGCCGACCAGTACACAGCGGCTGACTTAATGTCGCGGCCATGGTATCTAATCACGACCCTGAAACCCTGGCCGTAGGCCAGGCCCCGGATGAATTGGCGAGCCTGCGAGAGCAGTTCCCCAGATTCAGGATATGGAAGGAAGTTATCGGGGAGCGCACCCGGTATATCGCGCGCAGCCTCAGCCCTGGGTCGCACCCGCACACGGTCGTAACCGGCGACCTGGGCGAGTTGCGCGAAGCGCTGGCCGAGGGCGCGGAGCAGCAGGTAGCTGCCACGCCGTGCGACACCAGGGCGCCCAATATCGCCCGGATGTACAACTACTGGATTGGCGGGAAGGACCATCACTCCGCCGACCGGCAGGCGGCCGACAGCATCATCGCGGATTTCCCCGAGGTCGCCCAGGTCGCTCGTGCGAACCGGGACTTCGTTACCCGCGCCGTGCGGTACGTCGCCGAGCAAGGGATCACTCAGTTCATCGACGTCGGGGCGGGGTTACCGGCCGAGTCGGC
>WNFC01010690.1_pt1 | contig 10452 bp, 17 predicted proteins | sample 5400541 | NCBI WGS metagenome assembly WNFC01 (sample SAMN13153342, study PRJNA577476) | soil metagenome | isolation source: 120 cm saprolite under Douglas fir tree site 2 hole 2 replicate 1 | place: USA:California | collected 2015-04-18
CGACGCACTGGCCACGCTGGTCGCGGGCAGCGCGGTTCCGGTCAAGCTGACGACCAGCATTGCCAGGCGCCCCTCGGCGGCGATCGAGTCGATCGGTTACTTCTGCGCTGCCGAGCTGCTAGCCAACGCGGTGAAGCACGGCCGCGCAGAGATGATCATTGTCGAGGCCGCGCAGCGGGATTCGACGCTGCGCCTCACAGTCAGCGACGACGGTGACGGTGGCGCCGACCCGCAAGGAAGCGGCCTGGCCGGCCTCGCGCAGCGCATCCGCACGGTTGACGGTCACATGGAGATCAGCAGTCCGCCCGGCGGCCCGACCCGGATCTGCGTCGACCTGCCGCTGCGTGTGTGAGGACGCACATGCGGGTGGTTATCGCCGAAGATGCGGCCATGATGCGGGAGGGCCTGACCCGGCTGCTCACCGAACGTGGCCACGAGGTCTGCGCCGCCATCGCCGATGGTGAGGCGCTGCTTGCCGCGGTGGCCCAGCATCGGCCCGACGTCGCGGTGGTGGACATGGCAGGCGGCGCCGCCGGCGTGGGTTACCTGCTGAAGGACAGGGTCGCCGACGTGGCCGAGTTCGCCGACGCCCTAGCCCGCGTAAGTGCCGGCGGGACTGCGCTCGATCCCGAGGTCGTCAGCCAACTGCTAGCAGCAAGGCAGCCGGGCGTAGCCGCGCTAACACCGCGCGAGCGCGAGGTCCTTACCCTGATGGCGGAGGGTCGGTCGAACGCGGGCATCAGCAGGGCGCTCGTCCTGTCTACGGGGGCGGTGGAGAAGCACGTGGCCAGCATTTTCGGCAAGCTAGGTCTGCCACCGTCGGAGAACGACAACCGCCGGGTGCTGGCCGTTCTGCGCTACCTGGGCTCCTGAGCAGCTGCAGCCCGGCACCAGCCGGGACGCGCCGTGCCCAGAGGCCAAGGAACGGGCTCGCGGATGGCCGACCGCCGACCTCGGGGTCAGGAAAGGCTGTGGGCTCGCGCGGGGCATTCCGACGCCGACTGCCAGAAAACTCCAGCCGCTTGGCGACCCGGTCCGGCCCTACCGCAGTTGGCTGGGCTCAGAAGAGCTTCCATACTCAAGAGGACACCCGTAGCTGCGAGTTTCGGCGCGCTGAAGGCGCTGGTCGGCGAAACTTCTGGTTAGACGAGGTAGGGGTCTGGGGTGATGGTGTAGGTGCGGCCGTGCGGAACTAGACTCGTATTACTTACACACTTAGTCTCGCGGCACCACGAACGTGCCCCGGCTGGGGTAGGTGACGACCAGGCCCTCGTCGCGGAGCACCCGTATGGCGCGCTGCACGGTCATAGGCGAGACCCCGAGCTCGTGCGCCAGTGCCATGTAGGACGGCAGCCGCGGCCCCAGCTCACCGGCCCGGATGCGTTCGCGGAGCCTGGCAGCTACCTGCTGGTATGGCCAGTCCGGCGAGCCCGCGTCGATGTTCACGCCGCACACCGTAACGAGCTACCCCAGCTAGAGCCTAGCCACGCTAACCCAACCCAACGTACAGTGCGAGGTGACCGAACAAAGCGGCCCGGGCGGCGCGCAAACGCCGTGATCCCGGGCCTGACCACCTAACTGGAGGTGGCTATGGGACACCCTAACGATGACGCCCTCGCCCAACTAGAGCGCGACTGGCCCAACTGGCAAGTGTGGGTCGTCTACCGGCTCATCGGCGGCCCGACCTGGTGCGCTAGGCGCAGAGACGACCACAAGAAGGTCATCAACAGCGACACCGCCGAGCACCTGGCCGAAGAACTCGAATTCGAGGTGTCCGAGCCGCTCGACGGCGAGGCGCCGCAATGAGCGGCGAGCCGGTCCCGGCGGGACAGGTCCGCCAAGGCGACCGCATCGCCTACGACGGCCGCGTGTTCACCGTGACCGCCGACCCCGCAGGCGCCTGGTACCACGAGAACGGCGAACTGGTCTGCGGCGTCGCCATCATCGCCGCGGACGGGTCGGCGCGGTGGACGCTGTACCGCCAGCCGCACGACATCCTGCACCGCGTCCCGTGAACCGCGCCCGGCGATTAGAACACACGTTTGACCGCTAGCGCGGGTACTGAAACCGGGACGCAGGATGCCTCCACGCGCGGCCGGAGGTAGTGAACCGCGCTCACCATCCTTCGTTCCCATGACCAGGGCGACGTTGACGCCCCGGTCTCAGACCGCCCAGACACCCGGCATACTCGCTTCCTCCCACCGTGCCAGCGCCCAGCAAGCCAGCGTTGCCGCCACTAGCGGCGCCTGGTCGGCGAGTATCCGCCGTTCCCATGCCTGCGCACCCGCCAATGGTCGTTGCTGTGCCGCGCGTACCGCCGCGGTCAGCGGTTCCTGGCCAAGATGAACGAGCAGCCCGTCACTGACCAGGTCCATGAACGCGCCGTGCGCGACCGCGACATCCTGCGCGCTCGGCAGCGAAACCGCTATCCCGGCTTCGGCAAGCGGCCCGAGCATAGTCGCGCTCTGCGACCTCGGGTCCATCACGACGGCGACCGGCCAGCGCGTCAGGTACAGCCGCTCGAGCTCGGCCACGGCGCCACGCGGATGGTCATACCAGGCGAGCTCGGCAACAACTTTCGCCGGTTCGGCCGCAGACCGGCCCGCGGCCACAATCGCAGCGAAACGACGGTTCTCGGATATCTCGGCGCCAAACGCGACGTCACTAGCCGCTTGCGTAGCCGTCGCCATCGCCGCCGACATGCTTACTGTGAGCAGTCGGAACCTCGGGAAGGTCCAGCTGCACGCCGAGCGCCGAACCCTGCGGATGCGTAAGCACCTCATGGGCGTGATACCTGGCCTGAGCCGCGAGCACCGAGCCAGCAACACTCGCAGCCACATCATCGGCCTGCGGATGCGAGGGACTCAGCCCCGCACTCAGAATCGGGTCTGGCGTCTCCGCGTACTCGTTGGTCGGCACAATCGCGGAAACCACAGGCGACTGCGACGTCGACGCAGGAGTCGTCCACGCCGTGTCGGCCGCACCTGGTGACGTCGGCTTGTTCTGAACCATCAGGTCTCCCTAGTAGCTGGCCTCTTCGGCCACCGAGAAATGGTCGGCCAGGGTGGTGCCCTGGTGAGCGGACATCAGTTCGGTCTCATGGTCAGGCACGGCGACTTCCCGCGGCACGGCAGGAACCTTGGACTTCGCCTCAGCTTCGCAGGCCGCCAGATGAGCGAGCCTGTCTTGCTCGAGCGCGGCCATTACCAGATACCGACAATCGGACCGCCGCCACGGATTCTGATGTTCTCCCCGTACGGCTCAGCCTGCGCCCGCCGACTAACCGTCCCGTCAATAACAGGATCCGCCTTCGGCGCCGGACGCTGCGAGGCGACCAGGCCGTAATCAAGCTCATGCTCAAGTGCTTTCCGCGCCGCATCGGCCGCAGCCTGCTTCTGCTTCCACTCGGTAAACCTGCGACTCTTAATCAGAGCAGACCGCTTCGCTGGCGTCACAGGCTGAAGGATGCGCGGCTCATCAAACCAGATGTGCTCCGGCGGGGGAGTGCCCTCACGGGCCAAGCGTGCCCGCTCACGAGCATCCTCACGGTCAGCCAACATCCGCGACGTCTCAAAGACGTCCTCGAGGGTACGGCCCAGGCCTTCACCCGTTGCTATCTGCATCGCGGTAACCATCTCGCCGCGTTCCTCGGCCATCGCCTTCCAGCTCGACACCGCCCGTTCGTGACGCTGCTCGAGATACTCGGCGCGTTGCCGTTCCGCGTCCCTGGCCTCTCGCCGCTCGGCTCGCTCCTCAATCGCCTGCGCCTTCAACACCGATGCTGGCAGAAAATCCGCAGCACCCCAGCCCTCAGCCATGGCCACTAACCTTCCGCTACAGGATGCGGCGCCGACGTGTCGCCAAGCGACCGGAACAACAGGCCGCGGCCCTCATCCACCGCGACAACAGGGTCGCCGGCGTGCCACATGCTGCCCTTCGCCACCGTCACCGAATGACCGTCGACGTCTTCCGCCACGAACGTGTCCTGAGCTATCACATAATCAGCATCAGCCATAGCCAGACCTCTCACGCGTCCCACCCGAATCATCCCATGAACACCGCTGGTTGTCCCCTGCGCCGAACCCATTCCGGCACGCCATCAGGCCACTTCTCAGGGTCAGGCACCGGCTCAGCAACCACCGGAACCGGCACCGGCACCGCGTCGAGCTCGGCCAGCGGATTAGCGGCCGCTTCCCACAAAGCCTGACTGATGACTTCCCATTCGCCAGCCTCGCCGGTCGGCCACTGCGACTTGCCGAGCCGCTCACGAGCGAACCGGTCAGGCCCAAGAGCGTTGTACTCATGTTCCATGTATTCCATCGAGATGCGCGCGGGGTAGGCAGGGTTACACCTGGCCCAGACTTCACGGTCAGCGACGTCATCGTCGTCGGCCAGCGACCACTCAATCCAGCAGACATCCGGGTGACCGTCCAGCGCCCGGGCTCGCAGGCCAGCCACGTGGCTTGTGTGCTCGTTGCCCATCGACAGCGCGTAGAACACGCTCGGATTCGGCACGGTCGACAGCATCGGCAAGATGGCGGCCAGCTGGTCAGCATCGAGCTCGTGAGCCTCATCGAGCAAGATGCAATCGCCCGTAAAACCGCGGCCCGAGTTGGTCGACCGCGCGACCATCTCGACTACCTGACCCGTGCTGAGCTCTATCTGCTCGGCGCCGATACGATTCGACACCCGCTTAATCCGTGCGCCCAGCTGGTCCGACCGGTCGATAGCACGCTTCAGCCTGCGGAACGTCTTGGACGACGTCTTGACCTGGTGGCTGCTGTAGACCAGGTAATCCTCGCGAAACAGGAACAGCCCGGCCAGGATCCTGGCCAGCAAGAACTCAGTCTTGACGTTCTGCCGTGGCGAGAAAATCACGCTCTCGAAGGCCGACCACTTGCCCGCCGCGTCGACCCCGCCTGTCGCGTCAGCTATGAGCTGCTGAGCAGCGTCCAGGTGAATACCCGCCATCCGGGCCAGACTCACAATCTGCGGACCCGCCGTGCGTACCCGCTGAGGGATGACGGCGATTCGCGGCTCAGGAACCATGGCTTTCCCACTCGCTCCGCAACCTGTCGAGCTCATCAGGACCCGACGGCTCACCGCCGAACGCCGACACGCCGAGCAGCCGCAACAGCAACAGCCGATGCTGGCGAAGCTCAGCCAACAATTTATTGGCGACCATCTGCCCCATCGAGCCGAGCACCGTCAAGTCACCTTCATCCAGCGCCTTCTCAAGCTGGCCTATCTCAGCCAGCGTCCGTTCGGCCTGAGCTTCCAGCACCTGGCCAGGGTCCATCACCGCCATCGCCCCGTTTTCCACGCAATCGCCTTGCGCTGCACTCTCGGCAACGGCCCGCGCATACGGTTCCCGCGGGCAGCGCCCTCAGCGCGATTATGGCGACGGCACGCAAGACCCAGATAGCCGCCGTTGACGTGGTCGTGCGCCAAGTCAAGCTCGGCCGCGGCCACCAACAGCACTTCCCCGCCGATAGCGCACCGGTCACCAGGACGGTACCGAGCGACCGCCAGCGCGCGAGCCCGGACATGCTGGCCGCCGTACACCGTGACCCTAGAACGCCTGGCCCTGGCCGCCGTCACCACAAAACCAATCGTCCCACCGGTCACTGAAAAAACGCCCCAACCCAACGGTGCGTGCTGTAGGCAGTTGCGGAGTAGTAAGCCGACCCTCCGATAGGCAAGCGACTCGACCACCCTTCACGACCGGTCACCATCCCTGCCAGCCGCAGCGCGGTCAGCTACGCGGGTGACAACTACGGGACTGACCGGCCCTTTGACCCTCCACTGCTTGTACCGCTGGCCGCGCATGCTTGGCCGCCGTCGCCTTGGCATCGGGTCGGGCATCGGCGGGCGCCGGGCGGTCATGGCGCGCTCCTGCCGGGCGAGTGAAGGGTTGTGATGGGTTCCCGGCATAACCTCTCTCACGCGTGGGCGGTAAACCGATAGACCCTTCAAACCCTTCACTGCCCTTCACTCATCGCCATCACCGGCCAGTCCTAGGCCATCCCAGACAACGCCGACATTGGTCGTGCGCTTGTCGAAGCCCCGGTTGAGGAGCGCGCTCGTGAAGGCCTTGTTAGTGCCGCCCTCCTCGCCCTCAGCTGTGCACCACCGTGACCATGCGGCGAACAGGTCCGATGACCGGACGTGGAAGTGCGAGCCGGTCAGGCATCGGTCGCTGATGAACCGGGCGAGCACGTCGGACTCTGCCTGATAGTCGGCCGTGGCCTTCGTCACCGCGGCGGGGTCGGCAAGGCCGCGGTCGCGCCAGTCCCGGTAGCCGCCGACCAGCCAGGCGAGCACGGCGTCCAGTTCCAGCGCAAGCCGGTCGGGCAGCTCCTCGTCGCGCTCGGGCTCGGGGATCACGACGTCCCAGGGCACGAGCCGCAGGCGGCGCCAGATTCCAACGTCGGTGCCGCCGATGATGGGCTTGTGGTTGGTCAGCATCAGGAACGTGTGACTCGGCCGGAACGACCAGAAGTCCTCGCGCATCCGCCGGGCCTTGACGGGCTCGGTGCTGGTGAGCCGCTTCACGGTGCCCTCGGCCAGACGCCGCCCGTGGTCGCTCTCGCCCAGCACGGCGAGCCGCAGCCCGAACAAGTCAGCGGTTCCGGTCGGGTGGGCGTCGAACGTCCGGGCCGTGAGCAGCTCGGGGTCGGCGGGTGCGGCGTAGTCGCCTAGTGCGTCCTCGATCGCCATCGTGAACGTGCTCTTGCCGTTGGCGCCTGCGCCGTGGAAGATCGCCAGGATGTGCACGACGACCCGGCCCTCGAGCGAGTGCCCTGCCAGCCGGGCGAGGTAGTCCCGCATGGCGGGGTCGGGCTGGACCCGTTCGAGGAACTTCCGCCATTCCGGCCCGGCCGCACCGGGGCGGTAGGCCCCTCTCGTCATCTTGGTGAGCAGGTCGGCCTGGTCGTGCGGGCGCAACCCGCCTGTCCGCAGATCCAGGGTCCCGTTCGGGCAGTTGAGCAGGAACGGGTCGGCATCCAGGTCGTCGGGCCCGACGACGATCTCCTGCTCGGTGCCGGCCAGGGTGAGCGCGCCTGCTATCCCGGCCGCGGACTCGCCGCGGCGGGCCAGGTTGACCGCGGCCTTGCGGTCCCGCTCGTCCAGGATCGTCATGGCGTCGGAGGTGACCCGCCGGGCTATGGCCTTCATCCAGCGGGCGGACTGCCCGGTCGTGTCGTGCGCCCACCGCTGGCCGTCCCAGACCAGCCAGCGTTTCCACTGCGCGACGTACCGGAGCTGGCCGCCGTAGACGCTGATGAGCCGCCGTGCGTAACCGAGCTCGGACCAGGGCTCGGCTGGCACCGGGTCAGCGGCGGCGCGTGGTGCGGCACGGTGCCGGCCACGGGAAACGGGCGGCTCTTCCGCTGCCTGGCCGGCGCAGTGCCCGGGTTGCTGCCCGCAGACCTGGCAGACCTCCACGAACCCTGACTCGTCCAGGCCGGGGGCGTAGGCGTGGCCGGTCACGGCAGCCAGCCCATCTCGGCGCGGATTTTCTCCTGGTCATCGGCGGGCATCGCCCGCAGCGTCGCGCACACCCCGCGGACCGTCCGCAGTTCGGCCACGTGCGCCCGCAACGTGAACAGGACCGCGACCCCGGTGCGACCGGATTCCCGGTACGCCCTGTCCTGGCCGTGCCACGCTTCAGCCTCGGCAGCGCGGTCCCGGGCGGCTTGCGTCGCGTAGTCGCCGACGGTCACCCGCCCGTGCTCATCCCACCAGCGGCACAGTTCGGGGCTGGCGTACTTGCGGGCAAGCACCTCTGACCCCGCCCACAGCGCCGCAGGGTCGATGCGCCTGGCTTCGCCGAGCCGGGACAGCATGTGCCCGCGGCAGTCCGCCTCGGCCCGCAGGTACGCGGCCTCGGCGCCGAGCCGCCACCCCTCATGGTCCCGGGTTTCCCGTCGCCGAGCGGTGTTCTTGGACTCCCGGTACGCCTCGCAGAACGGCGGCCGATTACCTGGGTAATCACCCCACTGCCGCCAGCACGCCGCCATCAGCGACACGTGCGTCTGGCTCTTGCCGATCGCAGTGGCGAGGTGCCGCTGGCTTGTCCCGTCGCCGAGCTCGGCGGCGATGAGCCGGGCGGCTTCCCACTGGTGCCCGTCGCCTGCGGCCTCGTGCTCGATGATCTGCCGGACGCGTGTGGTGAACGCGCCGTCGCCGGTCATGACGCGCGCCGCTGGCAGTCGAGCGGATCATGGTGACCGCACGCGAGCGGAGGCAGCCGCCAGCTCGCCTCTCGTCTGCGCCGTAGTTGCTCGGCCAGTTCCCGCACGTCGTCATCGGCGCCCGTTACGATGGTGCTGACGTTCGCCGCGTCCTGGGCGCCGCCTCCTGCCGGGGGGCGGCGTTCTGCATTAGGCGGCATTGCTGTCACCCGCCTTGCGGGCGCGTTCGACGCGGGCGTCGATGATGGCGGCCAAATGGCCGACCGCCGCTATCTCATGCGGCGCGAGCGGCTCGAGCGCGGACGCGGAACGCCGCGCCCAGTCGGTCAGTTCTTTCGCTGCCCGCTGCGGCGCGCTGCGCGCCCATCTGGCGCGGACGGCGTTGCGGGCGTTCTCCCGGCAGCGTTCGGGATCGGATGCGGCCATCTAGCGACACTCCTGGCATGCTTAAAAGGAGTGCCGCACCTGTGCCGTTCGCGGCAACCGACTGCCCCGCAGAATGCGGGGTCCGGCCTGGGCGTACTAACGGGCGGGTCCCGGCCGCGTCCCGCGGCTGGGGTGGTCCCTACTTCATCCGCTTCTCAGCGGTCCCGGTTCCGTCCGGTGCCTAAATCGTAGCGGCCTGTGCGACAGGCCCGGATGATTCCACGGTGATCCGGCGTGTCATGTCCGCGCGGTCGCCCGGGCTGACGGCCAGTACCCGGCCGCGCAGCGCTGTCGCCAGCAGGGCGCGCCGCTCGGCGGGCTCGGCAGCGTCCCACCGCTTCCCCCACTCGGCGAGGGACCGTGCCGCGGGCACCCGGCCGGGCGGCCCGTTCAGCGCCTCCCGCTTCGCGCGCAGCGTCGTCAGGCGGGCGTCCAGCGGGCCGATGATGGCGTCGTGCCGGGCAAGGGTAATCTCGCCGCGGCCGAGCCGGTCACCGATCTGCAGCGCGGTCTGGTCGGCCTCGGCTATCAGTGAGTCGAGCGCGGTCGCCTCCTCCTCGTGCCGTGCCGCCGCAGCTTCCACCTGGGCGGCGTGGCGCGGGTCGGACAGGATGGCGATGGCGAGCTCGCGGGCCGCCGCGTCGACCTCGCGCTGATCGGCGTGGACGGTCCCGCAGCCGCCGTCCCGCTTCAGGCACCGGTACTCCCGCGCCACCTGGCCGTCCGGGTAGGGCCGCCTGCGCTGCACCGGGCGGCCGTCCAGCCGCACCCGGCAGACCGCGCAGACCGCGGCACCGGTCACCAGGTAGGCCCGCGTGTACGGCCGTCCTGGCCTCCGGGCGGCGTACTTGGCGGCGATCCGGCCGAACATCGCCGAGTCGAGCACCGGCTCGCCGGGCAGTTCCGCGACGACCGCGCCGCGATAGACCAGGCCGCCGCGGTTCCGCTCCCGCAGCAGCAGCTCCCGCAGCCGGGAAGGCTGCCACGGCTTGCCTTGCGTGGTCGTGATGCCCCGGGCGTTCAGGTCAGCGGCAATCGAGTCCTGGGTCTCGCCCTTCAGGAACCGCGCCGCGACCTCGCGGATGATGGCGACCTCTTCCGGCTTCTGGGTGATGCAGTCGGCGTCCCAGCCGAACGGCCGGTCCTGCCACCCGGCGCGGTTAACCTGCCCGTTGATTGCCTTGGCGCGGTTGCCGCGCCGCACCCGGTCGGACAGCCGGTCGGAGTAGTACGCGGCGGCGGCCATGGCGTCGCGGAATGACTTCTTGCCGCTGGCGGTCGTCAGGTCGAACTCGGCGTCGGAGTCGAGCACGATCAGGCCGCGCTCGGCGGCCGTGATCAGCCGCTCGCCGTCGGCGGGCCGCCGCGCGAACCGTTCCAGGTCGAACACGATCACCCCACCCGACGCGCCCGATTCCAGCCGCGCCATGAGCATGTCCCACTCCTTGCGGATGACGCGCGGGTTCCACGCCGACTTGCCCTCGTCCTTGAACACCTCGCCGGCGGGCAGTTCCCGCTCGGCGAGCACGGCGCGGCACGCGCCGACCTGGCCGCTGGTGGACTGCTGGCGCTTGTCGCCCTTGCGGGACTCTCGCGCGTAGATGTCGATCGGGCCTGCGGGCTGGGGTCTGCTCATACTCTGAGCCTACCGCAGATGTGTTGCTAATATGAGTCCAGTCGGGGTGGCCAAGATCAGGACGCCGGGTTCGGGCTGGGTGAGGTTCCAGCCGCGGGCCTGTTTGGTGCGGTGATGCCTCCGGCACAAAGGCGACAAATTACACTCGCAGGTGGGGCCGCCCTGGTCGTAGGCGAGGGTGTGGTCCAGGTC
>WNFC01032352.1_pt1 | contig 10452 bp, 11 predicted proteins | sample 5400541 | NCBI WGS metagenome assembly WNFC01 (sample SAMN13153342, study PRJNA577476) | soil metagenome | isolation source: 120 cm saprolite under Douglas fir tree site 2 hole 2 replicate 1 | place: USA:California | collected 2015-04-18
CTCGACGAGCCATTCGCCGCGCTCGATGCCCAAACGCGGGAGATGATGCAGCTCGAGCTCCTCAAGATCTAGAACCGCAGCCGGAAGACCGCGCTCTTCATCACGCACGACATCAAGGAGGCGATCTATCTCGCCGACCGGGTCATCGTCTTCACGAAGCGCCCCGGTCGGGTGAAGGAGTCGCTCGGGATCGACATCCCCCGGCCGCGGGAGCTGCGCGTCAAGCGCGATCCGAAGTTCCTCGGCTACGAGGACCGCATCTGGGACAGCATCCAGGAGGAGCTCCAGGCCAAGCCCGAGCGGCTGCTCGCGGGCACGACCGGATGAGCATCAAGGAGATCGACCGGGTCCTTCCGGTCACGCGTGGCGAGTCGATCGGGACGCGTGAGCGGCGTTCGGTGATGCGGCCGAAGCCGTGGAAGCGGTACGAGCCGCTCGTCATCGGCACCATCGCGGTCGGCACGTTCCTCACCCTCTGGCAGACGTTCGCGACCCTGAACCTGGAAGCGAAGTGGATGCCGGCGCTCTTCCTGCCGAGCCCCAGCGCCACCGCGGACGCCTTCGTGAAGCTCTTCACCGACCCGCGCCAGAACATCTGGGCCGACCTCGGTACGAGTGGTTTCGAGTTCGTGACCGGCTACGTCGCAGCCATCGCGGTCGGGCTGGGGCTGGGGGTCGGGATGGGCTGGTACACGCGCTTCCAGTACGCGCTCGATCCGTTCGTGAACTTCCTCTACAGCACGCCGCGCATCGTCCTGGTCCCGCTCTTCATCATCTGGTTCGGCATCGACTGGCAGTCGAAGGTCGCGGTGATCTTCCTCGGGGCGCTCTTCCCCGTGATCATCAACACGATGGCCGGGGTCCGGAACACGGACGGCGCGCTCCTCCGCGTCGCTCGCTCTTTCGGCGCATCCGAGGCGCTCGTCTTCCAGCGTGTCGTGCTGCCGGGCGCGGTCCCCTTCATCCTCACCGGATTCCGACTCGGCGTGGGCCACGCGCTCACCGGCGTCGTCGTTGGTGAGCTCATCGCGGCGCGTCACGGCGTGGGCAAGCTCATCTCGGACTTCGGCACGACCTTCCAGACGCCGAAGATGTTCGCGGCCATCTTGTTCATCGCCGGGACCGGAATGCTCCTTACCTGGCTTCTGCAACGTATTGAGAACAGGTTCCAGAGCTGGCGACCCCAGATCAAGACATAGGCGGGAGGGCGACATGAGGCTGAAACTCGCGGTCCTCGGAGCGATCATCGGGATACTCGCCACGGCATGCGGCGGTACGACGCCGGCCGCGACAGCGGCACCGACGGTGGCCGCGTCGCAGGCGCCGACGGCGTCGGCTGCGCCCAAGGACTCGCCTATGACGTGCTGCAAGAAGGTCATCGCGGCGTACAGCAACGTGAGCGCCGACGACTGGGTCATGTGGTACGCGTTCGAGAAGGGCATCTTCAAGGAGCGCGGCCTCGACGTCGACATGCAGGCCATCAGCGGTGGCGCGCAGACGAGCGCGGCGCTCCTCGCGAACCAGATCCAGATCGGTCAGTTCGGCGGCTCCGAGGCACTCTCGGCCGCAGCGGGCGGCGCCGACCTCGTGATCGTCGCGAACATGGCGCCGGTCTACCCGTACATCCTGTACGCGCAGAAGTCCATCACGACGGTCGCAGGACTCAAGGGCAAGACCGTCGGCGTGTCGAACAAGGGCGGCTCGAGCGACATCGCCACGCGCGCCGCGCTCAAGGCGAACGGCCTCGACCCGGACAAGGACGTGACCATCACGGCCGTCGGCTCGCACGCGAACCGGACCGCGGCGCTGCTCGCGGGCACGATCGCCGCGGGCGTCGACGACCCGCCGGAGGACCAGGAGCTCATCAAAGCCGGCCTCAACCCGATCTTCGACCTCAACAAGCTGCCGGCCGCGAACACGGGTGTCATCGTGCAGCGCAGCTTCCTCACCGCGAACAAGGACATCGTGCAGGCATACATCGACGCGACCGTCATCGCCCGGAGCCGCATGGCGAAGGACAAGGACGGCGCGACGGCGGTCCTGCTCAAGTACTTCAAGAACGACCCCGCGTCGAACGAGCACGCGTTCAACTTCTTCATCGGCGGCACGAACCCGGTCACGCCGGTCTATCCGGCGCCGGCGGTCGAGCAGATGAAGGACGCCGTCACGATCCTTGGTGTCGACAACGACAAGATCAAGACGGTCGATCTCACGAAGCTCCTCGACGCGTCGTTCGTGAAGAGCGCGCAGGATCGCAAGCTCGGCGGCTAGCGTCCTCGCGACACGCGAATTTCCCGGAGGGAGGCCGCGTTGGCCTCCCTCCTGCGCTGCGCGGCCTCTTTAGAATGGTCAGACCATTGAGTCGGACGGACGGCATGCGCTATCGCGACCTGCGTGAGTGGATCGCCGCCGCGCGCGAGCTCGGCGAGGTGCGCGACGTGAAGGGCGCCACCTGGCAGGAGGACATCGGCCGGGTCACCGAGATGCTGCACCACACCGACGATTCACCAGCGGTCCTCTTCGACGATATCCCGGGCTACCCATCCGGTTTCCGGATCTTGGCCAACGCCAATGCCACACGCCGGCGTCTCGCATTGACGTTCGGCCTGCCGCTCGATATCGAGCGCCGCCCGCTGATGGACGAATTCCTTCGCCTGACCGAGGCGGAGCGCGCGATCACGCCGCGCGTGGTGAAGGACGGTCCGGTCTTCGAGAACGTGCTCAAGGGCGATGACATCGATGTCCTGAAGTTCCCCGCGCCGTTCTGGCATCCGCTCGATGGCGGGCGATACCTCGGGACCGGCGTCGTCGACATCCTCAAGGACCCCGACAGCGACTGGGTCAACCTCGGCACGTATCGCGTGATGGTCGTCGACCAGAGGCGCGTCGCGGTCTACATCTCACCCGGCAAGCACGGTCGGCAGTTCCGCGACACCTACTTCAAGCGAAAGGAGCCGTGCCCCATCGCGATCGTCATCGGCGTCGAGCCGCTTCTGTTCATCGCCTCGACGCTCGAGGTACCGCAGGGCGTGTCCGAGTACGACTGGACCGGTGGGATCCGCGGCGAGCCGTATGAGGTCGTCATCGATCCCATCACGAAGCTGCCGATCCCTGCGGCGGCGGAGATCGTGCTCACGGGCTTCCTCCATCACGACAAGCGCGCGCCGGAGGGGCCCTTCGGCGAGTGGACCGGCTACTACGCCTCGGGTGAGCGCGAGGAGCCCGTGCTCGAGGTCGCGGCGATCTACCACCGGGACGACCCGATCATCCTCGGGGTCCCACCGAACAAGCCGCCCTACGAGCCCCACCGCTACCGCGAGTACCTGCGCTCCGCCCTGCTCCTTCGCGAGCTCAAGGCCGCAGGTGTGCCGGGCGTCGCCGACGCGCACTGCTTCGGCGTCGGCGGCTGCCGCCTCTTCAACGTCGTGTCGATCCAGCAGCGCTACGCCGGGCACTCGCGTCAGACCGGGCACGTCGCGGCGATGTGCCGTGTCGGCGCGTACCTCGGACGCGTCGTGGTCGTCGTCGACGACGACATCGACGTGACCGACCTCGACGACGTGATGTGGGCGATCCTCACCCGCTCCGATCCCGAGCGATCGATGGACATCATCCATCGTGCCTGGTCCGGCCCGCTCGACCCGGCGATCCATCCCGACGAGAAGGGCCACAACAGCCGCCTCATCATCGACGCAACGAAGCCCTGGGAATGGCGCGACAGGTTCCCGATCGCGATCGGGCCCGACGCCGAGACGAAGCGCGCGACGCGCAAGAAGTGGGGTTGGATCCTCGAGAAGACCGCCCGCGAGCTCGCGGAGGCGCCGGCCGAGTGAAGGACAACCCTCCGCCCAAGTTCTTGGTCGACCCATACCTCGAGTGGGTGAAGACCGAGGGGATCCCGGTGGCCGGCGCGACTGGCGTCGACCACGGATCTACCGATGGTCATGAACGTGTTCCGCAACGAGGCCTTCATCTGGGAGAACGACGACGTCTTCCCGGAGCGTTTCGGCGATCCGCAGCACTACCGCGGTGACGGCATGTTCCTCCCGATGCGACCGGGCCGGCACATGTGGGAGACGAATTTCGTGCCAGATCTCCGCACCTTCGAGCTCAAGACGTGGAAGGAGCGCGGTGCGGGCGGTAGCAACATCATGTTCGTCCTTGCGGACGGCACGATGCACGCGCACATGTCGGAGATGCCGGTCGGCACGTACAAGAAAGGCCACCGCCACGGCGCGGACTTCCACGTGATGACCGTCACGGGGACCGGCTACAGCATCTACTGGTACGAAGGCGACAAGGACTTCCGCCGCTTCGATTGGAAGCACGGCTCGGTCTTCGCGCCGACCGACGGGCTCTTCCATCAGCACTTCAACGCCAGCGCGGTCCCGGCTCGGTACCTGGCAACGGCGTTCGGCGGCATGCGCTACCCGACCCTCGGCGACAAACGCAAGACGTTCGTCGGCATGGACATCGACGTGAAGGAAGGCGGGCGGCAGATCGAGTACCGCGACGAGGACCCGCGGATCATCCGGATTTTCGAGGACGAGCTGCGGAAGAACGGCGTGCCGTCCGGCATGCGGGAGTTCATCCCCACCTGACGCCCGAGCTCTTCCAGCCCGACGACGTCGTCCTCACCACCGTCGGCATCGACATCGGCTCATCGACCTCGCACGTGATGCTCGCGCGGCTCCGTCTGCAGCGCCTGGCGGACGCGCTGTCCTCCCGCTACGTCGTGACCGCCTCGTGACTGACACGTATGCCGGCGCCGGCCTCACGGCAGGCGATGTCGACACCGGCGCGGTGATCCTCACCGGCGTCGCGCTCGACCGTCCGAACGCGCGCGCCATCGACGAGCTGTTCGCGGCGAAAGGTGGGCGGTTCGTCTGCGCGACTGCCGGTCATCATCTCGAGGCGATCCTCTCGGCGCACGGCTCCGCAGGCGTCGCGATGTCGCGCGTGATCGGGGGCACCGTCCTGGTGATCGACGTCGGTGGGGGCACGACGAAGCTGGCCCTCTGCGAGCGCGGAGCGATCGCCAGCGTGAGCGCGATCCGCGTCGGCGCGCGCCACGTCCCCCTGCCGGTCGACCGGATGGCCGACGCGGTCGTCGCTGCTGCGCACGGCAGAGCCACCGGCCTCGAGCTGCTGCCGCCGCTGGCATCCGAGCCACGGCCGGATCAGGTCATCCTGGTCGGCGGGGTTTCCGAACACTTCTACGCCCGCGACCGCACCGCTCACGGCGATCGCGGTATCGAGCTGGCGGACGCCCTTCGCGCGCGAGAGAGCGCGTTTCCCGCGCGGGTGGTCGAGTCGACCGTGGGCATCCAGGCCACGGTGATCGGTGCGTCCCAGTTCACTGTCCAACTCTCGGGCAGCACGATCTTCGTCTCCGACGAGCGCGCGCTGCCGCTCCGCAACGTCCCCGTCGTACGCGCGCCACTGGACCGGCTCGCGTCCGCGGTCACCGCACTCGACGAGAAGAGCGGACCGCTCGCGCTGGCGGTGGACCTCGCCGGTCATCCCGATCACGCGGCGTTGCTGGCGCTGGGCCGATCGGTCCAGCGCGCGGCCGGCGAGCACCGGCCGCTCGTCGTCGCGCTCGACGCCGACGTGGCGCACAGCCTTGGACGGCTGCTGGTCGACGAGCTCGACATGGCCGGGCCACTCGTCATCGTCGACGGCTTCGACCTGCGCGACCTCGACTACGTCGACGTCGGAGAGGTCGTGCGTCCCGCCGGCGTGGTGCCGGTGATCGTCAAGAGCCTGCTCTTTTAGAGCTGGGGCTCGGCGGGTGTTCGCCGCGGACTGATCCGCACGCCCGCCGCGAGGGCGGCGCGGCCACGCGCGGTCGCGAGCGAGACGGCAAGGTAGAACACGAGGCTGCCGACAGCCACGAGCTGGAACATCGACCCCATGCCCACGACATCTGCCACGACCCCGCCGATCGCCGGCCCGATGATCGCGCCCACGTCGAGCCCGGCGTTGTACACACCGCTCGCGATCCCGACGTCCTGACCCTCCGCGCGCACCTCCGCGACGGTGGCCGCGCTCGTCACACGGAGCAGCCCGCGACAGATACCGTTCACCGCGAACAGCACGAGGAGCGGCGCGAACAGCGGGAGCAAGGGTATGAGGAGCGTCGAGATCGCCATGAGCACGACGGCCCACACGTTCACCGTGCGGTGGTCGACGTAGCGGAACACGCCACCGGAGATGAAGCGGATGAACGTGGCCGCGCCCGACTTGAGCCCCTTCAGTACCCCGGACGCCGCGAGCGGTAACCCGATCGCGAGCGCATACAGGGGGAAGAACGTGTCGATCGCGTCGGAGATGACGTTGATGTAGAGGACGATCACGAACGCGAGCCACACGCGCGGGTCGACGCGCGCGTGCGCGACCAGTAGGCCGCGGAGACCCGCGCCGCGCGGGACCTCGTGCGGCGGCGCGTCGATGGGCGGTAGCCGAAGCACGAGCAGGCACGAGAGCGCGGGGAGCGCGCCGAGGATCGCAAGGGAAGCGACCACGCTCAGCCTGTCGGCGAGCGCGCCGCCGAGGAACGCGCCGATCGCGTAGCCGGTCGAGATCGCTGCGGTGTACCAGCCCATCGTCGCGCCGGCCCGGCGCCCCCCGGTGAGATCGATCGTCGCCGCGAGATTGATCGTGCCGAGCGCGCCGAAGGCATAGCCGTGCACGACGGTGAGGACGACCACGATCGGGAGCGAGCCGTCCGCCAGAGCGAAGCCGCTGGTCGAAGCCGTGAACACGATGAGCCAGACGAAGAGCTGCCTGCGCGCTCGTGCTGGGCGGTATGCCGCGCCGCTCGGGACGCGCGAGACGAGCCGGAAGATCGCGAACAGCGCGGAGAGCGAGCCGATGCTCGGAAGCGCGTAGCCGTACGACGCGAGGTACGGCGCGTACAGCAGGTTGGCGGTGCCCTCGGCCGTCGTGACGACGGCCGCGATGACGTACTGCAGCAGGACGCCGCTGGTCAGGTCGCGATGTCCTCTTTAGAGCGGCCGCTCGGGGCCGGTCCAGCGGCGGAACAGCTGGTGCTCGATGCCGAGCTGGTCGAGCGCCTTTCCGACGCTGTGGTCGACGAGGTCCATGAGCGTCTTCGGCTTCTGGTAGAAGCCCGGGACCGGGGGCAGGATCACCGCGCCGGCCAGCGTGCACTCGTGCATCAGCCGCAGATGCGTCGCGTTGAGCGGCGTCTCACGGACCATGAGCACGAGCTTGCGGCGCTCCTTCAGATGCACGTCGGCGGCGCGCACGATGAGGTTGTCGTTCAGCGCGTTCGCGATCGCGGCCATCGTCCGGATGCTGCAGGGCGCGACGAGCATGCCGTGCGTCTTGAATGTGCCGGAGGCGAGGGATGCGGCGAGATCCTTCTCGTCGTGGACGACGTCGGCGAGCTTGAGGACTTCCTCGAGAGTGTTGTTCGTCTCGTACGCGATCGTGGCCTTCGCGCCGGATGACACGATGAGGTGCAGCTCGACGGTGCGGTCTTCGCGGATCGTCTCGAGGGCACGGATGCCGTAGATCGCGCCCGAGGCGCCGGAGATCGCGACGACGATGCGTCGGGGCTCGCTCAACTCGCTAGCGGCGCGCGGTGCGGACGAGCTTCGGCGCGGGGAGTGTCGGCCGCCGCTCGGACTCGCTCCGGTCGGCGAGGCTTCGACGCAAGCGCTTCTCGAAGTCCGCCAGGTGGCTCAGCATGATCTCGCGCGCGCCCTCCGGATCGTGGCGCCGAACGGCCTCGACGATCTCCTCGTGTGCCTTCTGCGTCGCGCGTCCGGACTTGTCGTCTCGGAGGTCGCGGATCGAAGGAACGAGGAGCTGGCGATAGGCCTCGACGGTCGCCTCGAGGACCTCGTTGCGCGCCGCCCGGGCGAGCTCGACGTGGAAGTCCATGCTCGCGTCGGCGTGCGTGATCGGCTCGCGCAACAGTGGCCGTGCGCGATCCACGTCCTGCTGGAGGCGCGAGACCGCCGCGGCGTCGGCACGCAGCGCGGCGAGCTCGGCCGTGGCAGCTTCGACGATCTTTCGCGCCTCCGCCAGCTCGGACAGCGTCATGCGCTTCAGCCGGATCATCGTGGAGATCGACTCGGCGACGCGGTCCGTGCTCGCATCGGCGACGAACGCGCCGCCCATCGCGCCGACCTTCACGCGGATGAGGCCCCGTGCCTCCAGGACGCGGAGCGCGTCGCGGACGGTGATGCGCGAGACGCCGAACTGCTCCGCGAGCTCTCGCTCGGATTGCAGCCGGTCCCCGGCCGAGAGCTCGGCGGCGAAGATCGCGCGCTCGATCTGCGAGACGATCTCGCCGGACGCGCGCGATTGCCGCACGGGTGTGAACACGGCGAGAATGCTAACCCTGAGTCAGCTGTTCCCCGGACTTCGGCCCCTGCGCCATCGCGACTTCGCCCTGTACTGGACCGGGCTCACGGTCTCCATCGTGGGCGACTGGATGGAGACGACCACGACGGCCTGGCTCCTCTACGAGATCACGAAGTCGCCGGTCCTGCTCGGCGTAGGCGGCGCGCTCCGCGCCGGCGCGATCGTCGTCTTCGGCCTGATCGGCGGCGCCATCGCCGACCGTTTCCCGCGCCGCCGCCTGCTCTTCATCACGCAGTCGGCGTTCGCGCTGTCGTCGCTCGTGCTCGGCCTCCTCGTGGTCACCGGTCGCGTCGAGTTCTGGCACATCTACCTCTTCAATCTCGTGAACGGCACGATCGGCTCGTTCGACGCACCGGCTCGCCGCGCGCTCTTCCCGAACCTGGTCCCCCGCTCGGAGATGCAGAACGCGGTCATGCTGAACGCGGCCATCTTCCGCGTCGGTCGACTCGTCGGACCCGCAGTGGCCGGCGTCGTCATCGCGCTGTACGGCCCGGCGGTGTCGTACTTCGTAAACGTCGCCTCGTACGCCGCGATCATCGTCGCCCTCGCGGCGATGCACGTGCGAGAGACGCCGCTGCGCCCGGATGTGCACCTCCTGCGCGCGGCGGCGCAGGGCCTCCGCTACAGCCTCGAGCGGCCCCTGCTCCGCTCCGTCGTGATCCTCGAGGCGACGCACAGCTTCTTCGGCGTCAACACCGCCCTCATCACGATCCTCGCGGCCGATGTGCTCCATGCCGGACCGCAGGGCCTGGGGCTCCTGCTCTCGAGCCAGGCGGTGGGCGCGCTCATCGGGACGACGGTCCTGATCGCCACCGGCGACCTCGAGCACAAGGGCCGCGCGATGATGATCGCGGGCGTCTCGTATGTGGTGGCCTTCGCGATCCTCGCGGCCGCGACGAGCTTCGAAGCCGCCGCGCTCCTTCTTGCCATCTGCGGCGGCCTGGACGCGCTCTGGACCACGATGCGCAACACGATCTTCCAGCTGCAGACTGAGGAGTCCTACCGCGGGCGCGCGATGGGCGTCATCCTCCTCGCGGGTCGCGGGTTCACGCAGGCCTCACAGCTCGAGACCGGCTTCGCCGTCTCCCTGGGCGGGCCGGCCTTCGCGATCCTCTTCGGCGCCGCAGCCATCGGTGCGTCGCTCGTCGCGGTGAACGCGAGGACGGACGAGGTGCGCGCCTTCCGCGGATCGCCCGATCCGGTCGGCGTTGCGGTCGCGGCGACACCTGACCCCGGCGGAGGCGAAGGCTAGGTCTAGTCGAGGTCGGACAGCGCTCCCGCGACCCGCGCCTTCTCGAGCGCGTAGACCCAGGTCTTCTCGATCACGAACGGGCTGGTGAGCATCTCGGCGACACGGCGGATCTCGTCCCTGGTATACGCCTTCACCGCGCCGAGGTTCGCGGCGAGGTAGTTCCGCTGCGCGCTCTCCTCGAGATACAGCGCGGCGGTCACGCACTCCGGGACATCGGCGCCCACCACCAGAGCGCCATGGCCCCGGAGCAGCACCGCCTTCGCGCCGCCCATGTCGCTCGCGACCGGCGCGCCGAGCTCGTCGGTGCGGATGAGCTCGGGGTTGTCGTGCACCGGGATGGTGCCGCCGAAGAACGCGCCGGCGTTCGACGCGACCTCGAGCGGCCTGCCGGCCACGGCGAACGCGGTCGCGTACAGCGGATGGAAGTGGGCCACGCTGCGCACCTCGGGCTTCGCGCGATACGCGGCGAGATGCAGCGCGGTCTCGGAGGGCGGGAGCGCCTTGTCGGAGAGGCGCGCGCCGTCAGATACGCGCACCGACGCGACGAGCTCCGGCCGCAGCGTGAGACGGCTGGCCCCGCGGTCGCAGATGTAGATCGCATCCCCCTCGCGGATCGAGATGTGTCCGTGCATGTCGAAGAGGCCGGCGACGGCCAGCACGCGCGTGGCGATGGCGACGTCGAGCCGGACGTCGCGCTCGGGGCTCACGTCGGATAGCCCTCGGGCGACTCATCGCTCGTCCAGTGGCCGATGCGCGAGTAGCGGCGGCCGTAGCGCAGCAGCGGGTCCCAGCGCCGTTCG